>WBJT01000050.1_pt2 | contig 20692 bp, 17 predicted proteins | sample 5109881 | NCBI WGS metagenome assembly WBJT01 (sample SAMN11895465, study PRJNA545514) | wastewater metagenome | isolation source: saline BTEX enrichment culture, original innoculum from Kuwait petroleum... | place: USA:Stillwater, OK | collected 2018-09-01
TGCCGGGACCCGGATCAACGGGCAAGGCCGTTCACCCGGGCCTCCTGGCGGAGTGGTCCGGCTCGCACCGCCAGTCTTCCGGGCAGATCCCGGGTAAACGACCCACTGGAAGGTCACAGCTGGCGCATCTGTGCGCCGTAGCGGTCCACCACCCGCTGGTACTGGCTCGGGGCGGCGCCCAGGTGGTTGCGGAAGAAACGCGTGAAGTGCCCCTGCTCCGAGAAGCCCAGCGAATCCGAGAGGTTGCCGAGCGTGCCCGTGCGCGAGGTCGCCAGCCACTCGCAGGCCTTCTTCATGCGGATCATGTTGAGCACCATGTGGGGCGTCATGCCAGTGCCCTTCTTGAACAGGGCGAAGAAGTGCGCCCGCGAGAGCCCGCACTCCGCGGCGAGCTCGTCCATCCGCACCTCCTCGGCGTAGTGCGTCATCAGGTACTCGTTGGCCCGCCGGATGCGCACGTCGTAGTAGGCGGTGGGCGCACTCACGCGCATCCGCGAGAGATGGCGCCACTCCGAAAACGATTCGCAGATACCGACGAGCAGCTCCGAGAGCAGCGATTCCACCCGGTCCTGGGGCGCCGGGCCAAGCTCCATCATCTGCGCGATCAGGGTGTCGGCGATCGCGCGCATCTGCGGCGTGAGATCGACGCAGCGCCGCGAGAAGAAATCCGGGCGTCCGCTGAGCGCCAGCGAGCGCTGCAGCTCCGCGAGCCAGGTGGGCTCGATGTAGAGCGCCAGGATCAGGGTGCGCGGTGCATCCGGCCGGTGGTCGTAGTAATGCGGCTCCCACGCGTTGACGAGCACCGCCGTGCGATCGGTCAGTGGCTGCTGCTGGCCCCGCACGGAGAAATAGGTATCCGCGCCCATGGCCTTGAGCAGTACGTGGCATTCCGAATGTGCATGGGGAACCAGTGGCTCATCCATGTCCAGCAGGGCAACGCGCCCGAAGTCCCCATGAAAAACGCGCTGCGCGTTCGACATGGCTCTGCTTCCTCCTCCCCGTATAAGGGTGCGGCGCTCGCGCCGCACCGTCGATGTTACCACCTGTTCGTGCACACCGCATTGCGCACGGGCAAAAACAGGCGCCGGGGGAACGGCTCAGCCGGTCTGCGCCGACCGCGTCGCCGCGGCGGCGAAGAGCCGCCCTTCCAGGACCAGCGACACCACCACACCGAAGACCAGCGCCCAGAACGGCGCGCTGATGCCGAACAGGCTCGTGCTCGACATCGCCACCACCAGCGCCACGAAGGCCCCGATCTGGTGGCCCCGATCCCGGGAGAAGGCCTGCTGGAAGGCCGTGAGCAGCACGCTGATCATCGCCAGCCCGCCGACCGCCATGATCAGCGGCTTGGGCAGGGCGAGCACGAACGGCACTGCCGCGCCGGCCACCAGGCCGAAGCCACCGAAGAGCACGGCGTTCACCACCGTCGCCCCGTAGCGGCGCTCGGGGTCATCGCCGGCCTCGTCCGACGAGCAGATCGCGGTCATCGGCCCGGCGATGTTGGCGTTGTGGCCGCCGAGGATACCCGCGAGGATGCCGCCGATACCGCTGACCACCGTCATCGCGTTGATCGGCGGGCGGTAGCCCTCGGCCATGAGCACACCCGTGGCCTGGGCGTTCTCGGCACCGATCACCAGCAGCGACAGCGGCAGGGTGATCGCCAGGAAGCCATCCAGGGTGAAGGCCGGGGTGGTGAGCTCGGGGGCGGTGAACGCCAGCGGCACCTCCGCCGGGGACAGGCTGCCGGTGGCCAGCGCCGCGATCAGCCCCACCACCAGCGCCGCGAGCACCGGCGGGACGGCGCGCAGGAAGCGGTGCGTGAGCAGGAACGCCGCCACCGCCGCACCGGCGACCCAGGGCGCGTTGCCCACGGCGTCCACCGCGCCGGTGCCGAAGCGGATCAGCGCACCGGCGATCATGGCCATGACGATGGGCATCGGGATCCATCGCATCACCCGTCCTATCAGACCGCTGACGCCGAGCAACAGCACCAGGACACCGCTCATGATGAACGCGCCCACTGCCTCGTTGAAGCTCACCGTGGACAGCGCCCCCACGAGGATCGCCGCCCCCGGGATGGAGTACGCGCCGGTGATGGGCTGGCGGTAACGCAGCGCCATGAGCAGGCTGATCAGCCCGCCGAGCACGTAGATCGCGAACAGCCAGGCCACCGTCTGACCGCTGGTGAGGTTGCCGGACTCCGCGGCGTTGATCACGATCAGCGCCGGGCCGGAGCAGCCGAAGATCGCCGCCACCGTGCCGGCGCTGATGGACTTCAGCGTCAGCGCCCGCGGCAGCGCCGCGATCCCGGCGCGGAAGTCGCCCCGGACCGGCGCCCCGGTGGTGTCGGTATGATTGTCTGTCATGCTCCCCTCTCCCCGTTGAACGCGCCGGCGCGGGGCCGGCGCCTGTCGTCTCAGCAGCCGCGGAACTCCGGCGGACGCTTCTCGCCGAACGCCTCCACGCCCTCGCGGAAATCATCCGAGGTGCGCAGCCGGCTGTAGCAGTGGCCCTCCATCTCGATGGCCACGGCCAGGCTGGCGTTCTCGCCGTCGTTGAGCAGCCGCTTGGCGGTACGCTGCGCCAGCGGCGAGAAGCCGCGGAGCTCCTCGACCAGGGCGTCCGTCGCCGCCTCCAGCTCGCCGTCGGCGACGCAGTCCGCGACGATGCCCCAGTCGTGGGCGTCGGCACCGGTGATGCGCTTGGCGCGCATGACCATGTTCTTGGTGCGGGCGACGCCGATGAGCTTCTGCAGCCGTGCGGAGCCGCCGGAACCCGGGATCTGGCCGAGGCGCTGCTCCGGCAGGGCATAGCGGCAGGTCTCGCTGGCGATGCGGAAATCGCAGGCCAGCGACAGCTCGAAACCGACGCCGAAGCAGTAGCCGCGGTTGGCGGCGATCACCGGCTTGTTGCAGCGCTCCGGGGCGGCGACGTTCCAGGCGAGGTGGGAGACGTGCTCCGGGCTCGCCTCCAGGAAGCCCTTGATATCGCCGCCGCTGGAGAAGTGCTCGCCCTCGGCGCGCAGCACGATCACGCGCACGTCCGGGTGGGCGTCCAGGGCCTCGAACACGGCGCGGAGCTCGTCGCGCTGGGGCATGGAGATCACGTTCAGCGGCGGCCGGCCGAGGACGATGTCGCCCCGCTCGCGCCCTGCGTCGACATGGACCTGGAAGCCGTCGAACGGGCCTTCCAGGGTACGGTGTACGGTGTCTAGATCCATGATGTTTCCCTTGTGATGATTGCCGTGCTCAGCCCGCGCGCTCGACCTCGTAGCGCTGGGCCACGAGCTCGCGGCGCAGCACCTTGCCGACGGCGGACTTGGGGATCTCCTCGAGGAAGACGTAGCGGCGCGGGCGCTTGAAGTTCGCCAGTCCGGATTCCAGGCAGTGGGTGTTCAGCGTCGCCTCGTCCACGTCATCGCGGCGCTTGATGAAGGCGGTGACCACCGAGCCCCACTGCTCGTCCGGCAGCCCGGCGACCGCGACCTCCGCCACCGCCGGATGGGTGGAGAGCGCGTTCTCCACCTCCACGGGGCTGACGTTCTCGCCGCCGGTGATGATCAGGTCGTCCACGCGGCCGGTGACGAAAAGATCGCCTTCCTCGTCGAAATAGCCGGTATCGCCGGTGAAATACCAGCCATTTCGCAGGGCCTTCGCGTCCGCGTCCGGGCGGTTCCAGTAGCCCTCGAAGGACTCGTCGCCGGCGAGATCGGCGATGATCTCGCCCTCCTCGCCCGCCGGCGCCGCGCGCTCCGGGTCGTCGGTGTCGATGGGCACCACCCGGATGCGCTGGTTGAGCGCGGCCCGCCCGGAGGAGCCGGGCTTGCTCGCGGCCCGCTGGTCGATGGTGAAGGTGTAGATCTCGGAGCTGCCGTAGTGGTTGACGAACAGCTGCGGCCGGAACGCGGCCTCCACGCGCTGCATCAGCCCGGCGCTCATGGGCGCCCCGGCGAAGCCGATCTTCTCCACGCTGGCCACACGCTCCGGCGAGAAGCCCTCGTGCTCGAGGAGCATGTGATAGAGCGTGGGCACGAGGTACAGATTGGTGATGTCCTCGCGCTCGATGGCGTCCACGGTGGCCCCCGGGTCGAATCGCGGGATGCACACGAAGTGGCCGTCCACCAGGGCCATGGCGAGCAGCGAACGGACCCCCATGGTGTGGTAGAGCGGCATCACCCCGAGGGTGCACTCGCCCTGGCGGTAGAGGTTCTGGGCGACGTGGGCGAGCGCGGCGGCACGCTCGGCACGATGGCGCCGCGGCACCCCCTTGGGCCGGCTGGTGGTGCCGGAGGTGTAGAGCATCAGCGAGGTGTCCTCGGCGCCGGCGCGCAGCACCGTCGCCGGCGCCGGCGTGGCCGCCAGGGCCTCGAAGGTGCGCGCCTGCGGATCGTCGACCCCGGCCGTCACCACCCGCGGCAGCTCGCCGAGGCGGACGCAGTGACCCACAGCCTCCGCGGCGGAGTCGTCGTAGGCGATGGCGCTGACGTCCGCGTCGCGGATGCAGTAGTCGATCTCCTCCGGGGTGCTGCGCCAGTTGAGCGGCGTGACGATCACCCCGGCGCACTGGCAGGCCCAGTGCAGGGTCGCCATCTCCCAGCGGTTCTGCATCACCACCAGCAGCCGGTCGCCCTTGCCGACGCCGAGCCCGTCGAGCCCGTGGGCCACGGCCTGGATATACCCGAACCACTGCGCGTACGTCAGGCGCCGGGGTCCATCGCTGACCGCCACCGCGTCGGGACGGCGCTCCACCGTCGCGAGCAGGCTGCGTCCCAGGTCAAACATCGTCTCGCTCCTCCTGCCGTTGTTCGCGCCGCTGTGCGGCGACTTCGAGGACGGCGCGCACGATGCCCGTGTACCCGGTGCACCGGCACAGGTGCCCGGAGAGCATGTCGCGCACCTGCGCCTCGCTCGGATCGCGCTCGCGGCCGAGGAAATCGGCGCACGAGTTGAGAATGCCCGCGGTGCAGAACCCACACTGCAGCGCGTGATGACGCCGGAAGGCGGCCTGCAGGTCGGACAGCGGGCCGTCGTCGCCGGCAAGCCCCTCCACGGTGTCCACCCGCCGGCCGTCCGCCTGCACGGCGAGCATCAGGCACGCCCGGCTGGCCACGCCGTCCACGCGCACCGTGCATGCCCCGCAGACACCGTGCTCGCAGCCCACGTGGGTGCCGGTGGCCCCCAGCTCGTGGCGCAGGAAGTCGCTCAGCAGGGTGCGCGGACGGGCATTGCCGCTGCGCTCGCGGCCGTTGAGCGTCAGGGTGACGCGATGGCTGTCGTTCGCCTCGATCTTCAGCACGGCCGGGCCTCCGTGATCAGCTGTCGCCCCAGCTCGCGCACCAGCGTGCGCCGGTACGCGGCGGTGGCGTGGGCATCGTCCTCGGCCCCGAGGGCCCAGGCGAATTCGTTGAGGGCCTCGTCCAGGCCGTCACCGGCGGGCAGCGTGCGCACCACCGGCCGGTCGGCGACGCCGCCGACGCCGAGGTCCACCTGTTCGCCGCGAATCGCCGCGGCCAGGGCGACGATGGCGAAGTCGCCGTGGCGCATCGCGACCTCGGTGAAGCGGTACTGCGTCTGCGCCTGCGCCAGCGGGAAACGCACCTCCGTGACCAGCTCGCCGGGGGCGCGGTCGGTGGTGAGCACGCCCTGGAAGAACGACGCCGCCGGCACCACGCGGGGCCGGCCGCGCCGGCCCTCCAGCACCACCTCGCCACCCAGGGTCGCCAGGCACAGCGGCAGCTCGGCGCTGGGATCGGCATGGGCGACGGAGCCGCAGACGGTGCCGCGGTTACGGGTCTGGAAGTGCCCGACCCAGGGCAGGGCCTGCGCCACCAGCGGCACGCGCTCGGCGAGCCCCGGGTGGGCGGCGAGCTCCGCCTGGCGGGTGGCGGCGCCGACGCACAGGGCGCCGTCGCGCTCCTCGATGTAGTGGAGCTCGTCGATGCCGGTGATATCGATCACCAGCGCCGGCTCGGCCAGGCGCATGTTGAGCACCGCCATCAGGGACTGGCCGCCGGCGAGCACGCGGGCCTCGCCCTGCGCGCCGGCGAGCAGCTCGATCGCCTCGCGCCGGGTGGCCGGGCGGGCATAGTCGAACGCCGCGGGCTTCATGAACGCCCTCCCCCGCGGCCGACGAGGCCGCGCAGCCGGTCCGCCAGACGCCGCCACCACGACGGCTGGCCACCGCCGAGCTCCGCGGCGAGGCGGATGAAAATCTGGCCGATGATGACCCGCGCCGCCCCCTGGAGCATGCGCGCGCCCACGGCCGCGACCTTGCCGCCGACGGCGGCCTCGTAGTCGTAGTCGAGCCGGGTGCCGCCGTCGTCGAGGGCGGTGAGACGCACCCGCGCGCTGCCCTCGGCGGACCCCATGGCGCTCTCGCCCACGCCGCTCAGCCGCAGCGAGTGCGGCGGGTCGAGCTCGCTCAGGGTGATTCGCGCCTCGTAGCGGGCGCGGATCATGCCCACGCCCACGGTGACGTCGGCGCGGTAGGCGTTCTCGCCGGTGGCCTCGAGCTCGTGGCAGCCCGGGATGATCGCGGCGAGGGTCGCCGGCTCGAGCATGCGGTGGAACACGGTCTCCGGCGGCGCCGGCATGGTCACCGAGTCGCTGGCGCGCAGCCCCGAGCCCCCGCCCCTGGGCGCGGCGGCGGGCTCCAGGCCGGCCGGCGGCTCCGGTTCGTCGATGCCGATCATGCCGCGCACCCGCGCCGGGGTGAGCGGCAGCTCGATGTCCGCGCGGCCGAGGGCGTCCGCGACGGCGTTGGCGATGCACACGGGCGTGGACATGTTGTTGCCCTCGCCCACGCCCTTGGCGCCCAGCGGCGTGAACGGCGACGGCGTCTCCATGTGCAGGATCACCGGCTCCGGCACCTCCATGGAGGTGGGGATGAGGTAGTCCGCCAGAGTGCCGGCGAGGAAGCTGCCGTCGTCGCCGTAGGCGAACTCCTCCATCAGCGCCGCGCCCAGGCCCTGGGCGAAGCCGCCGCGGACCTGGCCGTCCACGAGCTGCGGATTGAGGATGCGCCCCGGGTCGTGGAGGGTGACGTAGCGGTCGATGCGCACTGCGCCGGTGACCGGGTCGATCTCCACGCCGCAGTAGTCGAACACGAAGCCGTAGCACAGCGAGCTGTTGATGTGGTCGCCCTCGTCCGGGGCGGCGAGCTCCGGCGGGGTCCAGAACGCGGTCTCGCGCAGCCCGCCCGGCTCGCCCTCCGGGAGCGTGCCGGGGGCCCAGTGCACCGCGCCGGCGACGCGGTGGAAGGACATCGAGGCGCTACCGTCATCGGCGCCGGCGTGCACGCGCCCGCCGGCGAAACGCACCGTCTCCGGGGCCACGCCCAGCGGCCCGGCCGCGATGCCGGCGAGGCGGTCACGCACCCGCGTGGCGGCCTTGTGCACGGCGCCGGCCACCGCGCCGGAGAAGCGGCTGGAATAGTTGCCCGAGGCGATGGACCAGGCGTCCTTCTGGGTGTCGAGCTCGACGTTCACCGTCACCGACTCGAAGGGCACGCCGAGCACGTCCGCCACCACCTGGGCGGCGACGGTGCGGTGCCCCTGTCCCTGGGGCGTGGAGGAGACGTGCACGCTCACGGCGCCGAGGGGATCGACGCTCACGGTGGCGGTGCTCACCGCGCCGTTCTTGGGCCCGGCCTTGCGCCGCTCCTCCGGGGTCATCACGGTGGTGATGTAGCCCATGTTGGATATCGAGGGCTCAACCGCCGCGCAGAAACCGATGCCGTAGTAGCGGCCCTCCCGCCGGGCGGCGTCCCGGCGCTCGCGCAGCTCCGCCAGCCCGCCGTCGCGCTCGGCCAGCTCCACCGCCGCCGGGTAGTCGCCGGAGTCGAGCAGCGAGCCCGCGGGGGCGCGGTACGGGAAGGCCTCCGGCGGCACCAGGTTGCGCCGGATCACCGTCAGCGGGTCGAGCCCCAGGGTCGCGGCGATGTGCTGCATCAGCCGCTCCAGGGCGTAGTAGACCTGGGGCCCGCCGAAGCCGCGGTTCAGCCCGGTGGGCGTCTTGTTGGTGAGCACCACGCGGTTGCGCACCGCGAGGTGGCGGATGTCGTAGGCACCGGTGAGGGTGCCGTGCATGCGGTAGAAGGTGGCCGGCTCGGGGGCGCGCAGGTAGGCGCCGCAGTCGTCGAGCTGGTCGTAGCGCAGTGCGGTGACGCGGCCCTCGGCGGTCACCGCCGCCTCGATGGTGGACACGCGGTTGGTCGCCGAGGAGGCGGCCTGGAGGTGCTCGAGGCGGTCCTCCACCCACTTCACCGGCGCCCCGGCCTTGCGGGCGGCCAGCGCCATGAGCACCACGTAGGGGAACACGCCCTGCTTGATGCCGAAGCTGCCGCCGGAGTCCGCGGGGGTGCGCAGGCGCAGCCGCGGGGCCGGCACCTGTAGCGCCCGGGCCATGACCGAGTGCAGCGCGAACGGGCCCTGGAAGTTGGCGCTGACATCGTAGGCGCCGGCGGCGACGTCATAGCTCGCGAGCACGACGTAGCACTCGATCGGGGTGCAGGAGTTGCGCGGGTAGCGCACCTTCAGGGAGACGTGATGGTCGGCGGCGGCGAAGGCGTCCTCGGGCTCGCCGTAGTGGAAGTGCCGCTCGCTGACGACGTTGCTGCCGACGCCCTCGTGGAGGACCGCTGCCTCCGGTGCGGCGGCGGCCTCCGCGTCCACCGCCGGGCTGAGGAGCCCGTAGTCGACGTCCACCAGCCCCAGGGCGTCCTCCGCGGCGTAGCGGTCCTCCGCGACCACCACCGCCACCGGCTCGCCCACGTAGCGCACCCGGTCCACGGCCAGGCACCAGTGCTCCATGGGCTCGCGCACGCCCACCGGGAACGGCGCCGCCCAGTTGCGGACGTCCTCGCCGGTGAGCACGGTGTGCACGCCGGAGACGGCAAGGGCGCGGGTGACATCCACGGAGCGGATGTCGGCGTGGGCGTGGGGCGAGCGCAGCACGGCCGCGTGCAGGGTCCCGGGCGGCACGGCGAGGTCATCGCCGTAGCGCCCGGCACCACGCAGCAGTGCGTCGTCCTCGACACGCTCGCGGGAGCGGCCGACCTCGCCCTGGGGCGCGGCGGCCGCCGGCTGTTCAAGTGCTTCCATCCCTCTCCTCCGGTGCCGTCACGGACTGTCTCGACGGCACACCCGGAGAGCGTACGGCGCCACCCCCGCCGGGGGCATTGCCGGCGGGCCTGCATATCTGCACCGGAGTCCGGACGTTTGCCCGAGAGTCTGAATCCGCGGGGTGCGGACGGCGGCAAGGCGGTGCCGGCCCCGCGGGGCCGGCACCGGTTCAGCCCCCGGCGGTATCCTCCGCCGCCGGGGGCGGTGACGGCAGCAGCCGCAAGGCCACGACCTGGGCCACCAGCAGGACCAGCCCGACGATCGCCGGCACCGTCGCGGGCAGCAGGCTCAGGACCGCCCCCACGCCGAGCACCAGCCGCTCCAGCGGCCGCAGCCGGCGGCCGAGCCAGCCCGGCAGCAGCACCGCGAACGCGGAACAGGCCAACGCCACGCGGGCCACGGCCCAGGCCGTGGCACCGGCGCCGTCCCACAGCACCAGTGCCGGGTGCAGGGCGAAGGCGAACGGAATCACCAGCCCGGGCAGCGCCAGGTAGAACGCCGCCCAGCCGGTCTCCCCGGGCTTCGACCCGGCCACCGTGGAGGCTGCGTACGCGGCCAGCGCCACCGGCGGCGTCACCATCGAAATAATGGAGACGTAGAACACGAACAGGTGCGCCACCAGCGGTGCCACGTCGAGCTGCACCAGCGCCGGCGCCACCAGCACCGCGGCCATGACGTAGGCCGAGGTCGTGGGCATGCCCGCCCCGAGCACCAGGCTGGCCAGCGCGGTGAGCCCGAGGGCGAGGTAGAGGTTGCCCTCGGAGAGGTGCACCACCAGCGCGGTGAACTTCGTCCCGAGCCCGGTGAAGGCGATCACCGCCACGATGATGCTGGCCACCGCACAGGGCAGTGCCACCGACAGCGCGCGCTCGCCGGTACGCACCAGCGCCTCCAGCAGCTCGATGGGCCGCTGGCGGGTGCTGCGGCGCAGCGACCCGACCACCACGGTGAGCGCGCAGGACTGCACCGCGGCGTCCGCCACCGAGAGCCCGGAGACGATCGCGGTAGCGAGCCACACCAGGGGCACGAGCAGGTGCCAGCGCGCCTTCAGCGCGCCGCGCCAGTCACCGAGCTCATCGGCCCCCAGGGGCCGGATGCCGTCCCGCCGGGCCCGGAAGTGCACCACCAGGAGAAGGCTCGCAAAGAACGCCAGCGCCGGCAGGATCGCCGCCAGGACCACGTCCTGGTAGGGGATCTGGAGGAAGTTCGCCATGATGAAGGCGCCCGCGCCCATGACCGGCGGCAGGATCTGTCCGCCGGTGGAGGCCACCGCCTCCACCCCGGCGGCGAACGTCGCCGGGTAGCCGACCCGGCGCATCAGCGGGATGGTGAAGATGCCGGTGCTCATCACGTTGGCGACGGCGCTGCCGGAGACGCTGCCGGTGAGCGCCGAGGCCACCACCGAGGCCTTGGCCGGGCCGCCGGTCTGGCGGCCGGTGACCCGCATCGCCAGGTCGATGATGAGCTGGCCTCCGCCGTAGGCGTCGAACACCGCGGCGAAGAGGATGAAGTAGAACACGATCTCCGCGGACACCGCGGTGGGGATGCCGAACAGTCCCCGCTCGGTGAGCAGCAGCAGCTCCACGAAGGTGTCGAAGCCGGAGATGTTGTGACCGATGATCCCGGGGATGTATGCCCCCAGCAGCTGGTAGGCGATGAAGCCCACGCCGAGGGCGAACATGCCCGCCCCGGCGCGCCGCCGCAGCGCCTCCAGCAGCAGCACTACCGCCAGGCAGGCGAAGATGCGGTCGCCAGTAAGGACCGGGTCGAGCTGGACGATGCGCTGGTAGATGCGCTCCAGCTCCAGGGCCAGGTAGACCGGCGGCGTCAGCGCGAGCGCGGCGAACGCCCGGTTGAGCCACAGCCGCCACGCGCGCCCGCCGTCCGGCGCGAGCAGGAACGCGAGCGAGGTCGCGAAGGCCACGTGGCCGGAGCGCCGGACCATCAGGTCCATGTCCGGCCACACGTAGATCGCGACCTGGAAGGCGGCCCAGGCGAGCGCCAGCAGCGCCGGCGGCGTGAGCAGGCGCCGCCAGCGCCCGGATTCGGGCGCGTGGCGGCCGTCGTCGTTGGCGGTCATGGGTCAGCTACCCCCGCGTCGGACCGGCGGTGGCTCACTCCAGCCACCCCTGCTCGCGATAGTAGCGCTTCGCCCCGGGGTGCAGCGGCATCCCCAGGTTCTCCGCCCGCCACGCATCGCTGGCGCAGTCGAAGTCGGCGAGCGCCTTGTGCCCCGCGCGGAAGGCGTCCTGGTTCTCGCACACGGTCTTCACGATGGTGTAGGCGAGCTCGTCGGACATCTCCTTCGAGACCACCAGGCTGGTGGTGGTGCCGGGCAGCCGCAGCGCCTGGTCCTGGCCGCGGAAGGCCCCGGGCTGGAGGGTGGCGGCCTGCCAGCCGTACTTCTCCTGCAGGGTGGCGAGCGTGTCGTCCTCCGGCTCCAGGAAGGTCACATCGGTGGTCTCCGCGATCTCCGTGATCGCCGGGTGCCCGCGGGTCATGACCTGGATGAACAGGTCCGTGCGCCCGGCGGGGAACGCGGACTTCACCGTGGAGAAGTCGGTGAAGGTGTAGCTGCCGCCGGCGTCGGCGACGGCGTCCTCGCCGGCACCGATCTCGCCGAGCACCTGCTCGCCGGCGTAGGAGCCGAAGCTGCCACGGCGCAGCAGCATGATCCGCTTCTCCGGCCCGAGCTCGTCGACATAGCCGCTCAGCGTGCCGGCGGCGTCCGGCCGGTTGGCGATCATGCCGAGGTAGTACTGGTCGAAGCCGCCCATGAGGGTGCGCAGGTCGCTCTGCGGGGCGTCGAACAGCTCCGAGCCCTCACGCGCCCAGCGGTTGACCACCGCGAAGCTCAGGCCGATGTCCGCCTTGCCGCGGGCGACCAGCAGCGGGTTGGCGGTGCCGCCGCCAAGCGGCGGCGTGTCGATCTGCGAGCCCTCGGGCAGGGCCTTGCGCAGCAGCTCGCCCAGGGTCACGCCATAGACGTACCAGCTCGAGCCCTGGCGGAACGAGGCGACCCGCAGCTGGACCGGATCCTTGAGCCCGGCGGCCGTGGCGGTGGTCGCCGCGGTGAACGACGAGGCCGCGATCAGCGCGGCCGCGGAGATGGCTGTCATCCAGCGTTTCATGGTGTGTCCCTCCGTCACAGTGTGATTCGCGTGCGGTCCGGATCTCAGGCCGTACCCCCGTCGGACTCGTCGTCACGGGGTGCCGACCAGGGCGCCTTGCCGCCGCGGTAGTTGTCGTACTTGGCGCGATCCGCGTCGCGCATGGCCTCGTCGCCCATGCCGTGGAACAGCGTCCCCCAGAGTCCTTTCTCCAGATCGCTGGTGCCGAACAGGGCGTCGCAGATGGGGAAGGTGAGATTGAAGTTGCGGTTCTGCATCAGCGCCGGGTGGTGATGGATCACGTGCATCCGGCGCACGGTGTTGACCAGCGGCAGCCGGTCGAGGAACGGGCTGTCCTCGATGTGCGAGAGGGTGTGCAGGCCCTCGTACATGAGGTAGTAGCCCGCCATGGTGATGACCGCGATATACGCGGCGTTCGCCGACCACAGCGCGTCGATCACCAGCGCCAGGGGCACCGCCGAGAGCACGAACATGACCGGCGCGAAAGGCGGGAACAGCAGCGCGCGCCAGTCGCGCTGACCGTGATAGCTCAGGTCGTCGTGGGTGAAGAAGCGGTGATGCGTCATCACGTGGCGCTTGTAGATCATCCGCAGCCCCTTCACCGGGCGGTGCAGGATGTAGCGGTGGGCGGCCCACTCGATATAGTTGCCGAACAGGAAGATCGGCACGACGATCAGCCACTCCCAGGCCGTCGCCGCCTCGATCTGCACGGCGCAATAGGCAATGACACCCACGGTGAAGACCAGGGTGAAGGCGAGATGCATTTCGCCGCGATACCACCACGGGGTATCGGCACGGAATGCCTCGCGGAACGTCATCTGTTTTTCGCTCATTTCCTCCCCTCCTCGTCGTTGTGTTGTGCCCGCGCGGCCCCGCTGCTAGGGAGGCGCGGACGTTTCCCCGCCCCAGCGGCGCACCCGGCCGGTATCGAGGCCGAACAGGTCCAGGGTCCGGCCGACGATGTGCTCGAGGATGTCGTCGATGGAGCGCGGCTCGTTGTAGAACGCCGGCACCGGCGGCACCACGATCCCGCCCATCTCGGTGACGGTGAGCATGTTGCGCAGGTGTACCGCGTGCAGCGGTGTCTCCCGGGCGAGCAGCACCAGCCGCTGGCGCTCCTTGAGCACGACGTCCGCCGCCCGGCTGAGCAGGTTGCCGGTCACGCCGGTGGCGATCTCGGCCAGGGTCTTCATCGAGCACGGGGCGACGATCATGCCCAGGGTGCGGAACGAGCCGCTGGAGATGGCAGCGCCCACGTCCTCCACCGGGTGGACGGTGTCGGCAAGGGCGTGCATCGCCGCCGGCTTGAGCCCGAGCTCGTGGTGCAGGGTCAGGTGTGCCGCCCGGCTCATCACCAGGTGGGTGTCCACCTCCAGGGCGCGAAGGCGCTCGAGCAGACGCATGCCGATGACCGTGCCCGAGGCACCGGTGACGCCGACGATCATGCGCGGGCGCTCCGCCGGCGTGCTCGTCCTCATCCGTCGAGCCTCCCGCGCAGCCAGTCCAGGCCGTCGGCGTCGATGTAGCTCTCCGGGTCGATGGTGTCCTCGTCCGGGATGCGGATGCGGGTGAACTCGAACGGCTCCGCCGCCAGCGGCACCGTGGCGTCCAGGCCCATCTTCGCGCTGACGCCGTGGCGCGCGGACGGGTCGAGCTTGGAGCCCTGGGCCTCGGGCACGACCACCAGGTCGCGGTCCGCCTGGAAACGGGTGGCGATGGCCCACTGCACCTCGTCCGGGTCGTGGATGTCGACGTCGCCGTCCACCACCACTACCTGCTTGATGTCGTAGTGGCCGGCAAACGCCCCCATGATCACGTTCTTCGCCTCACCCTCCTGGCGCTTGTCGAGCTGCACCACCAGGTGATAGCGGCAGACGCCGCCCACCGGCAGGTGCACGTCCACCACCCCGGGGAAGCTGCGGCGCAGGTGCGCGAGCAGGGTCGCCTCCCGCGGGATCGCGCCGAGCCACAGGTGCTCCAGGCCGCCGCCGACGATGGTGTGGAACAGCGGCTCGCGACGGTGGGTGAGCGCGTCGACCTCGATGACGTGGCGGTCGTCGCGGGGACCGTAGTACTGCGGGAACTCGCCGAACGGCCCCTCCGGCTCGCGGACCTGCGGCAGCAGGCGGCCCTCGATGACGATTTCGGCGTCCGCCGGCACGCGCACGTCGTTGGTCACGCACTTCACCGTCTCCAGCGGCTCACCGCGCAGCGCCCCGGCGATCTCCAGCTCGTCGTGGTCGATGGGCACGATGGCCTGGGACGCCAGCAGGGTCATGGGGTCGACACCCACCACCACGGCCACCTCCAGCGCGTCGCCGGCCTCCTCCGCCATCTGGTAGAAGGCGTGGGCGTGGCGGGGCAGGATCAGCACGCCGATGCGGTCCGGGCCGCTGATCTGGCAGCGGTTGATGGACACGTTCTGCACCCCGGTGCGCGGGTTGCGCGCAATCAGCAGACCGGCGGTGATGTAGGGGCCGCTGTCGTGCTCATTGTGGGTCGGCACCGGCAGCTGGCGGGTGAGGTCCACGTCGCGGTGGACCTCGGCCTGCACCGGCGCGTCGGTGACCTCGCGCCAGGGCAGCGGGGACGCCGCGGCGTCCTCGAAGCGCTGGAGCACGTCGGACTCCGTCACCCCCATGGCCTCGGCGATCCAGCCGCGGGAGGAGACCAGCCCGGAGATCACGGGGATGGGGTGGCCGTCCGGCGACGGGAAGACCGTCGCCCGCCGGCCGTCCAGGCGCTTGGCGATGGCGGCCAGGCGGTAGGTGAGCGGCACGCCGGGGCGCGCCACGCTCAGGCGGTCGGTGTCCGCGAGCCGCCGCAGCCAGTCGCGCAGGCCGGTTACGGGCCGGTTCTCGTCAGGCATGGTTGTCCTCCTCCAGGGGGGGCGCGGCTCACCGCGCCCGTCCAACGGGTCGTCGGGCCGGCGCGGCGGTCAGCGCTCGCGCCCGGGCAGCGGCGCGGGCTCGACGTGTCCCACGGTCTCGTGGATGTGCTTGGTCTCCAGGAACTCGGCCATGGCCTCGGCGCCGTGCAGCCGGCCCACACCGCTCTCGCCGAAGCCGCCGGTCTCCGCCTCGGCGAAGAGCTTGTTGTGATCGTTGATCCACACCGTGCCGCTGCGGATGCCACGGGCCACGCGGCGGCCCCGGGCGGCGTCGGCGGTCCACACGCTCGCGGCCAGGCCGAACGGCGTCGCGTTGGCGCGGGCCACGGCCTCCGACTCGTCGCTGAAGGTCTCGAGGTTGAGCACCGGACCGAAGAACTCCTCCTGGACCATGGGCGCGTCGAGGTCGCTCACCGCGATCAGGCTCGGCGTGAGGAAGGCCCCGTCGGCCAGGGGACCGTCGGGGATGCCGCCGCGCACGATGACCTCGCCGTAACGTCCGGCCGCCTCGACCACACCGGCGACGCGGTCGCGACTGGCATGGTCGATGAGCGGCCCCATCTGGCTCGCCTCGTCCATGCCCGGGCCCACCACCAGCGAGGTCATCGCCTCGGCCAGGGCCTCGCGCATCTGCGCGGCACGGCTCTCGTGGACGAGCACCCGGTCCGCGGCAGTGCACTGCTGCCCGGAGAGAATGGTCGCCGCGGCCGCCAGCCGGGGCGCGACGGCGTCGACGTCGACATCGTCGAACACCACGCACGGGGCCTTGCCGCCGAGCTCCAGGTTGAGACGCTTCATGGTGTCCGCGGAGGCGGCCATGATGCGCTTGCCCACCGCGCTGCTGCCGGTGAAGCTGATGACGTGCACCCGGGGCGAGGCCACCATCCGCTCGCCGGCGGCACTGCCGGTCCCGCAGAGCGAGTTCACCACGCCCGCAGGCAGGTCGGTTTGCTCGTAGAGCGGCGCCAGGAAGGCCGTCTGGAACAGCGAGGACTGGGGCGCGAGCTTGATCACGCTGGTGCAGCCCGCCGCCATCGCCGGTGCCAGCGAGCGCACCAGCAGGATGGCCGGCGCATTCCACGGCACGATGATGCCCGCCACGCCGGCGGGCTCGCGGGTCAGCAGGGAGAATTCGCCGGGCTCCACCTCGGTGACCCGGCCGAACACGGTGCGGGCCAGCCCGGCATAGAACCGCAGCTCCGAGATCGCACCGTTGATCTCCCCGCGCGAGGCGCGCAGCAACCGTCCGGTCTCGCGAGTGAGCAGCTCGGCGAGCGGCTCCCGCCGCTGCGTCAGGGCATCGGCGTAGTCGAGCAGCACCTGGGCGCGGCGCCGCGGGCTCGCCGCCCACTCGCCGTGAAAGAACGCCTGCCACGCGCTGTCGATCGCCGCGCCCGCCTCGGCGTCACCACCGTCGGCGAACCGCCCGATGGCCCGGCCGGTGGCCGGGTCCATGCTCTGCGCCTCGGCGCCGTCGCGCGACGGCGTCCAGGCGCCGTCGATCCAGTGGCGGGCTGTCTCTTCCATCGTTTCCTCCGTTACCACGGCAGCGCCGCGGCCATGTGGGTTCGTCACCGCCGCCGGGCGGTGTTCAGTTCATCGCCGAGCCGCCGTCGACCACCAGGGACTGGCCGGTCATGAAGGCGCAGTCCTCGCTGGCGAGGTAGATCAGCGGCCCGAGCAGGTCCTCGGGGAGCTGGTCGCGCTTGATCGAGCGGCTCGCGAGCACCGGCTGGGTGAGGGTGTCGCGGAGCTCCTCGTTCTCCATCACGCCCTCGCTCAGCACCAGGCCCGGCGAGAGCGTGTTCACGCAGATGCCGTCGGCACCGACCTCCCGGGCAAGGGCGCGGGTGAAGGCGATGGTCGCGCCCTTGGAGGTGACGTAGTGCAGCATCCCGGGGGTGCCCTTGTAGGGCGTGCCCGAGGCGATATTGATGATCCGGCCGTACTGGTTGCGCCGCATCACCGGCACCACGGCACGGGCGCACAGGAACGGGCCGCGGACGTTCACGGCCATGACCTTGTCCCACTCGGCGACGTCGATGTCCGTGAAGGGCTTGAGGTCGAGGGAGGCGTAGATGGCGGCGTTGTTGACCAGGATGTCGATGCGCCCGAAGCGCGCGTCGACACGCTCGATCATCTCCGTCACCGAGCGCTCGTCACCGACGTCGACGGTGAGCGCTAGCGCCTCGCCACCGGCCTGCTCGATCTCCGCGGCCACCCGGGCGCCGTCCAGGACGTCCACGACGGCGACGGCCGCGCCCTCCTCCGCGAGCGCACGGCAGTACGCCGCACCAATACCCTGGGCACCACCGGTGACGATGGCGACACGGCCCTGGAGTCTGTTCATGGGGTCATCTCCTCCCGATAAGGACTGGCTGGGGCCGCGCCGGCCCCCGCGGGGCCGGCGCGGCCGCTCACTGAATGAAGAAGGTCACGAGGCGCGGCTGCCACGAGATCATGACCAGCACGCCGGCGGTCACCAGCAGGAACGGCATCAGCGCCTTGAAAATCGCCCCGGGATTGACACCGGTGACCCGCGAGGCCACGTACAGCGCCGCGCCCACCGGCGGGGTGAGCAGCCCGAGCACGAGATTGATGCAGATGACCACGCCGAAGTGGAACGGATCGATGCCGTAGGTCGACTGCGCCACCGGCAGCAGGATCGGCACCAGGATGATCAGTGCGGCGATGCCGTCGATGACCGTGCCCACCGCCAGCAGCAGCACGTTGATCAGCAGCATGAACACGAACGGATCGGTGGTCAGCGACTGGAGGTAGACGGTCAGCGCCTGCGGCAGCTGTTCGTAGACGATGATCCAGCCGAATACGTTCGCCGCGGCGACCAGCACCAGCACCACCGCCGTGTTGGTGGCCACCCGCAGCAGCATCGGCCCCATGCGCTCGAAGTGCATCTCGCCGTGGGCGTACTTGCCCACCACCACGGCCATCGCCGCACCGAGGGCGGCGGCCTCGGTGGGCGTGGTGACCCCGCCGATGATGCCGCCGATGATCACCGCGGGCACGAGCATGGACGGTATGCCAGCGACCACGTTGCGTGCCTTCTCCGCGAGCGTGAGTCGCTCGCCGGGCGGATAGTTGTAAACGAATCCGAGCAGGGCGATCACGGCCATGAAGCCCACCGCCATCAGCAGCCCCGGGATGATCCCGGCGATGAACATGTCGCCGATGGAGATCTGGGCGAGCACACCGTAGATCACGAACAGCATGGACGGCGGGATCACCGGGGCGAGCAGCGCCCCCGCGGCCGTGGTGGCGGTCGCGAAGCCGCGGTCGTAGCCCTTGTTGTGCATCTCCGGGACCATGACCTGCGACATCACCGCCACCTGCGCGTTCGCCGAGCCGACGATGGAGGCGAGCAGCATGTTGGCGAGGATGTTGATGTAGGCGAGTCCGCCGCGCACCGCACCGATGAACGCCGAGGCCAGCGAGACCAGCCGGCGCGTGATGCCGCCCTCGTTCATGAGCTCGCCGACGAGCATGAACAGCGGAATCGCCAGCAGTCCGTACTTCTCCAGTCCGCCGAAGAACTGCTGGGGATAGGAGAGGTAGAGCACGGCGTTGTCGCTCACGCCGATGTACACGAGCGCGGCCACCGCAAGCACCACCGCGATAGGCACACCGAGAAACAGCAGGGCGAGAAAGGTACCTGCAACCATCACGTCACTCCCGCGCGGCGGCCCGCGCGTCCTCCGCCTCCGGCGCCGCGTCGTCCCGCCCGGTGATCATGGCGGCGGCGCTCGCACAGAGGTTGTCGAGCCCGTGGACGAGGGTCGTCACCGCGACCAGCGGCACGATCAGCCAGAACCAGGTCTTGGAGATGCCGAGGGTCGCCGTGGGCTCCTGGTAGATGTAGTTGAACGTCTGCGCGGAGAACTCGGCCACGTCGAAGCCGCTCTGCGCGAAGGTGATGGGGTCGAACCAGAGGTAGGAGAGCACGACCAGCGCCGCGGCAAAGCCGACTACGATCAGGTCGGAGAGCACGCGCATGAACCGGCGTAACGGCCCCGGCACCACGTCCTGGAGCAGGGTGACCGACACCGCGTCGCGGGTGTGGATGGTCAGCGCGAGCCCGAACATCGCCAGCCACACCATGGTGTAGATCGCCAGCTCGTCCATCCAGAAGATCGGCTGCCCGATGGCGCGGCTGCCGACATTCACCAGGATCATCAGCGGCAGCGCCGCCGCCAGCGTCTGACAGGCACGCGCCTCGAACCAGCCCAGGGCGGCGCTCAGCCGCCTCAGTGCCGCGCGGGGCCTCGCCATCGGGACCCCGTCGCCACGGACCCCGGCGGAGGTGGCGGCGACAGCGCCGCCACCTCCGTCACGCTGCTGTGCCAGCCCCATACTCAAAGCAGCCGGTCGGCGTCCGCACGCAGCTCTTCGAGCACCGGCGTCTTCTTGCGCCAGCGCTGCTCCCACTCGTCGAGCTTGTCACCGAAGAACTCGGGCCCGACGCGGTGGATCTCCACATCCTTGCTCTTGACCTTGTCGAGCATGTCCTGGGTGACGTCGGTGTAGCGGTCGAACAGACCGTCCAGCGACTGGGACATGGTCTCGCGCACGAGCTTGCGGTCCTTCTTGTCCATGCCTGCCCAGACCCGGCCGGAGACGAGGCCGACCATCGGGAACATCATGTGGTTGGAGTACAGCAGCGTGTCCGCGTGGTCGTAGAGATGGAGCTTCCAGACCAGCTCGATGTCCGCATCCACACCGTCCACCTGGCCGTTGGCCATGGCGTCGTAGACATCGGTCAGCGGCATCGGCGTCGAGGCCGCACCGAGGATGTTGTAGAAGTCCTTGATGGGCTCGAACGGCGTGATCCGCATCTTGTGGCCGTCGAGATCGGAGACGTCGTCGACCTCGTAGGTGGTCAGCATCAGCCGCATGGCGGCGATGCCGTAGCCGATGCCCACGACGCCGGCCTTGCGCGGGAGCTGGTCGAGCAGCCCCTGGGCCGTCTTGGCGTGCAGCAGGGTGTCCGCCTCGCTGACGTTCTTGGCCAGGTAGGGGGCGTACAGCGCACCGAAGTCATCGACGCGATTGGAGACCTCGGCCACTGTAAGGAAGGCCATGTCCAGGGCACCGGTCTGCAGCTGCTGCATCATCTGCGACTCGTCGCCGAGCTGGCCGGATGGGAAGATGCTGACCGACAGCCGGCCGTCGGAGCGCTCCTCCAGCGCCTCACCCATGCGCTTGGCCGCCTGGGACCAGGCGTGGGACTCGGGGACGATCAGTCCCAGCTTGAACTCCTTGGCGGCGGCCGTGGCGCAGAACGCCATGAGTAGCGCGCCCACAAGGAACCGTTTGCGATGGTTCGCCATGCTCTCCTCCGTCATTCGTAGTCGTTGTTCGCGGTGATTCCGGCACCTGGCACCCGGACACCGGGTCGGGCCGGGCACGTGATTGACTACGCTACCGGTCGGCAAGCCGCATGGCCTTACCCATCGTTATTATTATTTGCACGAGAGTCTGATTCTCTTTCACAGGCGGGCGGGAACCGCGAGGCCACGCAATGACGGCGCGTAG
>WBJT01000002.1_pt1 | contig 20157 bp, 18 predicted proteins | sample 5109881 | NCBI WGS metagenome assembly WBJT01 (sample SAMN11895465, study PRJNA545514) | wastewater metagenome | isolation source: saline BTEX enrichment culture, original innoculum from Kuwait petroleum... | place: USA:Stillwater, OK | collected 2018-09-01
CGGTGCATGCCGAGTCGTCTGGCGGTCTCGGAGATGTTGAAGCCCGTCTCCATGAGGGTCTCGTGGATGCGCTCCCACTCCAGTGTCTTGATGGAGGTGGTGCGTGAGGGGGCCTCGGTGGAGACGTCGTCCGGTGTCGAGCTGAAGGCGGCCTCGATGTCGTCAGTGTTCGAGGGTTTGACGAGGTAGTTGCAGGCGCCGAGTTTGACGGCGTTGACCGCCGTGGCGATGCTCGCAAACCCGGTCAGTACCACGATCCGCGTGGCGGGGTCGTGTTCGTGGAATGCCTGCACGGCCTCCAGCCCGGATTCGTTGCCCAGCTTCAGGTCCACCACCGCGTAGCCGATGCGGGTCGTTTGCAGCAGACGTCGGGTCTCCTCGATGTCCGACGCCAGGTGAACCCGGTAGTCGCGGCGCTCGAACGAGCGCTTCAGTGCCCGGGCGAAGCCGGCGTCGTCCTCGACGATTGTCAGAGTACGTTCAGTCTGTGCCATGGTCGGGTGTCGAGATTGCGGCCAGGGGGAGCGCCAGCGTGACGGCGGCGCCGCCCTCCGCCCGGTTTTCCGCGTTGAGCCGTCCGCCCAGCTTGCGTACGACGTTGAAGACAAGGAACAGGCCAAGCCCGCCGCCGGGCCGCCCCTTGCTCGAGTTGTAGGGCGTGCCCAGCTGTTCGAGGGTCTTCTGCGTGAACCCCGGCCCGCGGTCGCGGACGGCGATATGCAGGGTGTCGTCCTCGATCCGGCCGGTCATGCCGATCCAGTCGGGGGAGGCCTCCTGGGCGTTGTCGAGGAGGTTGTGGATCACCTGCTTGAGCACGGCATCGGAGACGATGGTCCGCTCGCTGCTGAAACCGGGCTCGTAGACGAGGCAGTTGGTGGACCGGCTGGTCCGCCATTCGTCCACGGTCTCGTCGAGGAACCCCCTGACCGTGGTGATGGCCGATGCCTCCCCGGGGGCCTCGCCGGCGGAGCGCAGGATGCCGTTCACGATCTGCTTGCAGCGCTGGACCTCGTTCTGCATGTCGCCGACTTCCTGGTTCAGCTCCGGGTCGTTGCGGAAGACGTCCATGCGCTGCCAGTCACCCAGGATGACCGCCATGGTCGCCATGGGGGTGCCGAGCTCGTGGGCGGCGCCGGAGGCGAGCAGCCCCATGCGCACGATGTTGTCCTCCTCGGCGGCGCGCTGGCGCATCGCCGCCAGACGCTGGTCGCGCAGGCGGAAGTTGCGGTTGATGCGGCTGATGAATACCGCGAGCAGGGTGGCGTCGAGGACGAAGCAGACGAACAGGCCGATGACGTGGAGCTCGAAGAGTTCCTCCACGCCGCCGTTGGGCAGCGCCAGGGGTACGTACCAGAGCGACAGCCCGCCGAAGCAGAGCGTGGTCGTGGCAACGATGAACCACTGGGCCCAGCCCTCCAGCAACACGGCCCCGAGTGTGACCTGCAGTGGGTAGAGGAAGATGAACGGGTTGGTGACGCCGCCACTGAAATACAGCAGCGCGGTGAGCGCGGCGACATCGGCGAGCAGCCCGGCCAGCAGCTCGACATTGCCCACGCCGATGCGCGAGAGCGCGCGGACCCGGTATGTGGTCGCGAGATTCAGCAGCAGCAGGGCGAGGAGCACCAGGCTCATCGCCTGAAGCGGCAGCCGGATGCCGAACCCGTAGGCGACGACGGCGATGGTCAGGAGCTGGCCCAGCAGCGCGATCCAGCGCAGCTCGATGAGCTGGACCAGGTTCTGGCGCCCGGAGGCGTCGCCACCGGGTTTCGGTGGCATCCGTGCCTCGGGGCCCGGAAACAGGAATGTCGGTAGTGGGTGTATCCGCATAGCAGGAGCGGAGCAATCCAGTGGAGACGCCTGAGGGACGGACCGGGACTTCTGGCTCGCCCGTGCACGGCTGCGCGGGGGAGGCCGGGGGACCGTCAGGCGCTTGCCCGTCGTTAGTCGGGCAACAGTTGCGTTGACATATAACAATAACGCGCGCGGTTCGGGAAACCAATAGCGGCATTGGCTGCAACCGCGGCGGTGACGCTCCTTTGATGGCGAGCCGCCGTCGGTCCCGGGTAAACAGAGCATGTGACGCACATCATTTACGGGGCGGCGCACTCCGGGCGAAATCTCTTTACCGGGGCCCGTTCACTCTCGTGCCCCCGTGAATGACGCGTTCGGCGTTTCGAACGCGGATGTGGTGGTGAAATGCGCCAGCTGACACGTATCCACGGCCTCTCCCGCAGCCCGGTCTTCGGCCTGCATCCACGTCCCCGGCGGTCCGTGCGCGGACCCTGCCCTGAGTGCGTTGCCGTCGTTCCGGTCGCCGGCGAGGGGGACGGGAGCTACGGCCACGATTCCTTCATCCGCTCTGCGCCCGGCCCCGTGCCGTTCCACTGACCGCTATGCTGCTTCTCGACGCACTCAGTCCCGCCCCGCGCACGGTGCGCATGTACGTGGCGGAGAAGAATCTCGCCCTGCCGATGCGGCAGGTGGACGTGTTTGCCGGCGAGAACCGCCGGCCACCGTATCTCGCGCACAACCCGGCCGGGCAGACCCCGGCACTGCTGCTGGACGGCGGCACCTGCATCGCCGAGTCGGTGGCGATCATGGAATATCTGGAAGAGCTGCATCCCGACCCGGCGCTGATCGGTGCGACGGCCGGCCAGCGTGCCGAGACGCGCCAGTGGCAACGGCGTGTCGAGCTCAACATCACCGAGAACATCCACAATGCCTACCACTATGCCGAAGGGCTGGCGCGCTTTCGTGACCGGATTCCGGTCGAGCCCGCTGCCGCCGACGGCCTGAAACGCGTCGCCCGGGACCGGATCGCCTGGCTGGACGGCATGCTCGACGGGCGCACTTTCCTCGTCGGCGACCGGTTCACCATCGCCGATATCTGGCTGTACGTCTGGCTGGACTTCGGCGATTCCGTTGGCCAGCCATTCGACCGCGCCCTGGCCAACATCGCACCCTGGTTCGCCCGCGTCTCGGCACGGCCTTCCGCTGCCGCCAGCCTGCATCCGGACTGCCGTCCCGGTGGCGTACGCGGCTGACGCGGGGCCGCCTGGCGGTGGGGCAGCGGTGCGCGGGCGGTACCGCACATTGACTACGTGTTCGGCCACTCCTTTTCCTGCGGGTGCCGGCGGCGCAAGGCCAGCAGCACCGCGGCGGGGGCCGCGAGGGCCATCGCATACCAGGTGATGGCATAGCTCAGGTGGTGATTGGGGAAGTCGACGACCGTGAGCCCGCCGGCGGGCCAGCCCTGCGGGCCGGGCCGTTCACCGGCGTCGATGAAGTAGGGCGCGACCCGGTCGGCGGGCAGCCCCGCGGCGGTGGCAATGGCGGCGACGTCCCGGGAGTACCATGCGCCTTTCGCCGGGGCGTTGGCGCGGAAGACATCGCCGCCGGGTTTCGACAGCCGAAGCAGACCGCCGACCGTCACTCGACCCTCTGGTCTTGGCATGGTGCGGAATGCCGGGGTGCCGGGCAGCGATTCGGGGATGTGGCCCCGGTTCACCAGCACGGTGAAGCCGCGCCCGGTGCGCAGCGGGGTCATGACCCAGTAGCCGTAACCCAGGCGGCTGGTACCGTGGACCAGGGTCTCGGCGTCGTGGAGGTAGTGCCCGGTGACGCGCACATGGCGGTAGCGCGCGTCCCCCGAGCCGATGCCCTCCCACTGCGCCGGACCGGGCGCCGCGACCGCCGGGGCGTCCGTGCGGGCCTCCACGGCGGCGATCAGGTGCCGCTTCCAGGCCAGGCGCTGGAGCTGCCAGGTCCCGAGTGCGGCGAAGCCGGCGAACAGCCCCACCGCCACGATCACCCATGCGGCCGATACCCGGGCACCGCGCGCGGGCCGGCCGCCGCGCGGCCCGGTCACCGGTGCAGCATCTCCTCCGCGCCCATCGGCGGCAGGTGCATCATGTTGGCGTTCATGTTGTGCATCACCCATAGCGCCCCGGCGAGGGTCACGCCGACGATGATCAGGGTGAACAGCATGGCCATCAGGTTCCAGCCGCCCTCGGAGCGGGAGTTCATGTGCAGGAAGTACACCATGTGCACGACGATCTGCACCGCGCCCAGGCCGAGCACCAGTAGCGTGGTGACCGCTGCGCTGTCGAGCACGTCGCCCATGACCAGCCAGAACGGGATCACCGTGAGGATCGCGGCCAGCACGAAGCCGGTCAGGTAGCCCCTGAGCGTGCCGTGCTCCGGCTCGGGCGTGCCCTCGTGGCTGTGCAGGTAACGGGGATCGGACTGATAGCCCTGATCTTCGGGTGCGCCGCTCATCGCAGAACCCCCACGAGGTAGACGAAACTGAAGACACCGACCCAGACTAGGTCCAGGAAGTGCCAGAACATGCTCAGGCAGGACAGCCGCCGCTCGTTCTCCGCGGTCAGGCCGTACCGGCCGACCTGGATCATCAGCGTTGCCAGCCAGATGATGCCGGAGGTGACGTGCAGGCCGTGGGTCGCCACCAGGGCGAAGAACGAGGAGAGGAACGCGCTGCGCCACGGGCCGGCGCCCTCGGCGATCATGTGCGCGAACTCGTTGACCTCGAAGCCGACGAAGGCCACGGCAAACAGCCCGGCGACGGCGAGCCAGGCGAGGGTGCGGGTGCGCCGGCGCTGGGCCATCTCGAGCATGGCGAAACCATAGGTGATCGAGGAGAACAGCAGGATCGCCGTGTTCAGCGCGAGCCCGTGGAGGTCGAAGACCTCCCCGGGGGTCGGGCCGCCGGCGTAGCTCCCGCCGTATACCGCGTAGCAGGCGAACAGCACCGCGAAGATCAGGCAGTCGCTCATCAGGTAGATCCAGAACCCGAGTAGCGTGCCGTTATCCGGATGCGGCTCCTCTGTCGCGTAGAAGATGGAAGCGCCGGGCCCCACGGCGCCGGACGCGGTGGTTTCGCTCATACCGCCCCCTGCTCGGCAACCCGCCGGGCGAACGTCTGCTCGACGTCGCGCACCTCGTCGGCGGGGATGTGGTAGTCACGGTGATAGTTGAAGCTGTGGCCGATGGCGACCGCGATCAGCGCGAGGAAGGAGGCCCCCGCCATCCACCAGATGTGCCAGACCAGGCCGAAGCCGCAGACGAACGACAGGAACGCGAGCACGAAGCCGGCCCCGGTGTTCTTCGGCATATGGATGGGGCTGAAGCCCGCCGTCGGGCGCTCGGCGCCGCGCCGTTTCATGTCCGTCCAGGCATCGCGGTCGTGGACCACCGGGGTGAATGCGAAGTTGTAGTGCGGCGGCGGCGACGAGGTGGACCACTCCAGCGTGCGGCCGTCCCAGGGGTCGCCGGTGGTGTCCGCCAGGGCGTGGCGGTTGCGGATGCTTACCGCGATCTGCACCAGGAAGGCGGCAATGCCCACCAGGATGATCGCGGCGCCGACGCCGGCGATCTCGAACCAGATCTGCAGGCTCGGGTCGGTGAAGTGGCTGAGCCGCCGCGTCACGCCCATCAGGCCCATGACGTAGAGCGGCGTGAACGCGACCCAGTAGCCCACCAGCCAGCACCAGAACGAGACCTTGCCCCAGAACGGGTCGAGACGGAATCCGAACGCCTTGGGGAACCAGAAGTTCATCCCGGCGAAGGCGCCGAACACCACGCCGCCGATGATCACGTTGTGGAAGTGTGCCACCAGGAACAGGCTGTTGTGGAGCACGAAGTCCGCCGGTGCCACCGAGAGCATGACGCCGGTCATGCCGCCGATCACGAAGGTGAACAGGAAGGCGAGCGACCACAGCATGGGCACCTCGAAGCGGATGCGCCCCCGGTACATGGTGAACAGCCAGTTGAAGATCTTCACGCCCGTGGGGATGGAGATGATCATGGTCGTGATCGCGAAGAACGAGTTCACGTCCGCCCCCGAGCCCATGGTGAAGAAGTGGTGCAGCCACACCAGGTACGAGAGCAGGGTGATGGCCGCGGTCGCGTAGACCATGGACGAGTAGCCGAACAGCCGCTTGCCCGAGAACGTGGAGATGACCTCGGAGAATACCCCGAACATCGGCAGGATCAGGATGTACACCTCCGGGTGGCCCCAGATCCAGATCAGGTTGGTGTACATCATCGCCTCGCCGCCGGCACTGTTGGTGAAGAAATGCATGCCGAGGTAGCGGTCCAGCGACAGCAGCCCGAGGGTCGCGGTCAGGATCGGGAACGCGGCGACGATGAGGATGTTGGTGCACAGCGCCGTCCAGGTGAACACGGGCATCTTCATCATGGTCATGCCCGGCGCACGCATCTTCACGATGGTCACCACGAAGTTGATGCCGGAGAGCAGTGTGCCGACGCCGGCGATCTGCAGCCCCCATATGTAGTAGTCCACGCCCACACCCGGACTGTAGGCCGCCTCCGACAGCGGCGCCATCGCCAGCCAGCCGGCGCGTGAGAAGCTGCCGATGAACAGCGAGACCATGATCAGCATGGCCCCGGAGGCGGTCATCCAGAAGCTGAAGTTGTTCAGGAACGGGAAGGCGACGTCGCGCCCGCCGATCTGCATGGGCACGACATAGTTCATCAGGCCCACCACCAGGGGCATGGCCACGAAGAAGATCATGATCGTGCCGTGGGCGGTGAAGATCTGGTTGTAGTGCTCCGGCGGCAGGAAGCCCATGTTGCCGCCGAACGCCATGGCCTGCTGCAGACGCATCAGGATGGCGTCGGAGAAGCCGCGCAGCAGCATGATGACCGCCAGCACCAGGTACATGATGCCGATCTTCTTGTGGTCGACGCTGGTGAACCATTCGCGCCAGAGATAGCCCCACCAGCCGGCGGCGGTAATGGTGCCGAGCACCGCGACGGTGAGCACCGCCACCACCACGCCGGTCCAGAAGATCAGCGGGACGTCGTAGGGGATGGCGTCGAGCGTGAGTTTGCCGAGCAGAACGTGCATCAGCGCGGAACCGTGTTCCATCGGGCTGCCTCTCGAATTCGTTACTTCGCGTCGGCGCGGGCGAGCGCCTCCACGGACACCGCAGTCGCGGCCTCCTGCGCGCCCGCAGGTTCATCGTCCGGCCCCGTCGCCCTGGTGCAGGGGGTGTCCGGGTCGACACAGCGATGGACGATGTCCCGGTAGAGGTGATCCGCGTAGTCCGAGTAGTAGTGGACGGGCTCGTCGCGGGTGGGCTCCTGCAGGGCCATGTAACCGGTGCGGTCGAGCTCGTCGCCCTGGGAACGGACCCTCTCGATCCACTGCCTGAAGCCCTTGTCCGTCATGCCCTTGAAGCGGAAACGCATGTCGGTGAAGCCCTCGCCGCTGATGTTGGCGGAGAAGCCCTTGTAGTCGCCGACCTCGTTGATCACCGCGTTCAGCTCCGTCTGCATGCCGGCCATGGTGTAGATCTGACCGGCCAGGGCGGGGATGTAGAAGGAGTTCATGACCGTGTCCGAGGTCAGCCTGAACTCGATCGGCCGGTCGACGGGGGCGGCGAGCTGATTCACGGTCGCGATCCCGTAATCCGGATAGAAGAACAGCCATTTCCAGTCCATGGAGACCACCTGGACGTGGAGCGGCTCCGTCTCCCCGGCCGCCGCGGTCTGCTCCACCGGGCGGTACGGGTCGAGCTTGTGCGTGCCGATCCAGGTCAGCGCCCCCAGGGCGATGATGATCAGCAGCGGCGCCGACCAGATCACCAGCTCCAGGGTGATGGAGTGCTCCCAGTCAGGCTGGTAGTCCGCCTCCCGGTTGGAATGGCGGTAGCGGTAGGCGATGACCGCGGTCAGCACCATCACCGGTACGATGATCAGCAGCATGAGCACGGTGGAGGCGATCAGCAGGTTGCGCTCGCCCATGGCCACCTGGCCGGCGGGATCGAGCACCACCATCTGACAGCCGCCCAGGCTCACGAGGAGGAGGGCGAGTAACGGGATGCGGAGCGGTTTCAGCATGCGTGCATCGAAGTTGGAATGGTTCAATCGTGAAAGGGAGGCTACCGGCGAGCGCCGGGGATGGCGATTGGACAATTTGTCCTATGGTTTCGGCCCGGTACCCGTGCAAGGCTTGATCGATCTCATGGAAACACCGCCCCAATCGCGCCTACGCAGCGCCCGGTCGGCGGTGTGATGGACGCACGGCCCGCGCCCGCCAAGGGCGTCGGGCACGGCGGTGACACCCGCGCAGAGACGATTCGGACGGACCAATGTCGAGCTCCCACGCAAACCCGGCCATGTCTTCCCCGGGCGGTCCGGCGGCCGGTGCCGCCGATACGCACGCCGTCAGGACGGGCGAGATCGCCATCGGTGTGATCATCGGGCGGATCTCCGAGTTCTTCGACTTCTTCGTCTTCGGGATCGCCTGCGTGCTGGTCTTCCCGGCGGCGTTTTTCCCCTTCACCGACCATGTGAACGGGATGTTCTGTGCGTTCGCGATCTTCTCGCTGGCGTTCATCGGCCGGCCGCTGGGCTCGGTGCTGTTCATGCGGCTGCACGACTGGTACGGCCGCGGCGCCAAGCTGACCGTGGCGCTGTTCATGCTGGGCACGACCACCGCCGGGATCGCCTTCGTCCCCGATTACGGCGCGATCGGGGCGTCATCGATCGTGCTTCTGGCGGTCCTTCGGCTGCTCCAGGGAATGGCCACCGGCGGTAGCTGGGACGGGCTGCCGTCGCTGCTCGCCATGAACGCACCCAGCAACCGGCGGGGCTGGTTCCAGATGATCCCGCAGCTCGGGGCCCCCATCGGCTTCATCGTGGCGGCGGCGCTGTTCGCCTACCTGCAGATGAGCCTGTCGGACACGGATTTCCTGGAGTGGGGCTGGCGTTACCCGTTCTACGTGGCCTTCGCCATCAACGTGGTGGCGCTGTTCGCACGTCTGCGCCTGGTGGTGACGCCGCAGTTCGCCAGCCTGCTCAGGACCCGGGAGCTGGAGCCCTCGCCGGTCGGCGAGCTCGTGCGCACCCAGGGCCGCAACATCGGCCTCGGCGCGTTCGCCCCCCTGGGCAGCTACGCCCTGTTCCACCTGGTGACCATCTTCGCCCTGTCCTGGGCGCTGCTGTTCAACGGCCACACGGGGGCCGACTATCTGCTGGTGCAGATCCTGGGGGCGGCGATCTCGATACCGTGCATGCTGCTCTCCGGGGTCATCGCGGATCGCATCGGCCGCCGCGCGACCCTGGGTATCTTCGCGGTGCTGATCGCGGTGTACAGCGGCTGGACGCCGCTGCTGCTCGCCGGCGGGACCATGGAGGGCTACCTGTTCATACTGATCGGGTTCGCCCTGCTGGGGTTCTCGCACGCCCAGGCGGCTGGCGCGGTCAGCTCCACGTTCCAGGCCGAGTTCCGCTACAGCGGGGCGATGATCACCTCCGATCTGGGCTGGCTGTTCGGCGCCGGTTTCGCGCCACTGGTGGCGCTGGCACTCACCGTCTATCTCGGTGTGGGCTACGTCGGCCTGTACCTGCTCTCCGGCGCCGTCGGCACCCTCGGTGCGCTGTGGGCCAGCCGCACCGTCGGCCTGCCGAACGACTGAGGCCATCCGGACGTCATCGGCCCGGCGTCACTGCCACGACCTGTCATGCGTCGGTCCGCGCCCCCTGGCGGGGCGTGTAACCGTCGTCTCCTTCGCCGCGGGTGAGTCCGGCTCCGTTGCCGTGCCGTTGACCACGGTCAATCTCCCGTGCGGCATCAGCATTCACAGTAGCAGGCGCGTGGTCGGCCCCGGGCTGCATCGTCACGCCGGCACGTCGGGTTTGTGAACGATTGCCGCGCACCGCCGCCCATCAATTAGCACGCTATCCATTCAGTCATTCCCTCCATTCTGAGGAGCGCTGTTATGTCCGTTGAAGGTAAGGTCGCTTTGGTGACGGGTGCCGCGCAGGGCATCGGTCTGGGCATCGCGAAGCGTCTGGCGAAGGACGGCTTCAGTATCGCGCTGGTGGATCTCAAGGAGGACAAGCTCGCCGGCGCGGCCCGAGAGGTCGAGGCGCTGGGTGCGAAGACCACCACGTTCGCGGCGGACGTCGGTGACCGCGATGCCGTCTACGCCGCGGTCGACCACGCCGAGGAGGCGCTCGGGGGCTTCGACGTCATGGTCAACAACGCCGGCATCGCCCAGGTGAATCCGATCGTCTCGGTCACGCCGGAGGAGGTCGAGCGGATCCACCGGATCAATGTCGAGGGCGTGCTCTGGGGCATCCAGGCGGCCGCCAGACGTTTCCGGGAACGGGGCCGGAAGGGCAAGATCATCAACGCCAGTTCCATCGCCGGCCACGACGGCTTCGCCATGCTCGGCGTCTACTCGTCCACGAAGTTCGCCGTGCGCGCGCTGACCCAGGCGGCGGCGAAGGAGCTGGCGAGCGACGGCATCACCGTGAACGCCTACTGCCCCGGCATCGTCGGCACCGACATGTGGGTGGAGATCGACGAGCGCTTCGCCGAGCTCACCGGCGCGAAGAAGGGCGAGACCTACGACAAGTACGTCGGCGGTATCGCCCTGGGCCGTGCGGAGACGCCGGACGACGTTGCGTCCCTCGTCTCCTACCTCGCCGGGCCGGACTCGGACTACATGACCGGGCAGGCCCTGATGATCGACGGCGGTATCGTCTACCGCTGAGCCGGCACGCCGCCCTGCCGGGCCGAGCCGACAGGGCGGCATGGCGGAGCAGGGGCCGGGGAAACCCGGTGGCAGGGACGAACACACGGAGGCGGGATGCAGATCGAATCGGGCAGGACGGCGTTCGTCACTGGCGGCGGCGCCGGCATCGGGCTGGCGGTGGCGCGGACGCTGCTCGACGCGGGGATGAACGTGGCCGTCGCGGACCTCAGCCGGGCACACCTGGACGAGGCCCGCGCGCATTTCGAGGCGGCGGGCCCGCGGGTGCGGCTGATCGAGCTGGACGTCACCGACCGCGACGGCTGGGCGGCGGCGGTGGACGAGGCCGAGGCCGCGTTCGGGCCGATCCATCTGCTCTACAACAACGCCGGCGTGAATGTCATACGCGACGTCAAAGACGCCACGGCCGAGGACTTCGAGTGGGTCATGGGCGTGAACTACGGCGGCACCGTCAACGGGGTGCTCACCCTGCTGCCGCGCATGAAGGCCCACGGCGGGGTCGCGCACATCGTCAACACGTCCTCTATCGCCGGTATCGCCGCCGGCCCCGGGGCGGGTGTGTACGCGGCGAGCAAGTTCGCGATCCGCGGTTTCTCCGATGCCCTGCGCTGTGACGTGGCACCTTACGGGATCGCCGTCTCGCTGGTGTGCCCGGGGACCGTGGCGACGCGGCTCTACGAGAGCGAGGATCACCGCCAGGCCCGTTTCCAGGGCATCGTGGACGAGCGGACCAGGGCGGTGCGGGCGCAGGGCGGCGAGCTCTTCCGCCGGGTACTGCCCCAGGGCATGGACCCGGCGGTCGCCGCTGCGCGGGTCCGTGCCGGCATCGAGCGGGAGGCGTTCTACATCTTCACCCATCCGGAGGTGCGGCCGGACGTGGAGGCCTCCTGCGCCGAGCTGACGGCGGCCTTTACCGATGACCCCGTCGATCCGGACCAGGAGCGGCTCGAGGAGGGGCGGCGCCAGGCCCGCCGGGACGCCCTTAACGGCCGATAGCCGGGGTGGCCGGCGGTCAGGCGGCCTCGATCCCGACGCCCGCCTCCCCGGCCAGACGGCGGATCTCCTCCAGGTGCCGGCGGTATTCCCCGGAGTCCAGCGTCGCGTAGTTGAGGTTCTTCATCGCTGTGGCGAGGTTGGTGAAGTAGGTGCGGATGCGCTCCTTGTCCTCCAGCGCGTAGTCCGCGGCGACCAGGCGGTAGACCAGCGCAAGGCTGCGCCGCTGGCGCTCCGGCGGGGTCGAGACGTCGACCTCGTCGAAGGCGTCCTGCTGGAGATACACCAGGTCCAGGAACGCCGCCTTCTGGTAGGTGATGAAATCCCCGGTGGTTATGCCCTCCTCGCCGGTGACCTGCATCATCTGGGCGACGTCGTCGCCGTCGTGGAGGAGCTGGAGCAGCTCGTCGATACGCCCCGGCCACTCCTGCCCGAAGGTCGCGGCGATGTGCGCCGCGAGCTCGTCGCGGTAGCGCGACCACGACAGCAGCGGGTCCACCGCGGGGTAGAAGCGCTTGTACGCGCGATCCGCGGACAGCCCCAGAAACGCCTTCACCGTGTTCAGGGTCGCCTGGGTGACCGGTTCCTCGAAGTTGCCGCCGGCCGGTGAGACGGTGCCGATCATGGTCAGGCTGCCGGTGTCGCCGGCACCGTTGCGGATCACCCCCGCACGTTCGTAGACGCTGCGGATGGCCGAGTCGAGATAGGCCGGGTAGGCCTCCTCGCCGGGGATCTCCTCCATGCGCCCGGAGGTCTCGCGCATGGCCTGGGCCCAGCGGGAGGTGGAGTCGGCGATGAGCAGCACGTCCAGGCCCATCTGGCGGTAGTACTCGCCGATGGTGATGCCGGTGTAGATGGAGGCCTCCCGCGCGGCGACCGGCATGGACGAGGTGTTGCAGATGATGACCGTGCGGTCCATCAGCGAGCCGCCGGTGACCGGGTCGCTGAGCCGCGGGAACTCCGTGATCGTCTCCACCACCTCGCCGGCGCGCTCGCCGCAGGCGACGATGATCACGATGTCCACCGTCGAGTAGCGGGCGATGAGGTTCTGGAGCACCGTCTTGCCGGCGCCGAAGGGGCCGGGGATGCAGGCGGTACCGCCGGTGGCGATGGGGAAGAACGTGTCGATGACGCGGATCGTGGTGGTCATCGGCCGCTCCGGGTAGAGCCGTTCGCTGCGGTGCTCGCGCAGCAGGCGGCGGGGCAGCGGTGTGCGCACCGGCCAGCGCCCGGCGAGGGTAACCGCGTGCTCCGCCCCCGAGGCGGAGACCAGCCGGGCCACGGGCACGTCCACGGTGAAGCTGCCCTCCTGTATCCAGTCCACGGTCAGCGCCCCGGTGAGGTCGAAGGGCACCATGATTCGGTGGGTGAAGCGGCCCTCCTGGACCGTGCCCAGGGTGTCGCCGGGCTGAACGGTGGCTCCCATGCGTACCGTCGGCGAGAACGACCACTGGGCCCCGGCGGCCAGTGCCGGCATCTGCCGGCCCCGGGGCAGGAAGAAGCCCGATTCCAGCGCGAGCTGCTCCAGCGGGTTCTGCAGGCCGTCGTAGACCTGCCCCAGCAGCCCCGGGCCGAGGGTGACCGAGAGCATCTCGCCGGTCTGGGTCACCGGGTCGCCCACGGCCACGCCGCCGGTATCCTCGAAGACCTGCACGTCGGCGCGGTGGCCGCGCACCCGCAGGACCTCCCCGGTGAGCTGCTCGTCGCTGTCGCCGCCGTCGGGCCGGATGAGCACCACCTCGTTCTTCATCAGGCCGGGGGCGCGCTCGTCGGCCTCGATGACGACGATGTCGTCCTGTACGGCGACGACGGTGCAGTCGACGGCGGGGCGGTCGGGGGCGGCGCTCATGGGTTCACTCCGCGGTGTCCTGGTGGGCGAAGAGGTTCCGGAATCCGCCGAGGCCGTGGTGCACCCCGGCGCGAAGCCGCTGCTCGGCGGCCTCGGCGTTGTAGCGGCGCCACGCGGCGGCGATCCGCCAGCGCAGCACGTAGACGGTGACCGCGCGGAAGTCGAACCTCCCCGCCCGGCGGGCGCCATCCAGCAGCCGCCACTCCACGGTCATCAGCAGCCGCTCCAGCGCCAGGGGGCGATCGCCCTCCAGGTGCGCGCGGGCCTCGGCGAGCCAGGGGAAGACCGCGCCCACCCCGAGCAGCGGCTCGTCCCAGCGGGTGCGCATGTGGGCGATCCGCGGGCCCACACCCCAGCGCGTGCCCGGCGTGGGTCGCTGATGGCCCCGGCGGCGGGCGCGCAGGGCGGCCACGACCGTGCGGATCTCCAGCAGGGCCTCCGCCAGGTCCGCAATGCCGTGCGCCGCCAGCCGGGGCATCGCCGCGTCTGCGCGGGTGGCGAGGGCGGTGTCCGCGGGCTCCGGCGCGGGGCGGCACCAGTCCAGCAGGCCCAGCAGCGTGTCCAGGCTCTCGCGGTGGGCAGCCCCGAGCAGTCCCAGCCGGCGATCGAGGCGCAGCCGTGAGAGCCCCAGTGTCTCCCGGCCGAAGGGCTGCCCCGGCAGGGCCGGCAGGCTCGCCAGCAGCATGACGTACTCGTGGCGCTTGCTCATGGCGGCTATTTCACGATGCCTTCGAGCATCGCGCGGAAGCGGGGCTGGAGGTGCTCCAGCAGCAGCGCGGCGACCGCATCCTCGGTGATGTCGAGCTCCATGTCGTGGTCGTTCAGGCGCACGCGCAGACCGTGCTCGTGCTCGCCGACGGTGAAATCGACCCCCTCACGCAGGACGTCGCGCGCCTGGGCGACCACGAAATGGGCGAGGCTGCCCTCGCGCAGGGCCTCCGGGTGTCGGCGCAGTTCCTCGAGCCCCAGCACGTCCCGCGGGAGCAGGATCTCGGTGTGCCCGTCCGCCTCCAGCGGCGTGTCACTGCGCTGGCGGGCGGCCAGCTCCAGGATCAGGCGCTGGAGGAAGGCCTCGTCCGAGAGGGCGTCGCGTACCAGCCAGCGCAGGTGCTCGCGGAAGCGATGGGTGAGGGTGGTCTGCATCTCCAGGACGCTGTCCCGCGCGGCCACGCGGATAGCCTCGCGGGCCGAGGCCTCCAGACGCTGCGCCTCCTCCCGGGCCTGGGCGCGCAACCGCTCGGCGTCCTCCTCGGCCTGTTCGATCATCCAGCTCGCCCGGCTCTCGGCATCGGCGACGATACGCCGGGCCTCCTCGCGGCCGGCCTCCACACCCTCCTCGCGCAGGCGCTCGATCAGCGCCTCCACGCCCGAGGACGGTCCGGTGGTGTCGTGCTCGTTCATACGCGGCCCCTGTCCCGTTCAGCCGGCGGGGATGTTGCCGGCGATCACCAGCGCGAAGATGAAGGCAAACACACCGAAGCCCTCGACGATGGCGGCGGGTGCGATGGACAGCCCGAAGACTTCCGGTTTGCTCTTGGCGGTGTTGATCGCCGAGGCGCAGCAGCTGCCCTGGTGGACCGCGCTCAGCAGCAGCGCGGTCCCGGAGAGTATCCCCACCGCGAACAGCCCCGCCGCGGTATCGGTGGTGACCGGGCGTTGCAGCGAGAACATCACCACGATGCCGTAGATGGTCTGCGAGGAGGGCATCGCCGAGAGCCCGATGAACCGGCCGTGGCCGGACTCGGTCTCCAGCAGGGCGCCGATGGCCGCCTGGCCGGCGATGGCACAGCCGATGATGCTGCCGATGGCGCCCAGGGCCATGGGGCCGTACAGCCCGGCCCAGCCGAGGGTGAGGATCAGTTGTTCCACAGTGTCTTCTCCGTTCGCGCGAAGGGCCGGAAAGGGTAGCCCTCGTCGGAAATGCCCCAGTTATAGAACTCGATGACGTTGAGCCGCAGCCCGTGGACCACGCCGCTGAGCACGGCGAGGGCGAAGTTCAGGGCATGGCCGGCAGCGAGTATCAGCACCTCGAGGAGCACGCCGAGGCCCGGGTAGGCCGCTGCAGCGTCGGCGGCGAGCTGGTTGAAGGTCACCGCCAGCGACGCGCTCGCCAGGCCCAGGGCGAACAGCCGCAGGTAGCTGAGGACGTCGCCGAACGCGTTGGTCACGCGGGCCAGCCCGAGCAGTCCGCCGGCGGCGCGGCGCAGCAGGTCGCCGGCGTTGTGGATCGGCCGGGTGTCGCTGAACACCGCGACGGCGGCGAGCCCGGCGGCCAGGACGATGCCGGCACCGGGCAGGCCGAGGTACAGCGCGGCGCCGGCGAGCAGGGCCGCGATCCAGCCCACGGGGGCGAGGGCAGCGGTGTGACCGCGCCGGCGCCAGGCGACGATGGCGTTGGCGAGCACCAGGTGGGCGAGGCCGACACCCACCGACAGGGTCATCATCTGGCCGAAGTCGCCGGTATCGAGCACGCGGAGCACCCCGGGCAGGCTGCCCGGCGGCGGCTGCCAGCCGAAATAGCTGCCGGCGAGGACGCCGTAGACGCCGGCGGTAGTCGCCAGCGCCAGGCCGAGGTTGCGCAGCCGCCGGCCGCGCCGGCTCGCACCGAGCCGGGGTGCGGCGGCGAGCACGATGCCGCCGAGGACGGCGGCGTAGCCGGCGTCGGCGAGGATCATCGCGAAGAACACCGCGAACGAGAAGAAGATCACCCGGGATGGGTCCCAGCTGCGGTAGCCGGGGAGCTGATAGAAATGCACCACCTCCTCGCCGCCGGCGGTGGCTTCGTCGTTGTCCAGCAGTGTCGGCGGCCGGCTGTCCGCGTCCGCGGGCTCGACCAGTACGGCGAGGTCACGCGCGGCGGCGAAGTCGTGTACCGCGGCCCGGTCACGGATCGGCACCCAGCCCTGCACCGCGAACAGGGCGTCGTCGTCCAGGGTGCAGTGATGGGCCCGGGCGAGGTCGGCATCATCCTCCGCCCGGAAGAGTTGGCGGTGGATCAGGTGGATCCAGCGCGTGAGTGCCTCGCGCTCGGCGGCGAGCTCGTCCAGGCGCACCGCGAGGCGCTGGAGGCGCTCGCGCAGCTGCGAGCGGGGGATGCTGCCGGTGTGGGTGCGCGGTACCGGCAGGGCCTCCGGCGGGGGTTCCTCGCGGGCGATCACGGCGACGTAGCTGTTGCGGTTGTCGCGATGGACCTCCTGCCACGGCAGGGTCAGGGTCCCGAGCTGGTGCCGGCGGTAGTTCGGGACCTCGTAGAACCACAGCCGGTAGCCGGCGAGGGCGTCCTCGGGGGGCAGCCGGAAGTCGCCCCAGGGGGCGAGGTCGTCGAGGCGGCGCTGGACGAACTCGCGACTGTCCTCCAGCTCGCGGCTGCGGCGCTGGTTCTCCAGCACCCGCTCGACGGTCGTGGCCAGGTCGAAGTCCGGGTCCTCCGGGACCTGGTGGCGGCGTACCGGGCAGTCCAGCAGGTACTGCAGCGCGCGCCGGGTGTGGGCCGGCGCGGCCGGGGCGGCCTCCTCGCCGGGGCTCTCGCGCAGCGTGACCAGGTGCATGATACCGAGCTGCTGGAGCCCGGTGAGGAGGGTGTCCTCCTCGCGCCGGCTGCCGAACAGGGTCACCTTCTCGAGCGCCACGATGGTCATGGGCCCATTCCCGCGTGCTTGCGCTTGGCGATCTTGGCGCGCACCACAGCGGCGCGCTCGTTGTCGGCGATATGGATGCGGATGCGGCGGATGTTCTCGCGGGCGCGGGGGATGAGGACCTTGTCGAACAGATTCACGCGCTGCGTGACCCGCGTGACGGCGCGCTCCAGCCGTCGCAGCCGCTCGCGCTCGACCATGAGGCGGACGTTCAGCCTCAGGGCCTCGGCAAGCCGGTCGGCATAGATGTCGAGCCAGTGCGGGGTGGCCAGCAGGGCGTAGCCGGAGGTCTCCACCGCGACGTCGTCGAGCAACGGCAGGTGCACGCCGAGGAGGTTGTGCTCGTGCATCCGCACGTCGGTGACGCGGACGAGCCCGTCCATGACCACGCGCTCGTCGCCGGCCATCGGCAGTGTCCCGCGGACGTCATTGGTGAGCGCGGCCAGGTCGCGCTCGGTGGCCGCGAGTACGCCCTGCTCCCGGCTGCGCTCGGCGATGAGCTGGCGGCGCTTGAGGTCCAGCGACGGCAGGATGCGCTGGAACCGCCGCAGGCGTGCCTGCTCGTGGTGCAGGGCGGTCTTGTTGAGCGACGTCCGGGCCACGGTCTGCTCCGAGGCTCAGTCGCCGCCGGCGGCGGTCCGGCCGCGGCGGGGGTAGTACTTGTCGATCAGCGACTGTTTCATGACCAGTTCCTCGGGCTCGAAGCACTCCGCCAGCGTCTCCCAGCCCCGGTCGAGGGCGCGCTCCAGGGGCAGGGAGACCTCGACGTCCATGAAGCGCTCCTCGAAGCGCTCACCGAAGCGCAGGAGCTTCTCGTCGTAGGGCGAGAGCTCGAAGGCCATGGCGCGCTTCTGCTCCGCGTCCCGGGCGCCGGCGTACAGCCGGATCATGGTGTTCATCAGCTGGCCGTGGTCCTCGCGGGTGGTGTGGCCGATCACGTGCTGCTTGAGCCGGGACAGCGAGCCGAACGGATCGATGCGCCCGTCGCGCAGGTAGAGCTGCCCCTCGGTGATGTAGCCGGTGTTGTCCGGCACCGGGTGGGTGACGTCGTCCCCCGGCATGGTGGTGACGGTGAGCACCGTCACCGAGCCGGCGCCGCGGAAGTCGCACGCCTTCTCGTAGCGGCGGGCGAGCTGGGAGTAGAGGTCGCCCATGTGGCCGCGGTTGGAGGGGACCCGCTCCATGCTGATGCCCACCTCGCGGATCGCGTCGGCGAAGGCGGTCATGTCGGTGAGCAGCACCAGCACCCGCTTGCCCTCCTCGACGGCGAAGCGCTCGGCGACGGCGAGGCACATGTCGGGCACGAGCAGCCGCTCGACCACGGAGTCCGAGGCCTGGTTGACGAACATCACCGTGTGCGCGAACACCCCCGCGTCCAGGAAGCGCTGGCGGAAGTAGTGATAGTCGTCGAAGATCAGCCCCATGCCGCCGAAGACCACCACGTCCGCGTCGGCCTGGATGGCGATGCGCGCCAGCAGGGCGTTATAGGGTTCGCCGGCGACCGAGAAGATCGGGATCTTCTGGCTCTCCACCAGGGTGTTGAAGACGTCGATCATGGGGACGTCGGTGCGGATCATGCGACTGGGCATGACCCGGCGCACCGGGTTGACCGAGGGGCCGCCGATGGGCACACGGCGGTCCTCGGTGAGTGCGGGGCCGCGGTCTAGCGGCTCGCCGGTGCTCCCGAAGACGCGTCCGAGGATGTTCGGCGAGCAGGTCGCCGACATGGGGTGGCCGAGGAAGCGTACCGTCGCCCCGGTGGTGAGCCCGCCGGTGCCGCCGAACACCTGCAGGGAGACGACGTCGCCGTCGATACGGATGATCTGGGCGAGCACGTCCTCGCCGTCAGCCTTGCGCAGGACTGCGAGGTCGCGGAAGCGCGCCGGCGAGCCGCTTCCGCCGCCGGGCACGCGCACGCGCACGATGCCACCCACGATGCTGAGGATGTTGCGATAGTGACTCAGCGGCTGACTCATCCGTGTGTGCCCGCCTCCCGGTTGTCCTTGCACTGCATCATTACAGCTTGTCGAGCGCGCCATCAAGCGCGCTCAGCCGCGTCGATGTGCGCCTCGTCACAGCATGCAGGCACCAGTTTCCTTGCCCACACGGGGGCGGGTTGCTAGATTACGCGTTTTCTCGCTCGGCTGGATTCTCGGGATGTTCAAGGGCATTCGTGGACTTTTCTCCAACGACCTCTCCATCGATCTCGGCACTGCCAATACGCTGATCTACTCCCGGGGCCAGGGCATCGTGCTCAACGAGCCATCGGTGGTGGCGATCCGCCAGGATCGCGACGGCGGACCGAAGCACATCGCCGCGGTGGGCCAGGAGGCCAAGCTCATGCTCGGGCGCACGCCCGGCAATATCCGTGCGGTGCGTCCGCTCAAGGACGGGGTGATCGCGGACTTCACGGTCACCGAGAAGATGCTGCAGAATTTCATCAAGAAGGTGCACGAGGCGCGGTTCTTCAAGCCGAGCCCGCGTGTGCTGGTGTGCGTGCCCTGCGGCTCGACCCAGGTGGAGCGCCGCGCGATCAAGGAGTCGGCGGCGGGTGCCGGCGCCCGGGAGGTCTTCCTGGTCGAGGAGCCGATGGCGGCCGCGATCGGGGCGAACATGCCCGTGGACGAGGCCCGCGGCTCGATGGTGCTCGACATCGGCGGGGGTACCTCCGAGGTGGCGGTACTCTCGCTCAACGGCATCGTCTACTCCGCCTCCGTGCGTATCGGTGGTGACCGCTTCGACGAGGCCATCATCAACTACGTGCGCCGCAATTACGGCATCCTCATCGGCGAGGCGACGGCCGAGCGCATCAAGCACGACATCGGCACTGCCTTCCCGGGTACCGAGGTCCACGAGCTGGAGGTGCGCGGACGTAACCTCGCCCAGGGCGTGCCGCGGAGCTTCACGCTCAACTCCAACGAGATCCTCGAGGCGCTGCAGGAGCCGCTGTCCGGTATCGTCGGTGCGGTGAAGACGGCCCTGGAGCAGACCCCGCCCGAGCTGGGCGCGGACGTGGCCGAGCGTGGCATCGTCGTCACCGGCGGCGGTGCGCTGTTGCGCAATATCGATCGCCTGCTCATGGAGGAGACAGGTCTCCCGGTGGTGATCGCCGACGAGCCGTTGACCTGCGTGA
>WBJT01000058.1_pt1 | contig 19725 bp, 16 predicted proteins | sample 5109881 | NCBI WGS metagenome assembly WBJT01 (sample SAMN11895465, study PRJNA545514) | wastewater metagenome | isolation source: saline BTEX enrichment culture, original innoculum from Kuwait petroleum... | place: USA:Stillwater, OK | collected 2018-09-01
CGGGGGTTTTTTTATGCGCGCTCCGGCAGCAACGGCGCGGTTTTTCCCGCGGTGGCGATTACGTCCCGCCGGGGCGGTGGCAGGCGCCCGGAAGTGATACGTTATGGTGATCGAGCCTGGTCGCAACGGACGTGGGTGACCGGCCACGAACGCAGACAACGAGCGGAAACGACAGAGCGATGGCGGTACAGGAATACGAGATCGCGGACGACCTGCTGGCGTTCATCGACGCCGCGCCGTCCCCCTGGCACGCGGCGGCGATCATGGCCGCGCAGCTGGAGGCGATGGGGTTCGAGGAGCTGCGCGAGGACAAGGCCTGGACGCTGGCGCCGGGCCGCGGATATTTCGTGCGCCGAGGTGGTGCGAGCCTCATCGCATTCCGCGTCGGGCGCGACCCCGCTGCCTCCGGGTTGCGCATCATCGGCGCGCACACGGACTCGCCGGGCTTTCGGATGCGGCCGGAGGGCTCGACGGCCGGCGAGCCGTCGGCGGCTCTCGGTGTCGAGATCTACGGCGGACCCATCATCGCGACGTTCGCGGACCGGGACCTCACCCTCGCCGGCCGCGTGTGGTGCCGTGGTCAGCACGGCGAGCCGGTGCCGCTGCTCTATGCCGGGGACCGGCCCCTGGTGCGTCTGCCCAACCTCGCAATACACCTCAATCGGGGGGTCAACGAGGACGGTCTCAAGTTCCAGCTGCAGGACCAGCTCGGCATGGTCTTCTCTGACCGTGCGAACAATGGTCTCACCCCCTTCCTCGCCGAGGAGCTCGGTCATGACCCCGGCGCGGTGCTCGGCTGGGAGCTGGCGCTCACCGATACCCAGCCCGGCACGCGTTTCGGTGCGGACGGCGAATATATCGCCAACGGCCAGATCGACAACCTGGCGAGCTGCCACGCCGGTCTGTGCGCGCTGGTCCAGGAGGCGCCGGCGGAGGGCGTCACGTTGCTCGCCTGCTTCGACCACGAGGAGGTCGGTAGTGAGTCCCACCGCGGTGCCGCGGGCACGTTCCTGCCGGCGACGGTCGAGCGGATCCTGGCGGCCACCGACGCGGCCGCCGGGCGCGAGGCGATCTTCGCGCGCAGCTGGGTGGTCAGTGCGGACATGGCCCATGCCTGGAATCCGAACTTCCCGCAGGCCTACGACCAGCGCCACGCGCCCCGGGTAAACGGCGGTCCGGTGATCAAGCTCAACGCCAAGCAGCGTTATGCCTCGGACGGCGAGGGTGAGATATACTTCCGTCACGCCTGCGAGCGCGCCGGCGTGCCGGTACAGCGCTACGTTCACCGCAACGATCTGCCCTGCGGCAGCACGATCGGACCCATCACCGCGGCACGGCTCGGTATCCGTACCGTCGACGTCGGCGGGGCCATGTGGGCCATGCACAGCGCCCGCGAGTCTGCGGGGGCGCTGGATCCGGCGTATCTCGTTTCCGCCTTCCGCGCCTGTCTCTCCGAGGTCTGAGCCGATGAGCACCGAGAACGCCGGTGACGGGACCAGCGCGAGCCGACGGGTCCTCGCGGCGCTGGCGGATGGTGAAGTGCATTCCGGGCAGGCCCTGGCCGCGAATGCCGGGGTCTCCCGTGCGGCGGTCTGGAAGGCGGTGGAGGCGCTACGCCGCGCCGGCCATGAGATCGTTGCCGAACCCGGGCGTGGCTACCGCGCCGTCGCCCCTTATGTGCCGCTGTCGAAGGCCCGGATCCGTGACGCGCTCACGGGAGTGAATGCCCCCGAGCTGCAGGTGCTCGAATCGATAGATTCGACGAACGCCGAGCTGCGCCGCAGTCCGCCGGAAGCGGGGCGCGTCGGAATCGTCATTGCCGAGCGTCAGACGGCGGGGACCGGCCGGCTCGGCCGCGCCTGGGCATCGCCCCCCGGCGGCGTCTATATCTCCGTTTCCTGGCCGTACCGCAACCTGGAACGCGGCCCCACCGGACTGACCCTGGCCGTGGGTGTGTGTGTCGCGGAGCGGCTGCGCGCGCTGGGTGTCGGGCGTGCCGCCGTCAAATGGCCGAACGACGTCTGGGTGGATGGCCGCAAGCTCGCGGGGATTCTGACAGAGCTCAGCGGTGATCCCACCGGCCAGTGCCGGGTCGTCGTGGGTATCGGGGTGAACTGGCGCTCTGGCGACGCGGAGGACGGCAGCGGCCTCGCGGCGCCGTCGGTGGGGGTCGCCGATATCGTGTCCGAACTCGATCGCAATACGCTGGCGGCCGGTGTGGTCAATGCGGTGGTCGAGGCGTGCGCGACCGTCCCGGCACGCACCGCAACCCTGCTCGCAGAGCGCTGGCCCGGGGTGGACCTGCTCGCGGGGCAGGCGGTGGTGATCCATCTAAGCGACCGCCGGGAGGAGGGCACCGCCCGCGGTATCGATACCGACGGCGCACTGCTGGTGGAGACGCCCGGGGGCGTCTCCCGGTTCTTCTCCGGCGATGTCCGGGTGAGGCCAGCGTGATGCGATTACTCTTCGACGTCGGCAACAGCCGGGTGAAATGGGCCATCGTCGACGCGGGAGAGATCCGACACAGTGGCGTGCTGCCGCCCGGTGCGGGCACCCGCGCGGCCATCGAGGCGGGTCTGGATGGGCTTCCGGCCCCGGACAGCGCCGCCGCGATCTCCGTTGCCGCCCCGGGGCGGATTGACGAGCTCGCCAGCGTGTGTCGAGAGGCCTTCGGCCTCGAGCTCGAAGTGGTCTGCACGCCGACGGAAGGCGGCGGTGTGCAGGTCGCCTATCACCGCCCGGTCGAGCTGGGCACGGACCGGTGGGCGGCAATGGTCGGTGCGCTCGCGCATGGCTGGCTGCCGGCCATCGTCATCGATTGCGGGACGGCCGTCACCATCGACCTGCTGGGCGAGGACGGCCGTCATCACGGCGGCATGATACTGCCCGGCCTGGGCACCATGCGGCGGTCGCTGCATGCCGGTACCCACGGCCTGCCCGCCGTCTCCGACGGTGCGCTGCCCCTGCTCGCCGACAATACGGCGGACGCCATCCGAGCTGGCACCTTCCATGGCCTCGCGGCAATGATCGGGGGGCTGGAGGCGGTGATACGGCGTGCCCATGGCGAGGAGCCGGCCACTGTCATCACCGGCGGCGATGCCCCCGCGCTGCGCGGGCATCTCCCGGGGCACGTGGAGTTCGCGCCGCAGCTCGTCCTGGAGGGGCTGGCGCATTACCTGGACATGCGCGACGCAGAATGACGTGTTTGCCTGGCTTTTGCCGAGCCACTATTATCTAGCGTCCAGGCTGGCGTAGCTCAGTTGGTAGAGCAGCTGATTTGTAATCAGCCGGTCGCAGGTTCGACTCCTGTCGCCAGCTCCAGTCAATCAAGGGACTTATGGAACGCTCGCCCTCACAGGCGGGCGTTTTTTGTGGGCGGCTGTCCACACCCTGTCTACGATATGCCAATGGGTTCAGTCGCACCGCATCCCCCAGGTGATCCAGCGCAGAGTCGGCATAGCGCATGGTCATGCGAATTCCGGTGCCGTTGCACCACCAGGGTGGAGCCGCCCCGGGACATGCCATGGGTGGCAAATTGGTGTCACGAAGACGTGGGTGTTACCACCCGAACGGCCCAGGAACGGGCGAAAATCGGTCGGCACGCAGGTTTGGATTCGGGCGACGGCGTAGACGAGGGTGATGTTAACGTGCGTACCGTCGGGGCGGATACGTTCACGATAATGCAGAGCCTGATAGAGGCTGCCGAGCAATAGGTTGTTTAGTCGTGGTCACGCGACGTTTAGGCGTTCCACATCTCCGCAGATTGGCAAACAGTGTGCAGCTTTTGCGCGGAGGGGGGCCTAGTGGCCACTATGATGCCGGGGGCGACTCGCTACCGGTTGTTGCGGGCTCCCGCAGCTCCTCGTCGGGAGCAAGGATGCTCTGACGCTGGAAGAGGTCGACATAGGGCTGGTAGCGATAGCGTCGGTTGCGCTTTCGGCCCGTTATTTCCTTCAGAATGCCTTGGGCTTCCAGGTGTTCCACTGTCCGTTGGGCGGTAACATACGACGTGTTCAACGCCCCTTCGACGGTACGGATCGACACGATGGGATGCTCATACAGGATGTCGAGCAGCTGTTGAGCCATCGCGTTGTCGCGAAGTTGCTCCCGGTGTTGTTCGCGGAGTGTCAGGATTTCGCGGGACGTGGTCGTGGCCGCTTGGCTGACTTCGAACACACCTTGCAGGAAGAATTTGATCCAACCTTCCCAGTCACCGTCGTGGCGGACGGCCATGAGTCGGTCATAGTACTGAGCACGGTGCGCCTTGAAATAGTAGCTGAGGTAGAGCAGCGGTTTGTGCAGTATGCCCCGCTCGCAAAGCAGCAGTGTGATCAGAAGGCGCCCAACACGACCGTTGCCGTCCAGGAATGGGTGAATGGTCTCGAACTGGGCATGCGCAATGGCGCAGTGTATGAGGTCCGGCAGGGTAGCGCGGTCGTGCAGGAACTCTTCGAGGTTGCCCAAGACCTCGTGCATGGTGTCCGGCGGTGGCGGTACAAATTCCGCGTCGTTGAGCGCTACACCGGCCGGGCCTATCCAGTTTTGACTATGACGGAACTCGCCGGGCCGCCGTTCGGCGCCGCGGACGTCGGTCAATAGCTTTGCGTGAATCTCGCGCAGAAGTCGGAGCGACAGCGGGAGCGTGTCGAGACGTGACAGGCCGTAGTTCATGGCCGCGACATAGTTGACGACTTCCTCAACATCCTGCGGCTGGTCGTTGATGGCGTGCTCGGCTTCATAACCCAACACGTCCTCGAGGGTGCTCTGGGTGCCTTCGATCTGGGAACTCAGAACGGCCTCGTGGCGAACGTACATGGCGACGAACAGTTCAGGGTTCGGTAACACGGAGGTAACACCGTCCAGTCGCCCTAGGGCTCGGTCGGCCTGCGAGAGGAGACGATCCAGCTCGTCGTTGCGCGTTACGGGCGGTTCGGGCGGCAGGGGTGCGGGGACGAAGGCCCGGTAGCCGCTCGGTTGCTTGATGTACCGTCCGGTTCGTGTACTCATGGGTTAGTTCACGTGAGTTGAATAGGTGGCCAAATCCTGGACTGGTATTTTACCGAAGTCGCTTTTTTTAAAATAGTGAGCTGCTGGTCCCCGTGGTGTTTTGCGCCGGTTTAACAGCGTGGCCGACTGGCCGGGGATGCGTGTCGCTTGAGCCGCGACAGCGCATTGTGCGGCCTGCGCTGCCCCGGCCCTCTGCGTACCCGCCGCGGGGCGGCGTCCCCTCCGCTTTTCCCGGTGCCGGCAGCGCCATTCTTCGGCGCCTTCCCCTTGTCGCTTCGAAGGCACGGTTGTGTCGTGAGCCCCCGCTGGTGGTACTGCCACCCGCTTGTCGTGCCTTTGCTACAGCTCGGCGGCATGGTCGTGACCCTCGTCCTCTCCATGGTGTCTTGGGGCGTCAATAAACGCTCGAATAAACAATGAATTGCGGGGATTTCTTCGTCTCTGGGGGGCGCTTTGACGGCTTCTCTGCCGGTGCTATTCGGCGCCCCGGGAGGGGGCTAGTCTGCTGCTAGGGGCGTGCCGCGGGAGCGGGGCACGTGCGTCTCGTACGCCGGGCTGGTGCGGGTAACGCCGCTACCGGGAGAGGGGCATGAAACGAATCAGCAGTCATTACTATTACCGTATCTTCCTGGCGTTGCCCCTTCTTGAGGGGCTGGTGGTCGCAGCGGCGTTGCTGCTCGCCGGGCGGATGCTCACCGGAGGTGGCGACCTCGTGAGCGGGGCGTTTCCCGCGGGCGTGGCGGGTGTACTGGCCGTTCTGGGCATGACCACGACCGGGCTGTACAACTACCGCCTGCGCGACCGTTTCGGCGGGGTGATGGTGCGGGCGCTGCTGGCCTTCGCGGGGGCGGCGCTGCTGGCTGCGGCGCTGTACTACCTCCTGCTTGGTCCCGGCCTCGACATGACGGTGCTCGCCTGGAGCTGGGCCCTCGCGTTCTCCCTGGTCCTCGTCCTGCGGGCCGGCTATTTCCGCTGGCTCGGTGCGGAGGGCATCAAGCGGCGGGTGCTGATTCTCGGTGCGGGGCGCCGGGCCCAGCCCCTGTCACGGCTGAGGCGCCGCACCGACCTTCTGGGGCTGCGCGTCGTCGGCTTCGTGGCGCTGCCGAGCGACGAGTCGCGGATCGTCGAGCCCGTGCGACTGGTGGAGCTCGACCGGGCGTTGCCGGAGTGGGTGGCGGCGAACGGGATCGATGAGATCGTCGTTGCCCTGGATGAACGCCGTCGCGGCCTCGGTGGCAGGGGGATGGACGTGGAGGCGCTGCTCGCCTGCCGCACCCAGGGGGTCGCGGTCACCGACGTCGCCTCGTTCGTGGAACGGGAGACGGGCAAGCTCCAGCTCGAGGCGCTCGACCCGAGCTGGCTGGTGTTCTCCCCCGGGTTCATCGCCCAGCGCGGTTCCGATCTGGTCAAGCGCGGGTTCGATCTGACGGTCTCTGCACTGGTGTTGCTGCTTGCCGGTCCGCTGCTGCTCCTCGCCGTGCTCGCCATCAAGCTCGAGGACGGCTGGCATGCGCCGGTGCTCTACCGGCAGGCCCGGGTCGGCCAGGGCGGTCACGCCTTCGATGTGCTGAAGCTGCGGAGCATGACCACGGATGCGGAACGTCCCGGGGAGGCGCGCTGGGCCCAGCGTGATGATCCGCGGGTCACGCGGGTCGGCCGTGTGCTGCGCCGCTACCGTATCGACGAGCTGCCCCAGATCTGGAATATCGCGCGCGGCGAGATGAGCTTCGTCGGGCCGCGACCGGAGCGGCCCGCCTTCGTCGAGCAGCTCGCCGAACGTCTGCCTTACTACCGCGTTCGTCACGTGGTGCGCCCCGGGCTGACGGGGTGGGCTCAGATCAACTATGCCTACGCGGCCTCGGAGGAGGATGCCTTCGAGAAGCTGCGGTACGACCTTTTCTACATAAAAAACAGGAGCCTGAGGCTCGATCTCACAATTCTCCTGCAGACGGCCGAGGCGGTTTTCTGTGGTCGCGGCGTGCGCTGAATGCGACATGGATCTCGTTTTTACTATGTTGATCCCTGTTTTTGCACAGTTGCGCACGTTTTTCATGGCTGATAATTTGAAATCATTGGCGCCATTTCAACTTTAGGGAATGGAGCCGGTCAACGGGTCGCAGAGGCTGCCAGCAGGAGGGCACTGCCATGCGTCGGATCCTTCCCCTAGTGATCGCTATCGCGGCGTCCACGTCGCTTCTCGGGTGCGCTTCGCGGCCACCGACGCCCCCCACCAGTCCCGAGCAGGGCGAAGGCGCCCCGATGTCCTATGCCCCGGGCGAGCGCTATCACATCGGTCCGGATGACGAGCTCTCCGTCAACGTCTGGCGCAACCCCGATCTCTCCGTGGTCGTGCCCGTGCGTCCGGACGGGATGATATCGGTGCCCCTGGTCGGCGATGTTGCCGCCGGCGGGCACACCCCGGAGGAGGTCGCGAAGAGCATCCGCGAGGCCCTCGCCTACTACGTCCGCGAGCCGCAGGTGACGGTTGTGGTGACCGAGCTCAACAGCCACGAGTACCTCTCACGGGTACGTGTCACCGGTGCCGTCGAAGAGCCTGCCTCGGTGCCCTGGCGCCAGGGAATGACGGTGCTCGATCTCGTCCTCGAGGCTGGGGGCATGACCGAGTTCGCCGCCCCCGGCCGGGCCATGCTCTACCGGCGCACCGGTGATCGTACCGAGGCCTTCGCCGTGCACCTCGACGACATCCTGGAGCGCGGCGATCTCACCACCAATGTCGCGCTCCAGCCCGGGGATGTGATCACCATTCCCGAGCGGGTCTTCTAACGGCTATCGCAGCCAGTCGCGCCGAGGGCGAACGACCATGAACGGTCCCATCGACCAGATCCTCCGCCTGGTGCTCGCCGAGGGTGTGCGCCGCAAATGGGCGGTGCTCGCCGTCTTCCTCTCCCTGCTCGTGGTAGGCACGCTGGTCACGTTCGTGTGGCCGCGCTCCTTCACCTCGTCGGTGACTCTGTTTGTCGAGGAGCAGAGCATCATCGACCCCCTCATGGAGGGGCGCGCGGTACGGCCCGATCTGACCTCCCAGGCACAGAACGCCCGAGAGGTGATATACGGCCGTACGCTGCTCACCCGCGTGCTCACCGATGCCGGCGAGGTGGGCGACGATACCCCGCCACTCGCCGTCGAGCAGGCGGCGGAGCGCCTGCGCGACCGTATCGAGGTCACGACGCCCGGCGAGAACCTGATTCGCATCGCCTACAGCGACCACGACGCCGAGCACGCCTTTCAGGTCACCAAGCTTATCGCCGAGGCCTTCCGCCAGGAGATGCTGGCGAACCAGCGCGCCGAGAGCAATGCGGCATTCCGGTTCATCGACGCCCAGGTCCGGCGTTACGAGGGGCAGCTGCGGACCACGCAGGAGCAGATCGACGCCCTGCGCAAGCGCTACCCGGTGGTCGAGGTCAACGCCGCCGAGCAGGTCGGCGCACGCATGGGCGAGCTTCGCCGCACCATCGACACCCTCGAGCAGTCCCTGCGTGAGGCCATGGTGCGTGAGGCCTCGCTGCAGCGCCAGCTGAGCGGTGAGGTCCAGGTCTCCGCGGTGCTTTCCCGTGCCGATCAGTACCGTGCCCGCATCGCCGAGCTCGAGGGCCGGCTGGAGCAGCTGCGGCTGAACTACCACGACACCTATCCGGACATCGTCCAGCTCCGCGACCAGATCAGCGCCCTGCGTGCCAAGGCGCAGGAGGCTGCCGCCGAGCCGGAGGGGCAGCAGGGGCCGAGCGTGAGCCTGCGCGGCAACCCGGTCTACCAGGATCTGCAGCAGTCGCTCTACGAGGTGCGCACCGAGGCCGCCACCATCCGGGCCCGGCTGTCCGACGCGCGTCAGCGCTACGCCGACGCCACCGGGCAGGCGGAGGAGGTGCAGGCCCTTCAGGGGCAGATGGACCAGCTGACGCGGGACTACGCCGTGAATCAGGACATCTACCAGGACCTGCTCCGACGCCGGGAAAACGCCCGTGTGTCGATGAATCTGGACAACCAGGGTGAGGGCCTGACCCTGCGTGTGCACGAGCCCGCCTTCCTGCCCCAGCGCCCGGACGGACCGCGCACGAGGCATTTCACCGTGGCCACCGTGCTGGTCGGCGCCACGGTTCCCGCGGGGCTGCTGCTGGTGTTGGTGGGCATGTCGCCCCGTGTGCACATGCCCGAGCAGCTGCCGGAGCTCTACCGCATGGCGGTGGTGGGACGGCTGCCGCGTTACCGCACGGCGGCGGAACGGCGCCGGGGATTCCTCTCGCTTTCCATCGCGGGTCTGCTTGCCGTGTTCGGCGTGATCGTGCTTCTGGCGGTGATGCTGGCACGTGCCGAAGGAGGGTTGTGACATGTCCGTCATCGAGAAGGCCATACGCCGCGGGGCCGGGGAGGGCGGATCGAGCGACGCCACCGTGCGTACTGCCGGCGAGTCCCGGGCGCTTGATATCGCGCGCATGCGCATGCCGCCGCCCTGGCCGCCGACGGCCCTGGAAGCCCGGCGGCTCGTCTACCCCGGCATGAGGGACGTGCGCATGCTCAACGCCTTCCGGCTGCTGCGCACGCGACTGTTTTCGGTCGCCGGCGGCGGCAGGCTGATCATCGCCGTAACCGGGGTGGCCCGGGGCGGGGGCGCCAGCTTCGCCGCGCGCAACCTTGCCGCTGCCCTCGCCATGGACGCGATACAGACGGTGCTGCTGGTGGACGCCAACCTGCGCCGTCCCGGCCTCGACGACCTGCTCGCCGAGCCCGGCGACGGTCCTGTCACAGGGCTAACGGACTACCTTGCCGGCCGTGTCGACGATCCGGCGGCGATCATTCACGCCACCGGCGTGCCGCGGCTGCGCCTGATCCCAGCGGGCACGCTGCGCACGGATGCCGTGGAATCCATGTCCATGACCCGGCTGCGCGAGCTCTTCAATCACCTGCGCGCGCGTTACCCGGACCGCAACCTGGTCCTCGACCTGCCGCCGATCCTCGACGAGGCGGATGCCCGGATCCTTGCCGGGCTGGCGGACACGGTGGTGCTCGCCGTGCGCTACGGGCGCGACGCCGCCCACCGCGTGCAGGTGGCTGCGGACGTCATCCCCTCGGAGCGGTTCGGGGGGATCGTATTCAATGACGAGCCGGTCCCGCCGGCGGCATGGGGGTGAGGCGATATGCGTGCATGGGGGAGAGTGCGCCGACCGTGTGTCAGCGGGTGGTTGCTGCTGTCCGGTGTGTGGGGGCTGTGTGCCGTCGCGGCGGCGGCCCCGCGGGGTGATTACAACGTCTTTCTGGAACAGACCTATACCGACAACGCCCCACTCGAGGCTGACGCACAGTCCGACTGGCTCACGGTGCTGGGCGTGGAGGGCGTGCTCAGTGAACATGGCGGCCGCCTGGACGCCGATCTCCGGGCCCGTGTCGCCCGCGAGGAGTATTACCGCAATACAGTCGAGGACGACACGGCCCTGAGCCTGCTGGCGGATACCCGTTTCTGGCTGCGTCCGCGCACCCTCTCCTGGGCGTTCTACGACCGCTTCGCGCGGGTCGGCGAGACCGTCGAGGATGCCGAACGCCCGGGCGCGCAGCAGAACGCGAACGTGGTCTGGACCGGTCCGGATGCCGCCTTTCACCTTGGTCCGGTGGATGACTGGCTCCTCGGCGGCCGCGTGGGACACACCTACTTCGAGTCCGATGCCGACAGCGTCCGCTACGCGGCGAACACCGGCTGGCGGCACCGCACCGACGAGAACGCCGAGCTCACCGTGATCGGCCGCGCCCAGCAGGTCGATTTCAAGGAGCAATCGGATACTGCGATCGACTACGACCGCTACGACCTCTTCGCCGGCCATCAGCGCACCGGCGGTTCACCGCTGCAGTGGCGTGCCCAGCTCGGCATGAGCCGGGTCGAGCTGGACGGCCGCGACAGCGACGACGCCCTGCTGCTCGACTCCGAGGTGACCTACCGGCGCTCGGCACCGACCCTCGTCGGCGCCCGTCTGGCCCATCAGTACACCGACGCCACCGGACGACTGCTCGATACCTCCGGCATCCTGCGCGGGCTGGAGCCGGTCACCGACCTGTCGGTGGGCACCTCGCTGATCTACGAGCGCCGCTACGAGCTGTTCTTTCGCCGAGAGGCCCCGATCTGGACCGCAGAGGCCAGGGGCTACTACGTCGACGAGGACTTCAAGACCGAGGACAGCGACCGCGATATCTCCGGCCTGCGCCTCTCCGGCAGCCGCTCGCTGAGCGCCCGCGCCGACCTCGGCGGCGAGGTCTACGGCGAGCGCATCCACTACCAGCTCTTCGAGCGCGAGGACAAGGATTACGGTGCAAGCGTGAGCCTGACCTGGCGGCTGGGCAGCGAGCTGCGCCTGCGCGGGGCGGTGGGCCACATCGTTCGCAACAGCGACGTGGACGCCGCGGAGTATGAGGAGAACCGGGTGCTCATCGCCCTGGTCTACGGTGGGAGTCTTGACTGATGGCCACCCCGATGACCCCTGATCGTCCGCGTCCGCCGCCGCTCAATGCCATGACCATCGACGTGGAGGACTACTTCCAGGTCGCGGCCCTGGCCGGCGCCATCGCCCCGGAGGACTGGGAGCGATGGCCGCGGCGGGTCGAAGCGAACACCCGTCGGCTGCTGGACCTCGTCGAGCGTCACGGCGTGCGCACCACCTGCTTCGTGCTGGGCTGGATCGCCGAGCGTCACCCGGCGCTGGTGCGCGAAATCGCCGCACGCGGCCACGAGATCGCGTGTCACGGCTACAGCCACCAGCTCGTCTACGACCAGACGCCGGCGCGTTTCCGCGAGGAGACCCATCGTGCGCGGGTGCTGCTGGAGGATCAGGTCCAGCGTCCCGTTGTCGGCTATCGTGCGGCGAGCTATTCCATAACCCCGACTTCCCGCTGGGCCCTCGACATCCTCGTCGAGGAGGGCTTTCGCTACGACTCCAGTATCTTCCCCATCCGGCATGACCGCTACGGTATGCCCGGCTCGCCGCGCTACCCCCACCGGCTGACCACGCCGGCGGGTGGTGAGATCGTCGAGTTCCCGCTGACCACCTGGCGGGTGCTCGGCCAGAGCGTGCCGGTGGCCGGCGGCGGCTATTTCCGGTTGCTGCCGTACCCGCTCATTGCCCGCGGGTTGCGCGCCGCCGCGGCGGGCGGACAGCCGACGGTGTTCTACCTCCATCCCTGGGAGCTCGATCCGGAGCAGCCCCGGGTCCCCGGCCTGCCCTGGCGCTCGCGGCTGCGTCACTACCGCAATCTGCACCGCACCGGTGAACGCCTTGAGCGGCTGCTCGGTGAGATCAGCTTCGCCCCCATGGGCGACGTCCTGGCCGCGACGGGCCTGCTGACAGAGGCGGGAGGTGCCCCGTGCCGGGCGTCGGCGTGAGCGCGGACACCGCGCCGGCCATGGCCCCGGTCCGGGTCACGGTCTCCGGCCCGCGGGAGCGCTGGGACAGCACCGGCTGGGACGCCTATGTCCGGGGTCACCGTGCGGCGAGCCTATACCACGAGGCGGTCTTCCGCGGTCTGCTCGCCGACGTCCTCGGTCATCGCACCTACTACCTCACGGCGCACACCGACGAGGGGGCCGTGGCGGGCGTGCTGCCGCTGGCGCGGCTGCGCAGTCCCCTGTTCGGCGATTTCCTGGTGTCACTGCCGTGTTTCAACTACGGCGGTGCGCTGGCCGACGACGGCGCCGTCACTGACCGCCTTATGGACGCGGCGGTGGAGCTGGGTGGCCGGCTCGGCGTCGACCATGCCGAGTTCCGCGACCTCACGCCGCTCGGCGGTGACTGGCCCGTGCGTACGGACAAGGTCGTCATGCACCTGGCTCTGCCGGGGGATCCGGACGCGCTGTGGAAGGGGTTCGGCCCGAAGCTCCGGGCGCAGGTGCGGCGACCGCTCAAGGCTGGGGCCAGCGTGCACGGCGGTGGTATCGAACACCTGGACGAGTTCTACGCGGTGTTCGCGCGTAACATGCGCGATCTCGGCACCCCGGTCTACCCGCGGCGCTGGTTCCTCCGCCTGTGCGAGCTGCTGGGCGAGCGTGCCCGCATCCTGGTGGTGCGGGTGGACGGCGTGCCCGCCGCGGCCGGGTTGCTGTTGCGTCACCGCGGGGTCGTGGAGATCCCCTGGGCCTCGTCGGACCGGCGTTACAACCACCTCGGCGTGAACATGCTCCTCTACTGGGAAGCGCTGCGCCGGTCCGTGGAGCAGGGTGCCCAGACCTTCGACTTCGGCCGTTCCACCGCGGATTCCGGGACGTACCGTTTCAAGCGTCAGTGGGGGGCCGAACCGGTAGCGCTGTACTGGCACTACTGGCTGCCCGGCGGCGGGACGCTGCCGGGCCTCAACCCGGACAACCCGCGGTTCCGGCGGGCCATCCGCCTGTGGCAGCGGCTGCCGCTGCCGCTGGCCAACCGGCTCGGTCCGCGCATCGTGCGGTATCTGCCGTGAGCGGGAGGGACTGATCATGTGCGGACTCTGCGGCATTCACCGACTCACCGCCTCGGCGCCCCCGGTCGAGACCGGGGTGCTCGCCGACATGGTCGCCCGGATCGGCCACCGAGGCCCGGACGAGCAGCGCCTGCGCATCGAGCCGGAGATCGGGCTCGGCCATGCCCGGCTGTCGATCATCGACCTCGCCACCGGCAGCCAGCCCATCCACAACGAGGACCGGCGTATCTGGGTGGTGTTCAACGGCGAGGTCTTCAACTATCCGGAGCTGCGCCGCGCCCTCCAGGCGCAGGGCCACCGTTTCTACACCGACAGCGACACCGAGGTCCTGGTCCACCTCTACGAGGCGTACGGCGACGACTTCGTCGAGCACCTCAACGGCCAGTTCGCCATCGCGCTGTGGGATGGCCGAAACCACCGGCTGGTGCTGGTGCGCGACCGCGTGGGCATCGCGCCGCTGTACTACACCGAACGGGACGGGCGGCTGCTGTTCGCCTCCGAGGTCAAGGCGCTGCTGCCCGCCCTCGGCGGGGCCCCGCGGATGGATCCCGCCGGCCTGGACCAGCTGCTGACCTTCTGGGCGCCGGTGGCGCCGCGCACCCTGTTTGCCGGCATCAACGAGCTGCCGCCCGGCGAGATGCTCGTCGCGGAGGGTGGCCGCTGCCGGCGCCGGCGCTACTGGCAGTGGCAGTACCCGGAACACCCGGACGGCTACCTGCGGGACACGCCCGCGAGCCTCGCCGAGAGCCTGCACGACCTCCTCGCCGACGCGGTGCGCGTGCGCCTGCGTGCCGACGTACCGGTGGGGGCGTACCTCTCCGGCGGCCTGGACTCGGCGGTGATCACCGCACTCATCCACCGCCGTGCGGACGTGCCCCTGCGCACCTTTTCCCTGCGTTTCGCCGACCCGGGCCTCGACGAGTCCGCTTTCCAGATGGCGATGGTCGAGCACCTGGGGGCCGCTCACACGGCGGTGCCGGTCACCGATGAGCTCGTCTCCGGCGGGCTGCCGGCAGCGGTCTGGCACGCGGAGATGCCGATGCTGCGGGCCGCCCCGGTGCCGATGGCGGCGCTGTCGGCGGCGGTGCGCGATGCGGGCTACCGGGTGGTGCTTACCGGTGAGGGCGCCGACGAGGTCCTCGGCGGCTATGACCTCTTCAAGGAGGCCAAGATCCGCGATTTCTGGGCCCGCCAGCCCGATTCGCGGCTGCGTCCGCGGCTGCTCCGCCGGCTCTATCCGTACCTGGACATGACCCGGGGCCAGGGCCAGGTCTATCTGGAGCGCTTTTTCGGCATGGGTCTCGATGACCCCTCCGGCGCGTTCTTCTCCCATCTCCCGCGCTGGACCACCACCGCGCGGACCAAGCAGTTCCTCAGCCCGGCCTACGCCAGCGCGGCGGCCGACCAGGCGCTGGACGGGCTCGCCGAGGTGCTGCCTGCGGGGATGCAGCGCTGGCACGGCCTGGAGCGTGCCCAGTATCTGGAGGCGCGGACCCTAATGGCCGGCTACCTGCTCTCCGCCCAGGGCGACCGCATGCTCATGGCCAACGGTGTGGAGGGGCGCTTCCCGTATCTCGATCACCGCGTCATCGAGTTCGCCAACCGCCTGACGCCACGGCTGAAGCTGCGGGTGCTGCGCGAGAAGCACCTGCTGCGGGAGGCCATGGCCGGCTATCTGCCGGCCGCGCTCACCCACCGCCACAAGCAGCCCTATCGCGCCCCCGATGCGGCCGCGTTCTTCGGCGGCACCACGCCGGCGTTCGTCGACGAGCTGCTCGCCCCCCGGACACTGGCGGATTACGGCTATTTCGATCCGTCGCGGGTCGCGCGGCTGCTGGCCAAGGCCCGGCGCGGCGGCATCACCGGTTTCGCGGACAACATGGCCTTTATGGCCGTGCTCTCCACCCAGCTCTGGCATCGGTACTTCGTCGAGAACTACCACCGGCAGTTCGTCCGTTCACGGCCCGAGGGGCCGCAGCGGGCGATAACAATAGAAGCGGAGGCCTGATATGACTCAACGGGAGCAGCTGCGCGACTACATCCTGGAGAACTACCTGTTCACCAGCGATGCCTCGGCGTTGGACGACGACGCCTCTTTCCTGGAGCGGGGGATCATTGATTCCACCGGGATCATGGAGGTGATCGACTTCCTGGAGGAGCGCTTCGGTGTTCAGGTGCGCGACGAGGAGATGGTTCCGGAGAACCTGGACTCGGTGAACCGGATCTGCCGCTTCCTCGAGCGCAAGCGGGCCGCGGCATGACCGCCGGCACGGCACTGCCGCTCGCGTGGTTCACGGCGAGCGCGCAGTCCGCCCCGGAGGCGGCCGCGCTGGAGTGCGACGGCCGCGTCACCGCCTACGGCGAGCTTCTCGCCGGCGCCGCCGGCGTGGCGGCGTGGCTGCGTGAGCGGGGGATCGCCCCCGGTGACCGGGTAGGGCTGCTCCTCGACGAGGCCCCCGCCTACGTGGCCGCATACTACGGAACCCTCGCCGCCGGCGGCGTGGTCGTGGCGCTGAATACCGCGGCCCACGCCGGGAGCCTCACCGCATGGCTCGCCCATGCCGGTGCCCGGTTCATGATCGCCGGGCCCCACCCGGACCTCGGGGCGGTGATCGAAGGCCACGCCCCGGAGCACCTGCTCTTCACCGGCGGAGACCGGCCGCCGGTGGTCGCCGAGCGCTGGCACCAGGCGGTGGACGCGGGTGCCGAGTGGCGGCCGGCGCCGGCCGCCGGGCGGACGCTGGCAAGCCTGATCTACACGTCCGGGACTACCGGCACGCCCAAGGGCGTGATGATCAGCCACGGCAACCTGGCCGCCAACGTCGCCGCCATCGTCGACTACCTCCGCCTCGGGCCGGAGGATCGCACCGCAAGCCCGCTGCCGTTCCACTACTCCTACGGCAACTCGGTGCTGCACACCCACATGGCCGCCGGCGCGTGCCTCGTGCGGCTCGGTTCCATGGCCTACCCGCAGCGGGTTCTGGAGACACTCGCAGGCTCGGCTGTCACCGGTTTTTCGGGCGTGGCGGCCACCTATGCGCTGTTGCTCGGACGCCATCGGCCCGACGGCATCGTGCTGCCCCGGCTGCGCTATCTCACCCATGCCGGCGGGCCGATGCCGGCGCCGTTGCTGCAGCGGCTGCGGGATACCTTCCCGCGGGCCGAGGTCTTCGTGATGTACGGCCAGACCGAGGCCACGGCCCGCATCGCCTACCTCCCGCCGGAGCGCCTGGACCAGCGTCCCGGTTCCGTGGGCCGGCCGCTGCCCGGCGTGCAGGTGTCCGTGCGTGACCCCGAGGGCCGGTCATGTCCGCCCGGCACGCGCGGCGAGGTCTGGGTCAGTGGGCCCAACGTCATGCAGGGCTACTGGCGGGCACCGGAGCTCACCGCCGGTGTGCTTAGTGACGGCTGGCTCCACACCGGCGACCTGGGCTGGCTCGATGACGACGGCTTCCTCTACCTGGTCGGGCGGATCGGCGACGAGATCAAGACCGGTGCCCACCGGGTCAGCCCGGAAGAGGTCGAGGAGGTCCTCGCCGGCTGCCCGGGCGTGGCGGAGGCCGGGGTCGTGGGCATGCCCGACGAGTTCCTCGGCCAGGTAATCCGCGCCGTGGTCGTCCCCGGGGACGGCGCCGCGGTCTCGCCCCGCGCCGTGCTCGCCCACTGCCGGCAGCGGCTGCCCGCCTACAAGGTCCCCAGGGAGGTGATCTGCGCGGCGGCGCTGCCGCGCACCGCCTCCGGCAAGCTCCAGCGTTTCCGCCTCGCCGCGGACCCCATACCGGCCCAGCAGGCCACAGCCCTTGCGGAGGGTGAGACATGAGCGTGACCCAACCCATTGCGCCCGCCGGTGGCGGGCTCCATCCCTGGCTGGCCCTGGACTGCGAGGCCGAGGCGGAACGTATCGCCGCCGGGCTGCGCCGCCTGCTCGCCGAGCGCATCGGCCGCCGCGGCCTGGTCGTGGCGGTCTCCGGCGGTATCGACAGCGCCCTGTGCGCGGCGCTGGCGGTGCGTGCCGTGGGGCCACGGCGGGTGTTCGCCCTGATGCTGCCGGAGCGGGACTCCGATCCGGAGACCCAGGTCCGGGCGCGCGCCCTGGTCGAGCAGCTCGGCGTGCCCCACCAGCAGGAGGACATCGCCCCCATGCTGGAGGCGGTGGGCTGCTATCGCTGGCGGGACGAGGCCATGCGGACCGTCTTCCCCGACTATGACGCGGACTGGTCGAGCAAGATCGTCATCCGCGGCGGCCTGGAGGGGCGCTACAACCACTTCGAGCTGGTGGTCCGCGCCCCGGGCGGACGCCAGCGGCGCCGGCGGCTCGGCTACCAGGCGTACCTGCAGATCGTCGCGGCCACCAACTTCAAGCAGCGCGTGCGCAAGACCCTGGAGTACTTCCACGCGGACCGCCTGAACTACGCGGTGGTCGGCACCCCGAACCGGCTGGAATACGACCAGGGCTTCTTCGTGAAGGGCGGTGACGGGGCGGCGGACGTCAAGCCGATCGCCCACCTGTACAAGTCGCAGGTCTACGCGCTGGCGCGCCATCTGGGGGTGCCGGAGTCCATCTGCACGGCCGCACCGACCACCGACACCTACAGCCTCCCCCAGGGCCAGGACGAGTTCTACTTCGCGCTGCCATACGACCGCATGGATCTCGCGCTGTACGCACGCAACCACCACATGCCCGCGGAGACCCTCGCGGAGGCGCTGGGTGTCGCGGTCACCGAGGCGGAGCACATCTACCGCGATATCGACGTCAAGCGTCGTACGACCCGATACCTCCACGAGTCGGGGCTGACGGTCGTGCCGGTGCCGGAGGTCCCGCTGCCGTGACCGGCAATGCCGCGGTGCGTGTCGTGCACGTGGCCTCCGGCGATCTCTGGGCCGGCGCGGAGGTTCAGGTCTACGGCCTGGTCACGGCGCAGCGGCGTGCCGGCATGGACGCCCGGGCGGTGCTGTTCAACGACGGCACGCTGTACCGGCGCCTGCGCTCGGACGGCGTGCCGGTGACCCTGCTCGACGAGACGCGGCTGGGCGCGCCCCGACTGCTGGCGGCGCTGTGGCGCAGCCTGCGCCGGGCGCGGCCGGCGGTGGTGCACACCCACCGGCGCAAGGAGCACGTGCTCGGTGCCCTCGCGGCGCGGGCCGCCGGCGTGCCGGTGAGCCTGCGGACCGTTCACGGGGCCGACGAGTCAGCGCCGCCCGCGGCGTGGCAGTTCCATCGGCGCATCGCGGCCGGGCTCGACGCCTGGTGCGGGCGCCGCCTGCAGAAAGCGACGGTGGCGGTGTCCGGCGAGCTCGCCGGGCGTGTTGCCGCCCATTCCGGGGGGCGCCCGCCGCGGGTCGTGGAGAACGGCATCGATGCGGCGGCCGTGCGCGCGGCGGCGGCCGCGCCCGTGGCCCTGCCCGGGCCCGCGGACGCCTTCCGGGTGGCGCTGGTCGGGCGGCTCGTGCCGGTCAAGGCGCCGGAGCGCTTCGTCGCCGCGGTTGCGGCGCTGCCGGTCGCGGCAGCGGGGCAGCCGGTGCACGGCTACGTCATCGGGGACGGCCCGCTGACGGCGGCGGTGACGGACGTGGCGGCACGCGCGGGCGTGGCGGATCGGCTGCACGTCATGGGCTTCCGGGATGACGTCCCGGCCTGCCTGCGGCGGATGGACGCGCTCATGGTCACCTCCGAGCACGAGGGGATGCCGACCAACGTACTGGAGGCGCTGGTCCTGGGGGTACCCGTGATCGCCCACGCCGTCGGCGGTCTGCCCGCCGTGCTGGGCGAGGGGCGCTACGGCGTGCTCGTCCGCGACCCGGACCCCGCCGCCTTCGCCGCGGCGCTATCGACCCTCGCCGCGGAGGGCGGAGCCGCGCGCCGACGGGCGGTAGCGGCGAGCGGCCGGGCCGCGGTGCGTTACGATTTTGCCCGGGTCGCGGCGGGGTATGCTCGGATCTATTCGGAGCTGCTGCGCGAGGCGCAGCCGGCCAGCGCGGCCACGGAGGTCCGCGAACCATGACCTACCGCGTGCTCGTTCTCGACGGTGCCCAGCGCAGTGCCCTGGCGGTGACCCGCTCGCTGGGCCGGGCGGGCATGCACGTCATCACCGCCGACGATCATCCGCGCACCCTCAGTGCCGCCTCGCGCTACTGCGCGGCGTCCCGGGTGTATCCCGCGCCTGGCGAGAACCCCGAGGCCTTCGTCGACGCGGTGGCGGCGCTGGTGGCAGAGGAGCGCGTGGACGTGCTCCTGCCTGTCGGCGATCTCACCACGGCGCTGGTGCT
>WBJT01000060.1_pt1 | contig 19381 bp, 16 predicted proteins | sample 5109881 | NCBI WGS metagenome assembly WBJT01 (sample SAMN11895465, study PRJNA545514) | wastewater metagenome | isolation source: saline BTEX enrichment culture, original innoculum from Kuwait petroleum... | place: USA:Stillwater, OK | collected 2018-09-01
TAGAATCGCCGGTCTTTTGATGGACGCGACTGCTTCGGAGATCAGCTTCGATGAAGACCTTCAGCGCCAAACCCGCTGACGTCAAGCGTGACTGGTACGTGGTGGACGCCGCGGGCAAGACCCTGGGACGCCTTGCCTCGGAAGTCGCGTATCGTCTGCGTGGCAAGCACAAGCCCGAGTTCACGCCCCACGTCGACACCGGCGACTACATCGTCGTGATCAACGCGGACAAGGTGGCGGTCACCGGGCGCAAGCGCCGTGACAAGACCTATTTCCGCTTCACCGGCTACGTCGGCAACGGCAAGACCTTTACGTTCGAGGAACTCCAGAATCGTTCCCCCGAGCAGATCATCGAGCTCGCCGTCAAGGGCATGATGCCGAAGGGCCCCCTCGGCCGGCAGATGCTCAAGAAGCTCAAGGTCTACGCCGGTGCCGAGCATCAACACCACGCGCAGCAGCCCCAGGCCCTCGAGGTCTGATTTCGGCGAGTCGCGCTGAAGGACGGAAGTTAGAGAATCATGGCAGCACAGCAGTTTTACGGTACCGGTCGACGCAAGACCTCCAGCGCGCGGGTGTTCCTGCGCCCGGGTAATGGCCAGATCACCGTCAATGGCCGCGATCTGGACGAGTACTTCGGCCGCGAGACGGCGCGTATGATCGTGCGCCAGCCGCTGGAGCTCACCGAGACTTCCGGCCAGTTCGACATCTATGTTACGGTCAACGGCGGCGGTTCCACGGGTCAGGCGGGCGCGATCCGCCACGGCATTACTCATGCGCTGACCCGTTACGACGAGGAGCTCAAGCCGACCCTGCGTCGTGCCGGCTACGTCACCCGTGACGATCGTATGGTCGAGCGCAAGAAGATCGGCCTGCACAAGGCGCGTCGGGCGACTCAGTTCTCCAAGCGCTAAAGACGGTTTTATTGGGGGATCGTCTAGTGGTAGGACAGCGGACTCTGACTCCGTCAACCTAGGTTCGAATCCTAGTCCCCCAGCCAACGCAGACGAGGGGTTGCGGCTATGCCGCAACCCCTCGTTCTTTATGGGTGCCCGCAACCTGTCGGTGGCACCTCTCCACGCGCCGGCGCACTGCAGCGGACAGGCGGCGCCCTGCCTCGTGCCCGGGCGCCGGCTCCCCGCCGTTTCGCGTTTCCCGCCCCGCCTCACCGGCCGCCCGTGTTGAACCGCTTCGGACCCTGGGGTATGCAGTGTCATTCGAGCATGCCTGCCGTGTCGTCAAGTTCCGCGGCGACGGGCCGATAGGTTTCGGCAGGGTTATAAGGTCCGCACAGGGAGGGGGAAATGACGCGTTTCTTGAAGAAGCTCGCCCATCCGGGCGTTACCACGAAAATGCTCGTGGTGCCGATCAGCATCCTGGCCGTATTCGTCGTCGTGGGGGCGATCTCCGTGCGCCACCTGGGTGACGTCGACGAGCGCATACAGAAGGTGGCGACGGATCTGGCGCCCAGGACGGCGATCGCGAGCGAGCTGCTGGACGACCTCAGCTCGGTCCGGCTCTCGCTGCAGGCGTATCTCAACACGCACTCGCAGGCCGCGCTCCAGGCCCTGCATCAGAGCGAGGAGACCCTGAAGGACAAGCTGCAGACCGCGCGGGAGAGCTTCCAGGACCCCGAGCGGGCGGCGCTGGTGGAGCGGTTCGTCAAGACACGCGCGGAGCACGAGCGGATTTTTAACGACCGCGTCGCCGCCGCGCTCCAGAAGACGGACCGGATCGCCGACGAGGTGCTGGACAGGCACGGCCCGCGCATCGAGGACGCGCTGCTGAAGCTCTCCGAACAGGCCTTCAATAACAATCACTATTCCGTGTCCTATTTCGCCGAGTCCGCGAACCGCCACCTCCTGGGGATGCAGGTCGCCGCCCGCCGCTACCTGCGCAGTCCCGACGAGAAGTACGCCGAGCAGGTCGAGAGGGGGGCGAGCGACACCAGGAACAGCCTGGACCGGCTCAAATGGATGGTCTCCAGCGACGAGCAGCGTGAGGCGATCGAGCAGAGTCTCACCTCCCTCAAGGCGTACCTGGAGGGCTTCCGGGCCCTCGACGCGTCGACGCAGCAGGCCCTGAAGGCGAGGCGCGAAGCGCTGGAGCCCGCGGAAGACCGGATGGCGGACCTGTCGACGGCGTTACAGCAGAGCGTATTCGACACCCTCGGCACGATCGCGGACGACGCCCATCGCCAGGCGGCGTCGGGGCAGCGCGTGACGGTGGTGCTCCTGGGCGTGGCGGTGATCGTCGGCCTGGCGGCGGCGTGGCTGCTCATCCGCAGTCTGGTTCGTCCGATGCTGCGCGCCGAAGGTCAGCTCACTGCGCTCCTGGGTGACCTGGAGGCCGGCCACGCGGACCTGGGGACGCGGCTGAGCGCGGGGCCCGGTGACGAGGTCGGCCGTTTCATCGACGGGATCAATCGGTTCCTCGAAACGTTGCAAACGGTCGTGAATGGTATCGCTACCGAGGCGAATCGCCTGGCGTCCTCGGCGGACGAGATCACCGCCGTTTCGGGCAACAGCCGGGACAGCCTGCGTCGGCAGCGCTCGGAGATCGAGCAGGTGGTTGCCGCGATCGGCCAGCTCGCCACGACGTCGCAGACGATCGCGCGCAACACCGCCGAGGCCGCCTCCAGTGCGAGGACCGCCAACGACAGCGTCGACGAGGGGCACCAGGTGGTCGACGAGACCGTCAACTCCATCAACAGCCTCGCGAACGAGGTGGAGGAGGGTGCGCAGGCGGCGGGCACGCTGCGCGAGCAGTCCGAGCGCATCGGTACGGTCCTCGACGTGATCCGGGACGTCGCGGAGCAGACGAACCTGCTGGCGCTCAATGCCGCCATCGAGGCGGCGCGCGCCGGCGAGCAGGGGCGCGGCTTCGCCGTGGTCGCGGAGGAGGTGCGTACCCTGGCACGCCGGACGCAGGAGTCGACGGGCCAGATCCAGGGCATCATCGAGGAGCTGCAGCGCGGTGCCGGGCACGCCTCCGATATCATGGAGCGCAGTCGCGAGTCGGCCAGTCATACCGTGGAACGGGCGGCCCGTGCCGGAGCGGCGTTGTCGGAGATCACCAGCAGCGTCAACCGGATCACGGAGATGAGCAACGAGATCGCCGGGGCGGCGGAGGAGCAGACAGCGACCTTCGACATGGTGAGCCAGAGCGTCGATCGGGTGAGCGGTTCCGTTGAGGACAGCGTCACCGAGATCGACCGGCTCACGCGTTCCAGCGAAGAGCTCGCCGAGATGGGCGAACGCCTGAGGGGGCTGCTCGCCCGTTTCCGCGGTACGGCCCGGTCATGACCCGCGTGTCGGCGTTGGTGGCGGGGACGTGAATGCACGCCGGTCGGGCAATGCCCCGGGGCGGCTGGTCCTTGCGCCGGATTGGTAGCGCTACCAAAACAACTGTGCTAGCGTTCCGGACAGTATTGAGCCGGGCGTGACGATCCGGCGGTGATGCCAACGCGTGAGGAGGAGTCATGCCAGGAGTCCAGGGCGCTGAGCCGGTCGGGGTGGTTGGCCTCGGATCGATGGGGCTGGGGATGGCGCTGGCGCTGCGTGACGCCGGCCACGAGGTCATCGGCCACGACCCCCATCCCGAGGCGTGCGGATGTCTCGCCGACGCCGGCGGACGTATCGCCGACACCCCCGCCGACCTCGCCCGGCAGGCGAGGCTGGTCGTCTGTGTCGTCGCCACCGCGCAGCAGGTCGAGTCCGTGCTCTTCGGCGAGGAGGGCGTGGCGGGTGTCATCGGCGACGACGCGCTGTTCATCCAGTGCGCGACGGTGCCACCGAGCTACATCCGCGAGCTCGGCACCCGCCTCGCCGGCGTGGGCGTGACGCTGCTCGATGCCCCCATCAGCGGCGGCAGCGTGAAGGCGCGTGAGGGCAGGCTGTCCGTCATGGCCTCGGGGGCGCCCGCCGCCTTCGAGCGGGGGGAGCCGGTGCTGAACGCGCTTGCCGAGACCGTTCACCGCCTCGGCGACGAGGTGGGGGCCGGCTCCAGCGTGAAGCTCGTCAACCAGCTCCTGGCCGGGGTGCACATAGCGGCCGCGGCCGAGGCCGTGGCGCTGGGGTTGCGGATGGGGCTCGATCCGGAGGTCCTCTACGAGGTCATCACGCACAGTGCCGGCAATTCGTGGATGTTCGAGAACCGTGTGCCCCACATCCTCAAGGGGGACTACTCGCCGCGCAGCGCCGTGAACATCATTCTCAAGGACCTTGGGATCGTGTCGGACACGGCACGCGAGTGCACCTTTCCCGCGCCGATGGCGTCCGCCGCGCTGCAGCAATTCGCCTGGACCAGCGCCGCGGGCCTTGGCGGCCATGACGACGCGTCCGTCATCAGGTACTTCGAGCGGGTCGCCGGCGTGGCGTTGCCGACAGCGGCGAACGACGATTGAGATCAGGGGGTACGACCTTGCTACTTGGCTGCATCGCGGACGATTTCACCGGCGCCACCGATCTCGCGAACAATCTCGTTCGCTCCGGCATGCGCACGGTTCAGACCATCGGGGTGCCCGACGGGGCGTTCGACACGGACGCCGTCGATGCCGTCGTCGTCGCGTTGAAGTCGCGGACCACGCCGGTGGACGAGGCGACCGCGGAGTCGCTCCGGGCGCTGGAGTGGCTGCGCGGTGCCGGTGCGCGACAGATCTACTTCAAGTACTGCTCCACCTTCGATTCCACCGATCGGGGGAATATCGGTCCGGTAACCGATGCGCTGATGGACGCGCTCGGCACGCGCTTCGCCGTCGTCTGTCCGGCGTTCCCGGCGGGCGGGCGGACGGTCTACCGCGGCTATCTCTTCGCCGGTGCGGTGCTGCTGAACGAGAGTGGCATGCAGCATCACCCCCTGACCCCGATGACCGACGCGCATCTCGGCCGGCTCATGGAGCGCCAGAGCCGCGGCAGGGCCGGGGGCATCGACTACGAGACGCTGCAGCAGGGCGTCTCCGCGGTGAAGGAGCGGATCGACGCGCTGATCGCCGACGGCTGTCGCTACGGGATCTGTGACACCCTGGACGATGCCCATCTGGCCGTGCTCGCGGAGGCCGTCGGCGATCACCCCCTGGTGACCGGCGGCTCGGGCCTGGCCCTCGGCCTGCCGGTCAATTTCTGGCATCAGGGCCTTCTCACCAGCACGGAAACGGCCGGCACGCTGCCGCGTACCACCGGCCCGGAACTCGTGATCTCGGGCAGCTGCTCACGCGCGACCAACGCCCAGGTCGCGTACTGCGCGCAATACTGGCCGGCCTATACCGTCGACCCCCGCGCGATCGCCGCCGGCGAGCCCGTCGTCGAGCTGGCGGTGGCCTGGGCGCGGGAGCGGCTGGCGCAGGGGCCGGCGGTGATCTCGGCGACCGCCGACAGCGCCGCCGTCGAAGCGGTGCAGGCCGAGCTGGGCGTCGAGCGCGCGGGCGCGGTCGTGGAAGAGGCGCTCGCGACGATCGCCCGCCGGCTGGTACTGGAGGATCACGTCGGCCGCCTGGTGGTCGCCGGCGGCGAGACCTCCGGGGCGGTCGTCCAGGCGCTGGGCGTGACCCAGCTGCTCATCGGCCCGCAGATCGACCCCGGCGTGCCGTGGGCCGGTGCCACCGTCGACGGCAGGCACGTCGCCCTGGCGCTGAAATCGGGGAATTTCGGCACCGAGGATTTCTTCTGTAAGGCGTTCGAGGCGTTGCAATGAATGAAACGGCAATCCGGGACCAGATCGTCGAGCTCGGCTGCTCGCTGTTCGAGCGGGGCCTGACTGCCGGCAGCAGTGGCAACATCAGTGTCCGGCTCGAACACGGGTGGCTCGTCACGCCGACCAATGCGTGTCTCGGCAGACTGGACCCCGAGCGTCTCTCCCGGCTCGACGACGCCGGGCGCTGCGTCGAGGGCGACCCGCCGACGAAGGAATCGTTCCTGCACCAGGCCGTGTATGAGCAGCGGCCGGGCGCCGGGGCCATCGTGCATCTGCATTCGACCCACTCGGTCGCGGTCTCCTGCCTGCCCGACATAGACGAGCACAACTGCATCCCGCCGCTGACGGCCTACTACGTCATGCGTGTCGGCCGGCTGCCGCTGGTGCCGTATCACATGCCCGGCGACCCCGACCTCGGCGACGCCATCCGGGGGCTCGCCGGTGCCCACTCCGCGGTCCTGCTGGCGAATCACGGCCCGGTCGTGGCGGGCAGGAATCTGGAGGCCGCGGTCTACGCGACCGAGGAGCTGGAGGAGACCGCGAAACTGTTCCTCCTGCTGCGCAACGAGAATCCCCGCTGCCTGACGCCGGCCCAGGTCGAGGCACTGGAGCAGCGGTACCCGGGCCGGTGACATGACAAAAGGAGACGGAATGGTCCGCCTAGCCGCCAATCTCAGCATGATGTTCCGCGAGCAGCCGTTCCTCGATCGCTTCGAGGCGGCGGCGCAGGCGGGTTTTTCAGGGATCGAATATCTCTTTCCGTACGACCATGCCGCGGCGGATATACGCCGCTGCCTGGAGGCGTTCGGACTCCAGCAGGTCCTGTTCAATCTGCCAGCGGGCGACTGGGAGAAGGGGGAGCGGGGGCTGGCCGGGATCCCCGGGCGCGAGGCGGACTTTCGCGCGGCGCTGATGACCGCGCTCGACTATGCGCAGGCTCTCGGCTGCCCCCGTCTGCACGTGATGGCGGGGGTGATACCGGAAGGGGCCGACGAGGCGGAATGCGTCCGCGTCTACGAGCGCAATCTGGGGCTCGCCGCCCGCCTGGCGGAGAAGGCCGGGTGCGAGGTGCTGATTGAGCCGATCAACACGCGCGACATGCCCGGTTACCTGCTGAACACGCAGGCGATGGCGCAGGAGGTCATATCGCGGGTCGGTGCCGGCAATCTCCGGCTGCAGTTCGATATCTACCACTGCCAGATCATGGAGGGGGATCTGACCCGAACCCTGGAGCGGGTCTGGCCCCTGTTGAGTCACGTACAGATCGCGGGTGTCCCCGACCGGCACGAGCCCGACGGCGGCGAGGTCAGCTATCGCTGGTTGCTGAACCACCTGGCGGCTCTCGGCTATGACGGCTGGGTCGGTTGCGAGTACGTGCCCCGGGGCGACACCACGGCAGGGTTGTCCTGGGCGCGTGATTGGGGATACCTGGCGCAGACGCCTGAGGAGGGATGAATGCGAGTCGTCATTACCGGAGCGGCCGGTTTCCTGGGACGGAAGCTGACCAGTGCACTCCTCGCCGGGGGCGAGCTGACCGAGCTCGGTGCCGTCGAGACGCTTGTTCTGTTCGACGCGGTGGCACCGGATGCCCCCGCCAGCGCCGACATCGACGTCGTCTCCGAGACCGGGGACATCACCGATTCGGCCCGGCTTGCCAGTGTCGTGGCCGGTGCCGACGTCGTCTTCCATCTGGCGGCCGTGGTGAGCTCCGCGGCGGAAGAGGACTTCGAGCTCGGCATGAGGGTCAACTTCGACGGCACACGGGCCCTGCTGGAGGCGTGCCGGGCGCACGCCAGTGCCGGCGTGCGCTTCGTGTTCGCCAGCTCGGTCGCCGTTTTCGGGGGGGAGCTGCCCGCCGTCATCCGCGACGACACCGCCGTGACGCCCCAGAGCTCGTACGGCACGGAGAAGGCGATGGCCGAGCTGCTGGTCAACGACTACTCGCGCCGCGGGTTCGTCGACGGGCGGGTCATCCGTCTGCCCACGATCGTCGTGCGTCCCGGCAGGCCCAACAAGGCCGCCTCCTCGTTTGCGAGCAGCATCATCCGTGAGCCGCTGCAGCAGGAAACGGCCCTGTGCCCGGTGCCCCACGACACCCGGCTGTTCGTGCTCTCGCCGCGCCGGGTGATCGAATCGCTGCAGCATGCCGCCGTGATCGAGGCGGCGTGGTTCGGTGCCAGTCGGACCGTCATGTTGCCGGGGATCACCGTGTCGGTATCGGAGATGATCGACGCCCTGGGGCGTGCCGCCGGCGAAGCGGCCGTCGGCCGAATCAGCGACGAGCCGGATCCCGGCGTTGAGGCGATCGTCACGAGCTGGCCGGCCCGGTTCGAGACGACGAAGGGCGACCGGCTCGGGTTTCAGTGGGACCGCGACATCGACGCGATTATCGAGGCCTTCGTGGAAGACGACCTGGCAGGACGCTGAACGTCGCACCGGCGCCGTCGCGGCGCCGGCATCGCCCCGGGCCCGATGGCCCGGAAGTCACCGTTGAACAGACCGGGAAAGTGACGAGACCAAAATAGCCTCGCGGTGCGCGAGGCAACACGTTCTGCCGCCAGGTGCGGCCGAGCAGGAGGAGAGAGAACCATGATGTCATTGCGCAAGCTATCGGCAATCACGCTTGTTGCTGCCGCCGTCGCCGGCGGCAGCGTGCAGGCACGCACACTCAATCTCGGGCACACCCTGTCCGACAGCTCCCACTATTCCGTGGGCGCGGATGCGTTCGCGGAGACGCTCAGCCGGCTGAGTGACGGAAAGTTCGAGATCCGCGAGCATCCCTCCGGGGCGCTCGGCGGCGAGCGCGACATGATCGAGGGCCTGCAGATCGGCACGGTGGACCTGGTGATCACCTCCACCGGTCCGCTGGGCAACTTCGTGCCGCAGACCTATGTGCTCGACCTGCCGTTCCTGTTCCCGGACTACGAGACCGCGCGCTGCGTTCTCGACGGCCCCGTGGGGCAGGATCTGCTCGACCAGCTCTCGGCGCACAATCTGGTCGGTCTCGCCTGGTCCGAGAACGGCTTCCGCCACCTCACCAACAGCGTCCGTCCGGTTACCGAGCCCGCCGACGTGGAAGGGCTCAAGATCAGGACGATGGAGAACAAGGTGCACATGGAGGCGTTCCGCCAGCTCGGCGCCCATCCCACCCCCATGGCGTTCCCGGAGCTGTTCACCGCGCTGCAGCAGGGGACCGTCGACGGCCAGGAGAATCCCATCACCGTCATCCTCGCGACGAAGTTCTGGGAGGTCCAGGACTACCTGTCGCTCACCGGGCACGTCTACTCCCCGGCGGTGATCATCGCCTCGCCGTCGCTGTGGGCCGGGCTGTCCAGTGAGGAGAAGCAGTGGTTCCGCAAGGCTGCCAGGGCCTCTGCCAAGGCGACCCGCGCCAACGTCTCGAAACTCGAGACCGAGGGCGTCGCCACCCTCCGCGAGCACGGCATGGAGGTCGAGACGGACCTGCCCAAGGAGGCGTTCCGGGAGAAGGTGAAGCCGGCCTACAGGATCTTTACCGACGAGTACGGCGACGAGACGCTGAACCGGATCCGCAACTCCGAGTGCATGTAAGCCATTCCAGCTCGCGCCGGGCACCGCCGCGTGCGGCGCCCGGCGTGACGCACAGGGGGAGGCCCGCGAATGGTCCGCTGGGTTCTGCGCGTGGAGCACGTGTCGACACGGATCGCCCTGCTCGCGGCGGTCGCCATGCTGACGGGGGCGGTCTGCCTCGCGTTCTACCAGGTCGTCACCCGCTTCCTGCTGGAAGCGCCGTCGACGTGGTCCGAGGTCAGCGCACGCTCGCTGATGATCTGGTGCGTCTTCCTGGGGGCGGCGGCGAGCTTCCGCACGGGGTCCATGATGGCCGTCGAGGCGGTCTACAGCCTCGTGCCGGCGCGCTGGCACCTGTCGCTCGAGGCGCTGATCGGGCTGCTGTGCATCGTGTTCCTGCTCGTGCTCGTCTGGTACGGCGGCGCCCTGACCTATCGGGTGCGGTTCCAGACGCTGTCGGGGCTGGGTGTCTCCATATCATGGGTTTACGCCGCCCTGCCCGTGGGCGGGGTGTTCGCGCTGCTCGCGGTCGTCTCCCGCCTTTTGGCCCTTGCGTGCGGCCTGGAAGGCCGTACCGATAGCGCCGCCGTCGAGGAGGGCTGATACCCATGAACGCCGCGATCGGCCTGTCCCTGATCGTGCTCTTCGCCCTCGGTGTGCCCATCGCGGTGTCCATCGCGCTGGCGAGCATGATCGGCATCCAGTTCTTCAGCGGGCTGCCTCTGCTGGTGGCCGCGCAGCGGATGTTCGTCGGCATCGACAGCTTTCCGCTGATGGCCATCCCCTTCTTCATCCTCGCCGGAAACCTGATGGCCGCCGGCGGCATTTCCGACCGCCTGGTGGAGCTGGCCAAGTCGATGGTGGGGGCGGTGCAGGGCGGACTCGCCATGACGTGCGTGGTCACGTGCATGATGTTCGCCTCCGTCTCGGGATCGAGTGTGGCCACCACCTTCGCGATCGGGTCCATTCTCATCCCCGCCATGGTGGAGCACGACTACCCCCGCCCGCTGGCCGCGTCCATCCAGGCCTCGTCCGCGGAGCTCGGCGTACTGATCCCGCCGTCGATTCCGCTGATCCTCTACGGCGTGAGCACGGATACGTCCATCGGCCAGCTGTTCATCGCCGGGATCGGCCCCGGGCTGCTGGTGGGCGGTTCGCTGCTGCTGTTCCTGTTCCTGTGGTGCAAGCTGCGCGGCTACGGTCTCCGGGACCGCGAGGAGCGCCAGCGGTTCACCGTCGCGCTGCGCCGTGCATGGGGGGCGATCCTGATGCCGGTCATCGTGATCGGGGGCATCTACGGGGGCATCTTCACCCCCACGGAGGCGTCCGCGGTGGCGGTCGTCTATGCGGTGCTGGTGGGCGCGGTTTTCTACCGTGAGCTCCGGCCGGCGGATTTCCTGCCGATCCTGAAGAAGAGCGTCATTTCCACGGCCACCGTGATGCTGATCATCTCCGCGGCCGCGCTGTTCAGCTTCCTCATCAACCGCTCGGGGCTGCCCGTGCGGGTCGCCGACTGGGTGTCGGCGGTCTTCGACAACCGCTACACGTTCCTGATGGCGGTGAACGTGATGCTGCTGGTCGTGGGGATGTTCATCGAGACGTCCGCGGCGATCCTGGTCCTGGCGCCGATCTTCACGCCAATCGCGGTGCAGTACGGCATCGACCCGGTGCACTTCGGGCTCATCGTGGTGGTGAACCTGGCACTCGGCATGTTCACGCCGCCGCTCGGCGTGAACCTGTTTGCGGCGGCCGCCGTGGCGCGGCTGTCCATCGACGAGTTGATCCCCTGGCTCCTGCAGTTCGTGCTCGTCGTCATCGTCTGTCTGCTGGCGATTACGTACGTGCCGGCGATCACCCTGTTCTTCAGGGATACGCTGTACTTCTGACGCGCCGCCCTGGCGGGGGCCCCCTAGGTGCTCTCGCGGACGGCGAGCTCGAAGCCGACGTCGATGGTGGCGCTCTCGAACGGGGTCCCGTGGAGCCGGGCGAGGAGCATCTCGGCGGCGAGCTGCCCGATGCGGTAGCGCGGGGAGACGACGGTGGTCAGCCTCGGTGTGGTGTGGGCGCTGATGGGCAGGCCGTTGAAGCCGGCGATGGCGATCTGCCCGGGTACCGCGATGCGGTGGCGCTGGGCGTTGAGGATGGCGCCGACGGCGAGGTCGTCGTTGGCGAAGTGCACGGCCTCCAGGCCGGGGTGGTCGTGGCGTGCCTGCAGCAGGGCGCGGCCGCCCAGCTCGTAGGTGGAGGCCTCCTCGTAGGTGAGCAGTTTCGGCTCGATGCCGGCGGCCTCGAGGGTGCGCCGGTGGCCGAGGTAGCGCTGCTCGGCGCGGTAGTCCCTGGCGAGACGGGCGCCGACGTAGAGGATGTCGCGGTAGCCGCGCTCCACGAGGTGCTCCGCCTGGGCGGCACCGGCGGCCTCGTGGGAGAGGCCGACGTTCATGTCCAGGCACTCGCCGCCGTACTCCATGACCTCGACCAGCGGCCGGCCCCAGTGGCGCAGGCGTTTGACCGTCGGTTCGAGGTGGCGCAGCCCGGCGACGATCATGCCCGCCGGCGACCAGCCGAGCAGCGTCTCGACGAGTGAGGCCTCGCGCTCGAGGTCGTAGTCGGTGTTGCCCAGCAGGATCTGGTAGCCGGCCCCCTCGAGGGTGGTCTGGGCGCCCTGGATGACCTCGATGAACACGATGTTCGCCAGGGAGGGAACGATGATGGGGATGACCCGGGTGCTGGCGGAGGCGAGCCCGCCGGCGAGGCGGTTGGGCACGTAGCCGAGCTCCGTGATGGCCGCCTCGACCCGGGCGCGCAGGCGCTCGGAGACGGTGGTCGGGTCGTTGATGACGCGTGAGACGGTGATGGGGGCGACGTCGGCGCGCGCCGCGACGTCGGCGATGGTGGCGTGTCCGGAGCGGGCGCGGGAGCGCCCGCCGCGGCGGGATTTTTGAGACATGTAAACATTCTGCCAGCTCGACCTGACGGAATCATAGTCGCGATCTGGTAGCGCTACCAAATGAACTGTGCTAGCGTTTCCACAGTATTGAGCCGGGCGTGGCCGATCCGGCAATAACACGAATGCGCGAGGAGGGGCCGTGCCAAGAATCCAGCGTGAACCGGTCGGTGCCGTTGGTCCCGGTCCGATGGACCCGGGTGCGGCGCTGGCGCGACCGCAGGCCGGTCACTGGATCGGCGGCCGTGATCCCCGCCTCGAGGCCCGCGGACGTCCCGCGCCGGCTCCCTCTCTCCCCCCCCGATGTGCCGGGCCTTTCCGTGCACAGGCACGGCGCCTGCCCGCACCCCCCGAATCACGACGATGCGTCCGACTTCAGAGAGGCGGGCACCCGGTTCCGGCGACCCGGCCGGGAAGGCGGCGTCGTCGTGGCGGCGGTGCGCACCGCGCGGACGCGCTCGGGTGGCGGGGAGGGGCATGAGCCGGTCATCCCGGGGAATCCGTCGGAGAGCGGCAGGCATGCCGGCACGGGGCAGACAGCGGAACGTTGGGTAGGGTCGATTTTTCGACCCGGTCTTTAAAACTGGGAGGAGTGACATGAAAAAGCGTAGTTTTCTCAGGCGGTTTGCCGGCCTCGCCCTGGTCGGCGTTTTCGGGCTCGGGATCGGGGCATCCGCGGCTGCTCAGTCGAAGGAAATCGTCTATCTCGCACCGGGGCTCGATCTGCCGTTCTGGCGTTACGTGCTGCAGGGCGTCAAGTCGGTGGCGGACCAAAACGGTTATGACTTCCGCGTGCTCGATTCGCGCAACCGTGCCCAGACTCAGCTGAAGAACGCGCAGGATGCGATCGCCCGGGGCGCCGACGGCATCGTGCTGTCGCCGACCGATTCCTCGACGGCCCCGAGCGTGCTCAAGCTCGCGAAGGAGCACGACGTCCCGGTCGTCATCGCGGACATCGGCACCGACGAGGGCGACTACGCCTCCTTCATCATTTCCGATAACTATCAGGGCGCCAAGGGCGTCGGCGAGGAGCTGGCCGCGGCGCTCAAGGAGCGCGGCTGGGGCGACGGCTCGATCGGCATCGTCGCGATCTCGCAGGCCCGTCAGAACGGCCGCGCCCGCACCAAGGGATTCCGCGACGGGCTCAAGGCCGGCGGCATCGACATCAAGGAGGCCGGCATGCGGCAGATGCAGTCGTATACGGCCGAGGAAACCTTCCGTTTCGTTCAGGACATGCTGACGTCGAACCCGGACATGCACGGGCTGTTCGTCCAGACTGACCGCCCGACGATCGGGGCGCTTCGTGCGCTGAAGGCGGCCCGCCGCAGTGACGACGTCCTCGTCGCCGCGTTTGACGGGGTGCCGGAATTCATCGACTACATCAAGTCGGGTGAAATCGTCGTCAGCGGCATGCAGCAGCCCTTCCTCATGGGCCAGCGCTCGGCCGAGGCGATGGTCAAGAAGCTCGAGGGCAACGGGACGCCGGAGAAGAAGATCACGGTCCCGATCCAGGTCGTCACGTCGGGCAACATCGACAAGCTGCTGCCGACGATCAAGAAGACGGTGTTCGCCAACGAGCTGGAGTAGCGGCACTACGCCGCACGCTCTCCGTCTCGTCGACGGACATGCACCGGATCGCGGAGGGGCCCCGGGTCCCTCCCCTTCCTACCCCTGATTGCGTAACGATCATCTCCGAGCGTAGCGCCTATGACAATGCAAGAGGCAGTGGTATCCGACGGTAACGAGCTCCTGCTCGAGGTCTCGGGTGTGGGGAAGGCGTTTGGTCAGACGCGTGCCCTGGTAGGCGCGGACTTCGAGCTGCGGGCGGGGGAGATCCATGCCCTGCTGGGCGCGAACGGGGCCGGCAAGTCCACGCTCTCGAAGGTCATTTCCGGCCATATCCGTCCCGATAGCGGCACGATCCGGCTCAAGGGCCAGCCACTCGCGCTGCGCTCGACGCGGGATGCGCTGGCGGCGAGCATCGCCATCGTCATGCAGGAGACGACGCTCGCGCCGGACATGACCGTCCTCGAGAACATCTTCCTGCCCAACCTCGGCATGCGGGGCCGGCTCTCCTACAAGGACATGCGCCGGCGCGCGGCGGCCATCCTCGACGAGCTCGGGCAGGGCGACGCGCTGTCGCTGAACGCGGAGGTGGCGACACTCTCATCCGCCCAGCGCCAGCTCGTCGAGATCGCGAAGGCGCTGGCACTCGACGCCGGCCTCATCATCTTCGACGAGCCGACGGCCTCCCTGAGTCCCGGAGAGGTGGAGCGGCTGTTCGACGTCATGCAGCGGCTCAAGGACGGTGGCCGGTCGCTGGTGTTCGTCTCGCACCGTCTGGAGGAGGTGTTCTCCATTACCGACCGCGTCACCATCCTGCGTGAGGGCGCCACGGTGGCCTCCGGGCTGGAGACGGCGCAGCTCACCCAGGCGGAGGTGATCCGCCAGATGGTGGGCCGCGAGCTCGGCGCGATCTACGCCGAGCCCGGCATGCACGCCGCCCCCGCCGCCGGGCCCCCGGTGTTCGAGGTCCGCAACCTCGCGGCGGCGCCGGCGGTGCGCGACGTCTCCTTCAGCGTGGGCCGCGGCGAGATACTGGGGCTCGGCGGGCTCGTCGGCGCGGGGCGTTCCGAGGCGGCCGAGGCCGTGTTCGGGTTGCGTGCCCGCGATGCCGGCGAGATCTCGCTGCACGGCAGGCGTGTCCGCTTCCGCCACCCTGCCCAGGCGGTACGCGCGGGCGTCGGTTTCGTGCCGGAGGACCGCCGGGTCCAGAACATCGTCCCCGACCTCTCCGTCAAGGAGAACCTCCTGCTCGCCCACCTCGGGGCCCGCAAGGGGCCGGGTCTCGGCTACGCCACACGCCAGGCGAAGATCGACGAGCTGCTGGGGCTCCTCGAGCTCCCCGCGCACAGGCTCCTGGACGCGAGCATGCTCAATTTCTCCGGGGGCATGCAGCAGAAGATCATCATCGCGCGCTGGCTGCTGCTCGAGCCCGATGTGCTGATCCTGGACGAGCCGACCAAGGGCGTGGATATCGGTACCCGGCAGGCGATCTACCGCATTCTCCGGATGATCGCCGACGCGGGCGTTGCCGTCGTGATCATCTCCTCGGACTTCGAGGAACTGCTCGGCGTGTCCGACCGCATTGTGGTGGTCAGCGACGGCCACAGCGTCGCGGACATGCCGAGTGCCATGCTCGACGAGGAAAAGCTCACGCTGCTGGCGGCGCCGAGGACGTCGATGCGCCGCAACACCGAGCTCCTGGAGGCGCTTTCCAGGGAGTGGGGCGGGGCGGGCTTCTGGGCATTGATCGACGAATCCACGCTGATCTGTCTCAACGCCGTGGGCCCGGATCCGCGAGCCGCGCTCGGGTTCATGCCGGGCGAGGCGGCGGCATTCGAGAATACCGGCATCGCCGAGGGGCTGCGCATGCGCGGGAACGGGTTCGTCGCGGAGGCGGACGGCGGGCGTTCGACCATCATCGTTCCGATTCGCAACCGCCGCGGCCACGACCTCGGTTGGGTCGGTCTCACCATAACCGGTTCCGGCGATCAGCGTTCAGCCGACGCGATCAGAAAACGGATTGAGGAGTCCCATGTCTGATAGAGAAGAAACGGCGGCCGTTGCCGCGGAGTCCCCGGTGGCGGAGCGGCCGGGGCGGGGAGGCGCGTTCACGGCCCGGCGTCTGCTCGGCCGGCTCGAGGTGCGCATGTCGGGCCTCGCGCTCGTGATCGCGGTGGGCCTGTCCCTGGCATCACCGTATTTCCTGACCGAGACCAACATCTTCAACATCCTGGACCAGTCGGTGGTGATCGGTCTCGTGTCGATCGGGATGACGTTCGTCATCCTGACCGGGGGGATCGATCTCTCCGTGGGGTCGGTGGCGGGGCTCACGGGAATCATCCTGGGGCTCGCGCTGAAGGAGTTCTCCATCCCCGTGGCGATCTCGCTGGCGGTGCTCTCGGGTGCCGGCATCGGTCTGGTGTCCGGGCTGCTCATCGCGTACTGCGGTCTCGCGGCGTTCGTCGTCACGCTCGGCATGATGGCGATCGCCCGCAGCCTGTCCTTCATCCTTTCCGGCCAGAGTGCCATTTCGGGCCTGCCCAGCGACCTCTCCGCCATCGTCTACACGACGTTTCTCGGGATCCCGGCCAACGTGCTCGTCCTCGCGGTGATGTATTTCCTGGCCTGGTTCTATCTGACGTACACGAAGGGCGGGCGAACGATCTACGCGGTCGGCTCGAACAAGGAGGCCGCCCGCGCGGCCGGTCTCAGCGTGCTCTTCTACTCGGTTCTGCCGTACGTGATATCCGGCGCCTTCTCCGCCGTCGCGATCACCTTCTCCGTGGCGCAGCTGCTCTCGGCCGACCCCCTCGCGGGCAACCTGATGGAGCTGGACGCCATTGCCGCGGTGGTGATCGGCGGTGCCAGCCTGTATGGCGGCCGGGGCTCCATCATCGGGACGCTGATCGGCGTTCTGATCATGGTGATGATTCGCAACGGTTTGAATCTGCTGGGGATCTCGCCATTCTGGCAGGGGTCCGCGATCGGCAGCATCATCATCCTCGCGCTGCTTGTCGAGCGTTTCGTCGGGAGCCGCACGGGCAGTTAGCGGGTAAAGCGCGCCCACCAGAAGGAGGGACTTCGATGAGTGAACCTTCGTTAAACGTGAAACTCTTCGGCACGGAGGAGAGTCCCCAGACGCCGCACCTGCTGACCGCGGGGTCGCTGACGGCGGAGCTGGATTCAGGCAACCTGCGATACATCCGCTATGGCGGCGTCGAGGTCATCCGCGGGATCTCCTTCATCGTGCGCGATAGCGATTGGGGGACCTTCGCCCCCACCCTCTCCGGGCTCCAGGTCGAGGAAGGCGACGGGCAGTTCGAGGTCACCTACTCGGCGCAGGTCCGCAACGGCGACCAGGTGCTCGCCTACCGGGTCCGCATCGTGGGTTCGGAGGCGTCGCTCCGTTTCTCGGCCGTCATGGAGGCGGAGACGGACTTCGTCACCAATCGCGCCGGATTCGTCGTGCTGCACCCGCTCGACGGTGTCGCCGGCGCCCCCGTGACCATCGAGCACGTGGACGGCAGGGTCGAGGAAGGGCGGTTCCCCGAGGCGGTGGAGCCCTTCCAGCCCATGAAGGAGCTGCGCGCGCTGACGCACGAGCCCGTACCGGGCGTCGCCGTGGCGTGCCGCATGGAAGGCGACACGTTCGAGATGGAAGACCAGCGCAACTGGACGGACGCGTCCTACAAGACCTACGTCCGCCCCCTGGCGCTGCCCTGGCCCTATACCCTCGAGAAGGGCGAGTCGAGCGAGCAGTCGGTGACACTCGAAATCAAGGGGCGGCCCGGCGCCGGCGCTGCCGACAGCGAGGACATCCGCGTGGATCTCGGTGAGCGGGGTGCCTCGGTCCCGAGGCTCGGGGTCGGACTCTCGGTTTCGGAACTGGAGGCCACCCAGCGCCATGTCGAGGACCTCAGGGCGCTGGGCCCCCGTCAGGTGGTCTTCCACTTCGACCCGAGGGAGGCCAGCGTCGCGGACCTCGGCCGGGCAGCTGAGATCGTCGGCCGGCTCAACGCCGGGCACCAGGACCCGCCGGTGCAGGCGTGGCTGGAAGTGGTGGTCGCCGAGGTCGAGGGCTACGCGGCCGAGCTGGCCTCGCTGGGGGCGCGGATCCGGGAGCTGGGCTCGCCGTTCGACGTGGTCCTCGTCTCCCCGGCGGCGGACCTGAAAGGGACCCTTCCCGGGAGTCCGTGGCCCCCGGCGCCGGAGGCGCCCGAGCTCTACGCGGCGGCCCGACGTGCCTTCCCGGACGTGCGCCTCGGCGGCGGCATGTTCAGCTTCTTCACCGAGCTGAATCGCAAGCGCCCGCCCCTGGACGACCTGGACTGCGTGCAGTTCACGACGTCGGCGATCGTGCACGCGGGGGATGATCGCACGGTCATGGAGGGCATCGAGGCCCTGCCGTTCATCAGTGCGACGGCCCGGAGCATCGCCGACGGGCTGCCGGTCGTCGTCGGCCCGAGTGCCATCGGCATGCGCCTGAACCCGTACGGGGCGGCGCCGATGAACAACCCGGGCAACATCCGCCAGGCGATGAATGAGAACGATCCCCGCCAGCGGGGGCTCCTCGGTGCCGCGTGGACCGTCGCCTACTTCGCCCAGTTCGCGCGCGGTGGCGCGAGAACGGTGACGTTCGGCGGCGTCACCGGGCCTCACGGCGTGGTTCATCACGGGCAGCCGTGGCCGCAGCCATACTTCGACGCCGAGGGCGGGCTGTTCCCGGTGTTCCATGTCGAGCGCTGTCTCGCGGCACTCGCGGATCAGCGGCTGCGCGAGACGCGGATCTCGGATCCGCGCGCGGTGCAGTGCGTGGTCGCGGAGACCGACGGCGGTTACGCCGCCGTGCTGGCGAACCTGACCCCCGAGGCGCAGACGGTGCGGGTGCCATTCGACATCGTCTCGTCACGGGTGCTCGACGCCGACGCGTTCGTCGCCGCGAGCCACGATCCGGCATTCCTGGACGCGCACTCCGGATCGGCGGGGACGCGGCAGCGCAGCATCAGACTGGAGGCGTACGCCGTCGCCAGCCTCTCTGGCCGCTGACCGGCAAACGACGAGCGACGGCGGTGACCGACGCGCACCGCCGTCCGCCTGCGTGCCCGGGCGTGCCCGGCCATGGCCGACCCGGCGACGGGGTGGCATCCAGGCGCCGTGCCGCCCGGGTGGTTGACATGGACGGTTCACGCACCCAGCCCTGGCGGTGTTAACCTGTACCCAATGGGTAACTTTCGTGCCGGTCCCGCCGCCATGCCGCGGCGACGGGCCGGACGAGGACGGGGAGCACGATGTCCGAGCTGGTCACCCCACAGGGCTTTCCGCCGGCGACTGGCCCGCTGGTGGACCGTTTCGAGCGGAGCAAGCACAAGCTGCGTCTCTCGCTCACCGATCGCTGCAATTTCCGCTGCCACTACTGCATGCCGGAGGACCCGGAGTGGCTGCCGCGGGAACAGCTGCTGTCGTTCGAGGAGTTCGAGCGGGTGTCGCGGGTGTTCATCACCCGGCTGGGCATCGACCGTATCCGCCTGACCGGTGGCGAGCCGCTGATGCGGCGGGGCGTGTCCGGCTTCGTCGCCCAGCTCAACGGGCTGCGCGAGCTCGGCCTGGAGCGCATCTCGATGACGAGCAACGGCG
>WBJT01000061.1_pt1 | contig 18991 bp, 19 predicted proteins | sample 5109881 | NCBI WGS metagenome assembly WBJT01 (sample SAMN11895465, study PRJNA545514) | wastewater metagenome | isolation source: saline BTEX enrichment culture, original innoculum from Kuwait petroleum... | place: USA:Stillwater, OK | collected 2018-09-01
CTGTACAATCACCACATACCGCAGAAAGCGCTGCACCAGCGAACGCCGATACAGGCGCTGAAGGAATGGCAACAAAGCCACCCGCAACTATTCATTCGGCAGGTGCGCAATCATCCGGGACCTGACAAATAAGGGAGCGGGATGATTTTTCCGTGATTGGCCGCGTTGCTCTGGTGACGGCGCAGCGCCGTCACTCAACGGGGCAGACTGTCGGGTAAATGCTCAACGAGCTCAGTCCGACGATACTCTGGCCGCCGTCAAGGCCGGCGCCTCTGCCGGGGCTCGGCCGGTGGATAGGTCTCGCGAACCAGCAGCGCCGCCGCCAGCCCGGCGACGCTCAGCATGGCGGGTAGCCAGAGTGCGGTGCGGTATGTCGCCGGCGATGCCGGGGCGGTGGAGACCCACGAGACGAACCAGCCATAGCCCGTCTGCACGACCGCCGTCGTCAGGAATACGCCCATGTTTACCAGGGCGAGCGCGACGCCGATGACGTCTTCGGACACGCTCTCCTTCACGGTGGCGAAGGAAACCACGACCTGCGCGCTCGATAACCCCAGTACCAGAAAGCAGGCCAGGCCGGTGGCGGCGCCACTCCATGGCCCGAACAGCAGCCAGGCCCAGGCCAGCGCACCGACCAGTGAGGCCAGGCAGATGAACGCCTTGCGCGTTCGCAGCCAGTCCGAGACATGGCCGACGAGCAGTGAACCGAGTCCGTAGGGCACCAGTGCGCAGGTGATGATCCACGACGCGGTGTTGCCCGACAGGCCGAAACCGTTGCCCAGCAGATGAGTGCCCCAGAGCCCGGCAAACGCATAGAACGTACCGTTCGTGCCGGAGATCGCCAGCAGCACCAGCCAGAGCTGTGGCTGACGTGCGGCACCCAGCCAGGCCCGCCTGCGGGCCAGTGCGGTGCCGCCGGGCGCTGCGGCGCCCGGCGGGGGGCAGTCATGCCCGGTTTCCGCGGGGTGACGCCAGAGCAGGGCGATGAGCGCACCGACCCCGATCGTGGCCGCGCCGAGACTGACGAAGATCGAACGCCAGTCGAGCACCCGGAGCAGGGCGTATGCCGGTGCCTCCGCCGAGATCGATCCGAGTGCGGCGGCAAGGAGCGTAACGCCGGTCACCAGACCGAACCGCCGACCGGCGAACCACAGTGCGTTGTTCTTCATCACGGCCACGAAGACGATCGACATGCCGATGCCGACCAGCAGCGGGCCCGCGAGTGCGACCGGGTAGCTCGGTGCGAGCCCGAGCGTGAGCGCCCCGGCGCCGGTCAACAGGGTGCCGGCGGTGGCCGGCCACCGGACGCCGAGTCGATCCACGAGCATGCCCGCGGGGATCTGCATCAGCGTGTAGACCCAGAAATGCGTGGCTGCGAGCGCCCCGATCCCGGCGGCACCGAGTTCGAAGCTCCGGCCGATGGGCAGGGAGAACGTGGCCGGGGCGAATCGGTTGAAAAAGCCGATGTAAAAGGCCGTGGCCAGCAGGCCGTAGCTGAGCGCGCGCCACCGTCTGCTGCCGCGTGTGCCGGTTCGCAGTGTCGTCGGGACGGGCGCTCTGCCGTGGACGGCCGTCGGGGCGCGGGTCGATCCCGCGGTGTCGGTGGATGTGGCCGGCGGTTCGATGCCCATACCGATCTCCAGGGCGAATGGACCAGTGACATCGATCCTCGTATCGTGACGCGGAGCGATACAGCGACAGATTTACGACGCAGAGGCGATACAGACAGGGCATGCGGCTATACGAGCGGCTGGCGGACGACGTCGCGTGGGCGATCGGTGCCGGGGTCTACCCGCCGGGCACGCGGCTGCCATCGGTGCGCGATGTCAGTCGGCACCGTGGTGTGAGCGTGTCCACCTGCGTTCGGGCCTATCACGAGCTCGAGCGTCGCGGGGTTATCGAAGCGGCGCCGCGCTCGGGCTTTTTCGTCGTTGGCCGCCGGCACTCGGCGCTGCCCACGATACCGGGCGGACGTTCATCGCCGGTGGCGGTTGCCGGCAGTGACCGCATCCTGCAACTGCTCGCGGCAGCCACCGATCCCCGGGTAGTGAATTTCGGTGCGGCCACGCCGCATCCGGACTACATGCCCGGAACGGCAGTCGCGGCGGCGAGCCGGACGGTCTGGGGCAGTGCACGCCGGCGGTGCATGAGTCAGGCCTTTCCGCCCGGTGCGGTCGAACTGAGGACGGCGGTGGCACGGCGTCTGGCCATGTCGGGGTGTCGACTCGATCCGGACGGCATCCTGATCACCAACGGTTGTCAGGAGGCCATGGCGATCGCCTTGAAGACCCTGTGCCGGCCGGGGGACGTCGTGGCCGTCGAGGCGCCCACCTACTACGGCCTGCTGGAGGTGCTCGAACAGCAGCAGCTTCGGGCCCTGCCGATCCCGGCCGACCCCAGTCAAGGGATATCGCTCGAGGCGCTCGACCGGGCCCTGCAGACAGGCGATGTCCGGGCGTGTGTCGTCACGCCGGTGGCGTCCAATCCGCTGGGCGTGACGCTGTCCGATGAACGCAAACAGGCCCTTGTGGACCTGGTGGAGCGCCACGCCGTTGCGCTGATAGAGGACGACACGTATGGCGAGCTGGTCGAGGCAGGGCGCCGGCACACTCCGGTGAAGGCTTGGGATCGCACCGGTCTCGTGTATTACTGCGGCTCGGCCACGAAGACGATCTGTGCCGGTCTGCGTGTCGGCTGGCTGGTGGCCCCCGCATCCCGGCGACAGTCGGTTGCCTTCGAGCAGTACCTGCGCACGATCTCGGTCAACACCCAGGCCCAGCTCACGCTCGCGCAGTACCTCGCGACCGGGCAGGTGGACCGGCAGCTGCGATCGGCGGCGCGCTCGTACCGGGGGTGCGTCTCGGAGCTGATCGCACGGATCGAGAGGCATTTCCCGGCGGGCACCCTGATCAGCGCGCCCCAGGGCGGGTTTCTCGTATGGGTCGAGCTGCCCGGGGCCGTGGATACGGCCTCGTTGCTGGGCGAGGCCCTGAAACGGGGGATCAGCTTTGCCCCGGGGGCGCTGTTCGCACCGGATGATCGTTTCGGCAATTGCATGCGTCTGAATGCCGCCGTGGCGTGGAACGGGCGCTCGTACGAGGCGCTTGAAACGCTGGGCGGACTCATCGAGCGCTCGTCCGGTCGATCCGGTTTCGTCCCGAACGCCGGGACGGGCGCCGATCCCGGCGGTTGAATGGCGGTGTCCGCGGTGCCGCGGATCGTCGCGCTCGCGGGGCGACGGGCCCTGTTCGTTCCCGATTTTACAGCCGGAAGCTGAACGCCGGCTCCTCCGGCTGCATCTCGTTGCGTACGCGCTCGCGGATGGCGGGGTCGATCCGCGGGTCGTCCAGGTCGTAGAGGCCGCAGCCGCGCAGGGTCTCGCGCAGGGGCACGTCGCGGCCGAGGTACTGGAGGATGACGCGGTAGCAGGCGATGCCGCGGTCGGCCGTGCCGGTCACGCCGAGGGTCAGGCCCGGCATGAGCGAGGGCTGGTCGCGGTCCCGCGCGTAGAGGACGGTGAGCCACACCATTTTCCCCACGCTCGCCTCCCGCTCGAACATCAGCACGTTCTGCCCCGAGTGGACGAACAGGCCGTTGTACTTGAGCGTGGTCTGCCTGGGGTCGTCGGGGTAGCGCTCGATGTTGCGGCTGAACACGAAGCCGCTGTCCTCCGTCACCTGGATGAATCCCCGCATCAGCCGGCCCGGGTGCTCCGCCGGGCAGAAGTAGTTGTAATAGTAGCCGGTGTACTCGCGCAGCCGTTCGTGGCTGTCCGGGTTGAGCAGCAGGATGTCGCGCATGCGCTCGGAGATGGCGGAGAATTCGCCGGCCACCGGGCGCTTGACGGCCACGAGCCGCCGGAAGGTTTCGTGGTCCAGCAGCATCTCCGACTCCTCGAAGCCGAAGTAGTCGCTGATGAGGCGCAGGCGCTGCAGCCCGGGCCGGCTGTCCCCCGAGAGGTAGCGGTGGAACTGCTGGCGGTTCACGCCGAGCCGGCGGCAGGTGTCGGCAATGGACCGGGAGTAGCTGCACACGAGCCGGAGGTTGCGCGGGAAGTCGTCGCTCGCCATCCGTAGGTACTCTGTCGCATTTTGTCGCACTGACTATAACAGAAAGCGTCATGCTGCAACGCAGCATTCTGTTGCCGCGATGCTGCGTGGCTCCATAGACTGCGATGAAGCCGCGGGAGTGCCGAGCCGCGATCGGTCCCCCGCAAGGCCGACCTCAGAAAACGACCCGCCGGGTCCGGAGGAAAGCATGTCCAAGAAACGTCCGTCGTCCTTCCCGCTGGTCCGCGCCCTCGTGCTCGGCGCCGCCGGCCTGGCCCTCGTGGCCGGCGCCTCGTTCCGCGCCAGTGCCGCGGATGACGTCCTGCGTGTGCTGACCTGGGAGGGGCTGGCGAACGACCAGTGGGTAAAGCCCTTCGAGGAGGCGCACGACGTCGAGGTCAAGCGCACCTACGTCGGCTCCAACGACGAGTACATGGCCAAGCTCGCCGCCGGCGACACGCAGTACGACGTGGTCGTGATCGTGAGCTCGCTGGCGCAGCCCGCCATCGACGCCGGCTTCGTCGAGCCGGTGGATCTGGACAGGATCCCGAATTTCGGACAGCTCTACCCGAGGTTCCAGAAGCTCGGCTTCCTGCGCCAGGACGGCCGCCAGTACGGCGTGCCCAATGACTGGGACGTGCTGCCGGTGACCGTCAACGCCGACGAGGTCGACGGCTGCAGCTTCGACGTGCTCTTCGACGACAGCTACAGCGGCCGGATCTCCATGTGGGACGACGTCGCCACCCTCGGCACCGTCGCCGCCTACATGGGCTACGACAACATCTGGACCCTCTCCGACGAACAGCTCGAGAAGGTCAAACAGAAGATGATCGAGCAGAAGCCGCTGGTGCGGACCTACTGGTCCACGGGCGGGCAGATCACCCAGCTGTTCGCCAGCGGCGAGGTGGTGGCGACGCTGTCGTGGAGCTACGTCACCGAGCAGCTCAAGGACCAGGGCGTGAACGTCGTTCAGTGCACTCCCGAGCGCACCACCGCGTTCCTGGACTCCAACTTCGTCGTCTCCGGCACCGAGCATCGCGATCTGGCCCACGCCTTCATCAATTACCTGATCTCGCCGAAGGTCATGGCCCAGGTCTACGAATCGAGCGGCTTCGGCGTCACCAACCCGAAGGCCGGGGAGTACCTGCCCGCGGAGGCGTTCGCCAGGTCGATCATGGCCAGGGACGAGAGCTTCCGCCGCAACATCAACTTCTGGCGGGAGATCCCGCGGCGCGGTAAGTACCTCGAGGTCTGGAACGAGATCAAGGCGGCCAATGTTGACTGAAACGGGTGAGGTGATCCGCCTCGATGGTGTCGCCAAGCGTTTCGGTGGGTTCGTCGCGCTGGACCATGTCGATCTCGACATCCGGCGCGGCGAGTTCCTGACGCTGCTCGGCGAGAGCGGCAGCGGCAAGACTACGACGCTGCGGATCATCAGCGGCTTCGAGGCGCCGAGCGAGGGGGCCGTCTACATGAACGGCCAGTCCCTCAACGACGTCCCCGCGCACCGGCGGCGGGTGAACACCGTCTTCCAGGACTACGCGCTGTTCCCGCACATGAGCGTCGCGGAGAACGTCGGCTACGGCCTGCGCTTCGACGGCGTCGCCCGTGCCGAACGGCGGCGCCGGGCGGGGGAGATGCTCGAGCGCGTGGGGCTTGCGGGACGGATGGACGAATATCCGGACGCGCTGTCCGGCGGCCAGATGCAGCGCGTCGCGCTCGCCCGGGCGCTGATCAAGGAGCCCGAGGTGCTGCTCCTCGACGAGCCGCTCTCCGCGCTCGACGCCAAGCTCCGCCGCGGGCTGCAGCTCGAGCTCAAGCGCATGCAGCGCGACACCGGCATCACCTTCGTCTACGTCACCCACGACCAGGAGGAGGCGCTGGTGATGAGCGACCGCATCGCCGTGATGGAGAGCGGCCGCATCCGCCAGCTCGGAGCCCCCTCCGAGGTGTTCGAGCACCCGCGCTCGCTGTTCGTCGCGGAGTTCGTCGGTGCCTCCAACCGGTTCGAGGGCCGGGTGGTGGACGCCGCCGACGGCCGGGTGGTGGTGGATCTGCAGGACGGCGCCCGCATCGCCGCCGCCGCGGGGGCGGCGACGGACCTGCGCCCCGGTATGGCGGCCTGCCTGATCGTCCGCCCGGAGCACATCCAGTTCGCTACCGGGCTCGCCGCGCGGGAGAATGTCGTTTCCGCCCGGCTGGAGGACATGGTCTACCTCGGGGTCGACCGCAAGCTCGTCCTCCGCGGGCCGGACGGCACCCGCATCGAGCTCCACGAGCGCGGCGAGCGCCTGCCCGGCGACATCGGCGAACGGCTCGGCACCACCGTGCTGCTCCAGCTGCCCGAGACGCAGCTGCATGCCTTTGCGCTGGAGGCGCGCGGTGAGTAGGGCCCAGGGCGTGGCCACGGCCGCCGGTGGTGCTGCCGTCGGTGCCCCTGCGATGTCGCTGCTGCGGCGTCTCGGACGCCGCCGCCTGGAGCTCGCGTCCGGGGGCGCCGCACTGCTCTACACGCTGGTGTTCATCGTGCTGCCGTACGCGATGGTCGCGATCTTCAGCTTCTGGGAGAAGGACCTCTACACGATCCGTCCGGCACTGTCCGTGGACAACTACGCCAAGATCGCGGGCAGCGGCGTGTACGCCCACGTCATCGGCAACTCCGTGCTGGTGGCCACCACGGTCACGGTGGTCGCCTCGGTGCTCGGCTATGTGCTCGCCTACTACCTGGCCGTGTACGCCCGGCGCTGGCGCAATCTGCTGTTCTTCCTGCTGGTGGTGCCGCTGTGGACGAGCTTCCTGCTGCGCGCCTACATCTGGACCATCATCCTCGGCCGCGAGGGGATACTGAACACGCTGCTGGTGAACCTGGGGATCATCCAGGACCCGACCCCGCTGCTGCTCTACAACAAGTTCTCCATCTGCCTTGCGTTGATCTACATCTTCCTGCCTTTCGTGGCGCTGCCGGTGTACGCCGCGCTGGAGAAGATCCCGCGCAGCTACATCGAGGCCAGCCGTGATCTGGGCTCGCCGCCGCTGCCGACCTTCAGGCACGTGGTCTTCCCGCTGACGGTGCCCGCGCTGGCGGCGGGGGCGACGGTGGTGTTCTGCCTGTCCTTCGGCGACTTCATCACGCCCAAGCTCCTCGGCGGCAGCTCCGACATCATGATCGCCAACGTCATCATCGAGCAGTTCGGCGCCGCCTTTAACTGGCCGTTCGGCAGCGCCCTCGCGGTGATCGTGCTGCTGGTGGTCTTCGCGCTGCTGGGCGTGACCTCGCTCGTCGCCCGCGGCCTGGGGCGGAACGCATGACTATGAATGCATCGACGTCCGGCAACGCGGCCCGGCGCCTGTTTACGGCGGCGGCCGCGGCGATATTCGCCTTCCTCTACCTGCCGCTGATCGTGCTGGTGGCTTTCTCCTTCCAGGAGAGCCGGATCCTCGCGTGGCCCATCGAGTCGTGGTCGCTGCACTGGTACCGCGTGCTCTGGCAGGACGCGGAGATGATCGCGGCGGTGGGCAACAGCCTGTTCGTCGCCACCGCCTGCGTGGTCATCACCACCGTGGTGGGGGTGCCGCTGGCGCTGACCCTGCGCCGCCTCGGCGGCGGCATGCGCACCGGCGTGGAGCGCGCGCTACTGCTGCCGCTGATCATCCCCCAGCTGATCACCGGCCTGGCGCTGCTGATCATCCTCCACCGGGTGGATGTCGGGCTGTCGCTGGGCACGGTGATCCTCGGCCAGAGCCTGGTGTGGATGCCCATCGTGGTGACCCAGGTGCTCGCGCGGCTGGAACGGGTCAACCCGAACCTGGAGAAGGCGAGCATGGATCTGGGCGCCGGCATGTGGCAGACGTTCTTCCTGGTGACGCTGCCCTCCATCCGCACCGCGATCATCGGCAGCGCGCTGCTGGTGTTCACGCTCTCCTTCGACGAACTGCCGGTGACGTTCTTCCTCACCGGCTCACGCAATACGCTGCCGATGCATATCTGGTCGATGCTGCGGATCGGGATCACCCCCGAGATCAACGCCATCGCCACGGTGACCGTCGGCGTATCCATCATCCTCATCCTGGCCGGAATCCGGCTGCTGGCGCGCGAGCGCGGGAGGCCCTGAACCGATGACCGACGCCCTGTCCCCGCTGTTCGACCTCGTCCCCGCGGTCGACCTTTCACGCCGTGAGCGCATGGCGCTGATGATCATCGACATGCAGTATCACGACGCCTCACCCGCCCGCGGCCTCGGCCGGGCGATCCAGGCGGTCGCCCCGGGCGCGATGGACTACTACAACGAGCGCCTGGAAGGCGTCACCGTGCCCGCCATCCGGCGGATGCTGGAGTTCTTCCGCCGCGAGGGGATCGCGGTGGTGCACCTGGTGCTCGGTTCGCGCTACCAGGACCTGCGCGAGTGCCCGCCGCGTTTTCGCGAGTGGACGCGCAATCTGGAGCGCGTCACCGGTGCGCGCGACATCTGGTGGTCCGGCAATCCGGATTTCGCGGTCCGCGACGAGCTGGCCCCGATCGAGGGCGAGACCGTGGTGCGCAAGACCACCAACGGCGGTTTCAATGGCAGCGGCCTGGATGACGTCCTCCGCCGCATGGACATCGACACCCTGGTAGTCGCCGGCGTGGTGACCAGTGCCTGCGTGGAGACCACCGTGCGCGATGCCGCCGACCGCGGTTACCACTGTGCCCTCGTCGACGAGGCCACCGCCGACTACGACCCGGAGATGCACCGGGCGACGCTCAAGGCGTTCGCACTCAACTTCGGCCGGGTGGTGGATTCCGCCGACGCGCTGATCGAGGCGGTGGATCGGGGGGCGACCGTCTAGCGCCCGGGCCTCCTAACGACTCATGGCGTGGAAACGGTCGACGACGTGCTCGGCGAGGGCGTCCGCGGCGCTGCCGCGCCCCGGGGCGCGCAGGAGCTGGATCCGGTAGGCCCCGAGTGCCGGCAGCCCGGCGTCCGCGTCCAGCACGCGCAGGGGCGGGCGGATCAGGCTCCGGGGGAAGGGGGCCACGGCGAGATCGGCGAGCATCGCCGCCTCCTGGGCGGCGCAGTGTTCGCTGGTGTAGGCGATACGGTAGTCGCGGCCGCTGCGGTCCAGCGCCTCCAGCGCCATCGCCCGCCAGGCGCAGCCGTGTTCGGCCAGGGCCAGGGGCAACGGCGTTCGCCCCGCGCAGACACCGCCCTCGCGCCCCGCCCAGACCAGGTGCTCGCTGTAGACGACCTCGCCGCGGCGATCCTCCTGGCCCTCGTTGCCCGCGGTCATCAGCATCAGGTCCAGCTCGCCGGCGTCCAGGCGTTCCAGCAGATCCCCGCTGCGGCCCACGCGCACCGTGACCTGCACCGCCGGGTGGGTGCGCGCGAAGCGCGATAGCACGCCGGGCAGAATCCGGGTGCCGGCGTCGTCCGGCGTGCCCAGGCTCACCGAGCCGTCCACGGCAGGGGAGAGGAACCGCGACACCGCCTCCTCGTTGAGCTCCAGCAGCCGCCGGGCATAGCCGAGCAGGGCCTCGCCCTCCGGCGTGAGCCGCGTGCGCCGTGGCTCACGGACGAACACCGCCCGACCCAGCGTCTCCTCCAGGCGCTTGATCTGCATGCTCACCGCCGCCGGCGTGCGGAAGACCTGCCGTGCCGCCCGGGTGAAGCTGCCCGTCTCTGCGATGGCGACGAAGGTGCGCAGCACGTCGTGCTCCAGCAGCGGCAGTGCCCCGGCGGCGGGGCGGGACTCCGGATGGGCGCTCATGGCATTTCCGTTAACAAAAACTGAAAGGCGAATTTATTCCTTTTTGTTTGAGTTAACAATGTCCGCGGCACATGCTCTCCCCAACAGTCACGGAGGCGCCGGACAGGCGCTACCACCGGGGAGGCAAGCGCAATGGCCGTCCACCACGATACGCCGAACACCACCGAATGCGCCCGCCGGGGCGGGTCCGCACCGTCGTCCTCCGCGGGGCTCGCCGGTGCGCTGCGCGATGCCGTGCGGCGCCGTCTCCGGGCGTGGCGGACCCGTCTCGCCCTGAACCGGGTGATGGACATGGATGACCACCTGCTCAGGGACATTGGTGTCACCCGGCAGCACGTGTGCCGTGCCGTGGATCGGGCGGGCCGCCGCGGTCGTGGGCAGGACCTGTGCAGGCGTTGAATATGCGATAGCGAATAATTATCATTTGTTAACGTATCCGTGCGGCCCTGCCTTCGCCCGCGGGGAGGCCTTTGCGGGCGGCTCCGTGTGCAGTGGGGAGCGGCGAAGGGTGGACTTTAAGGGTCCGCCGCTCCGCCGCTCCGCCGGTCCCGCCGCACGTCCACTCCGCCATCCACCAGGGAGCGTGATCATGGTCACCACCCGCGCCACCGTCACCACCGAGAAGCCCGCCGTGAATCTCAAGAAACTCTGCCGACACTTCGGCCACAAGGTCGAGGCCCGCTTCGACGACGAGCGCGGCGAGGTCCATTTCCCCTTCGGCGATATCGAGATGGCGGCGGGCGAGGGCGTGCTGCTCCTCTCCGGCCGGGCTGGCGACGGCGAGTCCCTGGCGCGTCTCGAGCAGGTGGTGGGTGACCACCTGGTGCGCTTTGCCTGGAAGGAGTCGCTGCAGGTCGACTGGCGGCGCGACGCCTGACGTTGGCCGACGGGAGATCTGACCCATGCAGCAGACAGCAGCGGCCGAGCGTATCCACGGTATCCTTGCGATGACGCTGGTTTTCATGGTCGCCCTCGCGGCGACCCCGGTGGCGGACGCGCGCACGGTGGTGACGGCCTACGGAGAGGTCGATATCGATGGTACGCCGCAGCGCGTTGTCACCCTCTACGAGGGCGCACTGGACGCCGCCCTGGCGGTGGATGTCGCGCCGGTGGGTGCGGTCACCACCCGCGGAGGCGATGGAGTCGCGGGCTATATCCAGGATCGCGCCGGGGATGTGGCCATCGTCGGTACGCCCCGGGAGACGAACGTCGAGGCGGTGCTCGCGCAGCGCCCCGACCTGATCCTGGCCTCGCCGCGGCTGCCGCGGGCGCAGTATGAACTGCTCTCCGGTATCGCACCGACGGTGGTCCCGGATGTTCAGGGCTTCCGCGCCGATGCCTGGAAGGACGAGGCGCGGCTCTACGCCCGTGCGCTCGGGCAGACGCCGGCCATGGACGAGGCGATTGCGCGCGTGGAGAACCGCGCTGCGCGGATCGCGTCCGCGGTGACCGGGCGTTACAACGCCGATGACCGCACCGCCTATCTCGTCCGCTGGATGCCGCAGGGGCCCATGGTGATGTCTTCGCGGCTGTTCGCCACCGGGCTGCTCGGCGCTGCCGGTTTCGACGTGGAGACCGCCGGACTGGTCGGCGGGGACCGCCCCCACAGCGACCCCCTCAGCCTGGAGGCGCTGTCGCGCATCGACGGCGACTGGCTCTTCCTCGCCACCCTCAACGCCGACGGCCGCGAGGCCCTGGACGCGGCCCGTACCTCGCCGGCATTCCGGCGGCTCGACGTCGTCCGGCGCGAGCGCGTGGTGCCGGTGGACGGCCAGCTCTGGACCAGCGCCTCCGGGCCGCTCGCCGCAGAGGTGGTGCTGGACGACATCGAGGCGGCGGTCCTGCAGTGACCGCCGCCGGTTCGAACGGAGCCCCCCGGGTGGGGGAGGCGGGGACGCGCATGCGCATGACCGGGCTGACCGCCGCCTGCGCCGCCGTGCTCGCCCTGGCGTGTCTCGCCAGCCTGCTGCTCGGGGCCGGCAGCGTCGACGCCGGCCCGGCGCTGGCCGGGCTGCTCGGTCACGGCAGCGAGGAGGCGCGGTTCGTGGTCTTCGAGCTCCGGGCCCCGCGCACCGTAATCGCCCTGGTGGTGGGGGCGGCCCTCGGCGTCGCCGGGGCGCTGCTGCAGGCGGTGACGCGCAACCCGCTGGCCGAGCCGGGCCTGCTGGGCGTGAGCGCCGGCAGTGCCTTCGCCGTGGCCGTCGCGCTCACCCTGGGGGCGAGCGCGGCGACGTTGCGCAGCACCGTGGCCCAGCTCGGTGCCCTCGGTGGCTGCCTGTGCGCCATCGGCGCCGGGCGGCTGCGCGGCGTCGGGGACGATCCGGTGCGCCTCGTGCTGGCCGGCGCGGCGCTCTCCAGTCTGCTCGCCGCGCTCACGTCCATGCTGCTGCTCGTCGACCAGCGCACCGCCGACGAGATCCGGTTCTGGGTGGTGGGCAGCGTCGCCGGGCGGCGCCTGTCCGACCTCTCCGGCATCCTGCCGTCGCTGGCGGCGGCCGCGCTCATCACCCTCGCCATCGCCCGGCCGCTGGCGGCGCTGGCCCTCGGTGACCGGGTTGCCGCCGGGCTGGGGCACCGGCCGGGGACGGTGCGGCTGCTCGCGGTGATCGCCGTGGCGCTGCTGGTGGGGGCCGCCACCGCGGTGGCCGGGCCAATCGCCTTCGTCGGCCTGGTCGTACCCTTCGCCGCCCGGGCGCTGGCCGGTCCGGATATCCGCCGCACGCTGTGGCTGAGCGTGCCCCTGGGGGCGCTGGTCGTGGTGGCGGCGGACGTCGTCTCGCGTCTGGTGGTTCAGCCCTCGGAGCTGCCCATCGGGGTGCTCACCGCGCTGCTGGGTGCGCCGGTTCTGATCGCCGTGGTGCGTGCCCGGCGGCTGCCGACGCTGTGACCGTGGCGATGTCCGGTGGCGCTGTTTCCCGCTCCCCTGCGCACACTGCGGTGCTGCGCCTGCCCGGCGGGCGCACGCTGCTGGTCCAGCGCCGCACCCAGCGGGCGAACCTGCTGCTCGCGCTCCTGCTCGCCGCGGCAGCGGTGATGGCCCTGTCGCTGGGCAGCACGGTGGTGGCGCCGCACGACGCCGTCACCGCGCTGTTCGGCGGCGGCGATGCGGTCACGCGCTTTCTGATACAGGCGCTGCGCGGGCCGCGGCTGCTTGCGGGTATCCTCACCGGCACCGCCTTCGCGGTGGCGGGCTGCCTGATGCAGACGCTGGCGCACAACCGCCTGGCCACGCCCGGCATCATCGGCATCGACAACGGCGCGACGGCGTTCGCGGTGGCCTCGGTGCTGGGGGTGGGCATCGCCGTCGCGCCGCCGGCCATGGCCCTGGTCGGCGCGGCCACTGCCACGGCGCTGGCCTTCGGCCTTGCGGGTGGCACCGGCACGCGGGGGTACCGCTTCATCGTCGCCGGTATCGCCATAGGTGCCCTATTCGGGGCGGTAACCCAGCTCATGCTCGCCCGCGTGGCGATCGACGCCGCCAACCAGGCCTATCCCTGGACCGTCGGCACCCTCAATGCCCGTTCTGCGGATGCCGTGTGGGTGCTCGGGGCGGGGGTCGCGGTCGGATTGCCGGCGGCCCTGGCACTGGCGCGGACGCTGACGGTGATGCGTCTCTCCGACTTCACCGCCCAGGGGCTGGGCGTGCGCGTGCGAGCCTGCCGCTGGCTCTCCCTGGCCGTGGCCGTGCTGCTCACCGCGCTGGCGGTGGCGGTCGCCGGGCCGGTGGGGCTCGTGGGGCTGGTCGGCCCGGAGATCGCCCGTCACCTGTCCGCGCCGGCGAGCGTGCCGGTGGTCGGTGCCGCGCTGGCCGGCGCGCTGGTGATGGTGCTCGCGGACCTGGCCGGACGGCTGCTGCTCGCGCCCATCGAGATCCCGGTCGGGATCGTCACCGCCGTGGTCGGCGGCCCCTATCTGCTCTGGATCCTGCTGCGTGCATCGAGGATGACCCCGTGAATCGACCCGTGACCGACGGTGACAGCCGCCTGCAGGCCGACCGTCTGGGCCTCGCCTACGGCCGGACCACGATCGTCCGCGAGCTCAGCCTCGCGCTGCCGGACGGTCGGGTCACGGCCATCGTCGGCCCCAACGGCTGCGGCAAGTCCACCCTGCTTGCCGGGCTGGCGCGGCTGCACCCGCCGAGCGGTGGCGGTGTGGTGCTGGACGGCCGGGATATCCGGGACCTGCCGACCCGGGAGGTGGCCCGCCGGATTGCGCTGCTGCCCCAGCACACGGTGGCGCCGGAGGGCCTGACTGTCGCGGAGCTGATCCGTTTCGGCCGTCACCCGCATCAGGGCCTGATGCGGCAGTGGTCGGCGGAGGACGAGCGGGTCCTGGCGGAGTCCCTTGCCGCGGCGGACATCGAGGCCCTGGCCGACCGACCGCTGGACGCGCTCTCCGGCGGTCAGCGCCAGCGTGCCTGGATCGCGATGGCGATCGCCCAGCAGACGCCGCTGCTGCTCCTCGACGAGCCCACCTCCGCCCTGGATCTGGGCCACCAGCTCGAGGTCTTCGAGCTGATCCGGGCGCTGGCGGCGAGCGGCAAGACGGTGGTCATGGTCGTGCACGACCTCGTCAGCGCCTGCCGTTTTGCGGATCACATGGTGGCGATGCTGGACGGTGACGTGGTGGCGGAGGGGCCGCCGGCCGAGGTGGTGACGCCGGCGCTGGTACGCCGGCTCTACGGCATCGAGTGCACCCTGATCGAGGACCCGGTGACGGGCAGCCCCATGCTGGCGAACCCGCGTCGTCCGGCGACTGCCCGGTCATGAGGCACACAACCGATCCAGCCTGAGGCCGGTCTCATCTTGTGGTCCGGCCGTTGCCGTGCGGCAAGGCCGGTCCGTGAGGGCGCGGCACACGCTATCGGTGTGTCGCGCGGGGGTCAGTCGATGCGCTTGTGCCGCCGGTGCCGGTCGTGTCCATCGTCCCAGTCGTTGCGGCCGCCGAAGCCACGACCGTAGCGATCATGGTCCTCCCGGTAGCCGAATTTGTGGCGCAGTCCGGGCGGACCACCGTGGTGGCGAAAGGCCGGTGGCGCGAAGTGGCGGCCACGGTGGTGGTGGCGGTCGCGGTAGCGGTAGCCGTCGTGCCGGTTGAACCAGCCCCGGTAGTCGCCGTAGTAGGGGGCCGGGTCACGGTAGCCGAAGTGGATGGTGACACCGCTCTCGACGTACTCGCGGGCGTCCGCCCGGGGGCTGGCGACGGCGGCGCCGATGCCCAGGGCGGCGGCCGCGGCGATGAGGGTGAGTGTACGCACGCGCATGACGGTACTCCTTCCGGTGGTAGAGCCGGATGCCGGGTTTCGGTACCTACCGTTATGCCCCCGCGTGCCTGAACCCGGGCTGAACGGCACGGTCGCCGTGTGCCGGGCCGACGGACGGTCGCCGCGTCAGTGGCCGGCCTCGCCCGTCGCCATGGTGGGGCGCTTCATGAGCAGCATGACGGGGACGGCGCAGAGGTAGATCATCCCCAGCCACAGGAAGATGTCGTTGAAGGCCATGGTCTGTGCCTCGACGCCGATGCGTCGTGCCAGATTGGCGATGGCGCCCGCCCGCGGATCCGCGACGGCGCCGGTGAGCTGCTGGGTCTGGGCCTGGAGCTCGTGCACGACGGCGGCGCGGCCGGTGTCGATCGCGGGGATGATCTGGCTCCAGTGGAAGTCGAAGCGTACGTCGCGGATGGTGTCCATCATCGCCAGGCCGAAGGCCCCGCCCAGATTGCGCAGCACGTTGAACAGTCCGCTGGCGTTGCCCACCTCGTGGGGCGGCAGGGTGCCCAGGGCGATGCGGGTGATGGGGATCATGCACAGTACCATGCCGGCGCCGCGGATCACCTGGGGCCAGAAGAATAGCTCGTAACCGGCCTCGCTGGTCATGTGGGCGTTCATGACGGTGCCGGTACCCACCAGCGTCAGCCCGATGGCGAGGAGGATGCGTGGGTCGATGTGATCGGAGGCGCGTCCGGCGATCGGGGCGCACACGAACATCGCCGCGCCGGTGACGAACATGATCTCGCCGATCTGCAGGGCGTTGTACTGGCGCACGATGCCGAAGAACAGCGGCATCAGGTAGGTCAGGCCGTACAGGGCGATCCCCAGGCAGAACCCGAGCGCTGCGCCGATGGCGAAGTTGCGGTTGCGGAAGGCGTGCAGGTCGACGATCGGGTGATCAGTGCGGAACATCCGCACGAAGAACGCCACGCCCGCCACCGCGCACAGCACGCTCATGTCCCGGATCAGCGCGCTGGCGAACCAGTCGTCGCCGGGACCTTCCTCGAGGATGTATTCGAGGGTCCCGAGGAAGACCGCCATGAACACCAGCCCCGGGACGTCCAGGCGCCTGAGCAGGGAACGGTTGCCGTGGTCCAGGGCGAGGGTGTTCCAGATCGCGAGGCTGACGAGGATGCCGGGCAGCACGTTCACCAGGAACAGCCAGTGGTAGCTCATCGTCTGGGTGATGTAGCCGCCGATGGTGGGGCCGATGGACGGCGCCATGGTCGCCACCAGCCCCATCACCGCCTGCACGCTGCCCATCACCCTACGGGGAAAGATCGAGAAGCTGATGGCATAGGCGATGGGGATCATGGCCCCGCCGAGGAAGCCCTGCACGGCCCGCAGGGTGATGAGCGTGCCCACCGAGCTCGCCATCGCGCAGCCCAGGCTCGCCAGGGTGAATCCCCCGCAGGAGACGACGAACGCGACCCGGGTGGAGAGGATGCGCGTGAGCATCCCCGACAGGGGGATCATCACGACCTCCGCGATCAGGTATGCCGTCTGCACCCAGGAGATCTGGTCCTCGGTGGCGGACACGCCGGCCTGGATCTCGTTGAGCGAGCTCGCCACGATCTGGATGTCCAGGATCGCCATGAACATCCCGAACACCGCGGCCACGAACCCCAGTCGCTGGGACCAGGGCGGCATGTCGGTGACGTGGGTCACGGCCGCCCGCCGTCGCGGTTGTCGTCCGGGCCGCTACGCTCGCCCTGATCCGCGTCGGCGAGGGGGTTGCGATCCTGATTGCGATAGACCCGGCCCTCGCCGGTCTCGCGGGTGTCCACCTCCGGGACCACCGACAGCCCCGGGCGCAGCAGTGCGAGGCGTTCCGGCGGCTCGGTCACGCGGATGCGCACCGGCACCTTCTGTACGATCTTGTTGAAGTTGCCGGTGGCGTTGTCCTGGGGCAGCAGGCTGAACTGCGCGCCGGTGGCCGGGGAGAGGCTCGCCACGCGGCCCTTGAATACCCGGTCCGGGTAGGCGTCGACGTGGATATCAACCGGTTGGCCGATCTCCATGCGCGCGATCTGCTGTCTCCTTGAAGTTGGCCACCACGTAGACCTCCGGCAGCGGCACCACGTGCAGCAGGGTGCGCGCGGGCTGGGCCATGGAGCCGGCCTCGACGGTGACGTCGCCGACCACGCCCGCGGCCGGTGCGACGATCCGCGTCTTGTCGAGCTGATGGCGGGCGTAGGCGAGGGCGGCCTCGGCGTCCGCCACCGCGGCACTGGCCTGGTCCCGCTGCGCCTTGAGCACTGGCAACTGACGCTTCTCGGCGGTCAGCGTCGCCCTGGCGGCCTGTCCCTCCGAACGGGCGACCCGGTAGGCGGCCTGGGCGTTGTCGAGCTCCTGGCGCGAGCTGTAGGAGCGTTTCTCCAGGCTCTTGGCGCGCTGGAGGTCGAGCCGGCTGCGCTCGGTCTCCGCCTTCGCCGAGTCGACCCGCGCGGCCGCCTGCTCGATGCGTGCCTGCTGGAGGGTGATCTGGCGCTCCGTGGCCTGGAGGTTGGCGCGGGCCTGTCGCAGCTGCGCGGCAGCCCGGTCCCGCTGGGTGGTGAGGTCCTTGTCCTCGAGCCGGACCAGGAGCTGGCCCTTGTCGACGACCTGGTTCTCGGCGACCGGCACATCGACCACGCGGGCGTTGATCTCGGGCTGGATGGCGACGCTGTCGGCGGCGACCTGGGCGTTGTCTGTCTCCTCGATGAAGCGCCCGACCCGGTACCACTCTATGCCGTAGACCACACCGGCGGCGATCACCGCGGCCAGCACGACGCCGAACACCACCAGTTTGATACCCCTCACGGCATGCACCTCGACGGAACGTTGGACAATGGAGAACGTGAAGACGTGAAATCGTAACGTAGATTACGTTTCTATCAAGTGTTAGTTTTCGCGGCATGACCGTGACGGCCGAACAGGTGAGCGATGGCTGACAGCGAGACGCCGGGGTGCACGCCCGCGACCCGGCGTGGCCGTGAGCGCGCGGCGCGCATCCTCGATGCCGCTGCCGGGGTGTTCCTGGAGCGCGGTTTCGAGGCGGCGACCATGAGCGAGATCGGCCGGCGGGCCGGCGGGTCCATGCAGACGCTCTACCGCCTTTTCGGCAGCAAGGAGGCGCTGTTCCGGGCGATCATGGAGCGCAAGGCCGGCAGCGTGTACGCGCCGCTGGAGGACGAGTCGATCTTCGAGCAGCCGCCGGAGCGCGCGCTCTTCGAGCTGGGCATGCGGCTCAACCGCCTGCTCCTCGACCCGGATACCCTCCGTACCCACCGCGCGATGATCATCGAGTCCCATCGCAACGCCAACCTGAGGCAGATCTTCTACGAGACGGGCCCGGGCCGGGCGCGCGCGGCGCTCGCCCGCTATTTCCGCGTCGAGTGCGAGCGCGGTCACCTGCGCCTGGACGACCCGGATGCCGCCGCGCGGCAGTTCCTGGACTTCGTCAAGGGCGCGCACTACCTGGAGGCGGTGCTCGGCCAGCCGGTCACGGCCACGGAGGCGGAGATCGAGCGCTGCGTGGACGAGGCGGTACGGATCTTTCTCGACGGGGCGCGGGGCGTGGCACCGGATCAGCCGCCGCGCTGATCCGTCCAGTGCGGATAGTCGCTGCGCAGCTTGCGCAGGTCGAAGTGGCGCTCCACCCAGTCGATCAGACGGGGCGTCAGATCGAGGTCGCGGGATTCCTCCGGGGCTGAGAGGTCGAACGTCCGCCGGGCACCGTCCGGGGCGGCGAGGGTGAGCCGGCGGGGCAGGTCGACGACGACCAGGTCCGCGGCGTCGCCGTCGTAGTGATTGGAATGACGGGCCCCGCTGCGCGTGGCATAGACCACGTTGTAGGCCTCGGCCATACGCCGGGCCGCCTCCTTTGTGGCCCGCCAGCCGTCGTCGGTTTGCCAGCGGATCGGGATGTCCAGCCCCCACCCGGCAT
>WBJT01000062.1_pt1 | contig 18431 bp, 21 predicted proteins | sample 5109881 | NCBI WGS metagenome assembly WBJT01 (sample SAMN11895465, study PRJNA545514) | wastewater metagenome | isolation source: saline BTEX enrichment culture, original innoculum from Kuwait petroleum... | place: USA:Stillwater, OK | collected 2018-09-01
CATCACGCTTTTCTCCATATACGACCAGGAAGACCCCATGCCGCTGCTGTCGATCGAGCATTGCGACATATGGCTCGGTGGCCATATCGTTCTGGACAACATCACCCTGAGCCTCGAACGGGGTGAGTGTAGTTGCCCCCGCTAAACCGGACACCACCCTTTAGTCACTGCCGGTCTTCCCCAGGCTCTGGCGGTATTCCCATGGCGAGCACATTTTGAGCTCCTTGTGCGGGTGCCAGCGGTTGTAGTCCTCGAACCACGCCGGCAGCTTGGCCATGACAGTGGCCGCATCCGGCAGGTCGTTGAGATAGACGTAGTCGCGCTTGAACGTCTTCACGAATGCCTCGGCCATGCCGTTGCTCTGCGGGCTGCGCACGGCGGTGGTGCAGACCACGAAGCCCAGATCCTTGGCGAAGGCGCGCGTCTCCCGGTCGGTGTAACAGCTGCCGTTGTCGGTCAACCACTCGATGGGACGGGCCAGCTTGGTAACCGCGCCAAAGCGGTGCTCGACGCTTTCCGTCAGCAGGTCCTGGATCATCTGAGCGGTGACGCCGCCGGTGGTGGCCACGTAACGCATCGCCTCGCGGTCACAGCAGTCCAGGCTGAACGCCACCCGTACCGCCTCGCCGTTCCAGCAGCGGATCTCGAGCACATCCGAGCACCAGCGCAGATCCGGCTTGAGGGTGATGATCTTGCCCTCATGAGAGCGCACCTCGGGGCGGCCCGTGTAGCGGGCCAGCAGCAACCCGTCGGCCTTCATGATCCGGTAGATGCGCTTGGGGTTGACCCGTGCCTCACCGCGCTCATGCAACTGACGGTTGAGATGGGCGGTGACCCGGCGATAGCCGTTGGCCGCCCGCTGCGAGCAGATCTCGCGGACCTGCGGCAATAGCCGCTCATCATCCGCCTTGCAGTAGCGTGGTGGCCGTCCACGCTGGCGGCCGGCCAGCCGCTCGATCAGGTTCGAACGGGCTACCCCCAGCACCTCAGCCACCCGCTTCACCGGGTATCCTCCGGTGGCAGCAATGGCATGCGCGAGATCAACTTTTTTTCCGGAGCCACCTCCAGGGCTTCCTTGAGGATCTCGGTCTCCATGGTCTTACGCCCGAGCAGCCGCTCCAGCTCACGCACCTAGCGCTTGAGCGCCTTCACTTCCGAGGCACTGACCACCTCCTCGCCCGCACCCACCGCCGCCATCCCGCCCTCGTGCATCAGCTTCCTCCACCGAAACAGTAGACTCGCTGATATACCATGGCGGTTCTTTATAGCAGATCCTGTGTACTTCCGTGAATGAATGAACGCGAGCCCTGCACCAGCGGGACTTTCGCCTTTCTGTAACCCATTACACAGTGTGTAAGAACTTAAGACCTTGGGGCTCTTCCCCAAACCCCGCTCGGTCGCCCGAGTGCTCGGGGATGGTGCCCGTTGGACAGCACCCCTCGTCATAGGCTGGGCATCTCCACGGCTGTAAACGCCAAGCCCTGCGGGTGCGCTACGCGCAGCGTTGACAACCGTTCCGCTGCCGCAAAAGGCTGCCAGTGTAGAAGCCCCCGTTTCGACCGGACACCTTGGTAGTAGCTGACAAGGCCTAGGCATGAGCCTAGTGCAAAGGAGTGACCAAGGTGGAACGCATTGAAGTGGTGACGGGTGTGCAGCGTCGGCGGCGGTATTCACCGCGGGAGAAGGCGGAGCTGGTGGCGCTGTGTGAGCAGCCGGGCATGTCGGTGTCGCTGGTCGCCGCCGGGCACAACATCCGGTTGCTGCTGCGGGCGATGGCGGCTCTTTTGCGCCAGTTGCTGGGCCGGCTCCTGGTGTTCCTCGGTGCCGGAATCGACCATCAGGACGCCCGAGCCGCTATACCGACCGCCGCGTAACGGGTTATTCAGAACCGACAGGGTAGCAACTGACAGTCGGCCTGACACCGGTGGTGTAATAACCCACCTGAGGGTATTTGCCGAGGGTTGACGATAATGCGGAAGCAGGGCTCGGGGGCAGATACCGGCCAGGAGCGGTCATTGCAATCCGAAACCGTGGTCTATCCCTCATTCTCGCCTCATTCTTCCGACCGAACGACTGCGACGTCACAGGTGCGATCATCCCGAGGGAATTCCCTTACGTGGCGTTCGATAACGCTCAGTACCGATGGAGCCACGTTTCGCTCTTTGGTTTCTATCGTGCATTGGCCTTCACGGCTTGCGGTGCGGCCTCAACAAGCCCGGTGTACAGGGCGATGGTTGAGAAGCTAGGCAGCGCTGGCGCGCTCGACCGAATGATCGAGCTCGGGGGTGACAAGTCAGAACCGCTTCGAACTCCATGACTACATCGGCCATAACCCCTCACACGGGTCTCTTGACCGCGGTAGGTTAAATGAGTGCGTGACCTCCGTCTCCGAAGAGCACCCGCCCCTCGAGACATGCAGTTAGTCGAAAGCTTCCTCCTTGCCCGGAGCGCAACCTGGGACGAATCCAAGCGGATTGATTGTCGGCCGACCAGAGAGATGACTTGGCAAAGACGGCGGGACGGGCGGTCGCCACACGCGAGGCGCAGCGCTACTGTGCTATTGCGCTACAGAATGGCTGGGCCTTCATGGCGGCACCTTGTATCCTGCTCATGTCAGCCTGATGAGGTTCACGCTCACGTCCCGTAGCAAGCCACCGCATAGGTCGCCGGAACGATGGCCGTAGGCGGGGCGGCCGCTTTGCCGCCGCTCGAGCGTACACTGGCGGCACGTGGCGTCCGGGTCAGGCAAAGCGGGGATGCGGATTTGTTCGCGCAAGGCGTGAACAGACAGCAATACAATACCGGCCGAGTCCGCCATATTGGCCATAGCAGTTACCCAGCTCGAGTGGCACAAAGCAACTAACTGGATAGAATTAAATTCAATCTACTGCTAACGGATCACCCTTGTTGGTAGCGTCCGAGAACATAGAACCGAAGCGGGAATCAGTTCCGATGCGGGTTATGCAAGAATCAGATACGAGAACAATAGAACCCTCAGGCCCCGGCGTTCGAGATGAGACCCCTGAGCCATTCGGCAAAGCAACTCAAAGAACACCTCCAATAAAAACAACACTTAGACCGTTTTTTGGGTTTTACGGGGGTAAATGGCGGGACGCCATCAAACACTACCCATTGCCCCGCTATGGGACTATTGTGGAGCCTTTTGCGGGATCGGCGGGATACGCGCTACGTTACGCTTCCTATAACGTCATACTATGCGAAGCGGACCCCATATTGGCTGCGGTATGGAGGTACTTAACACGAGTGAAATCAAAGGAAATTAGGTCTATACCCGATGTTTCTTTTGATGGGTCCGTTGACGATTTAAAGGTGTGTCAAGAAGCAAAATGGTTGGTCGGGCTTTGGTTGAATAGGGCGACAGGAAGACCAAGAAAACGGCCATCAAAATGGATGCGTGACGGTATTCGACCGGGAAGTTTCTGGGGCGAAAGGGTAAGGGAAACCATTGCTAGCCAGGTTGAGGCGATACGACATTGGAAGGTCTACAACTGTGATTATAGTGAGTGCCCATTCCGCGGAGTGGCGACTTGGTTTGTAGATCCTCCATACCAAAAGGCAGGAAAATACTACAAGTATAGTGCAGAAAAAATAGACTACGAACAACTGTCTGCTTGGTGCAGGACACGCCCGGGGCAGGTGATTGTCTGTGAGAATGCCGGGGCTACATGGCTACCTTTTAGGGATCTCGCTAGCGTTAAGACTACTCGGGCGCGCGCCCGATCCAACGAAGTGATCTGGACCTCAGATGACGATCAAGTCGTATCGGAGAATCTCGAGAACTCCTAGTGGTCGCACGTGCGGAGACACTCAACTCGTCGTTGCTAAGCGCCCTTGGTGACAAGGTGGTGTGGCACTCGTCTATTACAGAAAAGCCAATTTCCATAGACCTAATGGCGCCCCAAAGGCTCCCCCTTAGGGTCTATATATACTCTCTCGTCGGTGGCCTCGGAACGGTTCGACCAAACGAGTTCAAGTGCAATCTCCGGCTACGCGGCCAGCGTGTCGGAGAGTATCGAAGCTTCGACTATGCAGGAGAGAGATACGTACTGCTCATCGGCTGTGATCTTGGGCTAGATGTGTTTGTGTTATGGGATGCGAGCCTTCATCCAAAATTCAAAAACGGAACGAACGTTCAAGTGCGTGATAAAACTGTATATGCGGCGGCTGCCTCGGGGTTAGCCTACCAGACTCGTTCGCTAACACGCGGCGGAACAGAGCTGGTGGTTGCTTGTTCGTCCGACTACTTGGCGCGCGCCATAGATGATCGACTCGCTTGGACCGGCGGAATTGCGGAGGACGAGTGGGCGACCTTTCCGAATTAAGTCTGCATACCTCTTACCACAAGGGCCGCGACGATATTGCGGACCATTTCTATCTCCCATGCATGCGTAAAGCATCTGAGTATGATCGTGCTGTCGGCTTTTTTCGCAGCACGATCTTCATCGTTGCGTGGCCCGCACTGCAGGAATTTATTGCTAATGGCGGGTTTATGCGTGTGTTGTGTTCGCATGTCCTTGGACCTGACGATGTCGACGCGATGCACCAAGGATATAAAGCTCGTGTCGATGACGCAATTTCAGCGGCAATTGTGGAAGATGTGCGTGCCCTCCTAGAAGAGGAGGCGATGAGGGGGCCCACGAGAGTGCTCGCAGCACTGATTGCAAGAGGTGCCCTGGATATTCAAATAGCAACGCTGAAGCCGTCCGAGTATAGAGGTGCGAATGGCAGAATTTTTCACGACAAACTCGGGATCTTTCGTGATATACGCGGTAACTCCGTAATTTTCAAAGGTTCCATGAATGAAACCTGGACGGGGCTAGCGGCAGACGGGAACCTTGAATCAATCGATGTCGCGGCCAGTTGGATGGGCGCGAGAGATCTGGAAAGGACGCAACGCGAACAGAAGTACTTTCACGATCTCTGGGCAAACAAGTATCCAACTATTGATGTTCGTCCGTTCCCGAAAGTCGCTCGTTCAGAGTTAGAAAGGGTAGCTGATCCAGATTGGGAGTACACAGCGAGCAAACTAGCGGAAGAGGTCAACAAGAAGGGAAGTGGACGTTTGGAGGATTCTGAAAAACGGACTTTGCTGCCCCACCAGTCCGCAGGGCTCGCGTCATGGCGGTCTCAAGGGCGGAAGGGGATATTGGCTTTCGCGACCGGAAGCGGGAAGACGTTTACGGCCATAAACGCTGTCAGAGAAGCGATCTTTAGGTATAACGAGGTTGTCGTTATTGTCGTGCCGGATCGTGCACTGTTTGCGCAATGGTACAAAGAGCTTGCAGAAGAGTTATCTGGTGAAGGCGTTGGGATCCTGAGAGCAGGAGCGGGTTACGGAAAATGGCGCGGCAGCTTGAAGGTATGGACAGGACCAGGAAACGAGCCGAGGCTTGTCCTTGCGACGTTAAGGACGGCCGCGTCCCAAGATTTCAGGAGCAGGCTCTCCTCGGCGGGAGACCTTATGTTGGTGGTAGACGAGGTACATCGCGCAGGTTCGCACTACAATCGCCAGCTGCTTGCACCTGGGCTATTTGGGGCTAGATTGGGGTTGAGTGCGACACCTGAGCGGGCGGGCGATCCGGAAGGCACATCGGCGGTAGTTTCTTACTTCGGCGGTGTTCTCGAACCGAGATATGAGTTGGTCGACGCTATTCGTGACGGTGTGCTCTGTCGGTATTTTTACAGACCCCATACGGTGGTGATGTCAGAGACAGAGTCTGAGGAGTGGAGTGCGCTAACGCGCCAGATTCGTCAACTGTGGGCACGGACTAAGAGCGCGGGCCCCAAGGAGACGCAGAAAGAGCGCCTAAAGCACTTGCTGATAAGGCGGTCACGGATCGTTAAGAATGCAGCCGCTAAGACGGGTTTGGCGTTAGAGGTCATACGGGAAAACTATCAACGTGGTGGTCGATGGATAGTTTACTGTGACAACCTCGCTCAGCTTGAAGAAGTTAGTGGGCAGCTTCGAGAAGCGGGCTACCCAACGGTTCCTTATCACTCCAAAATGGAAGGTGACAGAGAGCAGACACTGCGGTGGCTTGATCTTCGCGGGGGTATTGTGGTGGCGGTAAAGTGTTTAGATGAAGGAGTTGATGTTCCGTCAGTTACTCACGCACTCATTCTCGCATCGTCAAAGAATCCTAGGGAGTTCATTCAAAGGCGTGGACGGGTTCTTCGAAAGTCTAAGAATAAACATCTTGCGTACGTTCACGATGCACTGGTTGTTCCGCCGCGTGGCGTAGACGCGGACGGTGCAGAGAAGTCTGACCCAATAACAGCCGGTGAGTTGGCGCGGGCTATTATGTTCGCGGAGAGTGCAGAAAACCCTGCGTGTGCGGCAGACCTTAAGCAAATCTCTATTCGATTGGGGATTGAGTACGAGACGACAAGTTTAGCAGGCATAGAAGATGAAGAAGAGTGAGCTAGAGGATCTCATTACTACAGTAGAGACGCTTCGGAAGCAGAAGTTTCAAAATATGGACCGGAAGTTCATCGAGGAGGTGATTCGGGCGGAAGAAGAAAACCCAGAGGATGATGGGGAAGCGTTCCGCCGAATAAAGGACGCCTTAGAAGGGTGTTTGGCTGATAAGGGCGTAGAGTAATGCTTAAGCTGCGCAGTATCGAAATGGAGGGTTTTGGCCCCTTCGCGGAAAGGGAAGTCATCGAATTTCCTAACGATCACGGCGTTACGGTGATCTATGGTGAAAACATGCGTGGGAAGACCACGCTTCTGAATGCTATCCGATACGCATTTTTTGGGAACGTCTTGGGACGCGCTTCACAACGACGCAAACTACACCACATAACGAACCGGCAACGCGCCGCTAATGGTGAGTTTGGGTTCAGCGTAACGCTAAATTTTGAGTATGACGGCGTCAATTACGAGTTGACACGGCTTTGCGAGCCGACCTGTGTCGTGCCGAGCAACGACGAACACTACCGGCAGGAACGAATTCTGCGGCGTGAGGGTAGTGTATTGGGGCCCCAGCAAGCAGAAAGAGAACTTCAGCACATTTTCCCGAGAGAGATTTCGCGATTCTTTTTGTTTGACGGTGAGTTGTTGCAGGAATATGAAGAGTTGCTGGCAAACGAAAGTGAAATCGGTTACAGGATCTCTGAGGCGATCGAACAGATCTTGGGTGTGCCGATCCTAAAACGCGGGCGGATGCATCTTAGGGCGTTGGCTGAGGACGCCGATAGGAGAGCGGACAAGGAAGCTCAGAAACATACCGAGACACAGGAAATAGGAAAGGCCTTGGAGCAAGCTCGTAATCAACGGAATGCTCACAGGGATGAGCGTGCGCGGCTAGAGGAGAAGCTTGAAAGCCTGACGGAGCAGAAGCGCGAGGCTGACACAGCGCTTAGCCGGTCAAAGCGGTATGAGTCGTTGCTGTATGAGAGGGACGATATTGAGAAGCAATTGAGCGCTGCGAAGAGAGAGATAGAGGAGGTTGAGTCAGAACTTAAGAGAGCGATGGCGGAAGCGTGGAGAACGGTGCTTAGAAAGCCTGTTCGTCAGGCGAGAGAGGCCGCTAGAAAGGAAACTTCGAGGCAGATGGAAGAGTTTCTCGCTGGATTGCGCAAGGAAAGTGTCGATGCTCGACACTGCAAGGTGTGTGAGCAGGAGATCGGCCCAGATCATGCTCGCCACTTAAAGTCCATGATGGACGCCAAGGAGGCACCAGGGGCCTATGGCTCTGATAGGATTTCGTCCATGGCTCGCCTTGAGAGGCTTAGTCACTTCTACGACGAGAACAACGTTGAACAGGTGAGGGGCTTGTGGAAGCGGCTTCAACAACTGAAGAAGGAGGAAATACGCCTCCGGGACCGTCATGCTGAGCTTCAGCTGGAGTTGAGCGACTCCGATCCCGATTGGATACGTAAGAACCGCGCGTCGTACAGTGAATTAACGGAAGAGATATTTGCCGTAAAACAAGGCATCGAGGCGGAAACCCAAAAGATACAACAGCGGGAAGAGGCCATCGACCGGCTAAGTGAGCGCTTGGACCACGCTAGTGCACCTGACCTTGCAGGGACACGGGTGCGTGCGAAGATGCTTCACGACGCTGGGGATCTCTTCAATGCCGCTATAGATGAGTATAAGTCACTGCTTCGCGGGCGAGTTGAGTCAACGGCTACACGCCTCTTCAGGAGCATGACCACTGAGAAGGCCGACTATAAGGGTCTCAGAATTAACGAAAACTATGGATTGGCTATTGAGCATCAAGACGGCCAGACTGAGGAAGCGCGGTCGGCGGGTGCGGAGCATGTCGTTGCCCTCGCTCTTATGGGGGCCTTGCAGAACAACGCGCCTCTGCGGGGGCCGATAGTGATGGATTCTCCGTTCGGACGGTTAGACTCGGGGCACACGGACAACGTCATCCGAGCGTTGCCAGAAATGGCCGAACAGACGGTGTTGTTGGTCTATGAAGAGGAAGTAGGAAAGTCAAGAATTCGAGAAATACTTGGGGCCAATCTGCTTAAGGAATTCGAATTAGAGAGGGTAACTTCTAGGCACACTAAGATACGGGATTTGTAATAGGTCTGAGGTATGGAAAAGGATCGGGAAAGTATTGGGCTTACTCACGAAACCCAGGAAATGCTGAATAGCATTTATGAATATGGTTGGTTCTCTGAGGGGCAAGACGTCGCGCGCTTCTGTATGGCGTACGCGATTAGGCAAGGTTGTCCTGAAGGGACAACGCATAATACGCATACTCGCTGGGCTGTGGGAAACTTCGATAAATCGGGAGAAATTAGGGCGTTGCTTAGCGCGCTATACCCAGCGTGTGAGACGCCAAATCGGCTGATGGAACATCTGGTGAATGTAGGCTTGAAGGAGGTCCACGGACGACTGGAACAAGAAGATTTAGGACCAAACGATCTGATGGAGTAGTGTTCTAAAGCCATTTGGTCGAGCGGGTGGGTTTGTGCGGAAAGTGCCGAGTGCATTCATTATTATTTGTACGACGTCCCCCCGTTTTCAGTAGCACTCTGGTATGGAGTCCGAGGTTAATGGTAGCGACTTCTGGCTGAGTCGCTCGGCATAGCCGCTCGGCGTCAGCCCATCGAGTACCTTCTTCGGTCGTTCCTGGTTGTATTCGCGTTGCCAGGCCGCGATCTCCGCCACGGCGTGGGCCATGCTGACGAACCAGTGTTCGTTAAGGCATTCATCGCGAAAGCGGCCATTGAACGACTCCACGTAGGCGTTCTGGTTCGGCTTGCCCGGTTCGATGGGCCGGAGCTGGACGCCGTTTTCGTAGGCCCAGCCGAGCATCGCCTTGCCGATGAACTCCCGCCCGTTGTCCGAGCGGATGACCTGCGGCAGTCCGCGGCTCTCGCCCAGTTGCTCCAGCACGTCTACGACCTGTCGTCCGCTCATCGCGTACGCCGGCACCAGGGCGACGCACTCATGGGTGGCATCATCGACAATGGCCAGGCACTTGATCGCCCGCCCGTCAGCGACACGGTCGAAGACGAAGTCCAGCGACCAGACCTCATTGGCGGCGCCCGGACGCACCAGCGGCTGACGATCCGCCAACGGCACCTTCTTGCGCTTTCGACGCCGCACCTGAAGCCCCTCCGCGGCGTACAACCGCTCAACTCGCTTGTGGTTGACCGTCCAGCCCTGCTGGCGCAGCTTCAGGTAGATCATCGCCGCGCCGTAGCGTCGATGACGGTGCGCCAGGCGCAGGATCTCTTCCCGCAACGCCCCGTTGCGATCGGCCGCCGGCCGATAGCGCAGCGCGCTCGCACTCATGCCGATCACCGCCAGCGCGCGACGCTCGCTCAACCCGCGGCCTTTCATCTGACGCACCAGCTCGCGCCTCGCCGGGGCGCTCACCACTTTTTTCGCAGCGCCTCCCGGGTGACCTCGTTCTCCAGCATCGACTCGGCCAGCAGCCGCTTCAGTCGGGCGTTCTCCGCCTCCAACGCCTTCAACCGCTTGGCGTCCGAGACGTCCATGCCGCCGAACTTGCTACGCCAGAGGTAGTAGCTCGCCTCGGAGAAACCGTGCCGCCGACACAGCTCCTTGACCGGCACGCCGGCCTCGGCTTCCTTCAGGGAACCGATGATCTGCTCTTCGCTGTAGCGCTTCTTCATGCCCAATCTCCTGACTTCCAGTGATTGGACTCCAGATCGCCGTGCTACTCAATCTCGGGGGGACGTCGCTCACCTTCTTACCACCAAGTGTTGGAATGTTAGACCTGACCCCGACGCCGTGTCTTGCCTACCGAAATACCGCCACGGATGAGGTACCCAGCTCGCAGCAGGAGGTGCGATAGCTGAATGACACGCATCACGACAATCGAAAGGCCGTTGTAGTGCTTGTACGCAGGATCTGTGATTGGTGCGCTGAGAATAATGCAGTCTGAAACGTACATATGTCTCGGTATCTGCGACACCGGGACAGACTTGTCAACCGTGGCATCGAAACTCGGGATGGCTTCTGATAAGAGCGTGATCAACTCCGCCAGCGGAGCGCGGTTGTTATTGGCGTCGGCAGCATTCACCAGAGCCTTGAAGCCCAGGACGTCAACGAATGCGACGGCGCGCTTTTCGAAGGTTACAGTCATTTCGCGAAGCAGGTCTAACGTCTTTAAGCACCGGCGCCGAAGGCGTCCGGGTGCCTTTCCTGGTTAAATGCGCTAGTCACGCGGCAACCACCCTTTTTCATTGGGCTCTGGCGCGGCGATGCCCTTTTCCTTCAGGTGTGCCGATAGCTTTGGCTCAAAATTTGGCGCCCAACCATCCCAGTTTGACTCATAGCAGGTTTTACAAACATCGAGATCATAACGAGGAATATGCTTTCCATTATAAACTCCCTTCCCCATTTGGAATTCTCGGACACACATCTGGCAGGTAAAAAAAACTCAAAACCTTCCGCCATGACATTTCTCCGGGAGAGCATTTAACGCGTTAGCTCAGATCCTTTCGAGGCGACAGCCGTTTTTGCGACAGCAAAAATGGGCGTTGGGTCAAACGTTACCTGCAGCGACTTGTTAGGCATCAAATGCACTACGTATCCGAGCGATCGCCTTCCATCGAGAGGCTCTCGTTGACTTGTACGATGCCTCATCGCCAAGCGGCTTGCCTTTTGCCTTTTTCACGCTGCCGGATTTCGTATTTGGCCCACATGCGATCCTGGTGTTGTTGCATCGTTGGAAAGTCCTCTCGGTCGAGGGACGCCAAGTCCACGGACTCCCGATTGGCTCCACTTGGGTGAGGAAGATAGGAAACCACTTTTCCCCGCTCGTTGAGGTAATCATGAACAAAAACCCCGTGCATGCGTACCTTACTAGTCAATGCCTTTTTAGCCTTGCTGCCAAGAACCAGAATGTGCTCAATTGAATCGCGCTCGAGCACTTCCGGTACGAAACGCTCCGTAATGCACCGAACGTTCGATTCGTATTTCCACGGATCAAAATCAGATGAACTGCCGTTTACCGTCAAGCTCGCGCACTTGATCAGCGATGTCGTGAGGAAGTGTCCTGAACGATTGAGATCAATGCTTTCCGACAGCGGATGCAACCCCAGTTTTCGTGCTACTCCCAGGCCGTTCATCATTCGTACAAGGTCTCGGCCTAAGCCGTAAAATGCAGCCTCAAGAGCCGCCTCCTCGTAAGAAGCCCCTCTATTGTATTTATCGATAAAAGTCTGAAGCTGCGTATCGGCAGCAGATAGCCCGACAATGGCCACCTTGCATGTCGGAGGTCGCGGCGAAGTTAGCTGTAGGCGGCGGGCGTAAATTGCACAGATCTGGCGGCTGAAAATTGCACACTCAGGCATGTTGGCGTCTTCACTCCGTGGAGCAGTGGAGGCGTCGATGTACGGGAGGGAGCAGAGGGTGTTGCTGCGACACTACCTGGAGCGGGGCCTGAGCAAGGCGAGCCTGGCGCGGGAGCTGGGCGTGAGCCGTCGGACCATCTATCACTGGATCGAGACGGGCCAGTTGGAGCGCGAGCTCGATGGCAAGCCGGTGTGCTATGGGCCACGGTCGGCGATGCCCACTAAGCTCGATGCCTACCGGGGCCTGATCGATGCACGGCTCGCGGAGTACCCGGCGCTGACGGCGACGCGGCTGTTCGATGAGGTCCGCGCCGCCGGCTACACCGGGGGCTACACGCAGGTGAAGGTTTACGTGCGCCAGGTCCGCCCGCGGGTAGCGCCCGAGCCGGTGATCCGCTACGAGACGCTGCCGGGCCAACAGGGGCAGGTGGACTTTGCCGAGTTCCGCCTGCCCTGGGGCCGGGGCTATGCGCTGCTGGTGGTGCTCGGCTACTCGCGGCTGCTGTGGCTCGGCTTCTTCCCGCGCCAGAGCATGGAAGTGCTCATGCGCGGACTGGAGAGTGCGTTCGCCTTCTTCGGCGGGGCGCCGGCGGAGCTGCTGTTCGACCAGATGAAGGCGGTGGTGATCGAGGATCGCCGCGCCGGTGGCGGGGCGCTGCTGTGCAACGCCGAGTTCCAGCGCTTTGCCGCGCATTGGAACTTCAGCGTGCGCGCCTGCCGCCCCTACCGGGCGCAGACCAAGGGCAAGGTCGAGCGCCCGATCCGCTACGTGCGCCAGAGCTTCTTCTACGCGCGCGAGTTCCTCAACGAGGCCGATCTCAACGCCCAGGCGCAGCGCTGGATGGTGGAGACGGCCAACCGGCGCAAGCACCGCACCCTTGGCGAGTCGCCGCAGCTGCGCTTCGAGCGCGACGAGCGAGCGGCGCTGGGCCCGCTCGCGGCGCGGGCGTACCAGTCGTTGCTGCCCCAGCCGCCGGCTGCGCCGGCCTCCGCCCCGCGGGTGCCCGTGCTGCCGGTGGTCGAGCGCCGTCCGCTCAGCGCCTATGGCGCACTCGCCGAGCAGGCGCTGGGGTGAGCGCGGCGCTGAGTCAACGCGATCGCATCCGCGCGATGCTCGCCGACCTGAAGATGCCCGGGGCGCTGGAGGCGGTCGATGGCATCTTGAGCGAGGTCGACAGCGCCAGCCTCGGGGCGAGCGAGGCTATCGCCCGGCTACTCGAGGCGCAGATCGGACTGCGCAACCACCGCCGCCTGGCCGCGGCGATGCGCTCCTCGCGGCTGCCGGCGGTGAAGACCCTCGCCGAGTTCGACTTCGCCTTCCAGCCCTCGATCAAGCGCGAGCAGATCGAGAGCCTGCACGAGCTCGGCTTCGTCGCCCGCCATGAGAACGTGATCTTCCTCGGCCCGCCCGGGGTGGGCAAGACGCACCTGGCTATCAGCCTGGCGATCACCGCCGCGCAGCAGGGCCGGCGGGTGTACTACGGCACGCTGGTGGACTTGATCAGCTCGCTGGAGGAGGCCCAGGCCGCCGGCCAACTCAAGCGCCGCCTGGCGGTGCTCACCCACCCCTCGGTGTTGGTGGTCGATGAGATCGGCTATCTGCCGGTGACCCACACCGGCGCGGTGCTGTTCTTCCAGCTAATGAACCGCCGCTACGAGCGCGCCTCGACGGTGCTCACCTCCAACAAGGGCTTCGAGGAGTGGGGCGAGATCGTCGGCGACGAGGTCATGGCCGCCGCGCTCATCGACCGACTGCTCCACCACTGCCACCTGGTCAATATCCGCGGCAACAGCTACCGCATGCGTGCTCACACCGAACTCGCCCAGACACTGCGCACCGAGGCCGAGGCCTCCACCCCCACCGAGCGCAGGCGTTCATCTGCTTCTAAGCGCATCCGCTGAATGCACCTACGGTCCGCTCAAGTGTGCAATTTTCAACCGCCAGATGTGTGCAATTTTCAACCGGCGTTGACAGTTAGCTGCGTATTCCCGATCATCGCGCAAAAAAGAGCGCGATCACCGTCGACATGAAAGCGCAAATTCTCTGTGCGACAAGTGTCTTCCGCAGGAATGGTGAAGTTCTTGCCGTTAACGCACGGCATGGAACAGAGCGCGGTCGAGTTCAAAATGTTTCCTTGATGCCTAACGCCAATGTTCAGCGGCCGGTTTGGAGGCGCAACCGCGCCGGAAAACCGGTCCGGTGGAGGCCCGTCAGGGCCGGAAGGTACTGCAACTACTTGTTAGCAGGTGCTGGGATTGGGCACATACCGTAAACACTCCCGGGGGAGTGCACATTGCCATTTGGTAGACCCATTCCCATTTACGCTTTCAACCTCGAACTCATGAGCATTGTGAACCAAAACTATTGTGCCCATATCACCTTTCGATACGAGATCTTGAAGAGTCTCAGGTACATCTAAAACCTCCACCACATCGAATTCTTTTAAATCTTTCCAACAACCAAAGCATTTAATATAGCGATTGCCGTCAGCCGAGACAGGAAAACGCTCCTCCCAGCTATCTATATTTTCAGTGACTCTCAAGCGAAAAGTGCTTTTACAAACTGGGCAAGTTGCGTAAGGCGCCTCTATTCCGCCAATTCCTGCTAACGCCACAATCTCTCGCTTGTCGCGTGCATTGCTTTGTTAACATAGTTACTTGTTACAATATATCAACGGTATCGTGTTCATGTCTTTTGCTGCGTGCGCAAATGACGAAATGATCCAAAATAATTGTGTTACATGCCCCCTAACCCGTGCTTTATTCTTTATCTTCAAGAACTCCCTCTTAACATCAGATTTAGAAATGAATGAGCAGCTTAGAACGCACCTTCTATTTAGCTTGTAATCTTTTAGCAAATTATTCAGAAAGCCCTCAAACTGATCCGGATCCCCTTTCCTGATCCTCGCTATATTCGTTTCAATTCCAGAGCTTGATTTATAGTTATATGAAAGAGAGTTATTCAACTTGGAGAGCATCAAATCCCTCCCAAAGTACATGTTGCCAAGATTTTTTATACCTTGACCGACGACATCATGTAGATTGCTAGCAGATGTGCTTGGATCACCATGCTTGGAATGGACAAAACATATATTTGAGTCCCTTTTGTTAAAGGTTATATGGTCTGCCCACTCATCCCCTAGGTCATCACAAAATATGTAATCATCATTTTGGTGAACCGCCTCGACGAGGCTAAACATCGAGTCTTCGGAGAATCTAGATGCACTCTTGTCGAACTCCCCTTTCTCGGAATGCACTTTCGACATATCATTCATCGGTTGCAGAATTTCCAGAATATTATCAATCTCTGAAACCCCAGATGAATCCTCAAAGCACGAACCCATAAAATACATGTATTTAGGATCATCGAACGTGATACTGTATAATCCGTTTTTTATTATGAACTTTTGAAGCGTGACCTCCTTTCCGTTCTCAACCACTCGAAACTTAGATAGTGTTTTGGAGTGCAAGGTAAGTGTTTTTTTGTTTTTCCGGACCCATGAGCTATTATCCCCACCGACGATGTTGAGTTCATCATCCAGCTCATAAACCGATTCCAGCGCGCACTCTAGTTTTTTAAAAATACGCGAAGAAACAGACACCTTTTTACCTTTCCTTGTTTTACAAGCCAATGCAAGGTCGTCTTTTTCAATCCTTTCGAATAACGAGGAGCTTTCAATCAAAACAGCATTTGGCTTGGTTAATTCTAATACATCGCTGAGGTCTATTTTACTAGCAAAAGCATCAAGGAAATTATTGGATATTGGAGACTCAATAAGGTTTATCTGATCCCTAACCCAAACTCCAATATCATCAATGGACTCCCTACTAGAAGACTCAACGACACGACCACTTCCAGATATAGACTTAGTTGTCGACCCCTGGCGTAATTTGAAGTAAAATGGTATTGACCTGCCGGCCGAATGCGTTGAAAGTAAGCCTTTTAGATTAGCGGCCTCATAAGACCGTGTCCTCATGGCCCTATCCGATATCGTCATGTTACGGAGTGCCATCTTTTGGAATTCTACATCTTCATCTGAAAAGCTCGAGGAAAATTCCTCACTCCCAATTAAAGTGAAATATTTCTCTAGGGTATCGGATATATTTGCGCAGCTTTTCTTCAAGATTGCTATGTAGTTATCGACTTCTATGACAAGAATGAATGCGTGAACAATGTCCTCAAAATCATCATCCAAGAAGTAGACGGGGCGGGTTGAAGGGAATACTTTTACGGAATAGACAAAGCTGAACTCTTGTTCTTCTAAAAGCCGTTCTTGACGAAAAGAGTCAATGATAAATTCGCCATCCAGAGTGATGTTATCCGCTGCCGCATCAAGTACCTCTTGGACAATTTCATCACTCAAGGGTGATCCTGTGCGAAAAAACTGTGCATTCTTTGTCAGTTGCAGTCTTTCAGGCACGGAACAAACTCCTTGTTAACGACGGCCATGAGCCGCGCGAGGTACGAGCGTCGGCTCAATGGCCTGGTTAGGAAACATCGGCATCTTCGGCGGTTTTCTCCCAGCCAATTCCAGCCAGCAACCCCGCGACTACCGCCCCGACATGCGACAAGATCGTGAGCCCCGCAGGCACATTCTTCTGGATGAATATTAGGCCTGCCACGATTGCGAACAGGCCGGCCGTGCAGGCCGATAGAAGCCAAAAGCGCCGCTTGCGGAGCACCCAGCTTCGTTCTGCATGCCTCTCATCCGCTTCTATGCGTTTCTCGCTGAGGCGTGAGTTTTCCTCGATGCTCCGCCGCTGATTCTCAAGAAACTGCTCTGCTAGCGGCAGCAGAGGCGTTAGATCTGTGCTTCCGTCATCGCTGTCCGAAACCCTCAGTCCCTTGTTCTCGCCTTCCCCCTCACTCATTAACTCCCCCTTGATTCCTAACGCCGTTGTTCAGCGGTGCCCTTGTAGCATAGCGGAAAGGGCATCCGGTGGAGGGCCGCAGGCCCGGAACGAACTGGAACACTTGGTTAGTGCCGTGAACCACAGGGCCTGATTTCCAACACCAACCTTCCCAGGCTAACTCCGTACCAGCTTGCACGAACTGGACCCATGGCGACAGGAACCAGAGCACTGAACGGGCCCCTTATACGGCGTGCAGCGGCGGGTTGCCCCACGAACATTGCACACCACTTTCACCACCGCCTATTTCTGCTGAGCAACCAAGTCTGACGATGGTTTTGCGGGCTTGGCACCAAAACCTGAAGCCCCAAAAACCACCGGGCCAGGGCCACTAACGCCTTGAATAAGCCGCCGTTTGGAGCGCCAGCGCAAAACGGTCGGCTTAATTCACTGGTTAGTTGGTTCTGGTGGCTCAACTAATTCGCAGTCTTCCAAGTCTACATACCCCGACAAGAACCTAGGTTCATCGTCCTGAATATGTAGTATTTGCGCAAAGCGATCATGCTCGCCATCAAGACTGGGAACGATGGCCTGCGCTTCATAAATATCACCGATACCTAGCCGCGCCACTACGTCGGCGTTCTTTGATGCTTTACGAAAAACAGAAGTGGCTGACGATATTTTTACGTTCAAGCGATGGGCGGCCGAAAAATCTAGCCATCTCGCGTTATCTTGATGCTGCTGCTTCTTACCAAGTAGGTTAATGGCTCTGTCTAGGCAAAAAATTGCGTTTTCACGAGTAGCAGCCTGGTACAAGTGCTTTAACTCACCTTTCAAAAGCCAATCGCTATCCTGTTCTAAGCGTATGACCTCCGGAGTTAGCCTCCAGATATTGAAAAAGTCTTGCGTACTTGCTCCCCACTCAATCAAATCTTGCCTAATCTTACCGTGATCCAATTGGATGTAATCGAAAGGATCTTTGACATTGTCTTCTATCCATGTCGCATTCTTGGTGAAATATGGAGCTTTCATTCCTGCGGCTGCAAGCAACCCCAGCCCTCTTGGCGTCCCGCCTTGGCGGTAAGAGTAAATACAGTAGTCTGCTTCTATCTCTACGAAGATCGCCTTTCTGATATTGACTAGCGCTTTAAAATATTTTGCCTGCTCAATTGCAAGCGAAGCTTCTTGCAGATACTGCTTTGCTTCACCATCTGCAAGCATCTCGCAAAGCATAATTTCATCTAGTCGCTTTCCAACCACCTCCAAAAGCAGGCTATCTACCGCTTGGCAGGCCACATCGAAATAGTTTGCTACAGAAGAAGAATCAGAGGTCTGTCCGTAGTGTTTGACCACCACTCTTTGCTTATTAAGGGCCTTTAGTGTTCCTGATTTTATTACCTTTAGGCCGACTTTCTTTAGCTCACCAACAATCTGGTCGAAGCTAAAACTTTCAATGGCTTTCTGCTCGTCTACACCTTTCTCTATCAAAAGAGATATAAAAATAAGCTCAAGAGCATCCTGAAGAATTACCAATCCGCTCGATGCTGCGTAGCTATCTTCCGTGAAGCAAAGCTCACGAGACTGATTTAATAAGACTTTTCCTGTCATTAAGGACTGAAGAACTTCAGGCTTCATAATATTCAACTACTAACCTTTAAAAAAGTAAAGTCATGCTTTGGCGTACTGACATTCGGGCTGTTGGAAGAATGAGCGCACCAGCCGCGGGAGTTTCTGGATGCGCCTGAGCGCGGCGATGGCCATGCGCTTCA
>WBJT01000006.1_pt2 | contig 17928 bp, 22 predicted proteins | sample 5109881 | NCBI WGS metagenome assembly WBJT01 (sample SAMN11895465, study PRJNA545514) | wastewater metagenome | isolation source: saline BTEX enrichment culture, original innoculum from Kuwait petroleum... | place: USA:Stillwater, OK | collected 2018-09-01
ACTCCGGCTCCTCGACGGATTCCGGTTCCACGACCACCGTCGACACCGATCAGGACGGGATCACGAACGATCAGGACACGGACGACGACGGTGACGGCATGCCCGACACCTGGGAGACGGCCAACGGCCTCGACCCGCTGGACCCCTCCGACGCCGGCAGCGATGCCGACGGCGACGGCGCCACCGCCCTGGAGGAGTACACCGCCGGGACCGACCCGACGGATCCGGCGAGCGTGCCGGCGGCCCCGGCGATCGCCGTGCAGTGGAACGCCCCATCCGAGCGCACCGACGGGACGTCGCTCGCGATGAGCGAGATCGACGGCTACCGCATCTACTGGGCCGAGAGCGGCCAGTCGCTGCAGGCCGGCGCCCGCATCGATGACGCCTACCAGACCGAGTACGTCATCGAGGGGCTGGAGAGTGGTACGACCTACCGCATCGCGGTAACCGCCATCGCCAGCGACGGCGGGGAAAGCGACCGCTCCGAGACGGTCTCGGTCACCCCGTAACCCCCTGCCCGCCCCCGGGCCGCTGCGGCGGCCCGGGGCATCCGGGCCCGAACCCGCCCCACAGACAGCCCCGGCCGATCCCGTCACGCGCATTCCACGGCCCCCTCATGGCCTGCGCCGACAACCCACACGGCATGCATGGCCGTGCCCCTTCCTGCCCCCTGAGGTCGCACCATACGGGCCACCGACCGGGTTTCGATGAGACCGGCGAGGTAGTAGTGTCTCCGGGAAACCACTGCACGGGGACGAACCACCGATGAGCCTGGCAGGAAAGACCCTTTTCATCACCGGCGCCAGCCGCGGCGTGGGCAAGGCCATCGGCCTGCGTGCGGCGCGCGACGGGGCCAACGTCGTGATCGCGGCGAAGACCGCCGAGCCCCACCCGCGCCTGCCGGGCACGATCTATACCGCCGCCGAGGAAATCGAGGCCGCCGGCGGCCGCGCCCTGCCGGTGGTCACCGATATCCGCGACGAGGCCAGCGTGGAGGCCGCCGTGCACCAGGCCGTCGGGCACTTCGGCGGCATCGACGTGCTCGTCAACAACGCCAGCGCCATCAATCTCTCGGGCAGCCTCGAGCTGCCCATGAAGCGCTACGACCTGATGCAGCAGGTCAACACCCGGGGCAGCTTCCTGTGTGCGCAGAAATGCCTGCCGCACCTGTTCGAGGCGGACAACCCCCACGTCCTCATGCTCTCGCCACCACTGGACATGCACCCGCGCTGGTTCCGCGACCACCCCGCCTACACCATCGCGAAATACGGCATGAGCATGTGCGTGCTCGGCATGGCGGAGGAATTCCGCGAGCAGGGCGTGGCATTCAACGCGCTGTGGCCGCGGACCCTGCTCAAGACCGCCGCCGTGGACAACCTCCTCGGCGGCCCGGAGGTCTCCGGCCGCGGCCGCTACCCGAGCATCGTCGCGGACGCGGCGTACACCATCGTCACGCGGCCCTCCCGGCAGTGCACCGGGCAGTTCTTCATCGACGAGACCGTGCTGCGCGAGGCCGGGGTCAGCGACTTCTCGCCCTACCGGGTGGACCCGGAGCGCGGCGAGGACGAGCTGCAGCTGGACCTGTTCGTGCGTCCGTGACGGCGCTCAGGCGGGCCGGCGCGCCACGCGCAGGGTGAGCGGCCAGCGCACCCGGCGCGGCCCCTCGCCCCAGAGCCCGTCGAGTGCACGTGCGAGGCCCGCCATGGGCCCGGCGCCGGCGGCCTCCGCACGCTTCACGCCGGACCAGGTCGCGACGTAGTCCAGGAAGGCGTCCCGGGTCCACATCCGCTCCATCCCGAACGCCGGCGCGGCGAGCTCGGGCCAGGGCAGCGTCAGGCCCGGGTAGCCGGCGGCCACCCACCAGCGCTCCTGCGGCCAGTACGCGGCGAGGGTGTCGTCATGGAACCGGCGCACCACCGCATCGATCGCCGGCGCCACCGCGCACAGGGCGTAGCCCCAGACGGCGAGCACGCCACCCGGGCGCAGCACCCACTCGACCTCGCGGAAGAACGCCGCGGTATCCAGCCAGTGAAGCCCCTGGGCGACGGTGACGGCATCCACGCAGGCGGCGGTCAGCGGCACGGCCTCGCCGCGGGCGACCACCGGCAGGACAGTCCCCGCGGGCATGGCCGCGAGCTGGCGTTGCGAGAGGTCGGTGGCGATCACAGCCCCGAAATGACGCGCCAGCCCCGCCGACGCCTGGCCGCTGCCCGCCGCACAGTCCCAGGCCGCGTCCCGGCGCTGCGTCTGGTCGGCGAGCCAGTCGAACAGCCCGGCGGGATAGTCCGGGCGCGCGCGGGCATAGTCGCCGGCGTGGCCGCCGAAGTGGTCCCGGTGGTCAGCCACCGAGCCGGGCCTGCAGCCGCGCCGCGTCGACCACGGCGTGACCGTCCTGGTCGTTGTTGAAGAACGCCCAGACCGCCCGCCCGGCGTCGCGCTCGGCGGCCAGCCAGGAGGCCCAGTCGTCCAGCTCGGCGTCGGTATAGCCGCCGCCCTCCCCGGCGCCACCATGCAGACGCAGGTACACGCGAGCGGCGGTCGCCACCCGCGGGTGACCGGCCAGAGCGTCGTGCACGCACAGCGCGGCGTCGCGGCGCCGGAGCACCCCGAGGACCTCGTCGGTAAGCCAGCGCTCGTCCCGGAACTCAACGGCCCACGGCCACGCCGGGGCGGCGGCTAGAAAGGCGTCCAGACGCTCCGGCACCGGCCGCCAGCGCGGCGGGAGCTGCAGCAGCACCCCGCCGAGCGCCCCGCCCAGGGCCTCCGCCACCTCGGCGAACCGGGGCAGGCTCGCCTGCGGCTCGCGCAGGCGCTTGATGTGGCTGCCGTAGCGGCTGAACTTGAGCACGAAGCGGAAGCCCTCCGGCACCTGCTCCCGCCAGCCCGCCACGGTCTCCGGCTTCGGGAGGCTGTAGAAGGTCCCGTTGATCTCCACCGCGGGGAAACGCTCCGCGTAGTAGGCAAGCCGCCGGGTACGCGCCAGCCCCGGCGGGTAGAAACGTTCCCGCCAGTGGTCGTAATCGTAGCCCGAGGTGGCGATATGGACGTCCGCCGTGCTCATCGCAGCGCCGGGCCCCATTCGGGCTCATGGCCGCGCCCGGACAGCCAGTCGAACAGCGCGGGCCCGGTTCCGTGGGGCCACGGGCGCACCCGCGCGGGGGCCAGGCAGCGGATCTCGGCGAGCTCCTCGCCGGCCTGGGGTTCGCCGGTGAGCGGCACGTGATAGGCGATGAGGAGCTGGTTGTTACGGTAGTAGGGATACAGGCCCAGAAATCCCGCTGACGCCCCGGCGACGCACAGCTCCTCGTCGATCTCGCGGAGGACGCCCTCCTCGGGGGTTTCACCCGGCTCCAGGAAGCCCGTCACCAGCCCGAACCGCCCCTCGGGCCAGCCCCGGTTGCGCGCCAGCACCACCCGGCCGTCCGGGGTCTCCGCGATGGCGGCCACTACCGGCACCGGGTTATCCCAGAACACGAAGGCGCACGCGTCGCCGGGACAGGCGAGACGCGGCACGCCGCCGACCTCGCGGCGCACCAGCGCCCCGCCGCACTGGGGGCAGTACCGGCGTCGCTCCTCGCTCATGCCCGCATTGTAGGCGCGTCCGCCGCGGCATTGGAATCCGGCGGCGCGGGCAGCATCGCCATGAAGGCCCTCAGGGCCGCCGAGCACGCCGCCTCCGGCGGGGCCACGAACCGGGTGACGACCTCGGCCACGTTCCCGGGCAGCGTCAGGCCGTGGACGCCCAGCCGGGGCCCGCGATCCGCGACCACCGCGGCGGGCAGCATGGCGTAGCCCATGCCCGCGGCGACGCAGCCGAGCATGGCATCGACGGTGCCGAACTCGAAGATCCGCGCCGCCGGCACCCCTTCTCCGGCCAGGAAGAGCTCGATGCGCTGACGGTAGCTGCAGCCCTGGCGGAAAGCCATGAACGCGCTGCGCGCAAGCGCGCCCGCGTCGGGCACGCACTTCTCCGCCAGGGGGGCGACGAGCACGAGCCGTTCCTGGAAGACGTCCTGTACCTCGTGACCGGCGAGCGGCACGTCGCCGGCCACGAAGGCGCCATCCAGCGTTCCGTCCGCGAGCCCGGCGAGCAGCTCGGCGGTGGTCCCGGTGATCAGCTCCAGGGTCACCGCCGGGTAGCGTTCGTGGAACACCGTCAGCAGGGGCGGCAGGCGGACCGCGGCGGTGGTCTCCAGGGTGCCGATACGCAGCGTGCCGCCCGGCTCGCCTTCCCCCCGGACCTCGGCCACCGCGTCGTCATGCAGCGCGAGCAGCCGCTCGGCATAGCCCAGCAGCGAGCGCCCGGCCGGCGTCAGCCCGGCCCCGCCGGTGCGCGTGAGCAGACGCCGCCCCAGCTCGCTCTCGAGCTTCTTGACGTGGGCGGTGACGTTGGACTGCACCGTATGCGCCGACTCCGCCGCGGCGACGAAGCTGCCGGTACGGGCAACGGCGACGAACAGCCGCAGGGAACGGAGCTGCATGGTGGGAACCGGTGTCGCTTTCTATCGCCACACATGATAGCAGCGAGCAGCAATAATCACTTTATGCCATTCTCCGGCCCGGCTACCGTGGGCCCCGGATCACCATCAGGAGACGGCATGCGATTACCCACACCCGGTCCCGGCCTCGCCGGGGCGGCCGCCACCTTCGCCGGCATCGGTCTCGCGCGCTTCGCCTATACACCGCTCATCCCGGCGATGGTGGAAGCGGGGTGGTTCTCGGCGGCACAATCGGCCTACCTGGGAGCGGCCAACCTCCTCGGCTACCTGGTCGGCGCGATCACCGCCAACCGGCTGGCCGCCATGCTCGGCGTGGCGCGCCTGGCCCGGCTGTCACTGGCCGGCGTGGTCGCGAGCTTCCTGCTGTGTGCGACCCCGGCGCCCTTCGCATGGTTCGCCCTGTGGCGATTCGTCTCCGGCGTCACCGGGGCCGTACTGATGATTGCCGGTGTCTCCGCCGCCATCGGTGCGGTGCCGGCGGCAAGCCGTGCCGGCACTGCGGCCCGGGTGTTCACCGGGATAGGCCTGGGCGCACTGCTCTCCGCTGTGGTGGTCCCCATGCTGCTGCGCGCCGGCGTCGGCACCGCCTGGCTGACCCTCGGCGGTCTCGCCCTCGCCGCCTGCCTCCTCGCCTGGCCCGCATGGGGGAGGCTGCCCGTACCGGACGGCGCGACGACGGATACCGGCCGGCCGGCGGGGCACCTGCTCGCGCTCACCGGCACCACCCTTGCCGCCTATGCCCTGGATGCAGTGGGCTTTATCCCGCACACGGTATTCTGGGTGGACTACCTCGCCCGCGGCCGCGGCCTGGGGATGGACGCCGCCGGGGTACAGTGGGCGCTCTTCGGGCTCGGCGCCGTGGCCGGGCCCGCGCTCGCGAGTTTCGTGGCCCGGCATCTCGGCTGGCGACGCGCGCTGGTGGGCATCCTCGCGGCCAAGGCGGGGATCGTTGCCCTGCCGCTGGCCGCGCCGGGGCCCGCGGTGCTGGCGGCCAGTTCGCTGGTCATGGGCGCCCTGGTACCCGGCACCGTGGCGGTGACCTCGGCACGAATGGCGGAGCTGGCCGGGATCACCGATCACCGCCGCGTCTGGGGATGGGCGACCACCGCGTTCGCCCTGTTACAGGCCGGCGCGGGCTACGCGCTGGCGGCGGTATTCGAGCACACAGGCAGCTACCTGGCGCTGTTCGCGATCTCCTCGACCGCCCTGCTCGCCGCCGTCGCCCTGGCCTGGGCGTCCCCCGCCGGCGGCGGCCGCTGAATGCCAGGCCCGAACGGTCCGAAACGGCCGACGCCGGGGAGCACCAGCGCCGGCGGCCAGGGCGCGACACCGAGCTCCAGGCCAAGCACGTTGACCGTCAGCCCTTCCACCGCGGCGACGCTTACGCCGGCGAGGCCGTAGAGCGAGAGCTGGTAGCCGCTACCGCTCGGCACGCGGGCGAGCACGCCGTCGGCGAGGTAGTCCTTGCCCAGGGCCGTGGGCGGCAGGGCCACCGACAGCCCGTCCACGTGGCGGATCACCCACGCGGTGAACGTGTTGCTGTTGGGACCGGGCCAGCTGCGATAGGTGTGTGGGAAGGGATAGTCGTCCACCGCCCCGTCGATGCGGGGGATCAACGCCGCCGCACGCGGGCCGCGGATATCGGCAAGCAGACGCGGTGGCGCCCCGAACCAGGCGCGGTCCGGCTCGGCGGCACTGCGGTGGACCCGGCCGCCGCCCCAGCCGGTGACCTGATAGACGGTGTAGCGCCCGCCGCCGGCGGGCTTGGTGGCGATCCAGGTGTGCACGGCGAAGGCGCCGCGCCACTCGAAGGCGCGGGCGGCGTAGACCTGGACGATGGCCTCCGGGGCCGCCCCGGGCACGGGCGCAATGCCCGCGCTGGCACGGCTCGCTGTGCGCCAGTCGCCCTCGACGACGAAGCCCCCGCTGGCCCACATGACCGCCGGGCCGGTCACCATCAGGGCCAGCAGGGTGACGACGGCGAGGCGGCGGCGACGCCCGCTCATCCGGTTTCCCCCCGCCTCGGACGCCCCAGCCCCTCGCACCGGCGGCAGCGACACGCTAACCTGTCGATAAAGGTCACCATAGAGATGCCGGATCCCCGATTATGCCCACCACGTCGATCAACCGCGACCAGCTCCGAACACACCTGCGCCGCGCCGGTCTGCGCGCGACCCGGGCACGGCTCGATCTGGCGACGCTCATCTTCGGCGAGGGCGACCGCCACTTCACCGCTGAGGCACTGCACCGCGAGGCCGGCGACGCCGCCATCGACGTCTCCCTGGCGACGATCTACAACACCCTCAACCGGCTCGCCGCCGTCGGCCTGCTCCAGCGTATCGTCCTCGACAGCCGCCGGACCTACTTCGACACCAATACCCAGCCCCACCACCACCTCTTCGACGAGGACGCAGGCCGGCTCGAGGACGTCCCCGTGGGCGCGGTCGAGCTCAACGGCCTGCCCGAGATCCCGGACGGTACCCACATCGAGAGTGTGGACATCGTCATCCGCGTGCGCCGCGACGAGGCGTAGCTGCCGGACATACCGCCCGTCTTTAGAATCATTCTATATTGTTGACGACGGCATGGGTGCTGCTATTACAGGGGATACGCTCCCGCAATGTACGGGAGCGCACTGAACCACCCGACAAGCCGCCCTATGGGAGGAGGTGTGTCATGACAGATCTCAAGGGCTCCAGGACGCACAAGAACCTCTGTGAAGCCTTCGCCGGCGAATCCATGGCGAACCGCCGTTACCTCTACTTCGCACAGAAGGCCGACGTGGAAGGCCATAACGACATCTCCGCGGTATTCCGCTCCACCGCCGAGGGCGAGACCGGCCACGCCCACGGCCACCTCGAGTTCCTCGAGGAGGTCGGCGACCCGGCCACCAACGAGCCCATTGGCGACACCGACGCCAACCTCCGCTCCGCGATCGCGGGGGAGACCTACGAGTACACGGATATGTATCCGGGAATGGCCCGGGATGCCCGCGACGAGGGCTTCGACGAGATCGCCGACTGGTTCGAGACCCTGGCCAAGGCCGAACGCTCCCACGCGGGGCGCTTCAAGAAGGCCCTCGAGGGGATGGAAGTGCTCTGAGACCGGCGGGCGGCCCGGACCGGGCCGCCCATCGCCCCCCGCACGCCAGGAGGAGAGAGCCATGAGCGAGGGCGGTCTCGGCGCACCCGTGCGCCATCGTATCGACTGGCAGGACCCGGATTTCTACGACCCGGAGAAGCTCGCCGCGGAGGAGCGACGGGTCTTCGACATCTGTCACAGCTGCCGGCGCTGCTTCAATCTCTGCGACGCGTTCCCGCGCCTGTTCGACCTCATCGACGAGTCCGAGACGATGGAGCTCGACAGCGTCCCGGACAGCGCGTTCCAGCAGGTCGCGGATGCGTGCACGCTCTGCGACATGTGCTTCATGACGAAGTGCCCGTACGTGCCGCCCCACGAGTTCGACGTGGACTTCCCCCACCTGATGCTGCGACACCGCGCGGTGGAACAGCACCAGGGCCGGCCCGGCTTCGCCGACCGGGCGCTCACCGAGACGGACCGCAACGGCCGCCTCGCCGGCAGGCTCGCACCGCTGACCAACTGGGCGAACCGGCGCGACAACCACCTCACCCGGCCGGCCCTGGAGCGCATCGTCCACGTCCACCGGGACGCGGCGCTGCCCGCATTCCATCGCGACACCCTGCTCCGGCGCGCCGACCGGACCCCGGCGGTGAACACCGCGGCCCCCGCCCACGGGCGGCGCGCGGTGCTCTATGCCACCTGCTTCGGCAACTACAACAACCCCGACATCGGCGAGGCCACCCGCGCCGTGCTCACCCACAACGGGGTCGAGACGGAGGTGGCCTATCCCGGATGCTGCGGCATGCCCAAGCTCGAGCAGGGCGACCTGGAGGCGGTCGCCGCGGCGGCGACACGCACCGCGGACGCACTGCTGCCCTGGGTGGACGACGGCTACCGGGTGATCGCGCTGGTCCCCTCCTGCGCGCTGATGCTCAAGTTCGAGTGGCCCCTCATCGTCGACGACCCGCGGATCCAGCGGCTGGCGGAAAACACCATGGACGTCGCCGAGTACGTGGTCGACATCGCCCGCAACGAGGGTCTCGCCGACGGCCTCCAGCCCCTGGAGGGCGGCGTCTCGCTGCACCTTGCCTGCCACGCCCGGGCCCAGAACATGGGGCCGAAGGCGGCGGACATGCTGCGCCTGATCCCGGACATCGACCTCGACGTCCAGGAGCGATGCTCCGGCCACGGCGGCGCATGGGGCGTGAAGAAGGAGAACTTCGAGGTCGCGATCAAGGTCGGCCGCCCCCTGGCGCGACGGGTCTTCAAGTCCGGCAGGCAGCACCTCGCCTCCGAGTGCCCGCTGGCCGGTGCCCACATCGTCCAGGGCCTGGAACGCCAGGCCGGCGACGGCGACACGCCGCCGCACCAGTCATCGGTTCACCCCATCCAGCTGCTGGCACAGGCCTACGGGCTCGCCTGAGCGCCGGCGGGAGGGCAGCGATCATGGCCAGACAGATCACCCGCGACGACATCCTGAGCATGGAGGCCTACGGCGCCATTCGCCGCGACAAGGCCCGCGAGATCTCCGCGGCCAAGCGCCACCGGCGTATGGGCGTCGGCCCGGACGCGACGATCTACTTCGAGAACTACGACACCATGTGGCGCCAGATCCACGAGATGCTGTTCATCGAGCGCGGCGGCGAGGCCCAGATCGACGACGAGCTGGAGGCCTACAACCCGCTGATCCCCCAGGGGCGGGAGCTGGTGGCGACACTGATGTTCGAGATCCCCAACCGGGAACGCCGCCAGCAGGTGCTCGGCCGGCTTGGCGGCGTCGAGGAGACCGTCTGCCTGCACCTGGGCGACGAGCGTATCGCCGCGCAGGCGGAAACCGACGTGGACCGGACCACCGCCGAGGGCAAGGCGTCGTCGGTGCACTTCCTGCACTTCCCGTTCACCGACGCCCAGGTCCGGCGCTTCTCCGACCCGGAGACCGAGGTCGTGCTTGCGATCGAGCACCCGAACTACACCCACACGGCGGGCATGCCCGCGGACGTGCGCGCCGCCCTTGCCGGGGACTTCGACTAGCTGCCCGTCGGAGCCAGACCCGCCTGGGCCGGCTAGCCACCGCGGATACGGGCCTCGACCGCCTCGGCGAGGCGGCGTTTGAGTTCGTCGCGGGCGGGCCCCGACTGGGCGTAGACCGTGTCCCGCCGCCCCACCTCCAGCGCCCGGACGTCGACGATGTCCGGCTCGATGTAGATGTCGGGCTCGCGATGGCGACGCTTCTCGGCGATGATCGCGCTCTGCATGATCTGGAAGGTGTTGAGCACCGAGTCGACGAAGGACAGCGCCGCCTTGGGCGAGCGCTTGCCGGTGACGTTGATGGCCACGGTCAGATCGCAGTCGTCGACGAGCAGGTCATAGGGCAGCGGATTGACCGTGCCGCCGTCGACCAGCAGCCGGCCGTCGATCCGCACCGGCGTGAACACGCCGGGCAGCGCCATGCTCGCCTGCACCGCCGGCAGTAGCGGCCCCGCATCCAGGACCACCTGCCCACGGCCCCAGAAGTCCGTGGCCACGACACTGAGCGGGATGTGGAGCTCCTCGAAGGTCTCGGGCATACGCTGGCCGTAGAGCGCATTCAGGAACGCCCGGCTGCTCACCAGTCCGCCCCGGCCGATGGCCGGGTCGAACAGCTCCAGCCAGCGCAGCAGCTTGCGCTCGAGGAGCAGCTCCCGCCAGGCATGGCTGTCCCGCACCGCGAGCTCGCCGGCGATGGCGTCGATCTCCGCCGCCGAGCGCCCCGAGGCGTAGAGCCCTGCGATCACCGCGCCGACGCTGGTCCCGGCGATGCGCGCCGGGCGCAGCCCGAGGGCCTCGAAGGCCTCGAGCATCAGGATATGGGCGAATCCATTGGCTCCCCCGGCCCCCAGGGCGAGACCGATACGCACTGGCACCTCCGCTGATCAACCGCCACGCCGTGCCCCGCACTATCCGGCAGCGCGCGCCGGTGGGCAAGCGGGCCGGCCACCATCGGCGGCGATGCTCAGTGCCGGCGGCGCTCGGCGTCCTCGCGCCGGATATGGCGAAGGAAAAAGACCACGAAGAAACCGCCCATCCCGAGCATGAACAGGATCACAACGAGGCTGAGCCAGAAATCCGGTCGCCCGGACAGGAGATTCGTGAGTGCTTCCATGACCGTCGTCTTCCCGTTGGTTGTGATTGTCTGCAAGCCGATTTCGGGCCAGCTTGCTGCGGCCGGGCACGATTTATGTTGATTTGCGTCAACACCGGACACCGGGAGGCCTTCCCGCTTATTCCAGGTATGCCATGCTAATGCGGCGCTTCGGCATGCCGGCCGGCGACGGCGCCGGACGGGGTGCACATCCAGTAACCGCGGAATGAACGATGGCCGATCAACCTCTTCCGGGCGGGCAGCCCAACGAGCGTCGCACCGCCCCCACCATGGGCGGTCCCGGCACCGAGCAGACGACCACCGAGGTGCTGCGGGTAACCATTGACGACCTGCTGAGCGCCCGCCACCACTCGCCGGACTTCACCGCGATCCGCGCGGACTACCTGCGCGCCCGGCTTCAGGTGATGCAGCTGGTATTCGCGCTCGGCTTCCTTGCCTGGATCCCGCTGGACTTTCTGCTGCTTCACACCCGCGAGGCGCTGCTCATCGCCATCGCCCGCGGCAGCCTCGCGGCGGCCCTGTGCGCGCTCTGGCTCGCCGCCCGCCCGGTCCGCGGCAATTACCGGCGGATACTGGGACTGATCGCGGCGAGCGTGTTCGCCATTGCCGTGTTCTATGCCGTGGTCATGGGGCTGCATGGCAGCGGGCTGCGCACGGCGGCGGCCATCGGCGGCTACGAGGCACTGCCGTTCGTGCTCATCGGGCTTACGGCACTGTTCCCGGTGACCCTGGTGACCGGCGTGGGCCTGATCGCCATCACCCTGGGCATGCACCTGGTCGTCGAGCTCACGCGCGGGACGCTGACCAGCATCGCCACGCTCAACACCCTGTGGATGCTCGCCTTCGTCGCCGGCATCACCCTCTGGGTACAGGCCGGCCAGCTATGGATGCTGCTGCGCCTGTACCGCGAATCCACCCGTGATCCACTCACCGGCCTGATCAACCGCCGGGTGCTGACCCGCTCGCTGCAACGCCAGTGGTCCGGCGGCCGGCCGCGGCAGGGCTTCTCGCTGGTCATGCTCGACATCGACCACTTCAAGCGCATCAACGACGACCACGGCCACCAGAGCGGCGACCGCGTGCTCCAGCACGTGGCCGAGGTCATGCGCCGCCAGCTGCGCCTGGGCGACCTCATCGGCCGCTACGGCGGCGAGGAGTTCCTCGCAATACTCCCGGGCGTTGGCAGCACGCAGGCCGTCGAGGTGGCGGAACGGCTGCGTCAGGCCATCGCCGGCACCACGGTCGAGGGCGTGGACGGCGCCACCATTTCCCTGCGCGCGAGCCTGGGCGTAACGGCCTACGAGCCGGGGGAGGCACTGGAGAACGCCCTCCAGCGTGTCGACGACGCCCTCTACCAGGCCAAGGAGACCGGCCGTGATCAGGTCATCCACCGCCAGAGCGAGGTGACGACCACGGCCGGTGCCACCCCGGGCTACAGTGTCCCGTAGAGGAGGTAATCGCCGCGCCTCGCGCAGGGATACCGCCATACCGGCTCCGGGAGCGGAAAAGCCCGGGGCGGAGGAATGACGGAAGAATTAAAGGGAAGGGTCCGGCCAAGGGGGGAAACCGGACCCTTCAACCCGGCGCCGGCCGTTGCCCGGCAACGATCCGCCGCCCTGGCGTCACCGGGGAAACCGGTGGAGCGGCCGCTTGGACCGGGGACGCGGGGGAGACGCCGCGCCAGCCCGGCACGCCCGGCGGGAACCCGGACGCGCCTTTACCGCTCACCGGGATAACTGGGGGACGCCGGGCGGGTTTTCAACCACCCGGATCAAATGCCGGCGCTCTCCGCCTCCGGATCCGCCAGCAGGAAGTGACAGCGGGCACTAGCGACCTCGCGGCGCTCGCCGGCCTCGTCGAGCTGCCAGGCCTGTACCGCCACGTTCGCCACCCGCCTGCCCTGGCGACGGACATCACACGCCGCGCACAGGGTCTCCGGTCGCCCCGGACGCAGGTAGTCGATGGAGAAGTCCACGACCTTGGGCACCCGGCTCGCCTGCTGTGTCCACAGCAGGTGCAGTACCGCCGCGTTCTCCATGAACGCACCGATCACGCCGCCGTGAAGTGCCGGCAGGTGCGGGTTGCCGACGTTGCCCTCGCGGAAGGCCAGCCGGAACTCCAGTGCCCCGCCGGCCTCGCTGAAGCTGATCCCCAACAACCGGGCATAGGGGATAAGCGCGACCAGCGCATCCGGATCACCGCTGCGCCGGGCCTCGGCCACCCGCGCCATGAGGTCCTTCATGCCACCCCCTCCACCAGCGTGGGACCGTCGTCGGCGACGCGCATGAAGGTGCTCATGCTCATGGCGATGGGATCATCGACACCGGGCTGATAGACGCTGCAGCGCGCGAAGGCGATCTGCTCGGTGAGCTTGTAGCACTCGGCGTGGGCGTAGACGGCCTCTCCCGGTACCGCGGGGCGCATGTAGTCGATGCGCAGGTCCAGGGTGGCAACCGCGCGGGTGGCATTGAGCGCGGCGATGACCGCACCGCCGCTGGTCTGGTCCACCAGGGTGGTGATCACCCCGCCGTGGATAACGCCGGTGACGGGGTTGCCGACCATGGACTCCCGGTACGGCACCCGCGCGGTGAGCGTGCGCTCGCCCACCGCCACCGGCTCCATGCCCAGTACCGCGCTGTGGGGGATGGTCTCGAAAAAGCGCCTGGCAATCGCCAGGCGTGCGTCGCTGTCCTCGTCTACCACCACTGCCGTCCTCGCTGCCTGTGAGGGGCCACGCCGCCTGACAGCCGGCGGGACCCGCGCTGTCACTCTACCCCCCGGGCACGCCGGCTGCCTATAGCACTGCCGGGCAGGGTCGTGGCGCACACGCCATGGCCCGGCGGCACGACGCGGCCGCGTTACCGCATCCCGCCGGCGCCCCGCGGGAAAGCCGGGCTAGACCAGCACCCAGGTCGCCAGGCCAAGGAAGCTCGCGAATCCCACGATGTCCGTCAGGGCGGTGAGCAGCATGCCCCCGCCCAGGGCGGGGTCGATACCCAGGCGCTCGAGCAGTAGCGGCACCGCCGTACCCGAGAAAGCGGCATTGCCGAGGTTGACCAGCACCGCCGCGGCGAACACCAGCGCCAGGGTGGGATCCCGGAACCAGCCGTAGACGGCGCCACCGAGCACCGTCGCAAGGGCTGCCCCCAGCACCGCCGCGACGCCGACTTCGTGGGCGAGCAGGCGCAGACCGTTGGCCCGGCCGACCTGGTCGAGGGCGATGCCCCGGGTCACCAGGGTGAGGGTCTGGATGCCCGCCACGCCGCCCATGCTCGCGACGATGGGCATGAGAATGGCGAGGGCGACACGCTGCTCGATGGTGGCCCCGAACAGACCGATCACCCAGGACGCCAGGAAGGCGTTGACCAGGTTCGCCCCCAGCCAGACCCCGCGCCGCGCGGCAGTGGCCAGCACCGGCGCGAACATGTCCTCGCTCTGGCCGAGGCCGGCGGACTGCATCAGCGATCGCTCGCCCTCGCGGCGGATCACGTCCACCACGTCGTCCACCGTGATGCGGCCGATGAGATGGCCGGTCCCGTCCACCACCGGTGCGGTGGTGAGATCGCGGTCCTCGAACAGCCGCGCCACCCGGCGCGCCGACGTGTCCGCGGGGATCGCGTCCAGGTCCCGGCGCATCAGCTCGGAGACCAGGGTGCCGCGGGGACCCGCCACCAGCTCGTCGAGGGGCAGCATGCCGCGGAAACGGTTGTGACGGTCTATCACGAACAGCGCGGTGATGTGCTCGGGCAACGCCCCGTCCTTTTTGCGCACCCGGCGGAGATAGCGTTGTGCGGTCTCCAGGGTGACATCCTCGCGCACCGCCAGGGCATCCGCGTCCATGAGACCGCCGGCGGTGTCCTCGGGGTAGGAGAGCACGCGGCGCAGGCGCTCGCGGCGCTGCAGGTCCATGGTCCGGAGCAGCGCCCGGACCACCTTGCGCGGGAGCTTGTCGTAAAGATCGGCGAGCTCGTCGAGCTGGAGATGCTCGACATCCCGGGCAAGCTCGGCGGGGCGGGTGGCATCGATGAGCCGGTCGCGCACCTCGCGCCGGGCCTCGATGAGGACCTCGCCGCGCACCGTCGGAGCGGGGATGGCCTGCCAGACCGCGAGGCGGTCCTCCTTGGGCAGGGCCTCCAGGATATCGGCGATCTCTGCGGGGTGACGCGCCGCGGCGAGACCGGTGACGGCCTCCGTGTCACCGGCCTCGAGGGCCCGGGCGATCTCGCTCGTCCAGTCCTCGAGCTCCGCGGCGGTCTCGGCGCTCACTCGCCGTCCCCGTGGCGACCGGGCGCGGTCACTTAACGCCCATGGCCTCGCGGACCACCGGCAGGGCATCGCGCCCGCCGTCGGCGGTGGTCACGCCGTCGAGCCACTTCTCCAGCAGCTGCGGGCGCTTGCGCACGAACGCCTCGCCCGCCGGGCCGTAGTCCATGTCGTCGTTGAGCACGTAGTCGCCCATCAGGCTCTGGTCGTCGACGCTGACCTGGAACTGGCGAAGCAGCCGGGCGACGTTGGTGCAGCGCTCGGCGTAGCCGGACGTGGCGATGGTGTGCACGGTGGCGCCGCCCTGGTTCGGGCCGAAGTAGTCCTCGCCGCCATGGAGGAAGCGCATGTCGATGTTGCGCGTCATCGGGTGCGGCGCCCAGCCGAGATAGACCACCCACTTGTCGCGGCGCACGGAACGGCGCACCTGGGTGAGCATGCCCGCCTCGGAAGAGGCCATGAGCTCCCAGTCGCCGAGGCCGTAGGCGTCGTCCTCGATCATCTTGCGGATCAGCAGATTGCCGTCATTGCCCGCCTCGATGCCGTAGATCCGGCCGCCGAAGCGGTCACGGTACTCGTCGAGATCGGAGAAGCTCTTCACCCCCGCCTCGTAAACATAGGCCGGCACCGCCAGGGTGTACTTCGCACCGGACAGGTTGGTGGTGATCTTCTCGATCTTCCCGTCGTCGAGGTAGGGCTTGATCATCTTCTGCTGCGTGGGCAGCCACAGGCCAAGGAAGACGTCACGCTCGCCGCTGGCGACGGCCTGGAAAGCGATCGGCACGGACGCGGTGGTGAGCTCCACGTCATAGCCGAGCGCGGTGAGCACGTTCTTCACCAGGTGGGATTTCACGGACACACCGGTCCAGTTCACGTTCGCCATGCCGACACTGCGGCAGGACTGCGGTTCCGCCGCCTGGGCGGTGGAGAGGCCGAGCGTCGCGACGGCCGCCAGGGCCATCGTGAGAATACCGCGTTTCATCATTACTTCCCCCTTGGGGTTTGGTGACTCGTCGATTATGGCATCCAGCCCCGGATCGCGTACGCCGGGCCGCGCCCCCGGAGCCGGTAGCCGCGGCAGACGTTAATTGAACGTTCAATCAATATCAAGTAAGCTCCCCGGCCATCGACGACGAGACGGGAGGACGCCGCGATGCCCAAGCGCGGCATGGAGCCGATCCGGCAGCAGCAGTACATCGAGGCCACCCTCGCGGTGATCCACGAGTCGGGCCTGCAGGCGACCACCCTCGCCCGGGTGGCCCGGCGCGCCGGCACCTCGACCGGCCTCGTCGCCCACTACTTCGGCGACAAGACCGGGCTGCTGGAGGCCACCTTCCGTTACCTCGCCCGGCTGCTCGGGCGCGAGTACCGCGCCCGCCTCGCCGGCGCGGCCACGCCGCTGGAGCGGGCGCTGGCACTCATCGACACGAACTTCGCCGACAGCCAGGCGCGCCCGCAGGTGGTCAGTGGCTGGCTGTCGTTCTGGTCCCAGGTCAACCACCGCCCGGAGCTGGCACGGGTCCAGCGGGTGGTCGCCGCCCGGCTGCGGAGCAACCTGCTCCACGACCTCCGCCGGCTGGTGGCCTATCCGGACGCCGTGCACATCGCCACCGGGCTGCCGGTGATGATCGACGGGCTCTGGCTTCGCGCCACCCTCACCACCGGCGGCGTGAACTTCGCGGAGGCACGAGACCTGGCCCGGGACTACCTCATGACGCAACTGGCCGCACGCACACGGGAGCACAGCCATGACGCAACAGCCTGAGGCAAAACTGTGGATCGACGGCGCGGCCGTCGACGCCACCAGCGCCGAACAGTTCGACAACATCAACCCGGCCACCGGTGCGGTGCTCAACCACGTCGGCATCGCCGGCGGCGCGGACGTGGAGCGCGCGGTCGCGAGCGCCCGCGCCGGCCAGCGGCAGTGGGCCGCAATGACCGGCACCGAGCGCGGCCGCGTGCTCCAGCGCGCGTCGATGCTGCTGCGCGAGCACCGCGACGAGCTCGCACGACTGGAAAGCCTGGACGGCGGCAAGCCCATCGCCGAGACCCCGGAAGCGGACGTGGACTCCGGCGCCGACTGCCTGGAGTACTTCGCCGGCCAGGCGGCCTCGCTCACCGGCGACTACCAGGCCGTCGACGGTGGCTTCTACTACGCCCGCCCCGAGCCGCTGGGCGTATGCGCCGGCATCGGCGCCTGGAACTACCCGCTCCAGATCGCCTGCTGGAAGGCCGCGCCGGCACTCGCGGCGGGCAACGCCATGGTCTTCAAGCCGGCGGAGCTGACCCCGCTGTCCGCCTTCCGGGTCGCCCAGCTGTTCACCGAGGCGGGCCTGCCGGACGGCGTGTTCAACGTCATCCAGGGCGAGGCGGACACCGGCCGGGCCCTGGTCGCCCATCCGGGAGTCGCCAAGGTCTCGCTCACCGGCGAGGCGGGCACCGGCAAGGCCGTGATGCGCGACGCCGCCGCCGGGCTCAAGGCGGTGACCATGGAGCTCGGGGGCAAATCCCCGCTCATCGTCTTCGACGACGCCGACCTGGACAACGCCGTCTCCGGCGCCCTGCTCGGCAACTTCTACACCCAGGGCGAGATCTGCACCAACGGCACCCGGGTGTTCGTGCACGAGTCGGTGATGGACGACTTCCTCTCGCGGCTGCTCGAGCGCACCCGGCGGCTGCGCATCGGCGACCCGATGGACCCGGAGACCGACGTGGGCGCGATGATCAGCGCCGGCCACATGGAGCACGTGCTCGGCTACATCGAGCGCGGCCGCGCCGAGGGCGCAGAGCTGCTCGCCGGTGGCGGCCGGGCCACGGTGCCCGGCTGCGAGGGCGGCTACTACGTCGAGCCCACGGTGTTCGGCGGCTGCAGTGACGACATGACCATCGTGCGCGAGGAGATCTTCGGGCCGGTGATGTCGGTGCTCGCCTTCCGCGACGAGG
>WBJT01000064.1_pt1 | contig 17038 bp, 14 predicted proteins | sample 5109881 | NCBI WGS metagenome assembly WBJT01 (sample SAMN11895465, study PRJNA545514) | wastewater metagenome | isolation source: saline BTEX enrichment culture, original innoculum from Kuwait petroleum... | place: USA:Stillwater, OK | collected 2018-09-01
TTTATCCCCTCGAAAAACGCATCGTCCCCAACACGGGGGCCCCCGAAGGTGTAGCACGCGCCCGTGCCATTGCGCTCCAGATACCGAGTTGCGACTATCGCCAATGCCCCACCCAGGGAGTGGCCCGTGATATAGACGGGCGGACCCGCATGTTTTTCAAGCGCCTCTTCGATGGCGTCGCGTACTCGCTCGAACGCCTCCAGGAAGCCCCGGTGGATACGTCCCTGTTTAGGCGCTGTCACCAGATCCGCCTTCACGTCCGTGAGCACATCCGTGATTCCCGGCTGGGTTCCCCGAAACGCCAGAATCAGCATGCCCTCTTCGCTGTCCTCCGTTTTGCTCAGGCGCGCCAGCAGCGCCTCGGTGCCATCGTGGGCAAATGTCTCGAGCAGCTCGAAGTTCGCCGCACGCAGGGCCTCCACCGTATGTGTCGGCACCCCTGACTCCGATTCCACCGCCCGTCTCACCAGCGCTTCCACGGCGTCTGCCGCCTGACCGGAAACAACCGCTTCACGAATCTCTTCCGCCAGGTTGTCCACGGACACCTCGGACGGTAGCGGCTCGTAGACCAGTCGCGCGATCTCCGCCATGATCCACGCCGTACGATCCGAGTATGCGGCCCGTGTGATTGGTGGCCGTTCCAGAAGTTGAGTAGAAACAAAGAACTCAGCCATCACCCCCTCCTTGTATTTGAATACCATGGTGCGGCTTTTGATTTTATTGTGATTCACATTAGCGCGCGCCGACGCTCTGTTTGTCAAACGGAATTAGCCGGGAATTTGCCGGACAGGGCGAAAGTCAGGCATACGGCATATGCAGCCCGGACACCGGGGCGTCCATCTATTCGATTCTTGAATTACAAAACGTGCGCAACCAGGAGAAAAATCAATCCTCGCCGTCTTTGTCCGCCTTCCAGGCACGGTTGCGTAATACAACCTCAGGCTGTGAAAGAACCGCCCCCGGCACTCGCTCCTGTCGCACCGGTGACCAATCCATTAGAGTCTCCCCTGTCGTGCACCGGAAGCACGCTCACCACTCGGCGATCCACGGAGGGAATCATGTCTGCCCGAGCGCTCACCCTGCTGTTCTTCTGTCTCCTGGCCCCGGCCGTCGCGCTGGCGGAGGCCGCACCGCCCCCGCTCCTGCTCGCGAATGTGTACGAGGGGAATGCCGACGTCTCCCAATACTGGGTGAGCGAGAAGCTCGACGGGGTGCGCGGTTACTGGGATGGCGAGCGGCTGCTGACCCGCGGTGGCTACCCCGTGAATCCGCCGGACTGGTTCACGGCCGGATGGCCGGAGCGCCCGATGGACGGCGAGCTGTGGATGGGGCGGGGGCGCTTCGCGGCGGTGAGCGGTGTGGTGCGCACCGACGAGCCCGTGGACGCGGAGTGGCGGGAGGTCCGCTTCATGGTCTTCGACCTGCCGGCGCACGGCGGGCCGTTCGAGGCCCGGGTCTTTGCCATGCGCCGCATGCTGGACGACCCGGACATCCCCTGGCTGCGGCCCGTCCGCCAGTTCCGCGTCGACGACGCGGCGGCGCTCGACGAGCGCCTTGCCGACATCGTCGACAAAGGCGGCGAGGGGCTGATGCTGCACCGTCGCGACGCCATCCACGAGACGGGCCGCAGCGACGCATTGCTCAAGTACAAACCCTACCGCGACGCGGAGGCGCGGGTCGTGGCCTATACCGAGGGTGAGGGCAAGTACGAGGGGATGCTCGGCGCCCTGGTGGTCGAGCGGCCGGATGGGCTGCGGTTCCGCATCGGCACGGGGTTCAGCGACGCCGAACGGGCGGACCCGCCGCCGGTGGGCAGCCGCATCACCTACCGTTACAACGGCCTGACCGCCGACGGCGTGCCGCGATTCGCACGATTCCTGCGCGTGCGCCCGCGGATGCCGGCCGAACAGTCCGAGTGACAGGGGCCGCCCCGGCGCACTGCCCCGGGGCACGGCCCCTCAAGCGATCCGTCGGCCTTTTGCCGGTCAGATGTCCAGGCAGATCTTGCCGAAGTGGGCACCGCTCTCCTGGTGGCGGAAGGCGTCGACGATCTCCTCCAGCGGGAAGTGCCGGTCGATTACCGGGCGCACGTCGTTGGCCTCGACGGCGCGCACCATCTCCATCTGCTGGCGGCGGCTGCCCACGAGCACCGCCTGCAACCGCAGCTGGCGCGACAGCGCCTGGCGGACCTGGAAGTCGCCCTTCACGCCGGTGAGCACGCCGATGACGGCGATGTGCCCGCCGACCCGGGCGGCGACCATGGACTGCGCGAGGGTGTCGGGGCCACCCACCTCGACAACGTGATCCACGCCGCGGCCGCCGGTCAGCCGGCGTACCGTCTTGCCCCACTCCGGGTCGTCACGGTAGTTGATGAGGTGTTCGGCACCCATCGCGCGGAGGCGTTCGAGCTTCTCGTCGCTGGAGGACGTGGCGATCACCCGGGCGCCGGCCATGCGCGCGAACTGCAGCGCGAAGATCGACACGCCGCCGGTCCCCTGGATGAGCACCGTCTCACCGGCCTTGAGCGCGCCGTCGTCCATCAGCGTGCGCCAGGCCGTGAGCCCGGCGGTGGTGAGCGTGGCGGCCTCCGCATGGGTGTAGCCCACGGGAGCGCGGGTGAACGCGGTGGCGGGCCGGGTGACCTGCTCACGGGCGTAGCCATCGATGCCGTCACCGGGAACCCGGCCAAAACCTTCCTGCTCCGGCTCGCCGTCCAGCCAGTCCGGAAAGAAGGTGCTGACCACGTGATCGCCCTCGGCGAACTCGGTGACGCCCTCGCCCACGGCGGTGACCTCGCCGGCGCCGTCCGACATGGGGATGCGGGTCTCATTCGGTGCCGTCGCGCCCTTGACCACGCCATAGTCGTGGAAGTTGAGCGAGCTGGCGCGCAGACGCACGCTGATCTCGCCGGGACCGGGCGCGGGCACCGCCCCGCCGTCGCCGATGGAGACGTTGTCGAAGCCGCCGCCCGGGGCGAGATAGACCGTTCTGTTCTGCATCACTGTGTCCTCGTTGATCGTTGTGCTCGTATGCCGCGGCGGAGGCCCTGATGGCGCGCCGCAATGTCCTCGCGCACGCGCCCCCCTCACAGCGGGTGACCGTGTTTCCATTCTGGCAATGGCGTCAATATCCCGTTCCCCCGCTCTGCGCCGACGGCGACGCCGGACCGTGGAACGGGGATTCAGGATGATCCGGGAGGCATGCGGGAGGACCACCCGCCGGTCCCCACCTGGGGCGAGCGGCGCGCATCAGCGTCGCCGGTCGGGCCGCCAGCCACCCCGTGCGCGGGCAGCTCCAGCCACGGGATCATCCGGTGCCCCACATGACCGGTGCCACGAGGCGAAGCGCCGTTCAGCCGCGACTCGCCGGGAAAACTGCGCTGCCGGCAATGGAATCGATCGGTACGCCGGACCCCGCTTAGTGCCGAATGGCCTCGACCGCCTGATCGATCGGGGTCTCACCATCGGTGACCTCGAGGATCTCTTTCCTGGTGGAAGGACGATCGATCAACGCCGCAAGCACGCCGGCGACGTTGCCCCTCGCCACGTTGCCGTACGGGATGGCCCGCTCCAGGTTCACCAGCCCGCTGCCATCTTCCGTGACCAGCGTCCCGGGACGCACGATGACCCAGTCCAGGCCCGAGGCGACGACAGCGTTATCCGCCTGGCGCTTCATCTTCATGTAGTGCTCGAAGCCCTCCTTGCGAGGCCGGTCGCGCCCCGCGTCCATGAAGGCCGAGACCAGGTACAGACGCGAAATGCCGTTGAATCGGGCCGCCTCGATCAGCTTGACCGGTGTCCCGTAGTCTATGGCCGTCGTCCGGTCCGCCCCGCTCCCTGCCGCTCCGGCGGAGAACACGATGGCATCGTGCCCCTTCGTCGCCTCGACGAGGTCCTCCGTGGTGACCTCCATCAGGTCCCCCGGATAGGGCGTGACACCCACCTCCCGGAGCGCCGCGTCCTGCTCGGGCCGGCGATGCAGCCCGGATACCCCGTGCCCTGCCTCGATCAGCTTGGGCGCGAGCCTGGAACCGATGCCGCCGGTAACACCGACAATAAAGACGTTGCTCATGGAGCCCTCCGCCTCTGGCCGTGGTGACAGATTCAACCTGAATCATTCGCTGGCACATAGTGTAACAACGTACCGACTCGCACCGTGCACGATACACGGCACCGGGGGCGGCCCGGGACGACGCAACGGCAGCCACGCACCACGGCGCCGGCTACGGCAAACGAAGTTCCGGCAGTTCACCCCTGCCTGCGGCCGGCACCGAACGGGCCGGACGGAGACGGGGGACCGCCGAAAAGTGGACAGACGCGTGCCCGCAGTGAAGTGGCCTGCCAGACAGCATCCCGTGTCGTCGTTTCTTCCTTACGAAGACGACAGGCACGCAAAACGGATCAAACGCATCACAGGGAAATGAGAGGGAAGGATTAATGGTGCCCGGACCGGGACTCGAACCCGGACGGGTGAAACCCGAGGGGTTTTAAGTGGTTGCCTCAACACCATATTATGCCATAAACAGCGGGCATTCAGCATGCTTAGCGTTTGGAAGCGACATCGTACGACACTATGCCCTTTGAGGCCGTTGACGCTAAATTGACATATCGACGGCCGCGTCTTGAGCGGGACTGGATATGGCATTTCGGATCGTGGTTCTTATAGCGTTTGAATCAGGAATATCGCGGACGTGCCACCTAATAACGGTTAGTCCTGCATCGTTTAATATCCGGTCTTTAGCGTGATCTCTTTTTTGATCGTGGGAGCTATCATCGAGTTCGATGACAGCTACTATGGATGAGTCATGACGACATAGGACAAAGTCGGCCACTTTTTGTCGAGCATGCGCAAAGTGAGTGAAGCGTTCCTTTCTCGTTCTTCCTTTTGCACCAATGAACTGACTGAACGCGACCTGTGGGAAAACATGGTAAGGCTGGCTCTGGCATAAGCGGTGGAATAGAATCTGCTCAGGTTCCGTCATTACCCGCTTCGCGTAGAAACTACCTGATGGTGGCGGATTTGATTCCCCCACCGTCGGTTCCTTTGCGGTGATGGGCAGTTCATCGGGATTGGAAAGGTGATCTGATTCGACCTCCGGATCTCGTCGTGTCGCGTTCCGAGGCAACTTCGTTTTTAGGGTTGCGATCAGGACCATGGCGACGATCGCCATGACCAGGAGAACGGCTGCCATTCCAAGGATCGTGAAAGCTACGGTAGTAACTGCGTCCAGCATTGGATTCCTTTCCCCCCGATATCGTCATGGGTAGTTGACCCGGACTGGTCTACCCCGATAGCAGGCAACCTGGTGGTTGTCCCCGTCCTACTTGTTCCCGTCTTCGTTGACCGTCCTGGTCGAGAACCACCTCGTGGCGGCTCTGCGTGCTGTCAGGAGGCTTCCGCTGCCCCGTCCGAGTCTTTGCCGGGCCTGTTCCTCGCGGGCTGATTTACCTTTGTCTTAGTCCGTCAAGCCAGTGCCTGATTGTCTGTATTGTAGACATATTACGTACATCAACCACGGCAGCTCCATTCATGTGTGCGCCAAGCGGGACATCAGCGAGGATGATGGACTCAGCTGCCGTGCCGGTATACACGCCACGTCCGGCCCGACATGGCCCACGGCAATCAGATCGGTATATGTACCGTACAGACGGGCCGCGACGACGCACTGGATTGGTAGCGGGGGTGCAACGGCTCACGATCGCCGGCAGTGGTGCGTCTTTCAGGTCGGAACGTGCCATGCGCGCGTCGGCCGGGCGTCTTTGAGGCGCCTTTCTCACATGGCCCGACAATTCCGGCCTGGGAAGGCCCGAGCCACAAAACCGCCCGAACGCGTAACAGGGACAAAGGAGACGGGAAAACCGCGGGGAATGATTGGTGCCCGGACCGGGACTCGAACCCGGACGGGTAAAACCCGAGGGATTTTAAGTCCCTTGCGTCTACCAGTTCCGCCACCCGGGCCGTTGGGCGATCGAGACGGGAAAGGAAATGGAGGCTAGGACCGGAATCGAACCGGTGTACACGGCTTTGCAGGCCGCTGCATCACCACTCTGCCACCTAGCCTCTGCGCGACGCATCATAGCAGCATGCGTATTCGTTGGCGAGCCTCCCGCGGCCATGCCGGCGTGACGCCTGAACGGCGTGCGGAAGCCGCCACGAAAAAGCCCCGGGCGATGCCGGGGCCTTTTCTGGGATCTTGGAGCGGGAAACCGGACTCGAACCGGCGACCCCAACCTTGGCAAGGTTGTGCTCTACCAACTGAGCTATTCCCGCTTGCGTTGTGAGGCGTATTCTACAGCGCTCTGCGTTGCCGTCAACCCCGGGTTACCGGTTCGTTTCGGCGCTGCCGTCGAGCGCGTGCCACGCGGCGTTAAGATAGAGAACCATGGAGTAGATGGTCAACACGGCGGCGATGTAGAGCAGCCAGAAACCGAGGGTGAAGGCGGAGACCCCCGCCACCGGCCCGGCATAGAGCAGCAGCAGGATCGCCACCATCTGGGCGGTGGTCTTGAGCTTGCCGAGCAGCCCCACGGCCACGCTCGCGCGCAGCCCGAGCTCCGCCATCCACTCCCGCAGCGCCGAGACGGCGATCTCCCGGCCGATGATGACCGCGACGGGCAGCGCCAGCGCCGCTGTCGGATGGGAGGTGAGCACGGCAATGAGCGCCACGGCCACGATGAGCTTGTCCGCCACCGGATCGAGGAAGGCACCGAACGCCGAGGTCTGGCTCCACAGGCGCGCGAGGTAGCCGTCGAGCCAGTCCGTGGCCGCCGCCAGCGCGAAGATCGAGGCGGCGATCACGTTCGACCACGGATACGGCAGCAGGAACATGAGCCCGAGCACGGGGATCATGGCGATGCGCAGCAGCGTGAGGATGTTTGGCAGGTTCCAGCTCATTGGGGTCCCTGATCGGGGTTTGTGCGTTGTGCGGTGCGTCCTGTGAGCGCTCACGCTAACACGCCCCGCGGCCGCGTGCCGGGGGTATTTCAGCCGTTGAGCGTCTCGTGGATGCGCTCGGCGAGCGCGCGGTTGATGCCCTGCACCCGGGCCAGGTCCTCGACGCCGGCCCGGCGCACGCCGCGCAGGCCACCGAACTGCTTGAGCAGGGCCTGGCGGCGTTTGGGTCCGAGGCCGGGGATGTCCTCGAGCACGGAGTGCGTGCGCTTGCGCCCGCGCCGGCCGCGGTGGCCGGTGATGGCGAAGCGGTGCGCCTCGTCGCGCACCTGCTGGAGCAGGTGCAGGCCCGGGGCGTCCGGGGCGAGGCGGTACTCGCCCTCCCGTCCGGCGATGTACAGCACCTCCTCGCCCGGGCGCCGGCGCGGCCCCTTGGAGATGCCGACGATGGTGATCTCGTCGTCGAGCTGGATCTCGCCGAGCACGGCCACGGCCTGGGCGAGCTGGCCCCGCCCGCCGTCGATGAGCAGCAGGTCCGGCACCGGCGCCTCGCCGCGTTTGACGCGCAGGTAGCGCCGCTCCAGCGCCTGACGCATGGCGGCGTAGTCGTCGCCGCCCTCGATGCCCTCGATGTTGAAGCGCCGGTAGTCCGATTTTGCCGGCCCCTCGCGGTTGAAGACGACGCAGGAGGCCACGGTGGCCTCGCCCTGGGTGTGGCTGATGTCAAAGCACTCGATGCGCTCTGGGATGGCGTCCAGCGCAAGACCGTCCTGAAGGTCCTCGAAGCGGCGGTCCATGCTGGCCTGGGTGCTCATGCGCGCGGACAGGGCGTGATCCGCGTTGCTCAGGGCCAGGTCCAGCCAGCGCCGGCGCTCGCCGCGCACCCGCGGACTGATCCGCACACGGTGGCCGGCATCGCCGCTCAATGCCTCCTCCAGCACCTCGCGGTCCTCGATGTCGTCGCTGACGATCAGCTCCTGCGGCGCCCCGCCGCCGAGGTAGTGGCGGGCAATGAAGGCGTAGAGCACCTCGCCGGCATCGGTGGCGTCCGGCACCCGGGGGAAGAACGTGCGGTTGCCGAGGTTGGTGCCGTTGCGGATGACGAACACTTGCACGCAGGCGACGGCCTCGCGGATGCGGCAGGCGACGACATCCACGTCGCCCTTGGCGCCGGCGACGTACTGGCGCTCCTGGATCGTGCGCAGCGCGGCGATGCGGTCGCGCAGCCGCGCCGCCTCCTCGAACGCCAGGTTCTCGGAGGCGCGTTCCATGCGGGCGACCAGCTCATCGATCACGCGGTTGCTGTCCCCGTCCAGGAACATCTCCACGTGGCGCACGTCGCGGGCGTAGTCCTCCTCGCTGACGTAGCCCACGCACGGCGCGGTGCAGCGCTCGATCTGGTACTGCAGGCACGGCCGGGAGCGGTTCTCGAAGAAGCTGTCCCGGCACTGGCGCACGGGGAAGACCTTCTGCAGGTGGTTGAGCGTCTCGCGCACCGCGCTGGCGCTGGGGAACGGGCCGAAATACCGCCCCTGCCCCTGGCGGCCACCGCGGTGGAAGCTCAGCCGCGGGAAGCGCTGGTGGGTGGAGAGGTGGATGTAGGGATAGCTCTTGTCGTCGCGCAGCAGGACGTTGTAGCGCGGGCGCAGCTCCTTGATGAGGTTGTTCTCGAGGATCAGCGCCTCGGCCTCGGTGTGGGTCACCGCGATCTGCATGTCGGCGACCTGCGCCACCATGGACTGGGTCTTGGCGTTGTGCGCCTGGCGGGTGAAGTAGCTCGACACCCGGCGCTTTAGGTTGCGCGCCTTGCCGACGTAGATCACTGTCCCCGAGGCGTCGAGCATGCGGTAAACGCCCGGGGACTGGGGCAGCGTGCGGATGAAGGCCCGGGCGTCGAAGGCCGGACGGTCGGATTCACTCATGGGATCACTGCCGCGGTCAGCCGCTCTCGTCGACGAGACCGTAGCGGATCACCAGCCTCGTCAACGCCACGTCGTTGCTCACGCCCAGCTTCTCGTAGAGCCGGTGGCGGTAGGTGCTCACCGTCTTGGGGCTGAGATTGAGACGGTCCGAGATCTCCTGGGGGCGGTGGCCCTCGGTGATCATCATCATTACCTGCATCTCGCGCCGCGAGAGCTTCTCGAACGGTTTGTCCGCACCATCCAGGCCGGCGATGGCCATGCGCTGGGCAATGTCCGCCCCGAGGTAGCGCTCGCCACGCATGACCGTGCGGATCGCGCGCACGATCTCGCGCTCGTCGCAGCCCTTGGTGACATACCCCATCGCGCCCGCCTCCAGCAGGCTGGACGGGTACGGTTCGCTGACGTGCACCGTCAGCGCGATCACCCTCAGCTCCGGGTCCGCGCGCAGGAGCTTGCGCGTCGCCTCCAGCCCGCCGATGCCGGGCATGTGGACGTCCATTAGAACGACGTCCGGGCGCTCGCTCGTGACCAGGCGCAGCGCCTCCTCGCCCGAACCTGCCTCGCCGACGACGCTGATGTCCTCCGCGTCGGCGAGCAGGCGGTTGATGCCCGCGCGCACGAGCTGGTGGTCGTCAACCAGCAGCACCCTGGTCATCCCGACCCGGACTCCCGTTGAGCGACTGTATCCATATCTCTGCCCTCTTCTCCAGCACCCGAAGGCGGACAGCCGACGAAAAATACTATCATTACGCAGCGTCAGCCGTGCCAGCGAGCATGCGCTCCGCCTCCGGCATCATCAGCCCGAGCAGCGCCCCGAGCACCGACAGCACGCCCAGGACCATGATCGCTACCTCCACGCCATGGAACTGCACCACCGCACCGACCACCCCGCCCGCCAGCGCCAGCACGCCCACGCCGGTGTTGGCGAAGGCTACATACAGCGGACGGTCGTCCGCCGGCGCGGCGTCGACGAGATAGGTCTTGCGCCCGAGGCGAACGCCCTGCTCCGCGATGCCGAGGAGCACGAAGACCACCGCGTACAGCCACGGCGAGCGCCACGCTTGCGGCAGCGCACCGATGGCGAGCGCGACCACGGCAATCGCCGCCGCCAGGCAACCACTGGCGATCAGCACGGTACGGCTGGAGCGGTCCGAGAAGCGGCCCCAGACCGGCGAGCTCAGCACGTTGCCGAGCCCCACGGTGAGCACGAACAGCCCGAGCACCGCGGCGCCATTATCGAACAGGGACTGCGCGTAGAGCGCGTAGAACGGCATCGCCAGCTCCACGGACAGCAGCAGCGCGCGCACGCCGAGGAAACGCCGGTAGCCGCTCACCCGTGCGAACAGCCTCACCCCGGCGCCGATCTCGTCGGCGAGCCGCCGGCCACCCTCGGTGGCGCCGGGGTGCTCGCGGATCGCCGCGAACAGCACCGCCGCCAGGGCCCACAGGCCGGCGGCCACCACCACCGGCAGGGTGTACGTCACCACCGCGCTGTCGGCGCCGACCCAGCGCTGGATCACGAGCCCGGCGGCCATGGTCAGCACGCCGCCGATCATCGCGCGGTTGGAGAGCATCCGCCCGCGCCGGCCCTTGGGCACGGTCTTGGCGGCCACGTCCTGGAACGCGACGGAGCCGGTACCGCTCGCCGCGCTGAACAGCGCGAACACCGCGAGCACCACCACGCCGGCCGCCAGCGGCGGCAGCACCAGCGCCGCGGCGGCGATCACCAGCAGCGCGACCGCCTGGATCAGCCCCGCCGCGGTCCACACCCATTTCCGCCGCGCCACACTGCGTATGCGCCCCGCCACGAACAGCTGGGGCAGCAGCGCGGCGAACTGCTTGACCGGCATGAGCAGCCCGATGATGGACGCCGGTGCACCCAGCGCCCCCAGCAGCCACGGCAGCACCAGGTTCGGACCGGCAATCTGCTCGGCGAGCTTGGTGCACGCGCCGTTGCCGACATTGAGCAGGTAGTTGCGCGGCAGCGCCGTACAGGCGGAATCCGGGATCGCGGCACAGGCGCGCTCGTCGCTGTCGTCGCCGCTGAGCACGTAGTAAGCGCGCTCCAGGCGTTCGGATAGGATGCTCAAGCCCCGTCGTCCCCCCAGTCATCCGGCACCCGGCGTTATTGATCGAAAGCACGCCGGTGTGCGCTACAGTTAACATGCTCCGCCCATACTACAGGCAACGGGAGAACATCGTGGAGCGCGAGATCCACCGCATCCACCCCGCGCCCGCGGATCCGCGCCCCCTGGCGGGCACCTACCTGGACGCGCCGCTGGCGCCGGAGGACGGGGACGATCGCCTGTTCGTCTACGCCAATTTCGTACGCAGCCTGGACGGGCGCATTTCCGTGCGCGGGGCGGACGGGCGCGAGCGCGTCCCCGCGGACGTGGCCAACCCGCGGGACTGGCGCCTGTTCCAGGAGCTTGCCGCGCGAGCGGACGTGCTGCTCTCCTCCGGGCGCTACTTCCGCGAGCTGGCCGCCGGCCACGCCCAGGACGTCCTGCCCGTGGACAGCGGTGAGGCCTTCGCCGACTGCCGGGCCTGGCGCCGGGAACACGGGCTTGCGCCGCAGCCCGACGTCGCCGTGCTCAGCACGAGCCTGGATTTCACCCTGCCGGAGACGCTGCTCGAACAGGGGCGCCGGGTGATGGTGCTCACCACCCGCGACGCGGACGAGATGCGCGCCAGCCGTCTCGCGGCCGCCGGTGCCGAGGTGATCCGGCTCGACAGCGGCCCCCGCGTGAGCGGCGGCAGGGCGATGGACGCGCTCGCCGGCCGCGGTTACCGCCGGGCGTACTCGGTGACCGGGCCGTGGGTGCTGCACGCCCTGGTGGCGGACGACCGCCTGGATGCCCTGTTCGTCACCACGGTCCACCGCCTCATCGGCGGCACCGACTACGCCGGCATCCTGGAGGGCGGGCGACTGGAGCCGGCACGGGAGTGGACCCTGCGCTGGCTCTACCACGACCCCCACGGGCCGGGCCCAGGGGGCCAGCAGTTCGCCCGCTACGACCGCTACGACTGATCCGGCAGGCCGCCCCGGGTGAGCGTCTGCGGATCGAGCAGCCGGTCCAGCTCCGCCTCCGAGAGGTCCGTCATCTCCCGGGCGACCTCGCGCACCGGCCGACCCTCCTGGTAGGCGCGCTTGGCGACGGCGGCACCTTTCTCGTAGCCGATCACGGAGTTGAGCGCGGTCACCAGGATCGGGTTGCGCTCCAGGGCCTCGGCCAGCCGCGCCTCGTTGACGGTGAAGCCGGCGATGGCATCGTCGGCCAGCGAGCGCGAGGCGTTGGCCAGCAGCATCTCGCTCTGGAGCAGGTTGTAGGCGATCACGGGCAGCATCACGTTGAGCTGGAAGTTGCCGCTCTGCCCAGCGATGCCCACGGTCGCGTCGTTGCCCATCACCTGCGCGGCGACCATGGCCACGGACTCCGGGATCACCGGATTGACCTTGCCGGGCATGATGCTGCTGCCCGGCTGCAGCGCCGGCAGGGCGATCTCGCCGAGCCCGGCAAGCGGGCCGCTGTTCATCCAGCGCAGGTCGTTGGCGATCTTCATCAGGCTCACCGCGACCGTGCGCAGGTGCCCGGAGAGCTCCACCGCGGCGTCCTGGGCGCTGAGGGCGGCGAAGCGGTTGTCCGCGGCATTGAACGGGATCCCCGTCTCCGCGGCGAGCCACTGCGCCACGCCGGCGCCGAACTCGGGGTGGGCGTTGATACCGGTGCCCACGGCGGTGCCGCCCTGGGCGAGCGCGTGGAGACGCTTGAGGCCGTCATCCAGCCGCTCGATACCGTGGCGGATCTGTGCCGCCCAGCCGCCGATCTCCTGGCCCAGGGTCACCGGCATGGCGTCCATGAGATGGGTACGGCCGGTGGTGGTCACCCCGGCGAGCTCGTCGGCACGCGTCTCCATCGTCCCGGCCAGGTGCTCCAGCGCCGGGATCAGCGTCTCGCGGGCGGCGAGCGCGGCGCTCACGTGGATGGCCGTGGGGATCACGTCGTTGCTGCTCTGGCCCATGTTGACGTGATCGTTGGGGTGGACGGTGTCGCCCAGCGCCTCCGTCGCCAGGCGGGCGATCACCTCGTTGGCGTTCATGTTGGTGCTCGTGCCCGAGCCGGTCTGGAACACGTCCACCGGGAAATGGCGGTCGTGCTCGCCGGCGGCGACCTCGCCCGCCGCGGCGACGATCGCATGGGCAACATCCCGCTCCAGCAGCCCGAGGTCCGCGTTCGTCTGGGCCGCCGCCGCCTTGATCAGCCCCAGGGCGCGGATGAACGTCCGCGGCAGCGTCAGCCCGCTGATGGGGAAGTTCTGCACCGCCCGCTGCGTCTGCGCCCCGTAGAGCGCGTCCGCGGGGACGTTGAGCTCGCCCATGCTGTCGCGCTCGACACGAAAGTCCTGATCACCCATATAACTCATGCCTCCCTGACACGGATGCGAGACCCCGCCGCTGGGGGTAGAATTCGTGGCCCGACCGCCCGTTACCAACCGGAGAGCCGAGACCACCATGGACCTGACGCGACTGACCGCCATCTCCCCCGTCGACGGCCGCTACGGCGGCAAGACCGAGGCCCTGCAGCCGCTGGTCAGCGAGTACGGACTCATCCGCCAGCGCGTCGTCGTCGAGGTCCGGTGGCTCCAGGCGCTCGCCGCCGAGCCGGGCATCGCCGAGGTCCCGGCCCTCTCGGGGGACGCCAGCGCCGCGCTGGATGCCATCGTCTCCGGCTTCGACGTCACCGACGCCGAGCACATCAAGGCGATCGAGTCGACCACCAATCACGATGTGAAGGCGGTGGAATACTTCCTCAAGGAACGCATGGCGGATAACGCCGAGCTCGCGGCCATCCGCGAGTTCGTCCACTTCGCCTGCACCTCCGAGGACATCAACAACCTCGCCTACGCGCTGATGCTCACCGAGGCGCGGGACACCGTGATGCTCCCGGCCATGGACGCGGTCGACGAACACCTGCGCGGGCTCGCCCACGCCTTCGCCGAGCTGCCCATGCTCTCGCGCACCCACGGCCAGCCGGCCTCGCCGACCACGCTGGGCAAGGAGATCGCCAACGTCGTCGTGCGCCTGCGCCGCCAGCGCGAGCAGCTCGCCGGCGTGCGCATCATGGGCAAGATCAACGGCGCGGTGGGCAACTACAACGCCCACACCGTAGCCTACCCGGAAGTGGACTGGCCCGCGTTTGCCGAACGCTACGTTTGCGCCCTCGGGCTCGCCTGGAACCCCTACACCACCCAGATCGAGCCCCACGACTACATCGCCGAGCTCTTCGACGCCCAGGCACGCTGGAACACCATCGCGCTGGATCTCTGCCGCGACGTCTGGGGCTATATCGCACTGGGCTACTTCCGCCAGCGGATCGTGGCCGGCGAGGTCGGCTCCTCGACCATGCCCCACAAGGTCAATCCCATCGACTTCGAGAACGCCGAGGGCAACCTGGGCGTCGCCAGCGCGCTGCTGGACCACCTCGCGCGCAAGCTGCCCATCTCACGCTGGCAGCGCGACCTCACCGACTCCACCACCCTGCGCAACCTCGGCGTGGGGCTCGCGCACACCCTCATCGCCTGCCAGGCGCTGGAGAAGGGCCTGGGCAAGCTGGAGGCGGACGAGGCCCGGCTCGCCGCCGACCTCGACGGCAACTGGGAGGTCCTCGGCGAGGCGATCCAGACGGTGATGCGCCGCTACGGCATCGACTCCCCCTACGAGAAGCTCAAGGCGCTGACCCGGGGCCGCCGGGTGGACCAGGCCGGCATGGCCGAGTTCGTCAAGGGTCTGGAGCTGCCGGAGGCCGTGCGCGCCGAGCTCGCCGCCCTCACCCCGGCGCGCTACGTCGGCCTCGCAGCGGAGCAGGCCCGGGCGGTCTGAGATGGCGGGACTGTTCGGCGACATCGACACCGCGACCTTCCTCGCGGAGTACTGGCAGCAGCGGCCGCTGGTCGTGCGCGGCGCCTTCCCGGAGCAGCCGGCGAGCATCACCCCCGAGGAGCTCGCCGGGCTCGCCACCGAGCCGGACGTGGAGTCCCGGGTGGTGATCGGCGAGACGGCCCAGGAGGACTGGATGCTCCTCCACGGGCCCTTCGAGCCGGCCTTCTTCAGCGACACCCCGGACGACGACTGGACGCTGCTGGTGCAGGACGTGGACAAACACCTGCCGGCGTTCACCGACTGGCTCGCGCCGTTCCGCTTCCTGCCCCAGTGGCGCATTGACGACCTGATGGTGAGCTACGCCGCCCCCGGCGGCACCGTCGGCCCCCACCTGGACCGCTACGACGTCTTCCTCGTCCAGGGGCAGGGCCACCGGCGCTGGCGCCTCCAGTGGCCAGCCCCGGAGGCGGAGCGGCTGCGCGGCCACCCGGACCTGCGCCTGCTCGCCGACTTCGAGACCACCGACGAGTGGGTCCTCGGGCCCGGGGACATGCTCTACGTTCCCCCCGGCGTGCCCCACTACGGCATCGCCGAGGACGACTGCATCACCTATTCCGTGGGCTTCCGCGCGCCCTCCGGCGCCGAGCTGCTGGCTCAGTGGGCGCGCGAGCGCGGCGAGGACCCCCGCGACCCCGGCCGATACCGCGACCCCGAGGGCTTCGACGCCGCCCGCGGGCGCCTGCCCGCGGAGGCGCTGGCGCAGCTGCGCCGGCTCATGCGCGAGGCCGCATCGGCGCCGGACGCGGTGCTGGACGACTGGCTCGCGCGCAACCTCACCCGTCCCAAGAGCGCGTTCGCGGAGATTGGCGGCGGCGAGGAGGACGATGCCACCCTCGCCGCCCGCCTGGACGCCGGCGCGACCCTGCGCCTCAACCCCGCGGCACGACTGCTCTGCGCCGAAACCGCCGACGGCCCGTGCTACTACCTCCAGGGCGAGCCGGTGCAGCCGCCCGGGGGGGCGGATGCACTCTGGGCGCGGCTGGCCGCGCGCGAGCCGGTGGAGGCCTCGTCCCTGCCGGACGGGGAAACCGCCCGCACCGGCGCGCTCGCGCTGCTCGGCGAGTGGCGGCGCGCCGGCCACCTGCTCTTCGACGACGAATTCGAGGACTCGATGGATGACGACTGAGCCGTTCACGGTCAGCGACGGCGACTGGAGCGCCGTACACGCCCTGGCGGCGCCGCTGCGGCGGACCGTGTTCATCGAGGAACAGGACGTGCCCGAGGCCCTGGAGTGGGACGACCTCGACGCCCCGAGCCGCCACGTCGTCGCCGTGGACGCCGGCGGGCGCTGCATCGCCACCGCCCGGCTCACGCCCGATGACCACATCGGCCGCATGGCCGTCGCCGCCGCCTGGCGCGGCCACGGCGTCGGCCGCGCCGTGCTCGAATACACGATATCCCTGGCCCGGTCGCGGGGGGCCGCCGAGGTCGTGCTTGCCGCGCAACTCACCGCCGGGCCATTCTATGAACGCATGGGCTTCGTCGCCTACGGCGGGGTCTTCGATGACGCCGGCATCCCTCACCGCATGATGCGGCGCCGGCTGGACGGCACGGCGTGACCGCCGGGTCCACGGGCACGACACCACGGCAGAGGAGACGGTCATGCAGGAGGCATCCCCCGGGGAGCAGCGCGAGCTCGCCGACTTCGAGGCGCTGACCGCCGCCACCGACCGCCTCGGCGGCCACGCCACCACACAGGTCGAGATCATCTCCCCCGACCTGGAGCCGCGGCTCTACGACCGCGAGGCGTTCACCGCCATCCTCGAGCGCTTCTGCCTCGACCACCGCGGCGCCCGCATCCGGATCATGGTCGGCGACCCCTACGCCGCGGTGCGCCACAGCCGCCGCCTCATCCCCCTCGCCCGCCGGCTGACCAGCTACTTCGAGCTGCGCCGCCTGAGCCGCACGCACGCGCGCTCGCCCCGCAGCCTGTTCGTGGTGGATGATCGCCACGCCATCTACCGCCCCCAGGCCAGCCGCCCGGAGGGCGTGGTCATCGAGGATGCCCCCGCACGGGTCAAGGCCTACCTCGAGGAAGTGGAGTCCGCGTACGCCATGAGCGAGCCGGACACCGAGCTGCGGGGGCTGTCGCTGTGACCGCCCTGCGCCGCACCGGCCTCGTCCTCGCCCTGCTGTTCGCCGCCACCGCGGCCCTCGCCGCGGACACCGCCGCCGTTATCCCGCTGGAGCACCGCAATGCCGCCGAGCTGTTGCCCACCCTGCGCACCATCGCCGGCGAGGACGCCCGGATCGCCGCCGACGGCGACCGGCTGGTGATACGCGG
>WBJT01000066.1_pt1 | contig 16622 bp, 16 predicted proteins | sample 5109881 | NCBI WGS metagenome assembly WBJT01 (sample SAMN11895465, study PRJNA545514) | wastewater metagenome | isolation source: saline BTEX enrichment culture, original innoculum from Kuwait petroleum... | place: USA:Stillwater, OK | collected 2018-09-01
GCGCCCAGGCGGAGGCGACGCTGGCGGTGGAGCTCGCCGGCGATGCCCGCTTCATCGGCTGGGAGGTGACCTGCCTGGGCCGGCCGGCGGGGGCGCTGCCCTTCGTCAGCGGCCGCTTCGACGCCCGCCTGCGCATCCACCGGGATGGCCGGCCGCTGCTGCACGAACGCAACGACCTGGCCGCCGGCAGCGGTCTGCTCTCCGCGCCCTGGGGGCTCGGGGGCGCCGAGGCTACGGGCATCCTGCTCGCCACCGGCGCCGACGACGCCGCGGTGACCGCGGTGCGCGAGCTCCTGCCCGCCGATGCCGCCGCGGGCGTGACCCGGCTCGACGACGTGCTGGTGCTGCGCTGGGCCGGTGACGGCGCGGAGGCGGCCTTCGCCCTGCTGCGCGCGGCCTGGGCGGTGCTGCGCCCCCGGCTGCTGGACCGCCCGGCCTGTGAACCCCGGATCTGGAGGACCTGAGACGTGGAACTGACACCCCGTGAGAAGGACAAGCTGATGCTCGCCACCGCCGCGATGGTCGCGGAACGGCGGCTCGCCCGGGGCGTGCGCCTGAACTACCCGGAATCGATGGCCTACATCGCCAACGCCATCGTCGAGGGCGCCCGCGACGGGCGCAGCGTCGCCGAGCTGATGAGCGAGGGCACGCGGCTGCTCACCCGTGACCAGGTGATGGACGGCATCCCCGAGATGCTGCGGGAGGTGCAGGTGGAGGCGACATTCCCCGACGGCACCAAGCTGGTGACCGTCCACGACCCGATCAGCTGAGCCCGCGCGGGAGAGGAGACCGGCAATGATTCCAGGCGAGATCATCCCCGCGGACGGCGGGATAGAGCTCAACGAGGGCCGCGAGCGGCGTACCCTGAGCGTGGCCAACACCGGTGACCGGCCCGTACAGGTCGGCTCGCACTATCACTTCCACGAGACCAACCCGGCATTGTCCTTCGACCGGGATCAGGCGCTCGGCTTCCGGCTCGACATCCCCGCGGGCACCGCGGTGCGCTTCGAGCCCGGGCAGTCGCGCACCGTCACCCTGGTCGCCTACGCCGGCGAGCGCCGCGTGGTGGGGTTCCGCGGCGAGGTCATGGGGGCGGTGAAATGACGCGCATAGAACGTGACGCCTACGCCCAGATGTACGGGCCCACCACCGGTGACCGGGTGCGCCTCGGCGACACCGACCTGGTCATCGAGGTCGAGCGTGACCACACCGTCTACGGCGACGAGGTGAAGTTCGGCGGCGGCAAGGTCATCCGCGACGGCATGGGCCAGAGCCAGCGCAGCGGTGCCGAGGTCGTCGATCTGGTGATCACCAACGCCCTGATCCTCGATCACTGGGGCGTGGTCAAGGCGGACATCGGCATCCGCGACGGCCGCATCGCCGGGATCGGCAAGGCCGGCAATCCGGACACCCAGCCCGGCGTGGACATCGTGGTCGGCCCGGGCACCGAGGTGATCGCCGCCGAGGGCAGCATCGTCACCGCCGGCGGCATTGACGCGCACATCCACTTCGTCTGCCCGCAGCTGGTGGAGGAGGCGCTGATGTCCGGGGTCACCACCATGCTCGGCGGCGGCACCGGGCCCGCCACGGGCACCAATGCCACCACCTGCACCCCCGGGGCGTGGAACCTCTCGCGCATGCTCCAGGCCGCGGACGCCTTCCCCATGAACCTGGGCTTCCTGGGCAAGGGCAACGCCAGCCTGCCGGAGCCGCTGCGCGAGCAGATCAGCGCCGGCGCCATGGGGCTCAAGCTCCACGAGGACTGGGGCACCACGCCGGCGGCCATCGACAACTGCCTCACCGTGGCCGATGCCTACGACGTGCAGGTGGCGATCCACACGGACACCCTCAACGAGTCCGGCTTCGTCGAGGACACCATCGCCGCGTTCAAGGGCCGGACCATCCATACCTATCACACCGAGGGGGCGGGCGGCGGCCACGCGCCGGACATCATCAAGGCCGCCGGCGAGGCCAACGTGCTGCCGTCGAGCACCAACCCGACGCGGCCGTACACGGTGAACACCATCGACGAGCACCTGGACATGCTCATGGTCTGCCATCACCTGGACCCGGCCATCCCGGAGGACGTGGCCTTCGCCGAGTCGCGGATCCGCCGCGAGACCATCGCCGCGGAGGATATCTTCCACGACCGCGGGGCCTTCTCGATGATCGCCTCCGACTCCCAGGCCATGGGCCGGGTCGGCGAGGTGATCTCGCGCACGTGGCAGACCGCGCACAAGATGAAGCGCCAGTTCGGTGCCCTGCCCGAGGACAGCGAGCGCAACGACAACTTCCGTGCCCGCCGCTACGTGGCGAAGTACACCATCAACCCGGCGCTGACCCACGGCATCGCCCACGAGGTGGGCTCCATCGAGGTGGGCAAGCTGGCCGACCTGGTGCTCTGGAAGCCGGCGTTCTTCGGTGCCAAGCCGGGGGTCATCGTCAAGGGCGGGATGGTCGCCGCAGCCCCTATGGGTGATCCCAACGCCTCCATCCCCACGCCCCAGCCGGTGCACTACCGGCCCATGTTCGGCGCCTACGGCGGCGCGCTCGCCGAGACCGCGGTGACCTTCGTCTCCGCGGCGGCGGCGACCGCCGGCGTCGCCGACCGCCTCGGCCTCGCCAAGCGTACGGTGGCCGTTGCCGGCTGCCGCACGGTGACCAAGGCGGACATGAAGCTCAACGACTGGCAGCCCACCATCGAGGTCGATCCGCAGACCTACCAGGTCCGCGCCGACGGCGAACGCCTGACCTGCGAGCCCCTCGAGGAACTGCCCCTCGCCCAGCGCTACTACCTGTTCTGAGCGCGGGCGGCGACCATACGGAGACGACGAGCGTGATCGAGCTCACGGAACGATACGACGACGTGCGGTCCGCGGACGCGGTGCTGACCCTGCCCTTCGAGACCCGGCAGAAGAGCCGCTTCCGCGCGACCCTGGACGACGGCCGGGACGCCGGCGTGCACCTGCCGCGGGGCTCCCTGCTGCGCGACGGCGACCGGCTCGGCGGCGACGGCCTGGTGGTCCGGGTCGCCGCCGCCGCGGAGGCGGTGTCCACGGTGACCGCCCACGACCCCACGACCCTGGCGCGGGGCGCCTATCATCTGGGTAACCGGCATGTGCCGCTGCAGGTCGGCGAGGGCTGGCTGCGCTACCGCCGCGACCACGTCCTCGACGCGATGGCCGCCGGTCTCGGCCTGGCGGTGCACCACGAGTCCGCCCCCTTCGAGCCCGAGGCGGGGGCCTACGGCCACGGGCATGGTCACAGCCATCACCACCACGACCATGCCTGATCCGGCCACCCTGCGGCTGTGGCAGCTCATCAGCCCGACCCTCCCGGTGGGGGCGTACGCCTACTCCGCGGGCCTGGAGACGGCGGTGGCGGGCGGTACGGTGCGCGACGGTCCGGGTCTCGGGGACTGGCTCGCCGGGCAGGCGCAGGCGCTGCTCGTGCCGGTGGACCTGCCGGCGCTGGCGCGGCTGATGCGCGCCTGGACGGCGGGCGACGCCGAGGCACTGGGCTACTGGACCGACTGGCTGCGTGCCGCGCGGGAGACCGCGGAGCTGCGCGCCGAGGACGAGCACATGGGCCGGGCGCTGGCGCGGCTGCTCGTCAGCCTCGGCGAGAGCGACGCCGGCGACTGGGATGCCCCGGGGCGCACCAGCTGGGCGACGCTGTTCGCCCTCGCCGCCAGCCGGTGGGACATCGGTGTCGAGGATGCCGCGGCGGGCTATCTCTGGGCCTGGCTGGAGAACCAGGTCGCCGCCGGGGTGAAGCTCATCCCCCTCGGCCAGTCCGAGGGCCAGCGAGTGCTCTTCGAGCTCGGCGCGCGGGTGCCGGAGTGGGCCCGGGCCGCGCTGGGGCTCGCGGACGAGGCCCTGGGGGGCTCGGCCCCGGGCGTTGCCATCGCCAGCAGCCGTCACGAGACCCAGTACACCCGACTGTTCCGCAGTTGAACCACGGAGAATCACGATGACCCGCACCGACCCCCTTCGCATCGGTATCGGCGGCCCGGTGGGCTCGGGCAAGACCGCTCTGACCCTGGCGCTATGCCGCGCGCTGCGGGAGCGTTTCTCCCTCGCGGTGGTCACCAACGACATCTACACCCGCGAGGACGCGGATTTCCTGGGCCGTCACCACGCCCTGCCCGAGGGCCGGATCGTCGGCGTGGAGACCGGCGGCTGCCCGCACACCGCGATCCGCGAGGACGCCTCCATGAACCTCACCGCCGTGGCCGACCTCCAGACCCGGTTCCCCGGGCTGGACGCCGTGCTCATCGAGTCCGGCGGCGACAACCTGTCCGCCACCTTCAGCCCCGAGCTCTCGGATCTCACCCTCTACGTCATCGACGTCAGCGCCGGCGACAAGATCCCGCGCAAGGGCGGCCCCGGGATCACCGGCTCGGACCTGCTGGTGATCAACAAGACCGACCTGGCGCCCCACGTCGGCGCCTCGCTGGCGGTCATGGAGCGTGACGCCCGCGCGATGCGTGGTGAGCGCCCGTTCTGCTTCACGAGCCTCGCCCGGGAGGAGGGGCTGACCGGGGTGATCAGCTTCATCCTGCGCGAGGGGATGCTGGAGACGCAGGCGGAGGACCTGCCCGCGAGCGGCGTTTCGCCGGAGGAGACGGGCGCGACCGTGGCGAAAGACTAGCCGCCGGCGGCGCACCGGTCCGTCGGTGGCTCCCGGGCGGAGGTCCGGCCGGCGTCCTCCGGCCGGGTGTAGTGCACCAGCGCGACCGGCAGGCCGTTCTCCGGGTGCGGCACGACCTCCATGGGGATGCCGTAGATGTCCCGGAGGGTGGCCTCCTCCATTATGGCGTCCGGGGCCCCCTCGGCCAGGAGCCGGCCCTGACGCAGTGCGATGAGCTGGTCGCAGTAGTGTGCGGCCATGTTGATGTCGTGCAGCACGATGACCACGCCGAGCCCGAGCTCGTGGGTGAGCCGGCGGATCAGCGCCAGCATCTCCACCTGGTGAGCGATGTCCAGCGCGGTGAGGGGCTCGTCGAGGATCAGGAACCGGCTGCCCTGGGCGAGCAGCATGGCCAGCCAGACACGCTGGCGCTCGCCGCCGGAGAGGGTGTCCACCATGCGGTCCGCGAACGGCTTGGTCTGGGTCAGTGCCATGGCCCGGTCGATGTGGTGGCGGTCCTCGTCGCCGAGGCGGCGGAGCAGGCCGTGCCACGGATAGCGTCCCAGGGCCACCAGCTCGCGGCCGGTCAGGCTCTCGGTGTCCGGCAGGCGCTGGGGGAGGTAGGCCACCTCGCGTGCGAAGGCGCGCCCGCCCCAGCGCGATAGCTCACGGCCCTGAAAGCGGATCATGCCGCCGGAGGGGGGATGCTGCCCCGCGAGAAGCTTGACCAGGGTCGATTTCCCGGAGCCGTTGTGCCCGATCAGCCCGTGGACAAGACCCGCTTCCAGCGAGAGGTCGGTGGGCTGAAGAATGCGCCGGCCCTCGACCTCGAAACTCGCCCCCTTGACCTCAAACACGTCCGCGTCCGCCTGCTGTCCGCTTGCCCAGTGGGAACTGTGTCGATGATAGCCATAACGGGAATGGTTATCAATTGCGCAGGAAGGCGATAGACTGGTTTTCCCGAACGCCACTACTGGTCGAGCGACCGCCGTGATCCCCGCTCTCGAGCCCCTGTTTCCCGGTGAGTTCGCGGCCTACGGCGAGTGGCTCGTGGCCGCGAAGGCACCGGATGCGACCGTCCCCGTGCCGGCACTGCTGGAGGCGGGCGGCCTGGAGCCGTACCTGGAACGGATGCATCCGGGATTCGTGCCGTCGGCCCGCCCGGCCGTGGTCTCGCAGTGGAGCAAGTACTACTTCGCGCGGCTGATCCTGCCGGTGGCCACGGCGGCGGTCCAGGGTTGGCGCGTGCCGGTGCGGCCGGCGCACGTCGGCGCCGCCGTCGGCACCGGGGGCGACGTGGAGGCGTTCCACCTGCCGGGCCCCGGCGGGCCGTTGGAGGCCACCCCCGACGGCCCGTTCGAGCGTTTCTCTCACCTGCTCGACGACCACCTGGTGCCCGTGGTCACGGCCATCGCGCGCCGTGAGCGCCTCTCGGCCCGCGTGCTCTGGAGCAACGCGGGCAACTACCTGGAATTCGTGATCGGGCGCCTGGCGGAGGCCGGGTTGTCGCCGCGCGGCGTCGACGACGCGTATGCGCTGCTTGCCGCGTCCCGCCGGCCGGACGGAACCCGTAATCCCCTTCATCAGCCGGTGCGCTACCTTGATGTGCCGGACGGCGAGGGTGGGCGCCGCTCCTGGCGGCAGCGGCGCATGTGCTGCATCCGCGACCTGCTCCCGGAGTATGGGCTGTGCGGCAACTGTCCCCGGCTTGCGGCGCCGCCGCCCGGGGAGTGAGCGGCACCCGGGTGGAGTTTAAGAATGAAACGCATTAACATTCATAAAATGAGGTGCCCAGAGGGACATCTGCGCACGCCCTGACGACCCAGCCGGGGGGAATCCTTATGGCCGATACCGTCACCGCTGCCGTGCCGGCCGCGCAACCCGCTCCGGGACAGCGCCTGACCGTCGCCGACCTGACTGCCTATGAGCACCGTTACAACCTGAGTCACCGGGTCTCCGGCGAGGGGCACGTGCCGCCGGACCAGACAGTGGCCGAGGGCCGCGTGGCCGAGCGCCAGCCCTGGCGGGGGCTGCAGATGGTGGGCTCCGACCTGTTCGTGCGCCGTACCTACGAGGCCCATGCCCGCCCGGAGGCGCCGGCGCACGTGTCGATCATCGTGCTCCTGGAGGGCCGCGCCGAGCTGGCGCTCGGTGCGAGCCGGCACACCCTCACCGCCGGTGACGGCCTGCTCCTCGCCTATGACCGCAACCAGTCGCTGCGGGCGCGCCACCCGGCGAACCAGCGTGTGCGGGCGGTGAACCTCACCTTGCTCAGGGATTCCCTGGAGAGCGATCCTCGCCTCGCCGGCAGCGTGGACCCGCTGTTCCGTTCCCGCGGCGGCGGGCTATGGCCGGTGTCGGTGCCTTACGGGCTGCGGGTGTCGCTGGCGGAGTGGATCGCCAGTGCACCGGCGGCGCCGGCCCTTCCGTTGATGGCCGAAGGGCTCGCCCTGCAGCTCGTTGCCCAGGGGCTGGCGGGGCGCGGGCACGCGCTCCCGGCCCCGGCGCCGGCCCCCCGCGGCCGGGACTGGCGGCTGCTCGAGCGAGTGCGCGAGTACCTCGACGAGCACCCGGGCGAGCCCCATACCCTCAAGGGGCTGGCGGGACTGGCCTGCATGAGCCCCAGCACCCTGCGGGCGAAGTTCCGCCGTGCCTACGGGCGCTCGGTGTTCGACTACCTCCGCGAGCGGCGGCTGGAGCAGGCGCACCGGGCGCTGCGCGACGGCCTGAGCGTCCAGCAGGCAGCCAACCGTGCGGGCTACCGTCACGCCACGAACTTCGCCACGGCCTTCCGCCAGCGCTACGGGTTGACGCCCAGCGCTGTGCGGTGACGCCCGCATCGGGCAGGTCTGCCATCCCGCATAGCCTTTGCGGCGTGACCCAAAGGCATGACCGCGCGTGAAAAGGAATAATTCTCACTAGCGCTAAATGCCTTTGGACGACAAGCGAGGAGTTGATATGCAGATCTCCCGATCGGCCCGGCGGGGAACGGCCTGGCTACTCGGCGTATCGCTGCTGCCGCTGGCGGCGGCGGCCCAGCAGGGCACGGACGACGTTCAGCAGGGCGCCGATGACACCCAGCTGGTTCTGCCCATTACCGTGACCGGCGAGGCGGCGACCAAGACGGAGACGCCGTTCATCGAGACGCCCCAGGCGGTGTCGCTGATCACCCGCGAGGACATCGAGGAGAAGGCCGCCGACAGCGTGCAGCGCGCCGCCAACTATACCCCCGGCGTGTTCACCAACCAGATCGGTGCGTCCGGCCGCTACGATTATCTGGTGCTGCGCGGCTTCGCCGACGGCAGCATCAACAACACGTTCCTCGACGGCCTCAAGGTCATGGGGGACAGCGGTTCCTACAGCTCGATGAGCATCGACCCGTACTTCCTGCAGGACATCGAGGTGGTCAAGGGACCTGCCGCGGTGCTGTACGGGCGCTCCTCCCCCGGCGGGATCGTGGCGCTGAGCAGCAAGCGGCCCGAGTTCCGGCGCAGCGGCGAGGTGCGTTTCCGTGTCGGTAACAACGACCAGCGCAGCGCGGCCTTCGATCTCACCGGTCCCGTGGGTGAGGACGGCAATGTCGCCTATCGCCTGACCGGTCTCGGCAGCGCCGAGGATACCCAGTTCGGCCCCGTCGAGCAGGCGCGCTATGCCTTCGCGCCGTCGCTGACCTGGGATGTCTCCCCGGACACCGATCTCACCCTTCTGGCCTATTTCCAGAAAGACCCGGAAGGGGGGTACCACTCCGGCCTGCCTTACGAGGGGACGGTCGATGACCATGCCGGCATCCACCTCGACAACACCTTCTTCGAAGGGGAGCCGGATTACGAGAAATACGAGCGTACCGAGCGGATGCTCGGCTACGAGTTCGAGCACCAGTTCAATGATCGCTGGCGGTTCCGCCAGAAGGCCCGCTATCTCAACTCCGACGTCGAGATGGACCAGGTCTACGCCTACGGCTGGGTCTCGGACACCGATCTCATCCGCTACTATTCCGGCGGCGACGAGGATCTGTCTGCGTGGACGATGGACAACCAGCTGGAGGCGGACCTGACCAGCGGTCCGGTCGAACACACCGTGCTCCTCGGCGTCGACTACCAGCACCGCGATAACGACGTGGTCTGGGACTATGGAACCGTCGACAGCCTGGACGCCACCGACCCCCAGTACGGCAGCGATGTCTCGGTCTACCGCACCGACCGGCACGATCGGGAGCTGAGCCAGACCGGTCTCTATCTCCAGGACCAGATGGCGATCGGTAACTGGCGTCTCGTCGTCGGTGGCCGCCACGACTGGATCGACATCGAGAACACCGACAAGGACACCGACACCAGCAGCGAGCTGGACGACACCCAGTTCAGCGGCCGTGCCGGTGCACTCTACCTCTTCGACAACGGCGTCGCTCCCTACCTGAGCTACTCCACCTCGTTCTCGCCGAACAGCACCACTGACGAGAACGGCGATCTCCTCAAGCCCACCGAGGGTGAACAGGTGGAGACCGGGCTGAAGTACCAGCCGCCGGGCACCAGCGACCGTTACAGCGTCTCGCTGTTCCATATCACCCAGGAGAACGTCTCCACCAAGGACCCGAACGAGAGCTTCTACCGTGCCGTCGGCGAGATCCGTTCCCAGGGCGTGGAGCTCGAGATGCGCAGCCGCCTCACCGAGAACCTGTCGGTGCGGGGCGGCTACACTTATACCGACGTCACCTACGAGGAGACCGAGGACGATACCGAAGGCAACACGGCCAACCAGGTGCCGAAACACCAGGTGTCGCTGTGGGGGAACTACACGTTCCACGATGGCACGCTCGCCGGCGTGCGTACCGGGCTCGGGGTGCGCTACAACGCCGACATCTATGCCGATGAGGAGAACACCGAGAAGGTGCCGGACTACACCGTGGTCGACGCCATGCTCGGCTATGATTTCTCCCGCGTCGGCATCGATGGCATGAGTGCGCAGCTCAACGTGTCGAACCTCTTCGACCGGGAGTACATCGCCTCCTGCTACGACCTCAACTACTGCTACTACGGCCGTGAGCGGACCGTCCGGGCGACGCTCACCTACCGCTTCTAGCGCGCGCCCGGCAGGCGCGGAGGTGACGTGCGGACACGTCACCTCCGCGTGGCTCATGTCGTGGCGATCAATGCACGGCTGAGTTTGATAATGATTCCCATTATTCGTACTCTATAGCCCTTCTCTTGCCACGGCTGGATCGGAGGTCGTCATGTCGCCGCAAACTGCCTCACCGGGGCTGTTCACGCTCGTGGAGGCCGGCGGGCCCGTGCTCTGGGTGCTGGGCGTGCTTTCGGTTGTGGCGCTGGCCCTGATCGCGGGCAAATGGCTGCAGTTCGTGAGCACCGGGCTGGGGCGGTTCCGCGAGGTGGAGGCGGCGCTCACGGCCTGGCGCGGACAGGCCCGGCGTGAGGCGCTTGAGACCGTCGCCGCGAGCGCCGAGCCGGCGGCGCCGGTGGTGGCCGTGGCGATGCGCGGCACGCGGGATCCGTCGGTGAACGATGAGCAGGTGCGCGAGGAGGTGGTCCGGCAGTCTGTCGCGCTGATCCAGCGCCTGCGCAGCGGGCTGGCACCGCTGGAGCTGATCGCCCAGCTCAGTCCGCTGCTGGGGCTGCTGGGTACGGTCCTCGGTATGATTGCCGCCTTCCAGCAGCTCTCCGCCGCCGGCAGCCAGCCGGACCCGTCGGTGCTCTCCGGCGGCATCTGGCAGGCGCTCCTGACCACCGCCGCCGGCCTCATCGTCGCCATTCCGGCATTGTTCGCCCACGCGTGGCTGGATGCCCGGGTGGAGCGTTTCCGCACGCGGCTGGAGGACGCGGTGACCCGGGTGTTCACCCATGCCGCCGCGCCGGCCGGTCAGGGCCCCAGTGCCGCCACGGCGGCGCCGGCGGCCGTGGCGGAGGCCGGCGACAGGGCCGCCAATGCGTATTGAGCCGCCGGGCCGGCGGCGGCACGCGCCGAGCCTTACACCGCTCATCGACGTCGTGTTCATCCTGCTGGTGTTTTTCATGCTCGTCTCGCGCCTCGTCGACTGGGGGCGCGTGGACGTTACCGTCAGCGGCGGCGGCAGCGGGGGCGAGAGCGAGGTGCGCACCGCGGTGGTACGGGTATTGCCCGACGGCGCGACCCTCGACGGCAGCCGTTATGAGGGGCTGGACGCCCTGGCGGGCGCGGTCCGGGGGGCGGATGCGCCGGCCACCGTCTATCTCGATCCTGCCCCGGAGACGCGGTTGCAGCGGCTGGTGAGCGTTCTGGAAGGACTGCGTGCCCGCGGCGTGGAGGGTGTGCGCCTCCTCGACGACGACGGGGGGCGGTGAATGCAGCTCCCGCGGCCCTCGCCGCGGCGGCGGGGCGACGACCTGCTGCCGCTGATCAATATCATCTTCCTGCTGCTCGTATTCTTCATGGTGGCGGGTACCATGACCCCACCGGAGACATTCCCCGTGCGTCCCCCGGACACCGAGGCGGGGGCATCGGCCGACTCCGAGACCGACCTGCTCGTTGGTCCGGCGGGCGAGCTCGCCTGGCGTGGCGAGCGGGTCAGCCTCGACGGGCTCGACGAGCGCCTGGGTGCCGAGCCACCCGTTCGGGTGGTGATCCGCGCGGATGCCGCCGTCGCCAGCCGTGAGCTGATGCCGGTGCTGGCCCGGTTGCGCGCGGCCGGGGTGAAGCGGGTGACGCTGATCACGCTACGCTCGACATGATCCACGGCAATAGACGTTTCCTGCTGGCCGGGCTGGGGGTATCCCTGGCCGCGCACGCCCTCCTCCTTTGGGGGCTGTGGCGTGTGCCCGTGGGCGGCGGCGGTGGCGGTGGTGCCGGCGGTGGTGGCGGCGGCCCCGTCACCCTCGAACTGGCGATGGTCGGTGACGGCGGGCCCCGCAAGGGCGGCGCCGTGGAACAGGCATCGCCCGAGGATGCGCAGCCACAGGGCCCCCCGGCGGAGGCGATGGCGAAGGTCGCACCCGAGCCTGAGCCGAAGCCCGAGCCGAAGCCCGAGCCGAAGCCCGAGCCGAAGCCCGAGCCGAAGCCCGAGCCGAAGCCCGAGCCGAAGCCCGAGCCGAAGCCTGAGCCGAAGCCCGAGCCGAAGCCTGAGCCGAAGCCCGAGCCGAAACCGGAGCCGAAGCCCGAGCCGAAGCCCGAGCCGAAGCCTGAGCCGAAGCCCGAGCCGAAGCCCGAGCCGAAACCGGAGCCGAAACCGGAGCCGAAACCGGAGCCGAAACCGGAGCCGAAACCGGAGCCGAAACCGGAGCCGAAACCGGAGCCGAAACCGGAGCCGAAACCGGAGCCGAAACCGGAGCCGACGCCGGAACCGACGCCGGAACCGACGCCGTCATCGGATGCCGGGCCCGCGGGCAAACCGGATGCGGGGACGGACGAGCCTGCCGAGACGGCGGGCTCGCCGGACGGCGACGCAGCTGGCGGGTCGGAGGGGGCGGCCGGCAGCTCCGGCGGCAAGGGGGCGGCGTCCCCAGGCAGCGGCGGTGCGCCCGCCGGCGGTAATGCCGGGGACCCCGGTGCCGCCGGCAACAAGGGCTACCTGAGCTCGCTGGTCGCGCTGTTCGAGCGGCACAAGCATTATCCCCGACGGGCACGGCTGCGCCGCGAGGAGGGGGTCGTCCGGGTGGCGATGCGCATCGCCGCGGACGGCAGTGTCGAGGGCCTGGAGGTCGTGCGTGGCTCCGGCAGTCGGACGCTGGATCGCGCGGCCCTGCGAATGGTCCGTTCCGCCTCCCCGCTGCCGGCGCCGCCGCCCGGTCTGGTCGGCCGGCAGATCGTTATTCCCGTCGATTACCGTCTCTCCAACCGCTGACGGCGGGTCCCGCTTCCCCCCGGGCGGGGGCGCCGTTCCCTGCCTCCGCCCTGTTCGTGGAATACTGTCGCGATCAAGGGTAGTGTCAGCGCAGAGCACCGTACTCCCGGTCGGGGACGCGAACCCGGGTGCGGGACGATTCAACGGGTCGGGGACTGCCGCTGCGGCGAGACAATTCAGAGCGGGAAATGGACGCAGATCAAGCCAGGCCTTCGGGGGAGCACAGCGCGGGGAGCGGCGACTGTCCGGGAGACGGCTGCCAGGCCGGCCGCCTTCTGCAGCGGATCGTCGACGCCATCCCGGCACCGGTTTTCTTCAAGGACGCCGAGTGCCGCTATATCGGCTGCAACGAGGCCTTCGCCCGCGGCATCCTCGGGCGTGCCCCGGAGGAGGTGGCCGGCAAGGGCGTGTACGACCTTGCGCCACCGCATCTCGCCGCCGTCTACGAGGAGGCGGATCGGGCCCTGCTTGCCAGCGGCGATACCCAGGTTTACGAGACGCGGGTCCGCTTCACCGATGGCAGCGAGCGGGACATCTCCTTCCACAAGGCGGTCTTCCCGGATGACGACGGCGGTCCCGGCGGGATCGTCGGCGTGATGCTCGACATCACCGAGCGCCGCCGCCACGAGCGCCAGCTCGAGGAACGCGAGGCGATGTTCCGCAGCGTTTTCGATGCCTCCGAGGACGCCATCCTCATCCTCGACGACGACACGTTTGTCGACTGCAATCCGGCGACCCTGCACATGCTCCGGCAGCCGGACCGGGATCGTATCCTGGGCGGCCGGCCCTGCGACATCTCCCCGGAGTTCCAGCCCGACGGCCAGCGCTCCTGCGACAAGGCCGCCGAGATGGTGCGCGTCGCCTACGAGCGGCACTTCCACCGCTTCGAGTGGACCCATTTGCGGGCGGACGGCGAACCCTTCCCCTGCGAGGTCACGCTTACCACCATGGCGTTCCGCGGTCGCACCGCGCTGTACGTGGTCTGGAACGACATCACCGAGCGCCGGCAGCGCGAGCGCCGTATCGAGGAGCTCGCCCACTACGACCCCCTGACCGGGCTGCCCAACCGTCGCCTCCTCCATGCCCGCGGCAGCGCCCTGCTCGCGCGGGCGGACGACCGGGGTGAACCGCTGGGCGTGATGTACATGGACCTCAACCGCTTCAAGGACATCAACGACACTCAGGGCCATGAGCACGGCGATGCCCTGCTTCAGCAGGTGGCCGGGCGGCTGCGCGAGGTCCTGCCGGAGAGGTATCTGCTGGCCCGCCTGGGCGGCGACGAGTTCGCGGTCCTGATCCCTGGGGCGGACGAGGCGATCCTCGAGACCGAGGCCCGCCGCGTGCTCGAGTGCTTCGATCGCCCTTTCCGCCACGGCTCGTTGAGCGCCGAGCTGGGGACGAGCATCGGCCTGGTCCACTATCCGGAGCACGGTGCGACCCTGCCGGAGCTGCTCAAGAACGCCGACATCGCCATGTACGAGGCCAAGCTCGGTGGCCTCGGCTACTGTGTTTTCCGGCGTGCCCAGGCGAACCATGTGCAGGAGCGGGTCGCGCTGGAGCGTGCCCTGCGCGAGGCCATCGCCGCGCAGGACATCGAGCTGCACTACCAGCCGCGGGTGGACGTCCGCGACGGCCGGATCACCGGCCTGGAGGCACTGGCCCGCTGGCACCGTCCCGACAGGGGCTGGGTGTCGCCGGCGGAGTTCGTTCCCCTGGCGGAGCAGACCGGGCTCGTCCACGCACTGGACCGGCTGGTCCTGAACACCGCCTGCGTTCAGGCCCGGGACTGGCGCAGCCGGGGACTGAATCTGAGGGTCGGCGTGAACATCTCCGCGCTCACGCTGCAGCAAGACGACTTCGTCGCCACCGTTCTTGCCGCGCTCGCGGCCTGCGGGCTGCCCGGCGATGCCCTGGAGGTGGAGGTTACCGAGAGTGCGGCGATGCGCGATGCCGAGGCCAACACCGTGAAGCTCACCGAGCTCAAGGGCCACGGCGTGCGCGTCGCCATCGATGATTTCGGCACCGGCTACTCATCGCTCAGCTACCTCAAGCGGTTGCCGGTGGACTGCCTCAAGGTGGATCAGTCCTTCGTGCGCGATATCCCCGGTGATCCCATGGATCTGGGACTGGTGGAGACCATCGTCGCCCTCGCGGCGAGCATGGGTCTGACCACGGTGGCCGAGGGCGTGGAGACGCCGGAGCAGCTCGAGGCGGTGCGCCGCCTGGGGTGCGGCGATCTCCAGGGATTTCTCGCCGCGGCACCGGCATCCGCCGACGACCTCGAGGCCGTGCTCCGGCGCGGGTACATCGAGCTGCCCTGATCCGTTTGTCCGGATGCGCCGGCGACGCCGTCACCGGGGTGCCGCGGCCTCACTTGTGCCACGACGTTCCCGGTAGCCGACCGCCTCGGCCACGTGGGTGGCGGTGACCGCGTCGCTGCCGGCGAGGTCCGCGATCGTGCGGGCGACGCGCAGGCAGCGGTGGATCCCCCGGGCGGTGAGTCCGAGGCGCTCGCCGGCCTGGTCGAGCAGGGCGGCCGCGGTGGCGTCCAGCCGGCAGCGATCCTCCAGCACCCCCGGCGGCAGGGCGGCCGCCGGCGCGTCATCGCGCTCGTGCTGGCGACGTCTCGTCTCCGCGACCCGGGCGCGCACCGTGGCGCTGTCCTCTCCCGGCGGGCTCGCCCGCAGCTCCGTCGGCGCCAGCCGCGGCACCGAACAGAACAGGTCGATGCGATCGAGCAGGGGGCCGCTGAGCCGGCCCTGGTAGCGGGCAATCTGGTCGGGGGTGCAGCGGCATTCGCCCCCCGGGTCGCCCAGGTGGCCGCACGGGCACGGGTTCATCGCCGCCACCAACTGGAAGGTCGCCGGGTAGCGGACCTTGGCGGCGGCCCGTGAGATCTCGACCTGCCCCGTCTCCAGCGGTTCGCGCAGCATCTCCAGTGCCCGGCGGCTGAACTCCGGGAGCTCGTCGAGGAACAGTACGCCGTTATGCGCCAGCGAGACCTCGCCGGGCCTCGGACGGCCGCCGCCGCCGGCGAGCGCGACGTGGGAGGCGGAGTGGTGCGGCGCCCGGAACGGGCGCACGCCCCAGCGTGCCGGGTCGAAGCCGCCGTCGCTCACCGAGGCGACGGTCGCGCTCTCCAGACTCTCCTGCTCGGTCATTGGCGGCAGGATGCCGGGCAGGCGTGCGGCGAGCATGCTCTTGCCGGTGCCCGGCGGGCCGCACAGCAGCAGCGAGTGACCGCCCGCGGCGGCGATCTCCAGGCAGCGCCGGGCCTGCTGCTGGCCGCGGACATCGGCGAGGTCCGCCACCGAAGGGCCTCGACCGGCGGGTGGCGGCGTCGCCACGGCGAGCGGGGTGCGGGCGGTGAGGTGGGCGCAGACGTCGAGGAGGTGGTCCGCGGTGAGGACGCGGCCCGTCCCCACGAGGGCGGCCTCGGCGGCGCTGTCGCGGGGCAGGACGGCCCGGCGGCCGGCGCGCTGGCAGTGCACCGCGAACGGCAGGGCACCGGAGATGCCGCGCAGGGCGCCGGTCAGTGCCAGCTCGCCGGCGAATTCCAGCCCGTCGAGGGCATCGGCCGGGATCTGGCCGGACGCGGCGAGGATGCCGAGGGCGATGGGCAGGTCGAAGCGTCCGCCGTCCTTGGGCAGGTCCGCCGGGGCGAGGTTGATGGTCACCCGGCGCGGCGGGAAGTCGAAGCCGCTCATCACCAGCGCGCTGCGCACGCGCTCGCGGGACTCCTTCACCGCGGTCTCGGGCAGGCCGACGATGGTGAGCGACGGCAGGCCGCCGGCGAGGTGGACCTCCACCGCCACCGGCGGCGCCTCCACGCCGACACCGGCGCGGCCGTTCACGACTGCTAGGGACACGCGAACCTCCCTGTTCCCGGTGCGGGGGCCGTCCTGCCCCCGCCGCAGGCGGCGTCAGGCGCCGCCGGATTCCGTCTCGTCGCCGGAAACGGCGGCGTCTCCGCCGGCCGGTCCGCCTTCCAGTTCGGCGACTCGGCGTTCCAGGGCCTCCAGCTTCGCGCGGGTCCGCGCAAGCACCTTCGCCTGGGCGTCGAACTCCTCGCGGGTCACCAGCTCCATGCGCGAGAACGCCGACTGCAGGGCAGTGCGGGTGTTCTTCTCGATCTCCTGCTGGAACTCGCGCACGCCACCGG
>WBJT01000016.1_pt2 | contig 16450 bp, 14 predicted proteins | sample 5109881 | NCBI WGS metagenome assembly WBJT01 (sample SAMN11895465, study PRJNA545514) | wastewater metagenome | isolation source: saline BTEX enrichment culture, original innoculum from Kuwait petroleum... | place: USA:Stillwater, OK | collected 2018-09-01
AGCGCCTCGTGTCCAACGCCGCCGCGATCCTGCAGCCGCAGATCGAAGCCCAGGGCGTTGCCCAGTGCCGGGATCGAGGGGATGTTGAAGGCGAATACCCGGCCGTCGCGGATCAGCCCGGCGAGATCGCGGTTGGCCTTCTGGATGATGGCGCCGACGCTCTCGGTTTCCGGATCGCGCTCGGACCACGGGTTGAGGTTCACGAAGGCGATACCCGCGTTCTGCGCCCGTCCCGCGAAGCTGAAGCCGGCCACGGTGAAGATGCCGTCCACGGCATCCTGGTCGAGGAAGTAGTCCTTCACCTTGTCCATGGTCGCCTTGGTGCGCTGCTGGGTTGCCCCGGAGGGGAGCTGGTACTGCACCAGCACGACGCCCTGGTCGGCGGACGGAAGGAAGCCGCCGGGCACCCGGGTGAAGCCGTAGGCGGTGCCGGCCACGATCGCCGCGAAGACCACGCCATAGATCCACGGATGGCGGCCGAAGTGGCCGACGGTCGCGGCGTAGCCGCTGGTGGCGCCGTCGATGCCGCGGTTGAACCAGCCGAGCAGCCGGTGCAGCAGGGTCTCGTGCTCCTGGCGTTTGAGCAGGCGGGCGCACAGGATGGGGCTGAGGATCAGTGCCACCAGCACCGAAAGTGCCATCGCCGCCACCAGGGTTAGCGAGAACTGCCGGTAGATCGCACCCACCGAGCCCGGGAAGAAGGCCATGGGCACGAACACGGCGGAGAGCACCACGCCGATGCCTACCAGCGCACCGCTGATCTGGCCCATGGACTTGCGCGTCGCCGCCATGGGGCCAAGCCCGTCCTCATGCATGACGCGTTCGACGTTCTCCACCACGACGATGGCGTCGTCGACCAGTAGCCCGATCGCCAGGACCATACCGAACATGGTCAGCATGTTGATGGAGAACCCTGTCGCTGCCATCACCGCGAAGGTGCCGAGCAGCACCACCGGCACCGCCAGCGTCGGGATCAGCGTGGCCCGCCAGCTCTGCAGGAACAGGATCATCACCAGCACCACGAGGGCGATGGCCTCGATCAGGGTGCGGACCACCTCCTCCATCGAGGCCTCGACGAAGGGGGCGGTCTCGAAGGGGGTGGCGACCTCGAGGTCCTTCGGGAAGTAGGGTTCGAGCTCGTTGAGGCGTTCCTCCACGCGCCGGGTGGTCTCCAGGGAGTTCGCGCCGGGCGCCAGGGTGACGGCCAGGCCGGCGGCCGGCTGGCCGTTGTAGAAGCTGTCGATGTGGGTGGAACCGCCGCCTAGCGCGACCCGGGCGATGTCGCCCAGACGCACGCGGGAGCCGTCCGGCTGGGTCTTGATGAGGATGTTGCGGAACTCCTCCGGCGTGTTCAGCAGCGTCTGCGAGGTCACCGTCGCGTTGAGCTGCTGGCCCTCCACCGCCGGCAGACCACCGAACTGGCCCGCCGTGACCTGGGCGTTCTGGGTCTCGATGGCCGAGCGCACGTCGGACACGGTGAGGCCATAGCGGATGAGCGCGTCCGGGTCGAGCCAGATGCGCATCGCGTACTCCGAGCCGAACACGGTCACGCTGCCCACGCCGGTGACTCGGGCGATGGGTTCCTTGATGTCCGAGTGCACGAAGTCGGCGATCGCCTGCTTGGTCATCTCGCCGTCGCCGGAGATGAAGGCCTTGACCAGCAGGAAGCTCTCGCTCGCCTTTTCCACGCTGATGCCCTGCTGGCGCACCACCGTGGGCAGACGCGGCTCGGCCAGCGCCAGCTTGTTCTGAACCTGCACCTGGGCGATATCGGGGTCGGTGCCGCTGGCGAAGGTCAGGGTGATGGTCGCGTGGCCGGTGGAGTCGGAGGTCGAGCCCATGTAGAGCAGGCCGTCCAGGCCGGTCATTTCCTGCTCGATAACCTGCACCACGGTGTTCGAGACCGTGTCCGAGGACGCACCGGGGTAGCTTGCCTGGATCTCGACCGCCGGTGGTGCGACGGTCGGGTAGCGCTGGATCGGCAGCGTGTTGATGGCGAGGACGCCGGCGAGCATCACCGCGATCGCCAGCACCCACGCGAAGACCGGCCTTTTCAGGAAGAAATTAACCATTGTCGGTCTCTCCCGGCCGGTTCGGGATCTCGGCCGCAACGGCCTTCACCGCCTGGCCCGGCCGTGCCTTCTGCAGGCCCGAGACAATGACGCGATCACCCGCCGAGAGGCCGTCCTCAACGACCCAGAAGCTGCCGAGGGCGCGGCCCACCTTGACGCTGCGCTGCTCGGCCTTGCCCTCGCCGTTGACCACCAGTGCGGTCGCCTCGCCCTGGCGGTTGTGGGTGATGCCCTGCTGGGGCACGAGCAGGGTGTCCTGCTTGGTGCCGGAGCTCAGCCGTGCGCGCACGAACATCCCGGGCATGAGCTCATGGTCCGGGTTGGGGAAGACCGCGCGCAGGGTCACCGTTCCCGTGCCCTGGTCGACGGTCACCCCGGTGAACTCCAGCTTGCCGGGATGGCCGTATTCGGTGCCGTCGTCGAGCAGCAGCTCCACCCGGGCCTTGCCGGGCTCGGCCTTCTCCAGGTCGCCGCGGTGGAAGGCGCGCCTGAGGCGTATCATTTCGGTGGTCGAACGCTGGATGTCGACGTAGATGGGGTCGAGCTGGGTGATCCGGGCCAGTGCGGTCTCCTGGTTTGCGGTCACGAGTGCGCCCTCGGTGACATACGACTGGCTGATGCGTCCGTCGATGGGGGCATCGATGCTGGTGTAGGCAAGATCGATGCGGGCGGATTCCAGCGCCGCCTTGGCCGACGCCACCCGCGCCTTCTGCTCCTGGTAGGCGGCCTGGACGTCGTCGTAGTCCTGCTGGCTGACGTGGTTCTTCTTGACCAGATCGCTGTAGCGCTCGGCCTTGCGCCGGGCACTGTCCAGGGTCGCGCGGGCTTCGGCCAGGCTGGCCTCCGCCTCGTGGACGGCGGCCCGGTAGCGGCGCGGGTCGATCTCGTAGAGCGTGTCCCCGGCGCTTACCTGGGTGCCGGCCCGGAAGTCGCGCTTCTGCAGGATGCCGGTTACCTGCGGCCGGACCTCGGCGACGCGGTAGGCGGAGGTCCGCCCCGGAAGACGGGTGACCTGTTCCACCGGCTGCATGTGTAACTCGACCACACCGACCTCCGGCGGTGGCCGCTTCGACTGCTGGGCCACGGCGGGGCCGCCGGCGAGGCCCGCGAGTGCCGCCGAGAGGACGATCACGGCGGAGAGCGAACGGGAGTTATAGGCGTTGCGCATGGCAATCCTTCCTTGTGGCCGTGTTCTGAGCCATAGGGGAGAGAGGCTCGAAGGAATAGACATCAAATTATACATACACGAATGTATGGTTAAAAGCCGGGAGACCGGCGGGATGCCGGTCGCGGTCGGGAAGGGGTGCCCGGGGCGTCAGAAGGCGTAGGAGAGCACGATTCCGGCGGCGGTCTGGTTGGCGTCGCCGACGTCCGCGACGATGGGGCTGTCCGCGGCGTCCCCGAGAATGCGGCCGGCGCGGGTTATTGCCGTCACCGACCAGCCCGCTCCCAGCCGGCGCGTGACCCGGGCCGTTACCCGGACCTCGTAGTAGGCGCCGCCCGGGTGGAACGCGTCGAGCCCCGAGCGCGCGCTCCCGGCCGGGGAGACGGCGAACAGGGCGTCGTTCCAGTCGTCGTCGCCCCAGGTGAGATCGGGGCCGACGGCATAGCGCCAGCGTTGCCCGATGCGCCCGGCATAGCGGGTCCCCACTCGTGCACGCAGGCCCTCGAGGTCGCCGGTGACCGGGGTGGCGATATCCCCCCGGAGTCGCCAGGGACCCCGGCGCCAGTGCGCGGCGATGCCCGCGAGTGCGCCGCCGTCCACACTCTCCAGGCCCTCCAGGTCGCCGGCGTCGCTTCGTCCCCCGGCCCGGGTGACGAAGGGACCGACGCGCAGACCGGTTCGCCGGAACACGTCCCAGCCGATGCCGTCCGTCACGGTGGCATAGAATGGCCCATGGCGGATGTCGAAGTAGGGTACCGGATCCGTGTCGTGGTCGTCGGAACCCCGGTAGCTCGGGGCATGGAGAACGCCGGCGCCGAGGCGCACGGTTGTCTCCGGCCCGTCCGCGGCGGCCGCTGTGGCGGCCAGCGTCAGCGCGATCGCGGCGGTGATCCCCACGACGGTGTTACCCATGTTCTGTTCCCCTGGCTGGCTGTGTCTGTCCCGATCAGGGCGTCGGCCCCGGAAGTGGCTGCGCCCGGGTAACCATACAGGGGCCGCGGCGCCGGATCATGCGCGGCCCATGCATCATGGGCTCAGAAGTGGTAGGCGAGCTCCAGGGAGACGATGTCGACGCCGGGATTCTCCTCGTAGAGGTCGGCGTTCGAGGTGTGCTGGGCGCGCACCGCGACGTGGAAGGCGGGCAGCGGGCGCCAGCCCACGGCGATATGGCTGGTGAACTGCATGTGGCCGCCGAGGTCATGGCCCGCGGCCGTGCTGTCGGAGAGCACGGAGGGCTGGACACCGGTGCTGAGCAGGATGGGCTGACCGGGCCACTGGTAGGTGAGGACCGGGCCCAAGGCGGCGAGGTGGGTGTCATCCCCGGAGCCGCCCCAGTGGCTGGCCATGGCCTCCCAGTGGGCATTCACCCCCTCCGGCAGGTAGGCGTCGACGATATGCCGCTGCACCCAGGGTGCGCCCCGCCGCAGGTAGAGGGTGACGGAGTCGACGTTGTCGCCACTGCCCGCACGCACGCCCACGCTCGTCGATGCCGGGTGTGGGGCGTCTCCGCCGGCCGCACAGGTGACGGACGGGGCGGCCGTGGCCAGGGCCGCGGTGATCAGCGCGGCGCGTAGTGCCATGGTCATTGCGTATCCTCGGGGTAGGCCGGGTGCCACTGTATCCATTCGTCGGATACAAACATGTTTGTATGTTATGGCGCGACCCGGAACCGGTCAAACCCGACGGCCATGCCCGTCGGGTTGCCGGGGGCGCGTTCGTACCTGCGGTCAGCCCTTGGGGCCGGTGAGCAGCCAGACGATGAGGCCCAGCACCGGCAGGACGAGGATGCCCACGATCCAGAGGACCTTGGCGCCGGTGCTTGCGCGGCTCTGGACGATGCGCACGAATGCGTAGACCTCGATTATGAGCAGGATGAGGCCGAGAAAACCGCCGATCTCTATGCCCATGGGTGCTCCCGTTGGCTCGGTCCCGGACTGCCGGAACGCCTGTTACATGTTGGGGTAGTTGGGTCCGCCACCGCCCTCGGGGACGACCCAGTCGATGTTCTGGGTCGGGTCCTTGATGTCGCAGGTCTTGCAGTGCACGCAGTTCTGCGCGTTGATCTGCAGCCGCGGGTTGCCCGCGTCGTCCTCGACGAACTCGTACACCCCGGCGGGGCAGTAGCGCGCCTCCGGGCCGGCGTAGCGCTCGAGGTTCACGCGCACGGGCACGTCATCGTCGCGTAGCGTGAGATGGCAGGGCTGGCTCTCCTCGTGATTGGTGTTGGAGATGAACACCGAGGAGAGCCGGTCGAAGGTGACCACGCCGTCGGGTTTCGGGTAGTCGATGGGTGTGGCCTCGTCCTTCGCCCTGAGCTGCTCGTGGTCGGCGTGGTGGTGGAACGTCCACGGTGCCTTGCCCCGGAACAGGTACGTATCGATGGCGGAGTAGGCCATCGCCGGCCACAGCCCCCAGCGGAAGGCGGGACGAATGTTGCGTGCGCGGTGGAGCTCGTCCCATAGCCAGGTTCGGCGCAGCCGCTCGGGGTAGGCGCTGACCTCGGCGCCGGCCTCCGCTGCCTCGCCGGTGAGCGCCTCGAAGACCGTCTCGGCGGCGGTCATGCCGGACTTCATGGCGGTGTGGCTGCCCTTGATCCGCGGGGTGTTGAGAAAGCCCGCGGTGTCGCCGATCAGCGCCCCGCCCGGGAAGGTCAGCCGCGGGATCGACTGGTAGCCGCCCTCGCTGATCGCGCGCGCGCCATAGCTGATGCGCCGCCCGCCCTCGAAGGTGGGGCGGATCGCCGGGTGGGTCTTGAACCGCTGCATCTCCTCGAACGGCGAGAGGTAGGGGTTGTCGTAGTCGAGCCCGACCACGAAGCCCACCGCCACCTGGTTGTCCTCGAGGTGGTAGAGAAAGCTCCCGCCGTAGGTCTTGGAGTCCATCGGCCAGCCCACGGTGTGGACGACCAGCCCCGGCTGGTGCTGCGCCGGATCCACCTCCCAGAGCTCCTTGATCCCGAGCCCGTAGGTCTGCGGGTCGGCGTCGGCACGCAGGTTGAAGCGCTCGAACAGGGTCTTGGTCAGCGAGCCGCGGCAGCCTTCGGCGAACAGTGTCTGGCGGGCGTGCAGCTCCACGCCCGGCTCGTGGTTCGGCCCCGGTGTGCCGTCCGGGTTCAGGCCCATGTCGCCGGTGGCCACGCCCTTGACTGCCCCGTCCTCGTGGTAGAGCACCTCGGCGGCGGCGAAGCCCGGATAGATCTCCACGCCCAGGGCCTCGGCCTGCTCGGCGAGCCAGCGGCAGAGGTTGCCGAGGCTGATGATGTAGTTACCCGCGTTGGCCATCTGCGGCGGCGTGGGTAGCCGTCGGGCGCTGCGCTCGCCGAGCAGCAGGAAGCGGTCCTCGGCGACCGGCGTGTGCAGCGGTGCGCCGCGGTCGCGCCAGTCCGGCAGCAGCTCCTCGAGTGCGCGCGGGTCGAGCACTGCCCCGGAGAGGATGTGGGCGCCGATCTCGCTGCCCTTCTCGAGCACGCATACCGACAGCGCCTGCCCGGCCTCTTCGGCCTGCTGCATCAGACGGATCGACGCCGCCAGGCCCGAGGGCCCGCCGCCGACGATCACCACATCGTATTCCATGCTCTCGCGTTCACTCGTCACGGCTCTCTCTCCCGTTCTTGTTCATCGCCCGGGGCCCGGGGATGCCCCCGCCATCCTCGGCCGGTCCCCGCCCCCGCGCTGTTTCATCTCCGACCCCGGGTTGTGTCTGATCCCCTGCGACGTCAGGCGCGTGCCGCGAGCGCCTGGGCCACCCGAGAGGCGGGCTCGCGGCCGAGCTTGCCGGAGATCCAGCGTCCGGTGGCCGCGAGGGTCTCCAGGTCCACACCGCTCGTGATCCCGAGGCCGTCGAGCAGGTAGACGACGTCCTCGGTGGCGACATTGCCCGAGGCGCCCTTCGCGTAGGGGCAGCCGCCGAGGCCTGCCACCGAGCTGTCGACGGTGGCGATGCCGAGCTCCATGACCGCGTAGAGGTTGGCCAGGGCCTGCCCGTAGGTGTCGTGGAAGTGCGCGGCGAGTCGGGCCATCGGCACCCGATCCGCCACGGCCTCGACCATCCGCTGGGCCTTGCGGGGCGTGCCCACGCCGACGGTATCGCCCAGCGAGATCTCGTAGCAGCCCATTGCGTGGAGTTCGGCGGACACGGCGGCAACCGCCTCCGGCGCGATCTCCCCCTCGTAGGGGCAGCCGAGCACGCAGGAGACATAGCCCCGCACCCGCACGCCCCGCTCCCGCGCGGCCTCGATCACCGGCCGGAAACGCGCCAGGCTCTCGGCGATGGAGCAGTTGATGTTCCGCTGCGAGAAGCTCTCGGAGGCGGCGCCGAATACGGCGATCTCATCGGCGCCGGCGGCCAGGGCGGCGTCCAGGCCCTTCATGTTGGGTACGAGCACCGGGTACTGCACGCCCTGGCGCCGGCGGATGCCCTGGAGGACCTCGGCGCTGGCCGCCATCTGCGGCACCCACTTGGGGGAGACGAAGGCGCCGGCCTCGACCACCGGCAGCCCCGCGTCGGCGAGGCGCTCGATCAGCTCGATCTTGACTGCCGCGTCGATGCTCTGCGGTTCGTTCTGCAGCCCGTCGCGCGGGCCGACCTCGACGATGCGCACGGAGTCGGGAAGAGGCATGGCGGATTCCACTCGCGGTTCGGTTTCCCGGGGGCCCGGCGGGCGGCCCGGAAACAACTTTACATATTAAACGTTTCCCGGCAAAGCGATGCCGTCACTCCGCCGGGCGGATGGCCAGCAGCTCGATGCCCTCGGAGACCTGCTCGCCCTCGGCGTGGCTGACGTGCTCGACAACCCCGTCGGCCGTCGCCTTGATGGTGTACTCCATCTTCATCGCCTCCAGGATCATCAGGGGCTGACCTTCACTTACCGTATCACCGGGAGACACCAGTACGCTCACCACCGTGCCCGGCATCGGCGCGGTGAGGCTGCCTTCCTGGACCTCGTCCTCCATGCCCACGGTCAGCGGGTCGTGGCAGAGCAGCTGGCGCGAGGAGCCGTCGCAGATAATGGTCAGCTCCGCACCGCGGCGGACCACCGTGGCCGTCAGGCGCACCCCGTTGAGGTCGACGCGCATGTCGCCGTCCGCGTCCAGCCGGCCGCGGGCACGGACCTCGCCGCCGGGCAGCTCCAGCAGGTAATGGCCCTCGCGGTAGTGGGCGGTTACCGCGATATCGTCCCCGCCGTCGCGGAAGTGCAGCGTGTGGTGGTTGTCGTCGTTGAGCACCCAGCCGCTGGCGTCGTGCCAGGGGGAATGCGGGTCCGCGGAACGGGCGGCGCGGGCTGCGGCCTCCGCGTCGATGCGCAGGAATTCGGCCAGGCATGCCAGTGCGAGCACCCGGTCGGAGACGGGCTCCGGGGCCGGGAAGAGGGCGTCGCGGTGGTTGTCGATGAAACCGGTGTCCAGCTCCGCGGCGGCGAAGGCCGGGTGCGCGGTCAGGGCCTGGAGGAAGGTGATATTGGTGGTCGGCCCCACCACCTGGAAGTGCGCGAGCGAGCGGCGCAGCCGGCGCAGGGCGCTGGCGCGGTCTTCGTCCCAGACCACGAGCTTGGCGATCATCGGGTCGTAGTGGACGCTGACCTCATCGCCCTCGCGCACCCCGGTGTCGATACGCACCTGGGCACCTTCATCCGGTGTGCGCATGTGGCTGATCCGGCCGGTGGCGGGGAGGAAGTCGTTGGCCGGGTCCTCGGCGTAGATGCGGGCCTCGAAGGCATGGCCGTGGATGGTCAGCGACTCCTGCCCGCGGGGCAGGGGTTCGCCGTCGGCCACGCGCAGCTGCCACTCCACGAGGTCCTCGCCGGTGATCATCTCGGTCACCGGGTGCTCCACCTGCAGCCGGGTGTTCATCTCCATGAAGTAGAAGCTCCCGTCCTGGTGGACGATGAACTCCACCGTGCCCGCGCCGACGTAGCCGATGGCCTGGGCGGCGCGGGCGGCGGCCTGGCCCATCTCGCGACGACGCGCCTCGGTCATGCCGGGGGCCGGGGCCTCCTCGACCACCTTCTGGTGGCGGCGCTGCACCGAGCAGTCCCGTTCGAAGAGGTGCACCACCTGGCCCTGGCTGTCGGCGAAGACCTGGACCTCGATGTGGCGTGGCTGGAGGAGGTACTTCTCGATCAGCACGCGGTCGTCGCCGAAGCTCGCCGCGGCCTCGCGCCGCGCGGCGGCGAGCTCGTCGGCGAAGTCCCCCGGGCGCTCGACACGGCGCATGCCCTTGCCACCGCCGCCGGCGCTGGCCTTGATCAGGACCGGGTAGCCGATCTCCGCCGCGGCGTCGGCGAGCCGTGACGGGTCCTGGTCCTCGCCGTGGTAGCCGGGGACCAGCGGCACGCCGGCCTCGGCCATGATGGTCTTGGCGGCGCTCTTCGAGCCCATTGCCTCGATGGCGGAGGCGGGCGGGCCGATGAACGTGATCCCGGCGGCCTCGCAGGCACGGGCGAAGTCAGCGTTCTCGGAGACGAAGCCGTAGCCGGGATGGACCGCCTGGGCGCCGGAGCGGCGGGCGACTTCGAGGATGCGCTCGGTGTCGAGATAGCTCTCGCGCGCCGGGGCCGGGCCGATCAGCCAGGCCTCGTCGCAGAGGTGGACGTGGCGTGCGTGGGTGTCCGCCTCGGAATAGACGGCGACGGTGCGCACGCCGAGCCGCCGGCAGGTCTGGGCCACCCGGCAGGCGATCTCGCCGCGGTTTGCGATCAGTATCTTGTCGAACATCGGTGATCCCCGATCGGTTCGTGGTCGGTCGTTTCGGTGCCGCGCCCCGGTGTCACCAGCGCCAGGCCGCACGCCGTTTGCCGAGGAAGGCGCTTACCCCCTCGCGGCCCTCGTCGCTGGCGCGTTGGTCGGCGATGCGCTGGGCGGTCTCCTCGACCATGAGCTCGTCGAGCTCGCCGCGGGAGACGTCGAGGGCCAGGCGCTTGGCCTCGCGCATGGCCCGCGGCCCATTGCCGCGGAGGCCCGCAACGATGCGCGCGACGGCGTCCTCCAGGGCCTCCGGAGGCACCACCTCGTGCACCAGCCCCATGGCCCGGGCGGTGCGGGCGTCGAAGCGCTCGCCGGTGACGAAGTAGCGCCGGGCCTGGCGCTCGCCGATGGCGCTGACGACATACGGGCTGATCACCGCCGGGATCAGTCCCAGGCGCACCTCGGAGAGGGCGAACATCGCGGTGTCCGCGGCCACGGCGATATCGCAGCAGGCGACCAGGCCGACGCCGCCGCCCATTGCCGCGCCGTTGACCCGGGCGATGGTGGGCTGGGGCAGCCGGTAGAGGGTATGCATCAGCCGGCCGAGGCCCCGGGAGTCCTCGAAGTTCTCCTGCCAGTCATAGTCCGCCATGCGCCGCATCCAGTTGAGATCGGCGCCGGCGGAGAAGCTGCGGCCCTCGGCGGCGAGCACCACCGCATGAACGTGCTCGTCGCGGCCCACGCGGACCAGGGCCTCCGTGAGCTCGGCGATCAGGGCGTCGTCGAAGGCGTTGTGGACCGCCGGGCGGTCCATGGTAATGCGCGCGATGCCGGCATCGGTGGTGACGGTGAGGCTGTTCTCGCTCATGGCTCCCCCGTGGCTACATCCGGAACACGCCGAAGCGGGTCGGCTGCTGCGGGGCGTTGAGCGCGGTGGACAGCCCCAGCCCCAGGACCATGCGGGTGTCCGCCGGGGCGATGACGCCGTCATCCCACAGCCGGGCGCTGGCGTAGTAGGGGTGGCCCTCGCGCTCGTACTGCTCGCGGATCGGGGCCTTGAAGGCCTCTTCCTCGTCGGCACTCCACTCCCCGCCCTTGCGCTCGATGCCGTCGCGGCGCACCTGCGCGAGCACCGCCGAGGCCTGCTCACCGCCCATCACGGAGATGCGCGCGTTGGGCCACATCCACAGAAAGCGCGGCGAGTAGGCGCGTCCGCACATGCCGTAGTTGCCGGCACCGAAGCTGCCGCCGATGATCACCGTGAACTTGGGCACGGCGCTGGTGGCCACGGCGGTTACCAGCTTGGCGCCGTCCTTGGCGATGCCGCCGGACTCGTACTTGCGCCCGACCATGAAGCCGGTGATGTTCTGCAGGAACACCAGTGGGATACCGCGCTGGCTGCACAGCTCCACGAAGTGCGCGCCCTTGAGCGCGGATTCCGAGAACAGCACGCCGTTGTTGGCGACGATGCCCACCGGATAGCCGTGGATGCGGGCGAAGCCGCACACCAGGGTGGTGCCGTAGAGGGCCTTGAACTCGTCGAGCTCGCTGCCGTCGACGATGCGCGCGATCACCTCGCGGACGTCGTAGGGCTGCTTGGTGTCCGCCGGGACAATGCCGTTGAGTTCGTCCGGGTCGTGCAGCGGCGCGCGCGGCTCGCGGACGTCGAGCTCGTTGGGCTTGCGGTGGTTGAGGTTGGCGACGATCCGCCGCGCGGTGCCGAGCGCGTGGGCGTCATTGAGGGCATAGTGGTCGGTGACCCCGGAGATCCGCGAGTGGGTATCGGCGCCGCCGAGCTCCTCGGCGGAGACCTCCTCGCCGGTGGCCGCCTTCACCAGCGGTGGGCCACCCAGGAAGATGGTGCCCTGCTCGCGCACGATCACGCTCTCGTCGGCCATGGCGGGGACATAGGCGCCGCCGGCGGTGCACGAGCCCATCACCACCGCGACCTGGGGGATGCCCTTCGCGGAGAGATTGGCCTGGTTGTAGAAGATCCGGCCGAAGTGGTCCCGGTCGGGGAAGACCTCGTCCTGGTTGGGCAGGTTCGCGCCGCCGGAGTCGACCAGGTAGATGCAGGGCAGGTGGTTCTGCTCGGCGACCTCCTGGGCGCGGAGGTGTTTCTTCACCGTCAGCGGATAGTAGGTGCCGCCCTTAACCGTGGCGTCGTTGGCGACAATCATGCACTCGCGCCCGGCAACGCGACCGATTCCGGCGATGATCCCGGCCGCCGGCACGTCGTCGTCGTAGACCTCGTGGGCGGCGAGCTGGGAGAGCTCCAGGAAGGGCGAGCCCGCATCCAGCAGCACGCGGATGCGGTCCCGGGGCAGGAGCTTGCCGCGGGCGAGGTGGCGTTCCCGCGCCCTGTCGCCGCCGCCGCGCTTGATGCCTCGTACCTTCTCTCGCAGGTCCGCGACCAGCGCGTCCATCGCCGCCCTGTTCTCGGCGAAGCCCTCGCTGCGCGGACCGAACTTGCTCTTGATGACGCTCACGATTGTCCCCGTTGCCGTCGGTTCAGACCCGTTCCACCGCCACCGCCGTGGCCTCGCCGCCGCCGATGCAAAGCGAGGCGATGCCGCGGCGCACGTCCCGGCGTTCCATGGCGGCGAGCAGGGTGACGATCAGCCTCGCCCCGGAGCAGCCGATGGGGTGGCCCAGGGCGCAGGCACCGCCGTTGACGTTCACCGCCTCGTGGGGCAGGCCGAGCTCGTGCATGGCCGCCATGGTGACCACGGCGAAGGCCTCGTTGATCTCGAAGAGGTCGACGTCGCCCGTTTGCCAGCCCACGCGCTCGCACAGGGTGCGCATCGCCCCCACCGGCGCGGTGGTGAACCAGGCCGGGGCCTGGGCATGGCCGGCGTGGCCGCGGATCACCGCCCGGGGGGCGAGGCCGCGGCGCTCCGCCTCGGAGGCGCGCATGAGCACCAGCGCGGCACCGCCGTCGGAGATGGAGCTGGAGTTCGCCGGTGTCACCGTGCCGTCGCGGCGGAAGGCCGGCTTGAGAGCGGGGATGCGGTCGATGCGTGCCTGTCCCGGCTGCTCGTCGGTGTCCACGCGTTCCTCGCCGCCGCGGCCGGTCACGGTGACCGGGGCGATCTCGTCGGCGAAGTCGCCCTCGGCGATGGCGCGGTTGGCACGGTTGAGTGACTCGATCGCGAAGGCGTCCTGGGCCTCGCGGGTGAAGCCGTAGTGCTCGGCAGTGTCCTCGGCGTAGGTCCCCATCAGCCGCCCGGGATCGTAGGCGTCCTCGAGGCCGTCGAGGAACATGTGGTCGAGCACGCGCCCGTGGCCGAGACGGTAGCCCGAGCGGGCCCGGTCGAGGAGGTAGGGCGCGTTGGACATGCTCTCCATGCCACCGGCGACCAGCACGTCCGCGCTGCCCGCGGCGATGAGGTCGTGGGCGAGCATCACGGCCTTCATGCCCGAGCCGCAGACCTTGCTGACCGTGGTGCAGGGCACGGACTGCGGCAGCCCGGCGCCGATGGCGGCCTGGCGGGCCGGTGCCTGGCCGACGCCGGCGGGCAGGACGTTGCCCATGAAGACCTCGCCGGCGGCATCCGGCTCCAGGCCGGCACGGCTTACCGCCGCGGCGATGGCGGCGGCGCCCAGCGCCGGGGCACGCAGGGCGGCGAGCTGGCCCTGGAAGCCCCCCATGGGGGTGCGTGCGGCACTGACGATGACGATGGGGTCGCTGGCGGTCTCGCGCATGACCGGGCCCTCGCGGTTGGTGTCGCTTCGGTGTCGGAGCGGCGGCCCGCCCGGCGGGCCGCCGGCTCAGGCCGTCTCGCGGAAGAGTTCGCGGCCGATGAGCATCCGCCGGATCTCGCTGGTGCCCGCGCCGATCTCGTAGAGCTTGGCGTCGCGGAGCAGCCGTCCGGTAGGGTACTCGTTGATATAGCCGTTGCCGCCGAGGATCTGGATGGCCTCCAGCGCCATCTGCGTCGCCTTCTCGGCGGCGTAAAGGATCGCGCCGGCGGCATCCTTGCGGGTGGTCTCGCCACGATCGCAGGCCGCGCCGACGGTGTAGACGTAGGCCCGGCAGGCATTGAGTGTGGTGTACATGTCCGCGACCTTGCCCTGGATGAGCTGAAACTCGCCGATGGGTTGGTCGAACTGGCGGCGCTCGTGGATGTAGGGGACCACCGTGTCCAGACACGCCTGCATGATGCCGAGGGGACCGGCGGCGAGCACGGCGCGCTCGTAGTCCAGGCCGCTCATGAGCACATGCACGCCGCGGTTCTCCTCGCCAAGCACGTTCTCCGCGGGGACCTCGCAGTCGCTGAACACCAGCTCACAGGTATCCGAGCCGCGCATGCCGAGCTTGTCGAGCTTCTGCGCCGTGCTGAAGCCGGGCATCCCCTTCTCGACGATGAAGGCGGTGATGCCGCGCGGACCCGCCTCCGGGTCGGTCTTGGCGTAGACCACCAGCGTGTCGGCCTCCGGGCCGTTGGTGATCCACATCTTGTTACCGTTGAGGACGTAGCGGTCCCCCCGGCGCTCGGCGCGCAGGCGCATGGAGACCACGTCGGAGCCGGAACCGGGCTCGGACATCGCCAGCGCGCCGACGTGCTCGCCGGTGACCAGCGGCGGCAGATAGCGCTCGCGCTGGGCGGCGCTGCCGTTGAGGCGGAGCTGGTTGATGCAGAGGTTGGAGTGGGCGCCGTAGGACAGCCCGATGGAGGCGGAGGCCCGGCTGATCTCCTCCATCGCGATCATGTGGGCGAGGTAACCCATCGCGCTGCCGCCATAGGCCTCCTCCACGGTAATGCCGTGCAGGCCGAGTTCGCCGAGTTTCGGCCACAGCTCGCGGGGGAAGTGGTTGTCACGGTCGATGGCCTCGGCGCGTGGGGCGATCTCGCCGGCGGCGAAGTCGCGCACGGCCTCGCGGAGCATGTCGATCTCCTGGCCGAGACCGAAATTCAGCCCGGGCAGCTCCATGGTCTCTCTCCTCCTGCGGGTCTTTGCGGCAATGCTATTTGACGTTTACGTAAACGTCAAACCCGGGCCTCACCCGCCGACACCCTCCCGCCGGTGCTTGCTGTCCAGGATACGGCGACACCGGCCCATGGAGTCCTCGAGCTCGCCGAGGGCGTCCTCGAGGTCCTGGCGCTGCTGGAGGAAGAGCTGGCGTTTTTCCTCTAGGATTTCGAGGTAGCGGGCGAGCTGGCGCTCCTCGCCGTGGGCCGAGTCGTAGAGATCGAAGACTTCCTTGATCTCCGCCAGGGTCATGCCGAGGCGTTTGCCGCGCAGGGTGAGCTTGAGCCGGGTGCGGTCGCGGCGGCTGTAGATGCGCTTCTGGCCCTCGCGCCGGGGGTTGAGCAGCCCGCGGTTCTCGTAGAAGCGGATCGCCCGCGTGGTAACGTCGAATTCCCGGGCGAGCTCGGAGATGGTGTAGGTGGTCGCGTTGGGCAGGGCGTCTCGTTCGCGTAGCTGCATTGCGGACGGCTCAAAGTTTTCGTTTACGTAAACGTCATAGTAAATGAGCAGGCCGCATAATAACAGCGGCTTGATCTGGATCATCCGGCTGGTCGCCGCAATGATAAATTCTGACGGACGGGCGGACTGCCGTCGAAATTCCGTTATTTCCAGGAGGTCAGGACCATGGAACTGCGCACCCTGTTGCTGTTTGTCGATGAATCCGCGGAGTTCGAGCGCCGGGCGCGGCTTGCCGCCGAGCTGGCGGCGAAGTGGGATGCGCACCTGGTCGGGCTGGCGGTCGCCGACGTCATGCTCGTACCGGAGTTCGTTCCGACCCAGACCCTGGAGAGTCAGCTCGAGCTCGCCGGCGAGCGCAATGAGCGGCTGCGCCAGCGCTTCGAGCAGCTGGTCGGAGGCCGGCAGCTCGTCACCGAGTGGCGTGCCACCGACACGGTCAGCGCCGGCGGCACGGTCCTCGACGTGCTCGCACGCCATTCACGGTATGCGGACCTCGCGGTCGTCGGTCAGCCGGATGTCAGTGACGTGCGCTCCGCGGTGCCGCGGGACCTGCCCGGGCAGCTCTGCCTGATGAGCGGGCGGCCGGTGCTGGCCACGCCCTATGCCTGGCGCGAGCAGCCCATCGGCCGACGAATCCTGGTGGCCTGGGACGCCGGCCGCGAGTCGGCACGCGCGGTCTCCGACGCGCTGCCCCTGCTCAAGGCGGCGGACGAGGTGAGGGTGCTCGCGCTCACCGGCACCAGCCGCGATGCGGCCCACGGTGAGCAGCCGGCGGCCGACATCGCCACGCACCTGGCGCGCCACGGCGTTAACGTCGAGGCAGCCCATCAGAGTCTCGGGGACCTGGACGTGGCCTCCGCGCTGCTGTCCGCAGCGAGCGATTACGGTGCCGACATGATGGTCATGGGGGCCTACGGCCGTGCGCGGATGCGCGAGATGGTCCTCGGCGGCGCCACCCGCGGCGTGCTCGAGAGCATGACGCTGCCGGTTTTCCTCTCCCACTGAGCAGGAGGCGAATACGCCATGTCCTGGAAAGATCTGCTGGTCTACGTCGACGAGGGGGCAGCGCTCGACGATACTCTCTCGCTCGCTGCCGG
>WBJT01000068.1_pt1 | contig 16217 bp, 13 predicted proteins | sample 5109881 | NCBI WGS metagenome assembly WBJT01 (sample SAMN11895465, study PRJNA545514) | wastewater metagenome | isolation source: saline BTEX enrichment culture, original innoculum from Kuwait petroleum... | place: USA:Stillwater, OK | collected 2018-09-01
TCACCGGCGTGGTCGACCGGCTGGAGCAGAAGGGGCTGGTGGAGCGCGTGCCCTGCGAGCAGGACCGCCGCTGCGTCTACGTCCGGCTCACCGGCGAGGGCGAGGCACTGTTCGACGAGGTCTTCCCCGCCCACATGGCCCACCTCGGCGACCGGCTCGACGCCCTCTCCCCCGAGGAGCTGGAGACCGTGGAGCACAGCCTACGCCGCCTGGCCTCGGCGCTGTCGGGGCAGGCGGAGACGGACGCTTCACAGGCGCAACAGGCGACGAAACGCGCGAGTAGCTAGTCCGGGCGGGATTCACTGCTTCTCGGCGGCCGCACCACGTACGGCGGTTTCGCCGCGGGGTGGAACGACGCTACGTGTGCGGTCCGGGGTCGCCGGGGTGCAGCCCCTGCACCTTGCGCAGCAATTGCATGAGCGTTCTGAAGTTCTCGGGACCCAGCTGTTCCTGGATGAGCTCGTACTGGCGGACCATTTCCTTGCTCATTTCATCGAACAGGGCCTCGCCCCGCTCGGTCAGCGTCACGCACAGGCGGCGCTGATCGGTCTCCGGTTTCCAGCGCTTCACCAGACCGTCGCGTTCGAGGCGGCCCAGAACGCCCGTCAGGCTGGGACGCAGGATACACGCCAGATCGGCGACTTCCCGGCTCTCCAGGGTACTGTCCGGGGTCTGCCTGAGGATGCGGATCACGCGCCACTGCTGTTCGGTCACGCCGTAGCGGTTCAGCAGGGGACGGAAGAACCCCATGGCGCTTTCCCGTGCCTGGAGCAGGGCGAGGGTCAGGGACGGAGTGGATTCGGGCATTAAGGGCAACAGGTCCTGTCGGGTTAGCAGGGTCGGCGCAGACGGCTTCCTCAAGTGGCCTTCCCCGGACCGGGGTCCGGGGCGGGCGCCGGGGGATGGCCGGGATACAGGACGGCAAGATTTACCAGTCGCCGTCGGGCCTGTCCACACCGGGGCGCGACCGCTGCCGCCCCTCCCCTGCCGCAGACGCCCGCGCACCGCGCGGCGGCACGGTCACTACTGCGGTCAGTAGACGCTGCCGCGGGGTGACACCTCGTCCGCTCCGCCGCCTTTGAAGCTGGCGGACAGATCCCTGAGGCCGGCCATCAACACGCTGGTATCCACGCCCACGGCAACGAACAGACAGCCCAGCTCCAGGTAGCGACGCGCCAGTTCCCGGTTGGCGGACAGTATCCCGGGGGCCTTGCCCGCCTTCCTGATTCGGGCAATACCGTCCTCTATCGCCGACTGGACCTCCGGATGGCCGGGGTTACCCCGGTGGCCGAGCGAGGCGCTGAGGTCAGCGGGCCCGATGAACACGCCGTCGACGCCATCCACGGTCGCAATCTCATCCAGATTGGCCAGCCCTTCGCGGCTCTCGATCTGTACCAGCAGGCACATTTCCTCGTCCGCCTGGTCCAGGTAGCCGGGGATGCTGTTCCAGCGCGACGCCCGTGCCAGGGCGCTGCCAACACCGCGTACACCCTCCGGCGGATAGCGCGTGGCGCGTACCGTTTCCCTGGCCTGGTCAGCGGTGTCGACCATCGGCACCAGCAGGGTCTGGGCCCCGAGGTCGAGATACTGCTTGATCAGCACGGCGTCCGCCACGGGGGGCCGGACAACGGGCCGGGCCTGGTAGGGGGCCACGGCCTGAAGCTGGGCGAGCAGGCTGTGCAGGTCGTTGGGGGCGTGTTCGCAGTCGATCAGCAGCCAGTCGAAATCCGCGTTGGCAGCCAGCTCGGCGCAGTAGCCGCTCGCCAAGCCCAGCCACAGACCGATCTGCGGACGCTGCTCGGCGAGCGCCTGCTTGAAGGTGTTCACGGGCATCTGCATGACGGATTCCTCTTGTGAGGCGTTGGCGAAGCACCTGTCGCACCGAACGCGTACGGCAGCGCGGGGCACGGCAACCGTGGGGTCACCCGGGCAGCGGAAACACGGCGTTGATCTGGCCGGTGCCGGAGCTGGCGAACGGTTCGGTAAGGACCTCCACCGGCCGGTCGTACGCCTCGCCGCCCAGCAGGCCGAGCAGCATGGCGGTGTCGTGCATGCCGCCCTCACCGTAGCAGTGCTGGGCATACTCCGGCAGCATGGCGCAGAACTCCCTGAAGCGGCCCTGCTTCCAGAGTTCGACAACGTGCAGGTCGACCTGACGATCGAACTCCCGGGTCCACTTGTGCAGGTTCCTGCTGGCCTCGCGATCATCGGAGAAGCGATGGGACAGCGAGCCGGAGGCGAGCACCAGCACCTTGCGATCACTCTTTTCGATAGCGCGGCGCACCGCGGCACCGAAGGTGAAGCTGTCCTCCAGACGATGCCAGGCGTTCCAGGCCGCGACGGAGATCACCCTGAAGTGCTGATCCTCGGGCGCGTCCATGTGCATGTAGCGCATCGGCATCAGGGTGCCGTACTCCAGGTCGAGGCTGGGGATGTTGTGCGCCAGAGTGCGCACGTCGGCGGCGTTGGCCTCGGCGGCGATGGCCTCGCCCAGTTCGGGACAGCCCTGGTACCGGTACGCCATGTTCTTGATGAAGTGCGGCAGCTCACCGCTGGTGTAGATGCCCTCGAAGCGCTCGCTGCAGTTGATGTGGTAGCCGCTGTTGACCAGCCAGTGGACGTCGAACACGACGGCGGTGTCCGCGCCCCGCTCACGCGCGCGCCGACCGATCTCCTTGTGCCCGTCGATGGCGGCCTGACGGCAGCCGTGATGCTCTCCGGGCAGCTCCGAGAGGTACATCGAGGGGACGTGTGTGATTTTTGCTGCGAGAACGACTTCACCCATGGTGTGTCTCCAGGATTTGGCTTAAGCGGCCGCGATCATGCGAAGTGCAGACTCACCGACCCGAAGGGGCCGTAATCGGCATGAATGTCCGTCCCGGGCGGGCACTCGACAGGGCCGATGAAGGACCCCGACAGCACTACCTGGCCGGCCTCGATACGCTGGCCGTAGGTCGCCATACGCCGCGCCAGCCAGACCAGGCCGGCGACCGGGTCGTCCAGCACGCCGGCGCCCAGACCGGTCGCGGCCACCGCCCCGTTCTGCTTGACGATGGCCCCGACCCAGCGCAGGCCGAAGGCGTCGGGGGCGTGGCGTTGCTGGCCCAGCACGATGCCGGCATTGGCGGCGTTGTCCGACACGGTGTCGAAGATGGCGCGGGCCCGGCCGGTCTCGGGATCCCGGCGCAGGATCCGGGTATCGAGGATCTCGATCGCCGGGGCGACGTAACCGGTGGCCGCCAGGACGTCTTCGCGGGTGACGTCACCCTCCAGAGGAGACTCCATGACGAAGGCGATCTCGGCCTCGATGCGCGGCTGGATGAAGCGCGTTTGCGGGATCGTGGTGCCGTCAACGAACAGCATGTCGTCATACAGGACCCCGCTGTCGGGGGTATCGATACCGAGGGCGTCCTGCATCGCCCTGGAGGTCAGGCCGATCTTCCAGCCTATGATCTCCCGCCCCTGGGCAAGCCTCTGCTCCATCTGGGCGGCCTGGATGGCATAGGCGTCATCCAGGGTCATGCCGGGATGGGCGAGTGACAGCAGCCCGATCTGCTCGCACTTCGCCTCGGCCGCGAGCAGCGCCTCCGCGGCCGAGGCGACCTGGGCCGGCGTCAGTGTCATCATTCGTCCTCCACGCCGTTGACCAGCCGGCCGATACCCTCGGCCTCGACCTCGACCACGTCCCCGGGCTTCAGCCACACCGGCGGCTCGAAGCGGGCACCGGCACCCGTGGGCGTGCCACAGACGATGACGTCGCCCGGCACCAGGGTGGTGAAGGTGGAGACGTAGCTGACGATATAGCGGAAGTCGAACATCATCCGGGACGTGCGATCCTGCTGACGCACTTCGCCGTTGACCCGGGTGGTCAGCTCGATGTCGTCCAGCTGGTCGGCCGACCGGAAGGGCACCAGCCAGGGGCCCATCGCACCGCTCGCGTCGAAGTTCTTGCCCTGGGTCACATTGAACTTGGCATGGCGTACCCAGTCACGGATCGTGCCCTCGTTACACAGTGTCAGGGCGGCGATGTGCTCGTAGGCCTTCTCGCGGACAATGCGGCGGCCCCCCTTGCCGATGACGATCGTGACCTCGCCCTCATAGTCGAGCTGTTCGCTCTCGGGCGGGCGCACGATGTTCTCGTTGTGGCCGACGAAGCTGCGCGGGAAGCGGATGAACAGCGAGGGCTTGCCGGGCTCGGCCTGGCCGTCCCTGTACTCCTCGTTGCGTGAGGGGAAGTTGACGCCGACGCAAAGCAGCTTTTCGGGCCGGGCGATCGGGATCAGGAAGCTCACGTCCTCTTCACGGTAGGACGGCGCCCGACCCTCGGCGGCCCCGATCAGTTCGTCGAGGGCGCCGGCCTCGATGACCTCCCTGAGCCCCCGAAAGCGCGCGCCGAACTCCGGCGTCAGGTCGATGATGCCGTCATCGGTGACCAGGCCGTAGCGGTCGGCACCGTTGGCATGGAAGGCCGCGAGGCGCGCGGGAACGACACGTGTCATGAATCTCCTCCTCTCGGTACCGCCGGGAGCGGCACCGCCTGTCTCGGTCATATCCGTCCGGCCGAGTCCTCCACGGCCGGGGAACGGGGCCATGGCGACGGCGTGGCGGCACTCGCGAGCGCCGCTCGCGACGCCCCCCGACCCCGGCCAGGCCCCGGGGCGACGCACGGCCTCACCCGAGCCGCGGCACCGGGTGAATCCGGCGCGGGAAGGCGACGTTGACGGTCTCCATGTAGAAATCGAAGGACCAGTCCCCGCCGTCCCGTCCGATACCGGAGGCCTTGACGCCGCCGAAGGGGGCCGGCAGGTGGCGGACGTTCTCCGAGTTGACCCACATCATCCCGGCCTCCAGCTCGTCGGTCATGCGTATCGCCCGGTTCAGATCGTTGGTCCAGAGGTAGGCGGACAGGCCGTACTCGGTGCCGTTGGCCAGGCGCAGCGCCTCGTCCTCGTCCCGGAACGGGATGGCGGTGAGCACCGGTCCGAAGATCTCCTCCTGGGCGATGCTCATCTCGTTGGTGGCATCGGTGAACAGCGTCGGGCGCACGAAACAGCCCGTCTCGCCGACCTTCTCGCCGCCCGTGGCGATGGTGGCGCCCTCTTCCCGCGCCCTGGCGAAGTAGGACAGCACCTTCTTCTCGTGCTCGGGGTGGATCAGCGGACCGACCACCGTTTCCGGGTCGAGCGGATGGCCGACCCTGATGTTACTGGCGACCTCGGCGACGCGACGGGTGAAGTCCCGGTAGATCGACGCCTGCACCAGCAGCCGCGAGGACGAGGTGCAGCGTTCGCCGTTGAGCGAGTAGATCATGAAGCTGGCCGCGTCGACGGCGCGATCGAGGTCCGCGTCGTCGAAGACGATGACCGGGTTCTTGCCGCCCAGCTCGAAGTGGAAGCGCTTCAGGGTGGGCGCCCCCTGGGCCATGATCATCTGGCCGGTGCGGCTCTCGCCGACGAAGGCGATCGCCTTGATCCCCGGGTGCTCGGTCAGCGCCCTGCCGGCGTCGTCGCCGAAGCCGTTGACCAGGTTGAGCACGCCCTTGGGCAGACCCGCCTCCTCGGCGATCTCGACCAGCAGCTTGGCGGTCATCGGTGAGAACTCGGCGGGCTTGTGCACCACGGTGCAGCCCGAGGCCAGCGCGGGCGCGATCTTCCAGGTCGAGAGCATGAACGGCGTGTTCCAGGGGGTGATAACCCCCACGGGCCCCAGCGGGCGCCGCGAGGTCACGTTCATCTGGTCCGCGTTGCGCAGCGCCTGGCCGTCCTCGGCCTCCGGGGCCTTGTCGGCGAAGAAGCGGAAGTTGGCGGCACCGCGGACGGCCGCCTTCTCCATGAAGCGCAGCGCCTGGCCGGTATCCAGGCATTCGGTGAAGGCGATCTCCTCGGCGCGTGCCTCGATCGCCTCGGCGACGCGTATCAGAATCGCGCGCCGCTCCCGGCCCGGGGTCCTGCGCCAGGTCCTGAAGGCCGTCTCGGCGGCGGCGACGGCACGGTCGATGTCGCCGGCATCCCCCCTGGCGACCGCGGCAAGGGGCTCGAGATCGATCGGCGAGAGCGTCTCGAACGTACGGCCGGCGACGCCGGGCACCGATTCGCCGTTGATGTGGTTCATCACGCCGCCCTCGCGGAAGCGTGTCAGATAGCCTTCGGCACGAACGAGGTTGTCATTGAGCGTGCTCATTGGTGCTGTCCTTCAGCCGTTGTTCGAGAGGCGGGCGTGTATCGGCGTGTCCTTCCAGCTGAGATCCGGATCGATGACACGGATCTCCAGTGAAAGCGCGAAATGGGGCGTCGCGAGCGGGCCGGCCAGAGCGGACCGGACCGCGGCGAACAGGTGGTCCCCGGCCGTCCTGAGCGCCGGTTTCCCGCGGCCGGCACCCACCGAAAGCGTCAGTGCGGCGAAGTCGTTGTCGGCGAGATCGTCCGCGACGATGCAGTAGTCGGCGGCATAGGCACGCACGCGGATCCCGGCGAGGGGAAAGATGCCCGTCTCCTTCATGGCCTCGTAGGCGGCCCGGCACACGGCCGCCATGTCGGCGCGCGCGGTCAGCCCGGGGGAATACTCGATTCTCAAGTGCGGCACGACCGGCTTTCCTCGTGGTTCGATGTCAGTGACGGTGAACGGATCGCATTCGCGTATTTCATTAAAATATTAATGTTACCGCTGAAACGGCACCTCACGCCCGAAGACCGGCGCTCTACCGGCCGGCTCGCCGCATCCGGGTTCGATAACGGTTCCATCGTGTGCCGGTCACGGCGGGCAGGAAATGCATCCTCTCGCTCCTCTGCGCGCGGACCGTGACTGCCCGGCAGCCATTCATTAATATATTAATAGTTCTAGCACCTGGGGGCCGGGGGGTCAATGCGCACCGAACCGGGCCCGATACCCGGCGGCAATCGGAGGCAGGGAGAGGAACACGCCGTTCACGTGCGCACAAGGGCACGAACGGCGTGGAGGGTCAGGCACGCACCGCGCCGGCGGGTGTCCGGGATCCCGGACCGCTGTCCACCCGGCCCGGCCGGGGGCTAGAGCAGCATCTCGGGACGGAAGTCCGCACTCCGGTCGACGGTCTCCCCGGAAACCATGAAGACGCCGTCGCCGGTGTAGTGCACCGTCTGCGGCCACTCCGGCGCCGGCTTCACCCAGGCGCGCACGATCTCCCAGACGAAGAAGTTGTAGTCCGGGACCAGGCGGTCCTCGGCCAGCCGGCACTCGAACGCCGCGTGGCACTCGCGGATCAGCGGCGCCGCCACGACCTCCCCCGGCACCGGGGTGAGCCCGAAGCGCTCGAACTTGTCCACCGAGGCGCCGGTGGTATTACCCACGCCCACCACCGCGTCGAGCAGCGCCAGGGTCGGCAGGTTGATGACGCACTCCCCGGCCTCGCGGATCAGCCGGAAGCTGTGGTTGCCCGCGGAGATCATGCAGCCGGCGAGCGACGGCGAGAACTCCATGACCGTGTGCCAGCCGAGCGTCATCACGTTGCGCTCGCCCGCCCATGCCGAGGAGACCAGCACCACCGGCCCCGGCTCCAGGTAACGCCGCGCCCGCGCCACCGGATACGCCCGCCACTCGTTCCCGGCCATGGTCATTCCTCCCTCGCCGCCTCCCCGCGGGAGGGCAGCGTGCGCTGCATCTCGCGCACGGGGTGCTGGCGCCATTCCGGGTGTTCCCGCTGGAGCTGCCGCGCGACCCGCAGGGAGCGGCGGATCGCCCCGATGCCGGGCAGGAACGGCGTGTGCGCGAGCTCCCAGCGTATCCCCGTCGGGTCGGAGAAGAACACCGCGTAATAGCCCGGCGCGTAGACCGGGTACTCCGCCGGCTCGTCGGTGACGGTGACCGGCGCGTTGGCGAGGAACTCGCGGCGGAAGTCGTCCACCTCCCGCCGGCGGCGCGCCCACAGCGCGATGTGATGGATGCCGGTGGCGTGCTCGTCGTGGTGCAGCCGTTCCCCGCTCCGCGCCGGCTGGATACCGATGTAGCTGTGCGCGAAGGGATAACGCGCCATGTAGTAGGTGGAGCGGTAGCCGACGTCCAGCGTCCAGAAGCTGTGATAGCCGAGCCAGCCGAACATCCGGTCGTAGAAGGCGATGGAACGCTCGTAGTCGAGCACCGAGAACTCCACGTGATGCACACCGCGCCAGCGCATGGCTCCCTCCGTTGGTCGGTCCCCCGCGGCGTCGCCCGGCACTGTCCGCCAGCCGGCGGTTGCGGGCGTCCCCGGCAGTGCCCGGCCGCGCCGGCCGGGGTGAACCGGTATTGCAGCACGACACCACCCCCGCCGCCCACCGCGGAACGGCGTCGGCTCACCGTGCCCTCCCGGAAACGGATCGCGGATGACGGGTCGGGAGCAGGCGATGCCCGGCGTCCGCGTGGGGCGTTGCACGCCTGCGACGCCCAACCGGCGCGGGGGCGTTGCGGTAGATGCCGTCTCGCGTATCAGGCGATTCGCGGGGACCGCTGCTCCTGGCAGCCGGCAGTCGCGGGGAGCGGTGGTCGCGCACGGCCGTGTGCGGCCTCCGTGCCCGGCGTCTCCTGGACAGGCAAGGTGCGGGCGGAAACGCCGATTCGCTTCCGCCCGGTGCGACCAACCGAAAAAAACGGGCCGCCTCGACGGCGGCCCGTGCGGTTCACTGACCGCGTTGCGGGAGCGGGATCTCCAGCCAGTCCCGGTAGAACGTCTCGATATCGGGCTCGAAGTCGTGGATGACCGGATACCACGGCGTCGGCGCCTCGACGTCGTGCTGGACGCCGCACTTCGGACAGTAGTACTCGCGGTAGACCTGCCACTCGGGGTCCGGCGACATCAGCTCCGGGTAGAGCTCGTTGAGCTCCTCCTTGCTGTCACGGACGTGGACGAGGGCCTCGAGCTTCCAGTTCTGGCGATAGTCGCAGAACTCGTGCCCGCAGGAGCACTGGGTCACCCAGTCGCCGTCGGCGTTGACCACGACGTAGAGGTGGGGCCCCAGCGGCAGGAGTATCGGGTCGTCCCAGTCGACCTTCTCCTGCAGCACCTCCCGGTAGAGGACGAAACGTTGCGCGTCCTTGGGCATGGAGAGCATGCGGTGGGTCGTCTCCCAGCCCAGGGTGCCGTCGACCAGCTCCTGGACGTCCTTCTTCGTATAGCTGCTCATGATGTGGTCTCTCCCCTATTCCTCGACCAGAATCACCTTGCGCACGTCCGGCAGCTCGCCGAGATCCATGCGGTGTTCGGGACGCGCCCCGTAGGTGGGCACCCCGAGATCCTCCTCCACGAGCTTCCAGTCCTCGGGCAGCTCCCAGAAGGCCCGGAACTCCTCGAGGAAACGCTCGCTGAGCCCGAAGCTGCAGGCGAACATCTGCCGGACCTGGGTGGAGGCGTCGTGGGCGATGATCCGCTCACGCTCCTCGCGCATCCACTCGCGGGTGGGACGGGCCCGGGCGATGCGCTCCTGGCGGATCGCCTCGCGGCGCCGCTGCGTCGCCTCGGCATCCACCCGCCACTGCCCGTCGCCGTCCTGATGGATCACGGCGCCGTAGACCTTCTCGGCGTAACGCGGCAGCAGGTAGCCGCCGTTGAGGTCCGCCTCGATCCCGGCGGGGGCCCGCTCCAGGGGGTCGCCGAAGCCGGGTCCGCCGCGGAGGTAGTTGAGGTAGAGGTCGGTGTTCTCGAAGCAGTCCTCCGTGGTCATGCCCTGCTGGTCCCGCTTGACGCGGGCGTTGGGGCCCAGGTGGTTCTCGTAGTCGGGGTGATCCGGGTCGGTGTCGCCGCCGAGGGGCAGCGACAGGCCCTTGTCGATGCGCTCGCGCAGCCCCGTGTCGTGGGCCTCGAAGCGGTAGCCGGTCGCGGCGGGATAGCCGCCCATGAGCCCCCAGTCGCTCACCATGTAGCCGTTGCCCATGAAGTACATGGTCCAGTCGCCGGCGTTGTGCACCATGCGCAGGGTCTCGAAACCGCAGCCGCCGCGGTACTTGCCGTAGCCGCCGGAGTTGGTCTTGATCGAGCGGCCCAGGTAGACGAGGGGCTCGGCGAGCTCCCAGATCTCCATGTCGCCCATGTCGCCCTCCGGGTTCCAGATCGCGGCGGCATGGTCGAGGCCGTCCTTGACCGCACAGGCACCGGTGCCCTCGGCGGCGGACTCGAAGCTGTTCACCGCGTGGAGCTCGCCGTCCTGGTTGAAGCCGCCGCCCTGCAGCCAGTTGCTGGTGTTGGCGTTACCGGCGTTGACCTCTTCCAGGTAGCCGCGGCCGAAGTAGTTCCGGGACAGGCCCCGCCACAGGGCGCTCCATCCCGAGACCAGGAAGTGCCAGGCGTAGGAGTGGCCGGTACGGCGGTCGTCGGGGTTCATCCAGGTGCCCTTCGGCAGCCGGAAGGTCGTGCCGTAGTAGGCGCCGTCGTTGACCCGCTCCGTGGGCACGAGGGTCTGGGTCATCATCACCCAGATACCGCTGGTGAACGCCACCTGGTTCGCGTTGAAGGTATGCCAGCCCCAGCGGCTCGCGCCGTCGAAGTCCAGGGTCCAGGTCCCGTCCTTGTGGATCTCCACGGTGGAGGGCGCGTGCATGATGCTGTTGGTCTTGGCGAACATGGACGGCAGGTGCACGTCCTCGTGGTCGTAGGGCACGTCCACGAACGCGACCTGACGCGTCCTGCCGGGGATCGTCAGCGACTTGATGCGGTTCTGCAGGCCGCGGCGCCCGTCCTCGACCACCTCGTAGGCGAACTCCTCCCAGGCGTCGATGCCCTCCTCGCGGATGAGCTCCTCGACCATGTCACGGATCATGTGGCAGCCGGCCACCCGGGTGCGCTCGTCGAGGACCCAGAAGCTGGTGGCCCGCACCGAGCGCTGGCTCTCGTGCAGCCAGTCCTTGTGCAGCCGGTCGTTGGTACCGGTCTTGCGGCAGGTCACCTGGTAGCCGTCGCCGAAACGCTGGACCTGGCCGGTGGACATCGACCCGGGCGCCACCGAGCCGGTGTCGATGACGTGGGTGACGCCGCCGACCCAGCCCACCAGCACGCCCTCGTGGAAGATGGGCACGATGCTGGCGATATCGCAGGGATGCACGTTGCCGATGGAGCAGTCGTTGTTGGTGAAGATGTCACCGGGCTCGATACCGGGATTGCCCTCCCAGTCGTTCTCGATCATGTACTTGATCGCCGCGCCCATGGTGCCGACGTGGATGATGATGCCGGTGGAGGTCACCACGCAGTCGCCGGCGGCGTTGTAGAGGGTGAAGCACAGCTCCCCCTCCTGCTCGACGATCGGCGAGGCCGCGATCCGCTTGGCCGTCTCGCGGGCGTCGACGACCCCGCCGCGCAGCCGCGAGAAGATCTTCTCGTAGCGGATCGGCTCGCGTTCCTTCAGGGCCAGGCTCGTGAAGCCGTTGTAATGCCCGGTCTCACGGGTGCGTGCCAGCACCTCGTCCCGGTGGGACTTGAGCGAGGCACCGCCCCATGTGAGGCCGTCGCGGCCACCCATGTCCATTACTGCACTCATTATGGTCTCTCCTCTCTCTCCTGTCGGAATCGTTTACAGCTGCCTGAGATGGAACAGCCGGTGCTTGTCGAGGTAGGTCTCGAAGCCGTCGGGGACAACGAAGGTGGTGGCCGGCGACTCGATCACCACCGGCCCCCGCAGCCGGTTACCCGCCTGCAGCGTCTCCATCTGGTAGAGGTCCGCGTCGTACCAGCGGCCACGCCGGAAGAACCGCCGGGTACCGAGATGGGCCTCCGCGGGGGGCGTCTCGCCGGCCTCCGGCTCCACCGGGATCTTCGGCTTGGTGGTATCCACCACCCCGCGCATGATCGCGCCGGTGACACTGTAACCGAGCTCCGGTGAGCGGGCCGAGTTGGCGTAGACGCGGCCGTACTGCTCGTTGAAGGCATCGACGAGCTGGTCCCAGTCGTCGGCGGACCCGGCCTTCGGGATGGGCGAGTCGATCTCCAGGTCGTTGAGCTGGCCGCGGTATTGCATGCGGTAACCGGGCTTGAGCTGCACGTCCGAGGGCGAGAAGCCGTTGATACGGAACTCCTCGATGACCTTCTCGGTGAGCTCCGACCAGCCCTTCTGCAGGGTCTCCGCCGCGCTGCGGCGTTCCGCCTCGCCCGCGTCCGGGGCCAGGGAGATGTCCTGGCTCATGTCGTAACGGTATTCGAACTCCGCGGCCGCGCAGCCGAACGCCGAGAACCCCGCGGCGAAGGCCGGGACGATGATGTCCTCGAAGCCCAGGTCCTCGGTGTAGCCGTAGGTGTGCACCGGCCCGGCGCCGCCGTAGGAGAAACACACGAAGTCCTGGGGGTTGTAGCCCTTGGCGCTGACCATGGAGCGCAGGTACTGCCGCAGCTCGAAGTCGAGCAGCTCGATGACCCCGGAGGCCGCCTCCTCGACGGGGAGCTTGAGCGGGTCGGCGAGCTGTTCCTTCACCGCCTGGTAGGCGCGCTCGCGGTCGAGCTTGACCACCCCGCCGAGGAAGTTGTCCGGGTTGAGATACCCCAGCACGAGGTGGCAGTCGGAGACGGTCACGGTCTCCAGCCCACTGTCGGGCCAGCACACGCCGACCCGGTAGCCGGCGCTGTCGGGCCCGAGCTTGAGCCCGCCGGTGTACGGGTCGAGGCGCACGAAGCTGCCCGCCCCCGCCCCGACGGTGTCCATCGCCACCAGCGGCAGGGACAGCACCAGACGGGCCATGTCCGGGTCCTGCTTGATGGTGAAATCGCCCCCGGTGATCAGTGCCATGTCAAAGCTGGTGCCACCGATATCCGAGCACGCGATGTTCTTGTAGCCGAGCTGATCGCCGAGATACTTGGCGCCGATGACCCCGCCGATGGGACCGGAAACCAGGGTCCGGGCCAGCTCCTTGGCCTTCCAGCCGATGGTGCCGCCGTGGCTCGCCATCACCCGCAGGTCGAAGTGCGTGCCGTGATCGCGAAGCCGGTCGGAGATCCGGTGGAGCGTCTTGCGGGAGGGCTCGGCGGCATACGCCTCCAGCACCGTGGTATTGATCCGGTGGGATTCCTTGCGCACGGGGTAGTAGTCCGCCGAGGCAACGATGGTGACGTCCCGCCCCATCTCGCGGGCGACCTCGGTGCACAGGTCGCGGACACGACGCTCGTGAACCGGGTTCTTGTACGAGTGCATCAGGCAGATGACCAGCCCGTGCACACCGGCCTCCAGCAGCTCGCGCGCGGCCTCGCGCACCTCCTCGTCACGCAGGGGGATGACCACGTCGCCCTTGGAGTCGATGCGCTCGGTCACGCCGCGGGTGTTGCGGCGCGGGACCAGCGGCTCGTCGTAGCGGTGGGTGTTGAGATGCAGACGGTCCTCGTAGGCATAGCCGAGGTACGACTGGATGGCCCGGCCCATCCGGGAGACGTCCTCCATGCCCCGGTTGACGATCAGCCCCACGTCCAGGCCCTTGCGCGAGACGACCCGGTTGAGCATGGCGGTCCCGGAGTACACGGCGGTGACCATGTCCGGGAACGCCTGCTCCACCGTCGTCCCCCACAGCCCCAGGGCATCCTCCGCCGAGTTCAGCAGCGCCACGGACTCGTCGTCCGGATTGGACTGTGCCTTTCCGACGACGAAGTCGCCGGCGGCGTCGACGAAGAAGGTATCGGTCATCGTGCCCCCGGCATCGATGCCCAACACCTCCACGGCCTCGGTATGTGCTTCCACGGTCTCTCCTCCTCGTTGTGCGTTAGCGGACGGCGGATGCCGTCGCCAGGCGCTATTGCACGGCGTGTGCCAGAACGGGCGAGGAGGTGATTGATCTCTGTTTCAAAAGGGATTTTATGGATTAACAGGAGCTACCGGGACGCCTGGGGAACGTCCGGAAATCGAACGTCCAAACGTTCGACGCACGCCGCTATCGGACGCCGGCAGCAGTGCCGGGATCGAACGCCCGCGCCGGCCCGGGATTCAGTCGAGGGCGGAATCCCGGTCGATGCCCAGCCGCTTCATCTTGAGGTAGAGCGTGCTCTTGGCGATGCCCAGCTCGCGCGCGGCACGGGTCAGGTTGCCGGCACTGTCGTGAATCGCGCGCACGATGGCCTCGTGTTCCGCCGCTTCCAGACTCGCGCCCCCCAGCGGCGGGCCCCCGCCGGGGGCGCCGGCGTGGTACTCCTCCGGCAGGTCGGCGGGCACGACGGTCTCGCCCTCGGCCATGAGCACGGCGGCCTCGACGGCGTTGTGGAGCTCGCGGACATTGCCGGGCCAGTCGTGGCGGCGAAGCAGCTCGTCCACCTCGGGGGCGAAGGCGGGGGGCACCAGCCCCTGTGCCGCCGCCACGTCGGCGGCCAGCCGGTGCGCCAGGGGGACGATGTCATCACGGTGCTCGCGAAGCGGCGGAATGGTCAGCGACATCACCGAGAGCCGGTAGAACAGATCCATGCGGAAACGCTCGGCGGCGATCTCCTCGCGCAGGTCGCGGTTGGTCGCTGCGAGCAGGCGGAACCGCACCTTGCGCGGCCGGGTATCGCCGAGCCGGTAGAACTCCCCCTCCTGGAGCACGCGCAGGAAATGGGGCTGGATATCCAGCGGCATCTCGCCGATCTCGTCGAGGAACAGCGTCCCGCCGTCCGCCGCCTCGATCTTGCCCGCCATGCCACCACGGCGCGCCCCGGTGAAGGCACCCTCGACATAGCCGAACAGCTCGCTGGTCAGCAGCTCCCGGGAGAGACCGCCACAGTTCAGGGCCACGAAATTCCCGTCCGCCGTGGGGCCGGCGCGGTGTATCGCCCGCGCGAAGACCTCCTTGCCGACACCGGTCTCGCCCTGGAGGAGCACCGGGACATGCAGCTTCGCGAGGCGTTCGGTGCGCTCCACCTGCGGCGCCAGGGAGGGCCGGCCCGCCACGATGTCGTCGAACGCCGCGGAGTGCCCTCCGGCGACAGGCCGGGCGGGGGCCGTGGGCGACTTCGCGCCACGGTGCACCAGGGGAATGACCACGACCGACCCCACCCGATCGCCGTTCGTCTCCACGGGCTGCACCCAGTCGGCGGGCAGGGTCCGGATCTGCCGTCCGGTGGCGTCCACCAGCGTGTGATCGGCCCGCATCAGCACGCCGAACTCGCCGGACGCCTCCAGGCGCACACCGTGCGCCAGCAGCGCCGCGGCGGCGTGCTCGTTCGCCTTGACCAGCCGGCCCCGGTCGTCGAAGGCGATCAGGCCGTCCCGCGGTCCACCCCACCTTCGGCCGAAAGTGACGTCCAGCAGCTTCGCCCGCCGTTCCAGCTCCGCCTGCATGATCCGCTCCTGGACGCGGGCGGCGGTGGTGACGGCCAGCGCGAGGCAATGGGGGTCATAGGTGGTGCGCAGCCCGGAGATGTCCACGGCCCCGAGGACGCTGCCGTCGAACGGATCCTCGATGACGGTGGCGGAGCACGTCCAGGCCTTGACGCCCTCGCAGAAGTGCTCCGCGGCATGGATCTGCACCGGCCCGCGCAACGCCAGCGCGGTGCCGATGGCGTTGGTGCCGGCGACCGCCTCGCTCCAGTTGCCGCCGGGCACCAGGCGGATGTCGTGGGCGGCGTCCATCGTGGACGTGTCGCCCTCGTAGTGAAGGATGATGCCGCCGGGGTCGGTGATCACCATCACCGTGCCGGACTCCGCGACGAACTCCCGCGCCTGCCGGCAGACTGCCTGGGCCGCGTGAACGAGGACCTCGTTACGCTGGCGCAGCGATACCAACCGTTCCTCGTTGGCGTCGAGCGGCGCGTGCAGCCGGGCGGGATCGACACCGACATCCCGGCATCGCGCCCAGGACGACTCGATCAGCCCGCGAATGGTGTCCGTGGGAACGTCGCCCCCCATGAGGTAGCGTTCCCAGGCCTCCATGACACGGTCCTCGCCATCCGGGTCCGGCGCACCGGCCCGGACATCACCAGCCACCATGGCATCCTCCTCCTCGCCCAAACCCGCCGCAGCGGAACGATGGCTTGTGCCATTCTCGTATTGTCAGGGAACTACATTAGCACCACTCGCCGTCCGTGCCGCACCGCCCCGTTCAGCGCCGCTTGCGGTTGAGGAAGGCGTCGATACCCGCCTGGGCGTCCTCGGCCATCATGTTGCGCGCCATGGTGCGGCTCGCGTCCGCATAGGCGTCCGGGAGGCTCATGCCGAGCTGGCGGTAGAACAGCTGCTTGCCGAGCCGCCGCGCGGTGGGCGCCTTGGCGGCGATGGTCTCCGCCAGCCGGTCCACCTCGCCCTCCAGCTCATCGGCGGGCACGGCGCGGTTGA
>WBJT01000059.1_pt1 | contig 15949 bp, 14 predicted proteins | sample 5109881 | NCBI WGS metagenome assembly WBJT01 (sample SAMN11895465, study PRJNA545514) | wastewater metagenome | isolation source: saline BTEX enrichment culture, original innoculum from Kuwait petroleum... | place: USA:Stillwater, OK | collected 2018-09-01
CTCGCCGCCGAGAGCGGCGCGCGGGTCACGGTCACCGAGAGCGTGGACGAGGCGGTCGAGGGCGTGGACTTCATCTACACGGACGTATGGCTGTCCATGGGCGAGCCGAAGGAGAAATGGGCCGAGCGGATCCGGCAGCTCTCGCCCTACCAGGTGACCACCGAGGTCCTGCGCCGCAGCGGCAACCCGCGGGTGCGCTTCATGCACTGCCTGCCGGCCTTCCACAACGCCGAGACCACCGTCGGCGCCGATATCGAGAAGGAGTTCGGCATGAGCGCGCTGGAGGTGACCGAGGAGGTGTTCGAGGGCCCGGCGTCGATCGTCTTCGACCAGGCCGAGAACCGCATGCACACCATCAAGGCGGTCCTGGTGGCCACACTGGGGGGCTGAGCATGCTGGTGGTGACCGCTCTGGGCGGCAACGCCCTGCTCGAACGCGGCGAGCCGCTAACCGCGGAGACCCAGCGCGCCAACGTCCGCCACGCCGCCGAGGCACTGGCCGGTATCGTCCGCGCCGGTCACGACCTCGTCATCACCCACGGCAACGGGCCCCAGGTGGGCCTGCTCGCCCTGCAGGGCGCGGCCTACAAGCCCGACGAGGCGTACCCTCTCGATGTCCTCGGGGCCGAGACCGAGGGCATGATCGGCTACATGATCGAGCAGGAACTGGAGAACATCCTGGATCACGACCGGCCGGTCGCGACGCTGCTGACACAGGTCGTCGTCGACGGCCATGACCCCGCCTTCGCCAGGCCGACCAAGTTCGTCGGGCCGGTCTACGACCGGGACGAGGCCGAGACCCGCGCGCAGGCTGCCGGCTGGTCGATCGCCCCGGACGGCGATAAGTGGCGGCGGGTCGTGCCCTCGCCCCGGCCGGTGGAGATCCCCGACCTTCGGGTGCTGCAGCTGCTCCTGGACCAGGGGGTGATCGTGATCTGCACGGGCGGCGGCGGCATTCCCGTCGTCCGCCGGGCGGACGGCGGGCTGGTCGGTATCGAGGCCGTGATCGACAAGGACGCGGCCAGCGCCCTGCTGGCACGGCAGCTCGGCGCCGATGCGCTGCTGATGCTGACCGACGTCGACGGGGTCTACCGGGGATTCGGCACCGACGGCGCCGAAAGGCTGGAACGGCTCACCACCGCCGAGGCCCGCGCACTGGAACTGCCGGAGGGCTCGATGGCCCCCAAGGTCCGGGCAGCGTGCGAATTCGCCGAATCCGGCGGCCTCGCCGGCATCGGCCGCCTCCAGGACGCCGTCGCCATCCTCGAGGGCCGGGGCGGCACACAGATCCGCCCGGACACGTAGTCACCGCCCGTACCGGGGCGTCAGCCGGGTGGAGGCACCGGCCGGACCCAACGCCGTACCCGGCGTGGTCAGCCGGCCCGGGCCTCCAGCGCGGCGACGGCGGGCAGGGTCCGGCCCTCCAGGAACTCCAGGAAGGCACCGCCACCGGTGGAGATGTAGGAGAGTTCATCACCGACGCCGTAACGGGCGATGGCGGCCAGGGTGTCGCCGCCGCCGGCGATGGAGAACGCCGGGCTCGCCGCGATCGCCCGGGCCAGGGCCTCGGTGCCGTGGCCGAACTGCTCGTACTCGAACACGCCCACCGGCCCGTTCCAGACGATGGTGCCCGCGTCGCCCAGGTAGCCGGCGTAGCGCTTCGCCGTCTCCGGGCCGATGTCCAGGATCATCTCGCCCTCGGCCACCTCGGCCACCGGCTTCACGGTGGCGGCGGCACCCTCGGAGAGCTCGCCGGCCACGACCACATCCGTGGGCACGGGGATCTCACTGCCGCGCGCCCGCGCCGTCTCCATCAGCCGCCGGGCCTCGTCCACCAGGTCGGCCTCGTAGAGCGAGTCGCCCACCGGATGACCCGCCGCGGCGATAAAGGTGTTGGCGATGCCGCCGCCGACGATGAGCTGGTCCACCCGGGGCGCCAGTCGCTCCAGGACGGTGAGCTTGGTGGAGACCTTGGAGCCGCCGACGATCGCGACCATCGGCCGTGCCGGATGCTCCAGTGCCTTGCCGAGGGCGTCCAGCTCGGCGGCCAGCAGCGGTCCGGCGCAGGCCTCGGGGGCGAAGCGGGCGACGCCGTGGGTCGAGGCCTGGGCGCGGTGGGCGGTGCCGAAGGCATCCATGACGTAGACGTCGCACAACGCGGCCATGCGCCGGGCCAGGTCCTCGTCGTCCGCCTTCTCGCCGGCGAGAAAGCGGACGTTCTCGCAGAGCACGAGCTCGCCGGGGTCGACCTCGACACCGTCGATCCAGTCCCGCTCCACGCGCACCGGCCGGCCCAGCAGCTCGCCGAGCCGCGCGGCCACCGGGGCCATGGAATCCGCCTCGCTGAACACGCCCTCCGTGGGACGGCCGCGATGGCTGACCACCATCACCCGCGCCCCGGCGGCCAGCGCCCCCTCCATGGTGGGCAGCGAGGCACGGATGCGGGTGTCGTCGGTGACCACGCCGTCCCGTACGGGGACGTTGAGGTCCTCGCGAATGAGCACGCGCCGGCCGGCGAGCTCGAGATCCTCCATTCGCTTGACCGCGGCCATGCTTGCTACTCCCTGTCCGGATTCATGTCGGCATCCGCGCCTCGCCCGGCGCGGGTCGTAAGCTAGCGCCCCGCCATCAGCTCCGCGACGTCGAGCATCCGGTTGGCGAAGCCCCATTCGTTGTCGTACCAGGCACAGACCTTGACCAGCCGCCCGCCCGTGACCCGCGTGAGCGCCGTGTCCACGATGGCCGAACGGGGGTCGTGCATGAAGTCGGAGGACACCAGCGGCTCGTCGCTCACGCCCAGCACGCCCGCGAGCGCCCCCTCGGCGGCGTCGCGGAGCACCCGGTTGACGGCATCCACGTCCGTTTCCTGCGCGGCGAAGAAGGTGAAATCCACCATCGAGACGTTGATCGTCGGCACGCGCACGGCGTAACCGTCCAGCCGGCCGGCGAGCGCCGGCAGCACCCGCTCCACCGCCCGGGTCGCCCCGGTGCTCGTAGGTATCTGGTTCACCGCGGCCGCGCGGGCGCGCCGCGGGTCCTTGTGATAGACGTCACTCAGGACCTGGTCGTTGGTATAGGCGTGGATCGTGCACATCTGCCCGCTCTCCACGCCGAAGGCCTCGTGCAGCGGCAGGGCCAGGGGCGCCAGGCAGTTGGTCGTGCACGAGGCGTTGGAGACGATGCGTTCGTCGCCGCGGAGGCTGTCGTGGTTGACGCCGTAGACCACGGTCGCATCCACGTCATCCCCACCCGGCGCGGAGATCAGCACCCGCGACGCACCGGCATCGAGGTGGGCCGAGGCCTTCTCGCGGCTGGCGAAACGGCCGGTGCACTCCATCACCAGGTCCACCCCGAGTTCGCCCCAGGGCAGCCGGGCCGGGTCCCGTTCGCCGAGCATGCGCACGGCCTCGCCGTTGACCGTCAGCGCGTCCCCGGCGAGCGTCACGGCCCCCGGAAAGGGCCCGTGGGCGGTGTCGTGGCGCATCAGGTGCGCGTTGACGGAGGGCTCGCCCAGGTCGTTGACGGCCACCACGCGCAGCCGGTCGCTGCGTCCGGACTCGTAGAGCGCGCGCAGTACCGCGCGCCCGATGCGGCCGAAGCCGTTGATACCGATGGTGACCGCCATGGCCTCCCCTCCCTGACGGAGCGCCTCACAGCTGGGCGCGCGTGGCCTCCAAGACCGCGTCCGCGGTGATCCCGAAGTGCTCGTAGACGGCGCCGCCGGGGGCGGACTCGCCGAAGTTATCGACGCCGATCACCCGCCCGGTGGCCCCGACGAGACGCCACCAGGGATCCGGCAGCCCGGCCTCCACGGCAACCCGGGCGGTCACCGCCGGCGGCAGGACCGTCTCGCGGTAGTCCGCCGGCTGGGCCAGGAAGAGGTCCATGCACGGCATGGAGACCACCCGCACACGGCGGCCCTCCTCGGCCAGGCGCGCCGCGGCGGCCGTCGCCAGCTCGACCTCGGAGCCGCTGGCGACGAGGATCGCCTCCGGCGTGCCGGCGCAGTCGCGCAGGACATAGCCGCCGCGCCGGATATCGGCGAGCTGGCCGGCATCCCGGGGCTGGTGCGCGGTCTTCTGGCGCGAGAGCGCCAGCGCGGAAGGCCCGTCGGTGCGCTCCAGCGCCGCCTGCCACGCGGCCATGGTCTCGGGCACGTCGCAGGGGCGCCACACCGCCAGGTTCGGGATCAGACGCAGGCTCGCCAGGTGCTCGACGGGCTGATGGGTCGGGCCGTCCTCACCCAGGCCGATGGAGTCGTGGGTGAAAACGAACACGTTGCGCTGCTTCATCAGCGCGGCCATGCGCACGGCATTGCGGGCGTAATCGGAGAACACCAGGAAGGTGCCACCATAGGGCACGAACCCGCCGTGCAGGGCGATGCCGTTCATCGCCGCCGCCATGCCGAACTCGCGCACGCCGTAGAAGACGTAGTTGCCGTCGCCGTCGGCGGCGGTCACCGGCGTGCAGTCCGCCCACCAGGTGTTGTTGGAGCCCGTGAGATCGGCGGAGCCGCCGAGGAGCTCCGGCATGTACGGCCCGACGGCATTGAGCGCGGCCTGCGAGGCCTTGCGCGTGGCCATCGAGTCGCCGGCCTCCTGGGCCTGGGCGATGGCCGCCTCCAGGTGCCCGGCCAGGCGCTCGGGCAGCTCGCCGGCCATGCGCCGGCGGAAGTCCCGGGCGAGCTCGGGATGAGCGGCCTCGTACGCGGCGAAGGTCTCGCGCCACTGCGCCTCGGCGCGCTCGCCCTCACTCCGGGCGTCCCAGCCGGCGTAGACGGTGTCCGGCACCTCGAACGGGCCGTACTCCCAGCCGAGGAACTCGCGGGTCGCCTGGATCTCGTCGTCGCCGAGCGGTGCGCCGTGCACCCCGTGGGTGCCGCAGACGTTGGGCGCACCGAAGCCGATGACGGTCTTGGCGCAGATCAGCGAGGGCCGGTCGGTGACCGAGCGCGCCTCCTCGAAGGCCCGCCGCACGGCCTCGGCGTCGTGGCCGTCGACATCGCGCACGACGTGCCAGCCGTAGGCCTCGAAACGCGTGGGGGTGTCGTCGGTGAACCAGCCCTCGACCTTGCCGTCGATGGAGATGCCGTTGTCGTCGTACACCCCGATGAGCTTGCCGAGCCCGAGGGTGCCCGCGAGCGAGCAGGACTCGTGGGAGACGCCCTCCATCAGGCAGCCGTCACCGAGGAACACGTAGGTGTGGTGGTCGACGATGGTATGGCCCGGGCGATTGAACTGCGCCGCCAGGACCTTCTCCGCCAGCGCCATGCCCACCGCGTTGGCGAGCCCCTGTCCCAGCGGACCGGTGGTGGTCTCGACACCGGGGGTGTAGCCCACCTCCGGGTGCCCCGGGGTGCGTGAGTTCAGCTGGCGGAACGACTTGAGGTCCTCCAGCGACAGATCGTAGCCCGACAGGTGCAGCAGCGCGTACTGGAGCATCGAGCCGTGCCCGTTGGAGAGCACGAAGCGGTCGCGGTTGACCCAGTGCGGATTGCCCGGATTGTGGCGGAGGAAGTCGTTCCAGAGCACCTCCGCGATATCGGCCATGCCCATGGGCGCCCCCGGATGCCCGGAGTTGGCGCGCTGCACGGCGTCCATGGCCAGGGCACGGATGGCGTTCGCGAGTTCGCGGCGAGAAGGCATGCGGTGAGGTCTCCCGGATCAGCTGGTGGCGCAGGGCCGGCGCCCGCCAGGCTCCGCGCCGGCGCACGCCGCAGGGCGGTAATTCTCGCCAAGTTCCCGCAATGTGGCAAGCCAACGCCGGGTGCCGACAAGCGGCGCAGGGACCGGCGGCAAAAGGCCCGGCGCGGGGCGCGCCGGGCCCGGGTAACCACATCGTCACGAAATCACCTTTGAAATTCATGACGTCCTGAACCACCATGTAGTGAATTCATAACGAACATGTCCCCGCTTCAGGCTGCAGGGCGGCTCGATGAACGCCGCTTATGGGTCTACACGTCGGCGGGGGCTTTAGGCGATAAGCCGTCTCTTCCGGCCACCGGCCGGCCAGCGAAAGAGCCAGCAGCGACAGGGACGACGTGGCGCGTGAACGTGCCGCGGTGAGGCAGCACAACGGGCGCTCCCCCCGTAGCGGGGACGGGCATGCCCGTCTGCCGAGCGCAACGACGAACACGTGGAGACCGAGTCCCCGGACCGGGGGCGGCCGGCGCCGCCCCGCGCGGACCGGGATTTCAACCGTCCACAGGAAGGGCCACGACCATGGCGACACAAGAGAAGCAGGACTTCGGGAACAACCCGATAGAGGTGAGGGAAAGCGAACACTATCAGCAGGAGTACATCGAGGGCTTCGTCGACAAGTGGGACGAGCTCATCGACTGGGACAGCCGCGCCGAGAGCGAGGGCGACTTCTTCATCGACCTGCTGCGCGAGCGCGGCGTGAAGAGCGTGCTCGACGTCGCCACCGGCACCGGCTTCCACTCCGTGCGCCTGCTCGAGGCCGGCTTCGAGGTCGTCAGCTGCGACGGCAGCCCCGAGATGCTCGCCAAGGCCTTCGAGAACGGCCGGCAGCGTGGCCACATCCTGCGCACGGTGCAGGTGGACTGGCGCTGGCTGAACCGCGACATCCACTGCCACTACGACGCGGTGATCTGTCTCGGGAACTCCTTCACCCACCTGTTCTCCGAGCACGACCGGCGCAAGGCCCTGGCCGAGTTCTACGCCACACTCAAGCACGACGGCGTGCTGATCCTCGATCAGCGCAACTACGACGCCATCCTCGACGTCGGCTACTCCAGCAAGCACACCTTCTACTACTGCGGCGACCACGTCTCGGTCCACCCCGAGCACATGGACGACGGTCTCGCCCGGTTCAAGTACGAGTTCAACGACGGCTCCGTCTACCACCTCAACATGTTCCCGCTGCGCAAGGAGTACACGCGTCGGCTCATGCACGAGGTCGGTTTCCAGCACATCGACACCTACGGCGACTTCCAGGAGACCTACCGGGAGACGGAGCCGGACTTTTTCGTCCACGTCGCCGAGAAAAGCTATGAACAGGAGGACGCGTAATGGCTGCGACCTACACGGCAGCGGTTGAGACCGCGCGCGAGTACTACAACAGCGACGACGCCGATAACTTCTACTACACGGTATGGGGTGGCGAGGACATCCACATCGGGCTGTACAACAGCTCCGAGGAGCCGGTCTACGACGCCAGCCGGCGCACCGTCGCACGCATGGCCGAGAAGCTGCCGAAGATCGACGCGGAGACCCGCGTGCTCGATGTCGGCGCCGGCTACAGCGGCTCCGCGCGCTACCTCGCCAGGACCTACGGCTGCCACGTGACCGCGCTCAACCTCTCCGAGAAGGAGAACGAGCGGGCCCGGCAGAAGAATCGCGAGCAGGGCGTGGACCACCTCGTGGAGGTCATCGACGGCAGCTTCGAGGACCTGCCCTTCGACGACGCGAGCTTTGACGTGATCTGGTCCCAGGACGCGATCCTCCACAGCGGCGACCGTCCCAAGGTCCTGCGCGAGGTCGCGCGGGTGCTGCGCCCGGGCGGGCACTTCGTGTTCACCGACCCGATGCAGACGGACGACTGCCCGGAGGGCGTGCTCGATCCGATCTACGCGCGCATCCACCTCGAGACCCTCGGCTCCCCCGGCTTCTACCGCCGCGAGCTCAAGGGCCTCGGCTTCGAGGAGGTGGACTTCGAGGATCACACCGAGATGGTCGCGACCCATTACGGGCGCATCCTCAAGGCGCTCACCGAGCACGAGGCCGATGTGGGCAAGCGGGTCAGCAAGGACTACATCAAGCGGATGAAGACCGGCCTGCAGCACTGGGTCGACGGCGGCCACAAGGGCTACCTGGCCTGGGGTATCTTCGTCTTCCGCAAGGCGGACTGAGAATAGATCGCCGCGGGGCCCGGACGGCCCCGCGTTCGTTTCAACGGGCAAGGACCGTTAGAATGCCCGGTTCACCCATGACAGAGAGTGATTCATGAGCAAGAAGTATCTCTTTACCTCGGAATCCGTTTCTGAAGGCCACCCGGACAAGATGTGCGACCAGATCTCCGATGCGATTCTGGACGCCTACCTCGCCCAGGACCCGAAGGCGCGCGTCGCCGCCGAGTCCGTCGCCCAGACGGGCATGGTGCTGATCGCCGGCGAGACCAAGTCCTCGGCCACCGTGGACATCGAGAAGATCGTGCGCGACACGGTCGCCGAGATCGGCTACGACAGCTCCGAGAAGGGCTTCGACTACGCCACCTGCGCGGTGCTCAACGCGCTCGGCGCACAGTCCGAGGACATCAACCAGGGCGTCGACCGCAGCCGCCCGGAGGATCAGGGCGCCGGCGACCAGGGCCTGATGTTCGGCTACGCGTGCAACGAGACCGACACCCTCATGCCCGCGCCGATCGACTTCGCCCACCGCCTGGTGCGCAAGCACTCGGAGCTGCGCAAGAACGGCACGCTCCCCTGGCTGCGTCCCGACGCCAAGAGCCAGGTCACCTTTGCCTACGACGACGCCGGCCGGGTCACGGGCTGTGACGCCGTGGTGCTGTCCACCCAGCACGACGACGACATCACCCAGGAGCAGATCCACGAGGCGGTGATGGAGCACATCGTCAAGCCGGTGCTGCCGTCCGAGTGGCTGCACGGCGACACGAAGTTCCACATCAACCCGACCGGGCGGTTCGTCACCGGCGGCCCCCTCGGTGACTGCGGCCTGACCGGGCGCAAGATCATCGTCGACACCTACGGCGGCATGGCCCGTCACGGTGGTGGCGCGTTCTCCGGCAAGGACCCGTCCAAGGTCGACCGTTCCGCCGCCTATGCGGCACGCTACGTGGCCAAGAACGTCGTCGCCGCCGGTCTCGCCGACAAGTGCGAGGTCCAGCTCTCCTACGCCATCGGCGTGGCCGAGCCGACCTCCGTGATGCTCGAGACCTTCGGCACCGGCAAGATCGACAACAGCCAGCTCACCGACATCGTCCGTGAGATCTTCGACCTGCGCCCGTTCGGCATCCTCAAGATGCTCGACCTGGAGCGTCCGATCTACGCCGGCACCGCCGCCTACGGGCACTTCGGCCGCGTGGACATCGACCTCCCCTGGGAGAAGACCGACAAGGCCGACGCGCTTCGTCAGGCCGGCGGCAAGTAAGCACGACAACGCCCATGCCCTTTAAGGGCACGTCCGTTGCCGAGGAGCGCTGCAACCCCCGAAGCATCGTGGGGGCCAGGCTCGGCGGACGGACGCGACATTCGACAACGGCGCTCGGTGACCAACGGAGTGAACCATGAACGCAGTCGTGGACAACACCCGCACCGACCACCACGTTGCCGATCTCGCCCTTGCCGACTGGGGTCGCAAGGAGATCGCTATCGCCGAGACCGAGATGCCCGGTCTCATGGCGCTGCAGGAGAAGTACGGCAAGGAAAAGCCCCTCAAGGGCGCGAAGATCGCCGGCTCCCTGCACATGACCATCCAGACCGCCGTGCTCATCGAGACACTGGTCGAGCTGGGTGCCGAGGTCCGCTGGGCCTCCTGCAACATCTACTCCACCCAGGACCATGCCGCCGCGGCCATCGCCGACCAGGGCATCCCGGTGTTCGCCTACAAGGGCGAGAGCATGGAAGAGTACTGGGAGTTCACCCACCGAATCCTGGACTGGCCGAACGAGGACGGTCCGAACCTGATCCTGGACGACGGTGGCGACGCGACCGGCGTGGTCATGGTCGGCGCCAAGGCCGAGCAGGACCCCTCCATCCTCGACAACCCGAGCAACGAGGAGGAGCGCGCCCTCTTCCCCGCGATCAAGAAGCGGCTCGAGGAGCGCCCGGGCTTCTACACCCGCATCAAGGAGCAGATCCGCGGGGTCAGTGAGGAGACCACCACCGGCGTCAACCGTCTCTATCAGATCGCCCGTGACGAGGGCCTGCCCTTCCCGGCGATCAACGTGAACGACTCGGTGACCAAGTCCAAGTTCGACAACCTCTATGGTTGCCGCGAGTCGCTGGCCGACGGCATCAAGCGCGCCACCGACGTGATGGTCGCCGGCAAGACCGCCGTGGTCGCCGGCTACGGTGACGTCGGCAAGGGCTCCGCGCAGAGCCTCAAGGGCCTCGGCGCCCAGGTCTGGGTCACCGAGATCGACCCCATCTGCGCGCTGCAGGCCGCGATGGAGGGCTTCCGCGTGGTGACCATGGACTACGCCGCGGACAAGGCGGACATCTTCGTCACCGCCACCGGCAACTACCAGGTCATCACCCACGAGCACATGAAGGCCATGAAGAACGAGGCCATCGTGTGCAACATCGGGCACTTCGACAACGAGATCGACGTGGCCTCCCTCCAGCAGTACGAGTGGGACGAGATCAAGCCGCAGGTCGACCATATCGTCTTCCCCGACGGCAAGAAGATCATCCTGCTCGCCCAGGGCCGGCTGGTGAACCTGGGCTGCGGCACGGGCCACCCGAGCTTCGTGATGTCCAACAGCTTCTCCAACCAGGTGCTCGCGCAGATGGCGCTGCATGCCAACAAGGGCGAGTACGAGAAGGAGGTGTACATCCTGCCGAAGCACCTCGACGAGGAGGTCGCCCGGCTGCACCTGGAGAAGATCGGAGCCGATCTCACCGAGCTCAGCAACGAGCAGGCGGCCTACATCGGCGTCTCCAAGGAGGGGCCGTACAAGCCGGAGCACTACCGCTACTGATCCCGTAGCGGCTGCTCACGAGCCAGAGAGGGCGCGGCATCTGCCGCGCCCTTTTTCTTGGTTCATCGCGAAGCAGCGACAAACACCGCCCGCTCCCCACCGCCGCCATGCCTCCCGGACGATTACGGGTTGCTTCGAGCAAACAAGCTACTACTGACCGTGCGCTTCGGTTCAACGAAGGTATCGTTGTAGTCGTCCGATTGCTTGCTCTACCCATTCCCGATAGCCGGCTTCTGTCAACGGCATTAGTCGACGAGCCACGAAAGCTTCTTCCTTGCCGAACATCTTCATGGCCATGCCAGAGGTGTTCTCGGCTGGCGGCTCCTCGACTCGAACGTTCGCAACGTTGTAGAGCCCGACACCTGACCATACGCTGTTCGCGTCGGCGAATCCGACTGCACCCGAACACAGTTGCCGGATTCTTGATGGCGCAGCGAAGTAGGAACTGAAGAACCATCCTTCTCGCTCTATGGTGGGACTGAACAGCAGGACGACCAATCCATCCTCAAACCGATAATAGTAGCTCTTCCCAGAGACCAGGCCGGTATAGTCCCGATCGGTCAGCGGCTCATAGCCTTCGCGCATTTGCGCTAGAGATGCTTCGCACATCTGTGAGAAGACACGGTCAAGCCGAGACTCTTCACGGACGATATCGACGTCTCGCACCGGCTGCGGCCAGAACACGACCGCCAAGACAGGATGGTCGTCTTCAGTAATGACGCGCCTAAGGGCGTGATTTGCTATTTCCTCGAACTGACTCTTTGGCGCCGCGTGGTCTGCAGCCTCCAATTGTCTTAGCGCCTTTATCAACTGGTCCTTCAGCTGCTCCGGTGTATGAAAAGCAGTGCGGAAGAAACCCTGATGGAAGTCTTCGACTTCCTCCCGAAACGCCTGTTGAGCCGGTTCCATCTCAACGCCTTCTTGAACGAAGGCCAATACTGGTTTACCCAGATCACGGGCGGCGCGGAATTCCTGCTGAGTCACCGAGACGCCTGGCTCGGCCTCAAAGCCGAACCGCTCGCCTAGCAGGAGCACGTAGACGTCGGAGTCTTCCACCTCCCTGATGCACGCCTGTTGCGATGAATAGGGACGTGCGGCGAAATCCTCGCACATGATCGGCCGGTGCTCCATGAGGCCAATGGCGCCGCGGCTCGCTCGCCGATAATCCTCGAAGCCTTGGACGACGGAGCTGACGAAAATCTTCTTCATATTCCGAGTGCGTACCACCGTATGGATTTGGAACTAATGCTTAGAAACGTGATTTTGCCGTCCAACGTACGATAGCAGCCATTGGGACGACCACCGGGGCAGCGTGTCCAACGTCGGATTGGTCCACTGCGCGAGGACGGCAATCGCCACTCCAATGGCGATTGATCCCGTCGTCGGAGCATTCGCACCTTGGTTTTGCGCGATGTCCGTATAGCTTCTTCTGACCGGTAGTGCCGTCTCCGCCTCAGAGCAAATTCAGCAACTGGCGGAGGAACGTAACTACGTTTCCGCCCATGAAGTTATGCTCATTCCAGCCTCGGCCTGACAGAGTTCAAGGCGTTAGATAAGAGCGCCCTCAGCCGGTTCGGTCCCAAGTCTTACAGGGTGTGGGAGATAAAGCCTTGCAGCCACGAAATATGCAGAGCAACAGGGCCTGGACCAAGGGCACGAGACCACAAAGGTCTGGTATCACCTTCAACAGGTTGGAACCTGACCGGCCGCTTCGGATCGAGATACGGTGTCGGGATGGTGATCATTTCACTTAGGCCGTAGTCGCTGATTGGCGGGAGCTTCACGTCACCCGTTCCAGCGGCACGCGCATCCCTAACTTTGCCGCAGTGCGGTAACCATGGCCGCCATGGCGACGCCGGATCCCAACCGACAAGATGCTCTCGTGCGAAGGGCGGCCTTCGATTGGCTCGAGGCCCAGACCGCTCGACACGGGAACGTTCTGCCCCGAGGTCTACCCTCCCAGGGCTTCGAGTGGCACGGCCAGCGCGTGCCACTGGTTGGGCCGGCCGGCATCTTCAAGCCCAGGGTCCTTCCGGAGATCCCGCTGACGATCACGACGGCACCTGACGGCCCGTACGAGGATACGTTCGGCGACGAGCATCGCCTGCTCTGCCGCTACCACGGCACCGATCTGAATCACCGTGACAACCGGGGGCTGCGGGAAGCCATGCACCGGCGGACACCTCTGATCTATCTCTTCGGACTGATTCCGGGCCGTTACCTCGCCGTCTGGCCGGTCTTTGTCGTGGGCGACAATCCTGACAAGCTCACTTTCACCGTCATGGCGGACGCCCAGGACACGATCACGGACTCGCTCGCGCGGGGCGCCGACCGGGAGATACGGGACGAACCGGAGGAACCGCGCCGACGGTACATCACGGCGACCATACAGCGACGACTGCACCAGCGCAGTTTCCGCGAGCCAGTGCTGAGCGCCTACCGGGAGCGCTGTGCGCTGTGCCGTCTCCGCTATCGTGAGCTACTGGACGCGAGCCACATCATCCCGGATAGCCCATCACCTCGCTACCTATCGAGAACCAGCCGTGCTTCCAGCAAATCCATGAGGTCGTATGTGTTGCGGTACGGGACGCGGTAGACCTCGCAGAGGTTCGGGACCTTCACCTTCTTGCTGTTCGCCGCAACCCTGGTTTCCTGCGTAATGACCTCGGCGCCACAGGCTATTGCCTTTGCTATCAGCCATGGGTCCGCACCGTCCAGAAACGTAGTCGTGTGCGGCTCTGCGAACACATCGTGGGTCATGACGAAGTTGGCGATGTCGGCAAACGCCGTCTGGGTGGCTTCGTCGTCGACCGGCACAAAGACATCGCGCCGCTCTTTGACCCAGTCTGAGAGTTGGTCCTTGCCGGCCTCCAGCTCGTCGCGCACAGGGCGGATACTGCCGACTGCACCATTGTGGAAGTGCAGATCGAGCCAGTCCCAGAAGCCGGGCACGATGTGCATGCGGTAGTGAAAGTTCTTGGCCTGTATATAGGTGTTGGCGTCCAGCAGATACGAAAAACTCACAGCCCCAGCTCCCTCCTCGCGAAGTCGGCGAGCTTGTGGGGCCGTATACCGGTGAGCCGGTGGGCATCGCGTAGCAGCAGCCGGCCGCTGAGTGCTTCACTGGCGACCGCCTGGGCAAAGCGCGTGCTGATTCTGGCGCGCTGCAGACGATGGAAGCTCGGCTGACCCTGGCGATTGCCGTCACGGCGCTCCGCCAGCTTCTGCTGCACATAGGCACGGTACTCATCCTCCGAGATCAGGTTCAGCTCCCGTGCGCGCCGGGCGATCACCCACTGGCTAACGTGGAATCGGGCGGCCAGCGCCGGCAGGTTCTGACGCCATTCCTGATCGGGCTCCCATAACGGCCGGAACTCCACTTCCGGCACGAGGAACTCGGCGGCGACGGCATTGCAGAGCTTCTCGGCCCGGTGCGGCGTCGCGGGCTCACCGTCGGAGATGCCGGACTCGCCGAGCCAGATATGCGCCAGCTCATGGATCAGCGTGAACAGCCGGGCTTCCTCGCAGTCCGCGGTATTGATGAAGATGACCGGTGCGTAGCGGTCCGCAATTGCAAAGCCGCGGAACTCGCCGACATCCAGCGGACGGCTGGTGTTGGTCCCGACCATGCTGTTGCGCATCACCATGATGCCCAGGGATTCAATGCGCTCCACCAGGCTGCGGAAGTATTCTTCCCAGGTGCCGCGTTCCGGGTGCGCCGGAATACCCAGGTGATCGCGCATGTCGCGCACAACCTCGTCCACGGCTGCTCCGCTGCCCATGGAAGCGACCACGGCCACCGGGTCGGCATCCCGGTCCTGTTGATATTCTCGATACCAGAGCTGGCGCTGTATGACTTCCCGTAGGGTGTCCCGCAGGTCTGCGCTGATCCCTTGGGGTTTGTGATCACCCACTGTCCGCAGGTCCGGTATGGGAAGTTCTTCCTGAGGCGGTTCGCGCAGAAACAGGTAGCCGAACGGCACATGGGTGTGCCGCGCAAGGTTCTGTGCCTGGCGGAAGGTCGGGCGCCTATCACCTTCCTCCCAGGCCTCGACCTTGTCGTCCTTGACGTGCAGCTTCCGCGCGAGCGCGGACACGCTCAGTCCCGCGCGTTCACGCGCCCAGCCGAGCATCTGCGGTGTGATGTGGGCCTGTGCCATTGGCGTGATTCCGGTTCGCCCCGGTGTCAGTCAGCGTTTGACGCTGGAACACGTTCCATGTTCGCGGCGGCTACTGTTTGCTGACCATTCTCGGGCACGCGTTGCCGTGCCGACAAGCGGAGCTGCAGCATGGCACGCCGATCAGGCGGTACACTCCGAATGGAACTGCATGAGCGGCTTGCCCATGAGCTCCGCGGCCTTGGACTCGCCGATCAGGTCTTCCGCCAGGGCGCGGTAGACAAGCTGCTCGAAGACGCGCGGCTGCTCGCCCGGGTAGTCGCCGAAAGGTTCCTTTTTGAGCCATCCGCGTGCCTTGAATTCCTGGCGCAGACGCTTGTAAGTCTGATCCGAGATGATGCCCAGGTCCCGGGCGCGGTGCAGCCACCCGGCCATGCTCAGACCGTACTCCTGTTTGAGCAGCCACAGCTCCCGCGGCTCAAGCCAATGCCGCTTGTCGCCCAGGGCTCGCCGTGCGGCCTGCTCCGGCACCAGGAACGCCCCGGCGAACCGGTTGGCGGCCAGCTCCATGTCCAGATCCTTTGCCAGTCGGCCTTCAAGCACCAGGTGACCGAGCTCGTGTGCCAACGTGAAGCGCTGACGGTCGCCGGGCCAATCTTCGCCCAGGATAATCACCGGATTGCCCCGCACCAGGGCCGCGAGGCCGTCGAAATGCTCGTCGTTAGGTATCGACGTGCGGAAAACACGAATGCCGTGTTCCTCGCAGGTGTCGATCAGCTCCGGAATGGGGTTAACGCCGAGTCCCCAGGCCTCGCGTAAGTCCGCGGCCGCGCGCTCGACATCCACGTACGTATCGATCCGGTCTGCCAGTGCCCGCGGGACCCGGAACTCGCCGACTGGAAGCACGGGAAGGACCGCTTCCAGCTCCAGAAAGCGGTCGAGCTTCTCCTTGACGTCCGCCTTGATGCGGTCCAGCAACCGATTGGGGGCCTTGTGATGCTTGCGGTACCCCTGCATCTCCAGCTCGACGTGTTCCGGCCGCAGGAAGTACTCGACACGCACGTTCAGCGCGTCTGCCAGGGACAGCAAGACTGTCGAGGACGGCGTCGCCTTGCCGTTCTCGTATTTCGACACGGCCATAGCGGAAACCTG
>WBJT01000069.1_pt1 | contig 15937 bp, 21 predicted proteins | sample 5109881 | NCBI WGS metagenome assembly WBJT01 (sample SAMN11895465, study PRJNA545514) | wastewater metagenome | isolation source: saline BTEX enrichment culture, original innoculum from Kuwait petroleum... | place: USA:Stillwater, OK | collected 2018-09-01
GGAGGCGGCAACGGGCGCGGCGTCTGTGACGAAAAAAGCCCGCGTCATTGGCGCGGGCTTTTGGGGCAATCCGAAGATGCTGGTGGGCCCTGCTGGATTCGAACCAGCGACCAGCGGATTAAAAGTCACCGAGATCCCGGGTTAGCCGGGGCTAGCGAAAGTCTTAATTTTTCCATCCGGTCAGGTGCTTGGGTGCGTTTGAGCGTTAGCGCCGATTAGCGTAGGTTACTCGAATCTGCTGCCCATGTGCTGCCCAGCTGCTGCCCAGGGCACAACGAGACGGGCCCGGCCGGTGCCACCAACACCTGACCGGGCCCTAACCAACCGGCACCTGATAGGGAGGCGCCGCGATGGCTGCTCGCAAGTCTACCGCCAGCGTCGTCAACTTCACGAAGGGGCGAGTTGATCGCTTCACCTGCCCCGATAGGCAGAGCGAGGCGAAGCTGTGGGACTCCACCGTAACCGGGCTTGGGCTGCGCGCCCGTCCCGGCGGCGGCAAGACCTACATCTTCCAGGCGCGTCTCCACGGGCGCACGGTCAAGCAAACCATCGGATCTCCGGCCGCATGGGGGATCGACGAGGCGCGCGCCGAAGCGCGCCGTCTGCGCGTGCTGGTGGACCAGGGCGTTCACCCTGGCGACGAGCGCCGCGCCCGGGAAGAAGCCGCCGAGCAGGAACGCCGGGCCAAGGCCCTGGAGGCCGTTACGGTCGCCGATGTGTGGGCCGACTACATCGCGGATCGCCGCCGGGGTTGGAGCGAACGGCACCTCGGCGACCACGCGAAGGTGATGCAGGCGCCCGGGCAGAAACGCGCCCGGTCGAGAAAGCGCACCGTGGCCGGGCCGCTGTATCCGCTGCGCGACGTGCCGGTTTCGGATCTCACCGCCGAGCGCCTGCAAGGATGGCTCGAGCGCGAGGCCCGCCGGCGCCCCACGGCGGCGGCCCTGGCGTACAGGCTGCTGCGTTCCTGTCTGCATTGGACCGCGGAGCATCCCAGCTACCGCGGCCTCGTTGAACCTCACCGGCTGTTCACGGGCAACGTCCGCCGCGCCGTGCCCAAGCCACAGGCGAAGTCCGATGCGCTCCAGCGTGAGCAGCTTCCCGCGTGGTTCGAGGCGGTGCGGGCGCTCCCGAACCCGATCCAGTCTGCCTATCTCCAGGCGCTGCTACTCACCGGCGCACGCCGAAACGAGCTCTCGCGAGTGCGTTGGGCGGACGTGGACTTCCAGTGGCGGAGCATCGCGATCCGCGACAAGGTGGAGGGGGAGCGCGTGATTCCCCTCCCGCCGTACCTCGCTGACCTGCTCGCCGGGCTGCCCCGCGTGAACCGCTACGTGTTCGCCAGCCCCACCGCGAAGGCGGGGTACATCGCCGACGCCAACCACGCGCACACGCGCGCCGTGAAGGCGGCGGGGCTGCCGCCGGTGACTCTCCACGGGCTGCGCCGGAGCTTCGGAACGCTATCGGAGTGGGTGGAGGCCCCGGTGGGCGTGGTGGCGCAGATTCAAGGCCACAAGCCGTCAGCGTTGGCCGAGAAGCATTACCGCCGCCGGCCGCTAGACCTGCTTCGGAAATGGCACACCCGAATCGAGGGCTGGATTCTTGAGCAGGCTGGCATCCAGCAGCCGACGGAGAACGAGGCCGGCCAGCTGCGGGTGGTCAAGTGAGCGTCCTGGATACCAGCCGGTGGCGCCCCGAGTTCCGGGCGCTACCAGAGCGGGATTTCGTCGCCGGGTTCATCACGGACATGGAGACTGAAGGCGACCGTCTCGGCGCGCAACGGCTGCAAGGCGCGCTGTCGGACGACCGCCTGGAACCCGCCCTGAATCGCCCATTCGGACAGGCTGCTCGCCCCGGCAAATGGCCGCTTCGGTTCGCGGTCTCTTTCCTTTTGCCCTTCTGCCAGCGGCCGGAGTTCCGCGCATTCGTCCGCGTGGACAACGAGACCGTCTCCGGCGCGTTCGAGGACGTGGCGAAGCTGGCCCGCCGCCTGGAGCGCGCGCTCGGCCACCTCGAAAGCGTCGCCTGGAACACCGAGGCCCTTCCCCTGGACGAGGTGATGCCCGGCGGAGATCGGGTGAACCTCCGCGGCGGCGTCCTGACCAGTGCGCTGCCCGCTCTCGCACTGGAGGCCGACGCGCAGGCGGCCCGCCGCCGCTACCGCGGACACCTGATCGACTCCAGCCCCGGCACCTACGAACGAGACCGGATCGTGGCCGAGATCGACAACACCGTGCGCACCCTGTTCGAACGGGCCATGACCAAGCCCGCGATTGCCGCGACCGTGACCGCGGTCCTCAGCCGAGAAGTCACCCCGGACGACGTGAGCAACGTGCGGCGCAAGATAAGACCCCGCCGACTCGCCAAGTAACTTCACGAACGACGTATTCAGGGAGTCAGGTGCCGCGCACGTAAGTGCCTGCTAATGCGGACCATGTAGATCAGCACCCCGAATATCTGGCCGATCTACACGGCGTCATCACCCGCGCCCGTAGATCATGTGCACGTCCATTAGCGGAGGTGCATATATGGCTACTTATGCGACTACCGAGCGGCGCGGCCTATCCACGGCGACTGTCGCGCGCCGCCTTGACCTGAGCCCGCGCGCCATGAGGGTCCGGCTGTGCCAGAAGGGGAGCTACTACGGGGTACGCCCCCAGAAGCTGCCATCCGGCCGTCTGCTTTGGCCGCCGGATACGGTGGATCGCCTGCTCGCTCAGGCTGCGAGCGGTGATACCAGCGACGGGGAGGGGGGGTAATGCCGAATCTGACAGGACGACGCCCGGACGGTGGGGGCCGACCGGGCGCCAGTGGACATACATGTGCGTGCGTCCCGGGTAATGATACCGCCATCCAGCTCCGCGATGCCACCCGGCCACGGTGGACGCCCGCCTGGCGTGATGCGCTAGTCGCGGCGTACGCCGCCCGGCGCGGCTCGGCGAGCGGCTGTGCGGTGATTGCCGCCTGGCGTGCGGCGCTCGCCGCGGACGGGGTGACGCGCCGTGACGCCCGAGTGACACGGGTGTGATCGATGCGATGGCTACGATGGCACCACGGCACGGTCACCGACCCAAAGTTCCGCCTCATCGCCGCCAAGTCGGGCACCCGCGTGTGCGAGGTGGTGGCGGTGTGGGCAACCATCCTAGAGAACGCGAGCGACGCCAGCGACCGCGGCACCCTCGAGGGCTGGCGCGACGATGTGACCGCCGTCGCGCTGGATATGGAGACCGACCGCGTGGCAGAAATCCTCGCCACGATGCGCAGTTACGGGCTGCTCGATGACTCCGGGCGGGTGACCTCTTGGAAGAAGCGGCAGCCGAAGCGTGAAGACGACAGCGCCGAGCGGATGCGCCGGCACCGAGAGCGGAAACGCCGAGCCGGCGACGATGTAACGCACGGTGACGCACCTGTGACGCGCAGTGACGCGCCAGAGGAGAGTAGAGAAGAGGAGAGTAACCCCCCTGTGGTCCCCCCTGCCGGGGGGAAGCAGCGCAACCGCGGTTCCCGCCTCCCGGATGACTGGACATTGCCGGACGAGTGGCGGCGCTGGGCCGTAGAGAACACGCCCGGCATCGACGTGGACCGCGAGGCGGCCAAGTTCGCTGATTACTGGCACGCCAAGAGCGGCGCCGGCGCAGCCAAGAAGGACTGGCGGGCCACCTGGCGGAACTGGTGCCGCACCGCCGAGGAGCGCGCGGGACCCGGGCGGGGCCAGTCGTACGGCGGTGACGCCCCGCGCCAGCCTCAGTACCGAAACCTCTCGGAGGTAGACCAATGACGCCAGTAGAGGAGGCAGTATTGGGCGCGGCGTTGTTCGAACCGTCCCTTGCCCTGGAGACGGGCCTTGCACCTGCACAGTTCAGCGACACGACCGCCGCGGCGATCTGGCAGGCCGTCACCGGCATGGCGTCCCGGGGCGATCCCGTAGATGCGATCACGCTGATCGCCGAACTCGGCGAGCCGTACCGTCAGATCGTCGGGCGCGTGGCCTCGGCTTCGTTCTCTGTGGTGAATATCCGCGGCTATGCCCGGAGCGTGGCGAAGGACGCCAAGCGCCGCCACCTGCGCGCGTTCCTGGACGGGTTGGATACTAGCGGTGATCCCGACGAAGTGGTGAGCGAGGCGCTGTCCGGGCTGCTCTCGATGGGGCGTTCGGAGGCGGTACGCGAGCACGATATGGCCGGCCTCATGGGCGAGCTCGCCACTGACCTAGACCGGCGGTGGGAGTCGTCGCGGCAGGGTGGCGTGATCGGGGTCCCTACCGGTTTCGGTGTTCTGGATCGTCACCTCGGCGGCCTGCACCCGTCGGACTTGGTGATCGTTGCCGCCCGGCCCGGCATGGGCAAGACCGCCTTCCTGCTGAGCGCGGCGAAGAACGCCGCCCACCAGGGCAAGCGTGTGGGCATCGTGTCGGCCGAAATGGCGGCCCTACAGCTTGGTGATCGACTGCTTTCCGCACATTCCGGCGTCCCGGCCACCAAGCTGCGAAACGGCGCCTTGGACGACGCGGACTTCAGCGCGGCAACGGCGGCCATGAGTGAGCTGCGTGATCTGCCGATCCGTGTGATGGACCCGGACGCCTGCCGTCCTGCGGACATCGTTCAGCAGGCGCACGTCTGGGCCGCCAAGGGCCTCGATTGTCTGTGGATCGACTATTTGACCCGCCTGCGCCCGGATTCCCCGAAGGACAGTCGCACGCGCGAGGTCGGCGAGATGGTCTTCAAGTTCAAGTCGCTGGCGAAGCGACTCAACATCCCGGTGGTCGTGCTGGCGCAGCTCAACCGCAGCCTCGAGCAGCGCCCGAATAAGCGCCCGATGCTCTCCGATCTTAGGGATTCCGGCGAGGTGGAACAGGAGGCCGACGAGGTTCTGTTCCTCTACCGCGACGCTTCCTACAACAGCGACGCCGATCCCCGCGCGGCCGAGATCCTGATCGGCAAGAACCGCCACGGGCCGGCCGGTGTGTCGGTGCCGATGCGCTTCATCGACGAACGCATGACCTGGTTGGACCCGGATATGAGGTACGCATGAACGCCGAAATGCAGACGCGGAACACCGCCGCCGACCTGGCCGGACGCATCGAGGTACACGGCCGCACCTGCGCTGTCTACCTCGACCGCGCAGTGGACGGGACCAGCGTCACCCCGGAGCGGCTGCGCCGGGCACTGGACAAGCAGCCCCTTGGGGCAATGGGTGGGCGCCATCAAGACGCCCGCGCGCTTCGCGCCATCGCCCTGGCCCTGGAGGCGGACCTGTGAGCGACAAGAACGACGTGGCCGAGCTTCCACGGCCGTTCCGCCGCTTCGCCGGCTGGGGCGTGCCAATCGAGGGCGGTGGTGACTTCGCGCACGCCATTTGGCGAATCCCACTACCCGGGGTCGGGTGGGTGTCCGGCCCCATGTGCTTCCGCGCCGGACGCGGTGAGCATCGAACCGCACCGGGCGACACGCCTCGGTGCAGCCACTGCCGTGGGGAAGTCGCGGCGTTCTACGAAAACGAGGAAACCGACGATGAGCGATGAGACGGAAAAGCTGGCGCCGCCGGCGCATTTTACGGCGGAGCAGCGAGAAACCTTCGCGGCGTTGAATCCAAATCAGCAGCGAGCCGTGGTGACCGCCATCGAGACCATCGAGGCGGCCGAGGCCGAGGCGAGAGAAATCGAAGCGCTCGCGAACGCCATGCAGCGGCGCCGGGGCGAGATCGGCAGGCAGGTCCAGGAGTGGGCCCAAGAACTCCACCAGCGCCTCCCGGACACCAGGCAGGAACTGCTCGAGGGCGAGGCCGAGCTCGACGACCTCTTGGACCTGCTGAATCAGCGGCGGTTGCTGCGGGACCTGGAATCGGAGCTACCAGAGCTGGATAAGGCCGTTCACTCCCAGCGTCACCGCGCGTTGCAGCCGGGTAACCGCATTCGAGGCGCGAACCGCATCCTTGCGGCCAATGGCCTGAACTAACCAACTGAAGCCCCGCTCCGGCGGGGCAGATCTTAGGTTTTCTCAGGTAGAGAGGCAAACCCGGATGACCAAAATCACCGACAAGCAGGAAGCGTTCGCACGTGAATATCTCACGGACCTGAACGCAACACAGGCAGCTATCCGCGCGGGCTACAGCGCGAAGACGGCGAGCCAGACGGGGCACGAACTCCTCGGCAAGCCCGCGGTCGCGGAGCACATTGCAGAACTCAAGGCGGAGCGCGAACGGCGACTTGAGGTGAACGCGGACACGGTAGTGCGGGAGCTTGCCAGAGTTGGCCTGATGGACCCGCGCAAGCTGTTCAACGGCGACGGCACGCCGAAGCCGATCCACGAGCTCGACGATGACACCGCAGCGGCGCTCCACTCCCTGGACGTAGCGAGGATCGGTAACGACGAGGTCGGCGTGGGGCAGGTGCTGAAGTATCGCTTCTCGGACAAGGTGGCCGCCCTGGACAAGCTCATGAAGCACCTCGGTGGCTACGAGAAGGACAACCGTCAGCAGGGCGATACGGTGGTGGAGCTATTGAACGCCATCTCGCAGTGCCCGCAGAGCACCGCGCAGGGGCGGATAAAGGCGCGTGAGGAGGCCCGTGTTGGCGACAGCGGTGACCAGTAGAGCTACCGCGGAAACTGAGCGTTGTAGAGCCACAGGTACGTGATGGAAAAGCCGATGAGGTAGATGATCGAGCTCGCCGCGTAGTACGCCAACGTTCGGGAGGTCGAAGCGGCGAGGGCGCGCACCTGTTCCGCATCATCCCCCGAGTGCTGCAACAGCGTTTTCGCGGACTTCGCCTGTTGTCGCCCGGCGATGAAAAGCCACACCGCCGCACCCACGAATTGCCATAGGAAAAACTGGTGTAACTCGAGCGCATACAGGGCCCACCCGACCAGCGCTGAGTATCCGACAAGAAGTGGCAGCGCACGCCAGAACGTGCGGTGATAGGTGGTGAGGCGAAGGACCTGCATCACGCCGAAGTGCGATGCGAATAGAAAAACGGGCCAAGCAAACATGCCCATCGTGTCACCTCCCTGTGAACTGAATTTACGATGGGAAACGTAGCACCCCGGTGATGCTACGCAATGGCACTCGGTAGTTCGCTACTCCGCGTTCAGGTGCTCCTTCAATTCCCGCTTGCTTCCCTTCGCCGGCAGCCCGCGGCGCTTGGCCTCGGCCTGGAGTTCCTTCCATGTGCGTCCCTCAGTGTCGCCGTCGTCTGCCCCGTCGCCCGCCGCTGCCATCTGGGACGCCGGGGACGCGAGCCAGGCGTTGATCCGCTTGGCCGCGTTCTTCGCTTCCTTCGTTTTCATGCTCGTCGGGCTCGCCAGAAGCGCGCGGAACAGCTCGGGATCGTCTACCGATGCGGTGACCAGCTCCGCGGCCTTGTCCCGGGTGAGCTTGCCGAGGATGCGCTGGGCGCGCTGTGAGAAGTGCTGAGCCATTACCAGCGAGCTGCCCATGCCGTCAGCCATGTGCTGGCCGCTTCGGGCACCGAGATACCGGGCGAGGAGTGACAGCCATTCCGAAGGCGTGTCATCGATCACCGGCTCGCCTGACGATGGCTTGGCCTCGATCCGCTCGAAGGTGTTCGCCACCTTGTTGAGCCGTCGTTTCTCGGCGCCCGTGAACCCGAGGGCGTCCATCGTATCGCCGTGCCCGAGCATCAGCCGCTTCAATCGCTTGCCGCTGACGAAGCGCTCGCCATCCTGCGCCGTATCGCCGAGCTCGGATCGGCGGATCAGGTGGTCGATGAACGACGACTTCAACCCCTGTTTTGCCTTGCGATCGCCGCGGACCTTTCGCACGAGCGCGGTGGCGGCCTTCTTCGGCTCCTTAGAGCGAAGCACGCGGTCCCATTCGTCTCCGGGCGGTCCGTCCAGGTAGAGGGCAGCGCGTGACTTGGCGCGATTGAACGCCAGCCGCTTGGCGTTGGTGGCACGGGACTGTAGGCGCTTCGCGGCCCGCGCCATGTGGTCGGCATTACTGAGCTCGGATTTCAGTTCGGGAAGCTGGTCCAGCACCTCCGCGTGCTTGCGCCGGAACGCCCGGGCCGCGCGCGGGTTAACCGTTCCGCCGTCGCTGGCCTGGGCGAGGAACGCCGCCTTGAGGTAGCTCGCCACGTCCTCGCCGGCGTCCGGAACGGCGTCCAGAAACTCCCGCACTTGGGTGCCGGACGCCTGACCGCTGACGATCTTGCGCAGGGTGTCCGCCGGGTCCACGGCCGGGCCGCCGCGGCGCTCGAAGCCCAGCAGCCGGCCGACGGCACCGCGGCGGAATTTCCGATTGAGCTCACGGGAGTAAGACAGCGCTGTATCGAGGGCATCCCCCTGCCCTTCGGCTGCCGCCATGTCGTTAAGCAACGAATCCGAAACATTCGCCAGGATGCGGATTTTGTTTCGGTTCGGAGCCGGCTTCGCGCGCTCCTCGGCGAGGGCTGAGCCGACGCGCTGGCGCAGGGCGTGGACATCGCCGAAGGTCACGTTTTCGCCGCCAGTTGGCTGCCCGTCCGGGCCGAGGATCTGGGAGTCGGTTTCCTCTGCCGCCCGGGTCAGCCAGGAGGGCACGTCCTCGGGATCATCGAAGCGGGACCGCTGCCCCAGCTCCCCGCGCAGCGTCCGCCGGGTGGCGGAGAGCGTCGCCGGCGCGTCGCGGTTCACCTGCCCCCAGAGCTCGGCCTCGGTGCGCCGGGCGTCGTCCAGGGCGGTCTCGACGCGCGTGCGTGCCACCTCGCTGATATCGCGTTGCGTGGCGCCGGGGTCGAGGCGCTGGATAGCATCGTCTGCCTTCTGAGCGGCTTCCGCGGCGCGCTGGTCCAGCTCATCGAGCAGGGCGGCGCGCTGCTGCTCGAGGATGTCACGCGCGCGGGCCGGGTCGCCGTCCAGGTCCGTCGCCGCCTCACGGGTCACGCGGTTGGCGGTCGTGAGGTCGTCGGAGAGCTTCGCGTCGAGCTCCGGGTTCTCGTCCGCCGCGGTCCGCTCGATGCCCATGAGGCGCTTGTCACCGCTGCGCCGCGCGGGCGACAACGGCGCCTCGGATAGCGTGTCCTCTCCTGCCACCCGCGTAGAAGCGGCCTCGGGGTCAGCGGCGGCACGCTGCAACCGGCGAGCGGCACGCACCCGGCCGCCGGCCTTCGTGAACGGCACCGCCCCCGCCTTGGCGGCACGCCCAGCACCGCGAGCGAGCTGCATGGCGGGGCCGTTGCTCACCGCTGCCGGAGCGAACCCCCCGACGAGTTCGCCCAGCGCCTCGGCCACCTCGGAGTTCGGTGCAACGGCTTCACCGACTTCGCCGCCCGCCGTGGCACCGGCAACCGAGGTGAGTTCCGCGGCGGCGGTAGCCCCTGGCCGCGTGGCGAGAGTGCGGGCGGCGTCGTCCAGCAACCCCGTGCCGGCGATTGCGCCCCGGGCAAGCTGAGCCCCCCGGCTGGCGACGCCCGCATAGGGGATCGCGCTGCCGCCCAGAATTCGCGAGGCGCGGTTCCCGACGGTTTCCGGCTCGTTGCCGCGCTGGTAGGCAATTCCGTAATCGGAAGCGAGCGCGCGGAGATCGTTCGCGCCGCCCGGGATGGACGGTGCCCCCACCGCCTCCAGGGCGCTGTTCGCCAGATCGGCGGGCATACCAACGACATCGATCACGCCGCCGGCAAACGACTTCGCGCCGGAGACGAAATCCCGGCCGGCTTGCTCCATGAGGCTGGCGCCGTCGCCGGATTGGCGGCTGTCGCGTTCTGTCGTTCGCTCTCGGCGCTGTAACTCGGCCGCGAATGGATTGGTCCCGTTCGCGTTTTTCTCTCCCTGTGCGTTCGCTGTGTTCGACTCAGTGGCCTTAACCGATTCGGAGTGCCGCCCGTCCACCTGGTCCAACGTTCGGCGGGCGGCATCGACTTCGCGTTGGATCTCGGCGTCGGTGCTGTCCGTGCCCACACCACGCCGCTGCATCTCGGCCTCGAAGGGATTCGCGCTCGCCATTACTCGCCACCCCGCAGCTCGTTGAATCGCTGGTTCGCCTGGATGAGCTCCTGATCGGAAAGTTGCCCGGGGTCGAGCTGCTGGAGCTGCTGGAGGTTCATCGAGGAGATCGGCGCGCGGGACGACTCGCCACCCGGTGTGCCCCCGGCACCTGACTGGCCGTTATCCGGCTGTGTATCCGTGCCGTCGGGGCTGCCCATCAGGCCGACCACCTGGTCGATGACCGCGTTCTGGTTCGCGAGCTCGCCGCGCTTTTCGTTCGTGACGTTCCCGCCCTGGATCGTCTGCGCGTTCATGTCGCGCTTGCGTTGGAGGAAGTCGCGGAGCTGGTTCAAGCGCTCTCTCGCGGCGTCCGGGTCGTTCCAGAACTGATCGGGGTCAGGAAGGAGTTCGGCCACGATTTTCTGCTCGTAGACCGGGAAGCGGCCGCTGTTCACCAGGGCCTGCTTTGCCGTCTGGTTGAAGTTGCGGATAGCGCTACGCGCCCGCTCGGTGCCCGGGAACATCGCGCCGTCCCGAAACGGGCCGATGACGCTGCCGACGGCCGAGCGGATGTTGGAGATGGGGCCGGTGCCTTCCGCCAGGTCGTCGAACACGCCGCCCTGCTGGGCGTTATCCGCGTCTCCGGTGCCGGCGGCACTGTCCTCCATCGCGCCCTCGCCAGCAGGCCGGCCGGGGCGCCCCAGGTTACGCACCTCACCCGTGGCGCGATTCGTGGCGATAACGTTGCCGAAGTCGTCCACGTCGGTGGACACATTCCCGTTGGCGACATCGGTCGCCCATTCTTTCGGGACACCACGGCGAACCAGGTCCTGAACTTCCTGCTCCTTCTGCGACGGCTTGTCCGGTTTCCAACGCGGGGACGAGGCCAGACGCCTGACCGGCTCGCCACCGGGACCGATCATCCAGGTCTCGATCTGGTCGCCGTTCTTGAACTCCTGGTAGCTGTATTCGCCGCCGGAGCCGGTGAACACCGCCGGGTCCACGCCGTTCGAGACGGCAAGCTGCTCGAGCTGGGAGCGGAACTCCGGGTTGGACTCGACCATGCGCGAGAGCTTGTCGAGGCTCGACACCTTCCCCACGACCTTGTCCATGGGGATGTCCTGCACGAGGCTGTCATCCTCGCTGGTGCTTCGGCCCTCGGTTGCCGGCGCCCCGTAGACGTGCGTATTCCCCTCGTCGTCCGCCGCCTCCACGGCCAGGTCCACCATCACGCCGTCGCCGTTCGGGTTGGGCACGATGCCGCGCACGAACTTGCGCCGCACTGTCCAATCCTTGCCGTCCTTGCCCTTGAACGTCTCGCCGATCCCGTCGGATAGCTCGGGCTGGAGCACGAGATTGGCCGCGCTGACGAGCTGCTTCTGGTCGTTGATCTGGCCGCGCACGCCCTGCTTGAGCGTTTCGACTGCCTGGCGCTTCTTCGGCGACCAGACGTTGCGGAACGCCTTCATGACCTCGCCGCCGCTTGCGTCGTTGGCCTCCTTGATCAGGTCCGCACTGGGGGCCTGCCCCTGGGCAAGGGCGTAACCGATGCCGTTGAAGGCTTTCTCGGCACGGGCCTGGTCGCGCTTGCGTTCCGCCTCTCGGGTGGCACGCTGGAACTTCTGGCGCTTCATGCTCCGGAGTTCCTTCTGCCACTGCCGATCGTCCGCGCGGGCCTCGCGCTGCTGCTCGCGGTCCTGCATGTCCTGGTAGAAGCGGTAGCCCTGCTGGAACGCGCCGGCCGCGGATTGCATTGCACTCGCCATGTCGCCTCCTGGTCCTCACACGAAAACGGCCGGCGCCGAGAACGGCAGCCGGCCGGGATCGTTCGTTGCTCGTGGTCGGTTTAGAATCCGCTGCCGCGGTAACCGCCGTTCTGGTGGTAGGCCGTGGCGGCGGGGTCATTGATGACGCTGTTATCCCCCCAGGCCGGAGCGCTTTCGCCACCACCCCATGCCTTCATCGCCGAGGCCGTACCCATACCGCCGATTGCCCCCGCGGCCTGGAGATTGCCCGCTCGCTGCTGGAACGAGCGCTGGGCGTCGTTGATGGCGCGCTGGTTGGCGCTGGTGGCGATATCCGAGATCCCGCGAAAGCCACTCGTCGCTTTGCCGCGCCCCATCTGGATCACGTCTTCCAGACCCTGGTAGTGAACGTCCGTCATGCCCTGGTCCGCGTCGACGGTGGCGAGTGCCTGCGATGCGGCGCGGTCATCCGCGAGGGAGTCCATCGCGCTGGTCCCGGCGCCGCCGGCGGATGTATTGATGCCCCGATCCCCGTAGCCGCCGGCCATCTTCTCGAGCGCGCCCTGGAACTGCTGCTGTACGGCGGAGCCGGCCACGCCTTGGGCCTGTTCGCGGTCGGAATCGGTGGTGCGGACCTGCTGCGCGTAGAGTTCCTCAACCGGCGCAAACACGTCCTGGTAACGGTTCCAGCGCTCCTCGCCAATGCGGGCCAGCTCCTTCTCGTACTCGGTCTCCTTGACCTCGGGGTCGCCGCCCTTGGCCTCGGCCACCGGGCCGTCGTAGTCGAAGGATTCCTCCTCCAGCAGCTCGCCGGTGGTCATGTCGTAGACCAGCTTCGTGTAAACCTTCATGGTTTCGCCCTCGCCGTTTTGTCAGAGCTCTTTCACATGAATGACCTGCCGGGGTTCGAACCCATGACCTGATAAGTAGGCCGTCGCCTCCGGGGCGGTCGATACCCTGACCTCAACGCACAGATGGTCGTTTGCTTCCTGTTCCGCGGCCGCCAGGGCGTCGTCCGCCCAGGCAGCGACATCTCGCCCGCCAACAGCAAGAACATGCAACGCGTGGCCGTGCGCCAGCTTGTCGATGCGGGTAATGAAACTCCCGACCACTGATCCGTCATCGCGCAGAACGGCCCACACCATCAGGGCACCGCGGTCCAGCAGTTCCCGCACCCGCTCCGCGCTTTCGACGTACTCAGACTGCTCGATGAAAGGGGCAATGCGATCCCATAGCGCGTCACGGGACTGTTTCTCGAGCGCCGCAATGGCGAACCGATGCGATGACTCAGGCGTACCGGACATTCACGATCTCCAAACGAAAAAAGCCCGCAGGGCGCACCGTGCGGGCTTTCGGGGTGTCTCGCCCATCGTCAGGGCGAACAAATCCATGATGGCTACAGGATACCACCGGACGACCGGTGAACGCTCGTTTTCATGGGGTTTGGTGGACTTCCGCTCGCTTTGGCAGGTTCGCCGTTACTCGCCGCCGCCCCTCCGCGGATCGCGGCCCGGTGCTGCGTCCGCCGTGGAGACGGCAGCGCCCACCCGCACCGAGGTCACGCCGACGGCACGGCGTTCCCGCCTTCGTAGTGACCCCGCACCGCAGCCCCCGAATCTCGGGCGGCATCTCCGGCAACGGTCCAGGCACCGCTCCATTCTCCCGGCACTGACGAATCCACCGCGCCCGGGCCTTGTGCCACTGGACCCACAACCGCCTGCGCTCGTCGTCGCTCATACCACTCTCCCATGTTCGAGCTCTGGACAACATTGTACTCTTGACGTGACTGCGTAACGAATCTAGTGTTGTTACTGCGTAACGAGGCAAGTAATGGCAATGAGTGACGCCGAGCGCCAACGCGCCTACCGACAACGGCAACTGAAGGAAGGCACCGCCGCCCGTATCAATATCGTGGTCGATGCCCCCGCAAAGGCCGCGCTTTCGCGGCTGTCGCGGCATCGGGGCGAGACCCAGCGGGTGACCCTCGAGCGAATCATCGCCGAGGCGGAGCAAAGCACGGTGGACGCCCTGGACGCGCAGGGCCGACGCCAGTACTACGAAGACGATTGAGCAGACGCACAGGGGGCAACATGCAGAACGTCGCCAACATCACCAACTGTATGACCGAGGGCGAGTACCGCGAGGCCGAGGCCGAGCTCCGGTACCTTCTCGACGTGGATGACCTGGAGACCGCCGGGATGCGGGCCTGTCCGGAAGCGGTGGTGACCTTCCTCGGCCCGGGCGATCCGAGCGAGAACGCCGAGGACGCCCGCGAGATCGCCGTCCGTGCGAAGCTTGCCCGGATGGTGGGGGCGCCATCTTGGACGGAAGTGGGCCGGATCGCGCCGGAGGTGTATCGTGCGCTGGAAGGGATGACCTTCGGGGAGACTATCACGCTGGCGCGCGAGTACAGGCCGGATGCGCGGACCACCGCCGGTAACCTGATCGTCGATGCCATACCCGAGGCCCGGTGCTGGAGTGACGTGGAGCGCATGGCCCCCGGCGTCGCCGAGGCGTACCGGACGCGCCCGTTCCCCGAGGCCATGGAGGCGGCCGAGGTGTTCGCCGCTGAGCGCGACGCCGCCTGATCCGCCCGCCACCCGGTCCATCACGCCCCGCCGCCGTGCGGGGCTTTCTCATTCAGGCCCGGGCATCCCCTGGTGCGAACGTCTATGCTGTCCAGCGGGCACGCATGGATGAGGGGGCGCGGATGGAACCCTGGGCCTGGTGGATGATTGCTGCTATCCCGGTGGGCCTTGGCCTGCTGGCATTGGGGGTGGCGGTCGTGCTGAACGGCACTGCCTGGACGCTGCGCGGGGCTGTGCATCACTTCGGGTGCGCGGCTGCCGATGGTGGCTTTGTCGGGGTCGGGGTGCTGGTCATCCTCTGGATTCTCGCCACGCCGGTGATGATCGCCCTCGCGACGTTCACCGGTTTTGTTCTGTCAGGCGGCGACGAAGAGGGCAGCCGGCCGACCGGCGGCGGGATGGAGCTCAGCGCGGCTGACCGGCGCATCCTGCGCGGCGAGGGTGGTAGCGAATCCGAGCGCCGCCACGAGTTCGGGCACGATCTGTAGAGCGCCACCAGGGCAGACACGGAGGTCAACATGCCGAACCTGACCTACGCGCAGCGGCTCATCTTGTTGATCTATGCGCTGGCCGCCGTGTCATTGGTTCTATGGCCGCCCTTCTACTATGACATGGGAGACCGGTTGATCAACGCCGGTCACGCCTTCCTGCTGGAGCCTCCTGCCTTCCGCAGGCAAATCACTGCCATGGTCGCCTATCGAACGCTCGCCGTGTATATCAGCGGTCTCACACTTGCGGCCGGTGCAGCTGTTCTTGCGGCGGGAAACAGGGAGAAGGGGGATACATGAAGCGAGCGGCGCGAGTATTGGTTCGCCTCCTTCAGATTGTAGGAATTGTGTTCGCGGGATGGCAGATCCTATTCATGCTGCCCGCCCTGTCATGGCTGGCTGCACCAACAGTCGTCCCTGTCGGGTCTTGGTTTCTGCTTGGAATCAAGGCGATTGCGGCTGCCGTTGCGCTGCTCATCGCGTGGGGCCTTGGCCGGCTTTACTACCGCCTCGGCGGCGGATCGGTCGGCAGCGTCCAGGTTCGGAGCTAGTCTATCCGGCGCCGGCCACGCGGTAGCCGAGCGCGTTCCTTCGCGCTGAGTTCGTTGAGTCGGCGAATGGCATCACGCTTATCCTGGCGTAGCGCTTCGATCTCCGACTGCGTGAGGTCGCGGACCGCGTGTTCGCCCTGCCGTTCTGCCGCCATCCGACGGAACACCTTCGTCATTTCCTTCTTATCGTGCCGCAAGTCCTCAATCTCGGCTTGGGTGAGGTCGCGCACGTCATGGCCGCGTCCGTCGTGCTCGGTCATCCTCTAAACCTCAGGCTAATTCTATTCGGAAGAACTACCGCTGCGACCGCCTGACTTCCTGTCCGGTGCATCGGCGCCTTCCAGGGCGACGGTGGAGGGGGAAGCGTATCGGGACTTATCTACCTGGAGCAATGGCCGCGCCGGTCGGTCACCGGCGAGCTTTTTTCGCCTGCTGTGCTGCCCATGTGCTGCCCAATGCAGTTGATACCGGTGGTCGGTGACACCGGAGGTATTAGGTAAGATGCTGATTTTGTTCTGGTGGGCCCTGCTGGATTCGAACCAGCGACCAGCGGATTAAAAGTCCGATGCTCTACCAGCTGAGCTAAGGGCCCGGAGACGCGGGATATTAGCGGATCCGCGGCGGCCGGACAATCCCGGCCGC
>WBJT01000036.1_pt4 | contig 15863 bp, 16 predicted proteins | sample 5109881 | NCBI WGS metagenome assembly WBJT01 (sample SAMN11895465, study PRJNA545514) | wastewater metagenome | isolation source: saline BTEX enrichment culture, original innoculum from Kuwait petroleum... | place: USA:Stillwater, OK | collected 2018-09-01
TTACCGCGAGTGACAATCTATTCGTCATGGACGGGAACATCCTGTCCACGTCCGGCGGAACAGCCTCGATCGACCTGGCTCTTCATATTATCGGCGCGCAGCACGGGTACGCACTCACCAATGCGGCCGCGCGTTATATTTTTCATCAGCGAATTCGCACAACGCACGAGCGCCAGAACCACCCGGCGCACGAGCCCCTCGGGAACACCCCGTCCCAGGGCATCCGCGATGCCATCCTGTTAATGGAGGAAAACCTGGAGACCCCGTTGTCCGTGCCGGATATCGCGGCACGTGTCGGTATATCCCAGCGCCACCTGACCCGGCTGTTCCAGCGCTACACCAGACAGTCCGCGGTGCAGTACTACCGGGACATGCGGCTCGACCGCGGGCGGGCATTCGTGACACAGACCGAAATGAGCGTTATCGAGATCGCAATGGCATGTGGGTTCTCGAGCGTCGAGCACTTCTCGCGCGCCTACCGGAGACGCTTCCGCATCAGCCCCAGGGAGGACCGCGTGGCGGGCCGGGTCCCGTTCCAGTTCCGTGCCCTGCCGCTACAGTCGAGTCGTTGACGGGCTGCGCGTCCCCCTCCCCGCCCCTGTTGCGGGAGGTCCCGGCGCGACCGGGACGGCCCCGGTGAACACACGGACGCAACGCCCGGCGCAGTGCACACACCCGCGTCAGGCGGAGCCGGATAACGCGATTCCACGGGCGAACACGGGAAGGAGTATGGAGAAATGGGGCCCGGAAATCCGGACACCGGAGCCGCGGTAGTAGTCCGCGCAGCACGCGATCAACGCCCGGCATTCCGGCGTCATGTGCCGGAATACCGGGCACGGCCCAGGTTCGCGCGTCAGTCGGCGTAGTGCTCGCGCACGGCCGCCATGGCCGAGCCGCCATCGACCGTTTTCACGCCCTCGAGCCACTCCCCGACGGTGTCGAGGTTGGATGCGATCCACGCCGAGGCGACCTCGGAGGGCTCCCGGTCCTTCTTCGCGTATTCAAGCACCCACTTCGACTGATCGTCCTTGTCAACGACGTACTGGTTGAGGAACTTGACCACCTCGGGGCTCCGGTCGGCCAGTTTCGGATTCACGACGGTAAGGACATCGCTGGTCGCCGGCGCGATCTTCGATTCGCCCACGGCCGCGGGATAGCGGATATCGTAGGTGATGTTCATCCAGTGGGGTTCCCAACCGAGGAAAACGACCCATTCCTTGTTCTCGATCGCGCGCCCAACCTGACTCAGCATGGCGCTGGTGCTGGAGGCGACCAGCTCCCAATCGCCCAGACCGTGGCGATCGTTGTTGATGGCGTCCTGGACATTCGAATTAAAGCCACTTCCGGGCTCAATACCGTAAATTTTATGATCGAATTTCTCGGCATACTTGTCGAGATCCGCCTCGGTTCGCACGCCGGCGTCCCAGACGTATTTCGGGACAGCGATCGCGTTGTGCGCACCCGCAATATTCGTGGTCAGAACCTCGACCGTTCCCTCTTTCTCCGCAGGGCGTATCAGGTTCGTTTCGGCGGGAATCCAGCCGCCCAGATAGATGTCGAGATCATCATTCTTGAGTGCGTTAATGCAGAAAGCGGGACTGGCATTTGTCTGCATCGTGGAATAGCCGATCACCTCGATGAGCTGGGAAGCGACCTCGCTTTTCACGGTAACCCCGGGCCAGGTGGGAACGCCGAAACGGATTTCGGATGAATTCTTGGCTACTGCCACTGAAGAGACCAGGCAAACAGCCAGACACAAATACTGGATACAACAGCGGACGCGATGCATACTTTTCCTCTTTCCGTCTGTGGCGCCCTTCTCTATGAGGGCCCCTATTATCGGTCAGTCAGGACCGGCGTATTGCGACGCCAGATCCATTGTCAGGGGGCCTTGCGTCACCAACCTGATCATTTTCGTCGGGTACTTGATCAGATGCGCCCCCTTGCCCCCTATTGGTGGCCACCTCCGGATGTCAGCGCTCCCGGTTCAGACCGGCGTCAGACACTCTGCAGACGTTGCCCCACGGGGCCCGTCCGCCCCACTGCCGGCGCAGCCGGGATGACGCACGGATAACGGACTGGCTGTCGCACCACCCCATCAGGCCAGTATGACGGCTGCACGCTGTCGGCGAACGACATCGCGCACGCCGACAGGCGGCGCCGACGGGGAACATGCCCGGGGCGGACCAAGGGAAAGGGGGTTACCGGGACGGCGCACGACGGCGGAAGGCCGGCCATCGCCCGACACCGGCAATACAAAAAGAAAGGGCCCCATCTCTGGAGCCCTCGCTATATGGCGCGCCCGGGAGGATTCGAACCCCCAACCTCCTGATCCGTAGTCAGGTGCTCTATCCAGTTGAGCTACAGGCGCTATATCTTGTGAAAGCGCGTATTCTCGCGGTTTCGCCCGAGCGCGTCAACCTCTGGTTGATGCCGGCGCCACCGGCCCTCGCGTTGCGCCCCCGTTGCCGGCATGCCGACAACGGAGGCGAATACTACGCGAGTGACCGGCGGATCGCAACCGCAGTGTCATCTTACCGTCAGTCGCCCTGCCACGCCTCAGCGAGGCAGTCGAAGGAGCGTAGACGATCATCGAGCTCGTAGGTGTCGGTGTTGACGATGAGCTCGTCGGCACCGGTCTCCTCCACGAACGCCCCCAGCCAGTCGCGCACGCCGGCGACGTCGCCGATGGCAGTGGCGGCAAGCTGGTTGCGGACCATGGCGGCCTCCCGGGCATCGCAGACGGACTCCAGCGACTCCACCGGCGGCTCCAGCGGCCCGCGCCGGTTGCGGATCATGCCGAGGAAACGCTGCTGCAGCGACGTCGCCAGGTACTCGGCCCGCTCCGCCGTCTCTGCGGCGATCACGTTCACGCCCACCATCGCGTGGGGCCGTTCCAGCCACCGGGACGGGCGGAAGTGGCGGCGGTACAGCGCCAGCGCGTCGTACAGGTTCTGCGGGGCGAAGTGGCTGGCGAAGGCGAACGGCAGCCCCAGGTTGGCGGCAAGCTGGGCGCTGTAGTGCCCGGAGCCGAGCAGCCAGATCGGGACGTCGCTGCCCGCGCCGGGCACCGCACGCACCCGCTGGCCCGGCTCTGCTGGCGCGAGGTAGTGGCGCAGCTCCTCCAGCAATACGTCGAACTCCGGCTCCCCCGGGCCGAAACGCGCCCGCAGGGCGCGGGCGGTCTCGCCGTCCGTGCCCGGTGCCCGGCCGAGGCCGAGGTCGATGCGCCCCGGGTGCAGGGCCTCCAGGGTGCCGAACTGCTCGGCCACGGCGAGCGGCGCGTGGTTCGGCAGCATGATGCCACCGGCGCCGACGCGGATGCGCTCGGTGCGGTCCGCCACGTGGCCGATGAGCACCGTAGTGGCGGCACTGGCAATGCCGTCCAGGTTGTGGTGCTCGGCGATCCAGAAGCGGTTGAAGCCCAGGGACTCCACCCGCTGCGCGGCCGCGACGCTGCGCCGGAATGCGTCCGCCGGTGCGCTGCCGCGCGGGACCGTGGCCAGGTCGAGCACGGACAGCGGGATGTCGGCGAGCCGGCTCATGACGCTTCCTCCTCCGGCGTCGGCCGCACCAGTACCTCGTTGACGTCGACACGCCGCGGCTGGCTCACCGCGTACATCACGGCCTCCGCCACGTCACCGGCCTCGAGCGCATGCTCCGGACGCTCGTCGAAGAACGGTGTATCCACCATGCCGGGCTCGATCAGCGTGACCCGCACGCCGCTGCCGCGAAGCTCCTCGCGCACGCCATAGCCGATGGCGCTCACGGCCCACTTGGAGGCGCTGTACATGGAACCGGGGATCGTGGTCCGGCCCGCCGCCGAGCCGGTGATCAGCAGGTGCCCGCGGCTCTCGCGCAGCGCCGGCAGCGTATGCTGCAGCGTCAGCCCGACGCCGTAGACATTGGTGAGGATCATGTCGCGCCACACCGAGGTGTCCGCGCCGCTGAAGCCACCGGGGCTGCCGCGCATGCCCGCGTTGGCGAACACCACGTCGATGCGCCCGAAGGCGTTCAGCGCCGCATCCACCATGGCCTTCTGCTGCGCCTCGTCGGTGACGTCGCAGGCCACGGCCAGGGCGCGTTCGCTACCGCCCAGCGACTCCACGAGCCCGTCCAGACGCTCACGCCGCCGTGCGGCGAGGACCACGCGATAGCCCGCGGCGACGGCGCGGCGGGCGGTCTCCTCACCGATGCCGCTGGATGCCCCGGTGATCAGGAATACCGGATCGGCCATTGTTACCTCCCGAATCGTTCGTTTTCGGACTTTCAGGGCATGGGGGCGTGCCGTCGCCGGCACAACCCCCGCCCGGTCAGCCGCGCCCGAGGACCGCCGTCACCGACTCGTGGACGATCTCCACGATCCGGTCGATGTCCTCGTCGCGGGTGACGATCGGCGGCGCGAGACAGAGCACGTCACCCCGCACCCGCGTGAACAGCCCGCGATCCATGACCTCACCGAGCACCCGCGGGCCGACCTTGTCCGCCGGGTCGAAGGTCTGGCGGCTGTCGCGATCGCGGACCAGCTCCACCGCCGCCATAAGACCGAGGCCGCGCACCTCGCCGACGTTGGGGTGATCGCCGATCGCCTCACGCAGGCCGCCGATCAGGCGCTCGCCCTTGCGCGCCGCCTGGGCGGGGAAATCCTCGCCCTCGACGATGTCGAGCATCGCCAGCGCGACCGCACAGCCGACCGGGTGGGCACTGTAGGTGTAGGCATGCATCCAGGGGGTGTCCGCCTGGGCGAGGGTCGCGGCTATCTCGTCGCTAATGCCGATACCGCCGAGCGGGAAGTAGCCCGATGTCACCGCCTTGGCGAACTGGATAAGGTCCGGTTTCACGCCCCAGTGCTCCATGCCGAACATCCGGCCGGTGCGCCCGAAGCCGGTAATCACCTCGTCGGCGACCAGCAGCACGTCGTAGGCGTCGCAGATCTCGCGGATCCGCGGGAAGTAGTCGTCCGGCGGCACGATCACGCCGCCGGCGCCCTGCACCGGCTCGGCGATGAACATCGCCACGGTCTCCGGGCCCTCGCGCAGGATCGCCTGCTCCAGCTCGTTGGCCGCGGCCACCCCCGGAGAGACACCCGCGGGGGCGTCGTAGAAGTAGGGGTACGGCGAGGGGATGTGCACGAAGCCCGGCACCCGGGGCTCGAACAGGCCCCAGTACGGCGCCATGCCGGTGGCGGACATGGCCGCCAGGGTCACACCATGATAGCCCCACTGGCGGGCGATCACCTTGGTCTTCTCCGGTCGACCCTTCATCTTCCAGTACGAGCGCGCCATCTTGAAGTTGCTGTCGCTCGCCTCGCCCCCGCCGGAGGTGAAGAAGAAGCGGTTGATACCCTCGGCGGTGATGCCGGCGAGGCGCTCACCCAGCTCGATGGCCCGCTCGTTGGTGCTCCCGGAGTAGCCGGACGCATAGGGCAGGCGCATCATCTGTGCGCTCGCGGCATCCACCAGCTCCCGGCGGCCATGCCCCGCGGAGACGTTCCACAGCCCGGAGAGGCCGTCGATGAAGCGCCGGCCGTCCGCGTCCGTGAGCCAGGCGCCCTCGCCGCTCACCCACACGCGCCCGCCCTGATGGGCGGCGTTGTGCTGCAGCGGATGAACCAGGTGGGCGAGATCGCGCTCGATGAGCGCAGCGTTGCCGTCGGTAGCCATGCAATACCCTCACTGTTGTCTGTCTGGGATCGGATTACTCCCGCATGTTAGACCTCATCGGCGATCGGGGCACCCTCGGGGGAGCGAACGAAGGGAAGGGCGGGGAACAAGAGCCCCGGTTCGCCGGTCCACGTACATGTTGCGCCCGCCCGTGCACGGCACGGACGGACCGACGTCGACCCAGGTCTCTCGGCAACAAACGCAACAGAGGCGTACCCATGAAGCGACTCAAAACACTCACTGCCGCACTACTTATGGGCGTGGCCACCGTGGTCATGCAGCCCGCGTTCGCCGCCCTGCCCGATGCGGGTGGCAGCGAATCCGGCATGCCCACCCTCGCCCCGCTCGTGCAGAAGGTCTCGCCCGCCGTGGTGAACGTCTCCACCCGGGGCACGATCGAGACCGAACAGAACCCCCTGATGCAGGACCCCTTCTTCCGCCGTTTCTTCGGCGACCAGATGCCCCAGCAGCAGCGCGAGGTCCGCGCCCTGGGCTCGGGCGTGATCGTCAACGCGGATAAGGGCTACATCCTCACCAATAACCACGTGATCGCCAATGCGGACGAGATCACCGTGGGCACCACCGACGACCGCCAGTTCAAGGCCAAGGTCATCGGCGCGGACCCGGAGACGGATATCGCCGTCATCCAGATCGACGCCGACAACCTCACCCAGGTGAAGATGGGCGACTCCAGCACACTGCGCACCGGCGACTACGTCGTCGCGCTGGGTAACCCATTCGGCCTGGAACACACGGTGACCAGCGGCATCGTCAGCGGCCTCGGCCGCAGCCTGTCCGGGCAGATCCGCGACACCCGCATCCAGGACTTCATCCAGACGGACGCCTCGATCAACCCCGGCAACTCCGGCGGCGCACTGGTCAACCTCAAGGGCGAGCTGGTCGGCATCAACACCGCCATCCTCTCGCGTAGCGGCGGCAACATCGGCATCGGCTTCGCCGTCCCGATCAACCTGGCCAGCCAGGTCATGGACCAGCTCATCAAGTACGGCGAGGTCCACCGCGGTGTGCTCGGCGTGCGCGTGCAGGACGTCACGCCGGACATCGCCGAGGCGATGGGGCTCGATGACCGTCACGGTGCGCTGATCTCCCAGGTCAGCCCGGACTCCGCCGCCGAGAAGGCCGGTCTGAAGGCCGGTGACGTGGTCACCGAGGTGGACGGCAAGCCCATTGGTGACGCCGCGGAACTCGCCAAGGTCATCGGCCTGCGCGAGGTCGGCGAGCAGGTGAAGCTGACCGTCGTGCGCGACGGCGAGACCCAGACCATCAAGGCCAAGGTGGGCAAGCGCCCCGATGAGGCGACGCAGGCCACCGTCGAGGGTGGTCCGCTGGAGGGCATCCAGGTCGGCGAGCTGGACGAGCGCTCCAAGCTCTACGGTCAGGTCGAGGGCGTTCTCGTCACCGGCGTCAGCCGCGACGCCCCCGCCGCCGGCACGCTGCAGCCCGGCGACGTCATCACCTCCGTGAATCGTCAGCCGGTGACCTCCGTGGCGGAGTTCAACCGCGCCGCGTCGGGCAAGGACAAACTCCTGCTGCACGTGCGCCGTGGCAACGCCGCACTGTTCGTCGTGCTGCGCTGACGACGCCACCGGGGCCGCCGCCGGCGGCCCCGGTTATCCGCGGTAGCGCGCCACGGCCACGCGCAGCGCCGCGATCACGCCCAGCGCCAGGGCGATCCCGCCCAGCGTCCACGCCACCCCACTGAAGCTCTCTGCACGCACCAGCGAGGCGAGCTGGCTGCCCAGCACCGTCATCGCCAGCACCCCGGGCAGGATGCCGACCAGCGTGCCCAGCATGTAGTCGCGGAAGCGCAGGTGAAAGGCACCGGCGACCATGTTGGTCACCGTGAACGGCGCCAGCGGCAACAGCGAGATGACGATCATCGTACGCACGCCCCGGGCCGACAGCGCCGAGGCCAGCGCATTGAGCCGCCGGCCGCCGTGGCGCACCACCGCCTCGCGGCCCATGTAGCGCCCGATCCAGTAGGTCGCCGCCGCGGCGAGCAGCGTGCCCGCAACGGCGTAGAAGGACCCCGTGAACGCCCCGAAGATAAGCCCGGTAGCCGTCACCATAACGCTCAGCGGAAACACCACGAGCGAGGCCAGCACGTAGGCAAGCAGCACCAGCGGCGGCATCCAGCGGCTGTCACCGAGGGCGGTGACCCAGCGCAGCCAGTCCTCCAGGACCGCTACGGTGATGACCTCCTTCAGCGCGAGCCACTGCCAGAGTCCGGCAAGCAACCCCAGCGTCAGCAAAAACGCCAGGACCAGCCACAGTCGTCTCGGCAAGACACATCTCCCTTGTCCACGGGCACGGTGCAGCCGTCACCCGGCGCGCCGGCGCCCGACGTTCACGGCGGCGGACGCGACCCTGGCAGCGGCGTCCGCTGACCACACGGCGGATTCTCTCACGTCGCACGGCGGCACGCCGGACGCGGCCGGCCGGCCAGGCGAAGCCCGTCGCGCATGTTGAGCCCCATGAGCGTGAGATTCACCGCCCCGGCGAGGAGTTCCAGCGCCTGTACGGCAAAGAAGGTCCCGTCCAGCATTCCCACCGAAGCCCGCATCTGCAGGAACACGGCACAGGGCACGAGCACCAGCACCCCGTTGGCCGCGATGACCGGCATCCGCCGACGTTTCCTCCCGAGTAGCGCGCCGCCACGTCCGCGGGCCATACGCGAGCCGCTGGCGGCGGTCGCCATCAGCGCCGGAATCAGCACTGTCATGGCCCAGAGGATGTCCGTCTTGACGCGTACCACCGCGGCCTCCCCGAGCCAGAGCTCGGAGATCACCGTGGACATCCAGAAGATCGCGATGAGGGCCAGGGCGAGCACACCCGCCCCGGCATGAACGCGCGCGCTCACGACCCACCCGCCCCGACGGCGGTCGCCGCCGGCCCGTGGGCCGTCTCAAGAAGGCTGAGCACGCGCAACGCCGCGCGGAGATCCGCCTCGTCCAGGTGACCGGCGAGGCGCGCGGCATGCTCGCGCCACTGCGCCTCCGCCGCGGCATAGGCGGACTCGCCGCGGGGCGTGAGCGCATACAGCGGCGAGCGCCGGTGGCCGGGGTTGGGCCGCTCGACCACCAGTCCCTCCGCCGCCAGCCGCTGGAGCTGCTTGCGCGCCCCCTGCCGGCTGACGCCCATGGCATCCGCGATGCGGGGTGTGGTCAACGCCTCGCCCGCGAGGGCGAGCGCCCCCAGCATCTGCCAGCGCGCGCTGGTGAGACCCAGCGGGGCGACGAAGCTGTCGCCCCACTCGATCAGGCGCCCGTGGGCGCGGAAGACGGCGAGCACCGTCTCAGTGATTCGCTCGACACTCGACCCGGGCATGGCGTTACTCCGGTAGGGACCATGGGGTCGATCGTCAGTTATTGACAACCGGTTGTCAAATGCCGCCGGTCGGCAACGGCGGGCTCGGTCAGCGGTTCACGTCGACGACCCGCCGGCCGCGGACCTCGCCGGCCATAAGTGCCGACGCCCCGGGAATCACGGCCTCCAGACCGATCTCCCCGGCGATGGTCTCCAGAACACCCTCGTCGAGGCTGTCCGCGAGCCGGCCCCACGCCTCCAGGCGGTCCTCACGAGGACGCATCACGCTGTCCACCCCCGCGAGAGTCACACCCCGCAGGATGAACGGCGCCACCGTCGCAGGCAGGTCCATGCCCTGGGCGAGGCCGCAGGCGGCCACCGTACCGCCGTAGCGCGTGCCGGCGCAGACGTTCGCGAGCGTGTGGCTACCGGCGGTGTCCACCGCGCCGGCCCAGCGCTCCTTGCCGAGCGGCTTCCCCGCCCCGGAGAGCTCGGCGCGGTCGATGATCTCCGCGGCGCCCAGGCCGTGGAGGTAGTCCGTCTCCTGCGTGCGCCCGGTGGCCGCGACGACGCGATAGCCCAGGCGCGAGAGCAGCGCGATGGCGAAGCCGCCGACACCACCGCCGGCGCCGGTGACGAGCACGTCCCCGCGCTCCGGCGTCATCCCGTTGCGCTCCAGCGCCATCACGCAGAGCATCGCGGTGTAGCCGGCGGTGCCGATGGCCATTGCATCCCGGGTGGAGAAACGCTCCGGCAGCGGAATCAGCCACTCGCCCTCGAGTCGCGCCCGCTGCGCGAGACCGCCCCAGTGGGTCTCGCCCACGCCCCAGCCGTTGAGCACGACCCGGTCACCGACCGATAGCCCCGGGGTGGTCGTCTCCTCGACGGTGCCGGCAAGGTCGATGCCCGGGACCATCGGGAACTTACGCACCACCGGGCCCTTGCCGGTGATCGCGAGCGCGTCCTTGTAGTTGATGGTGCTGTAATCGACCCGGACGGTCGTGTCCCCCTCCGGCAGCTGGCCGTCATCCAGCTCCGCCACCCGGGCGCTGTAGTCGTCGCCGTCCTTCTCGATGAGGATGCCCTTGAACATGCGTGCTCCTCCTGGGATCTGCATTGCCGATGGATCGCCGCCACTCATCGGGGCAGGCCCGCCATGAAGCCGGCGAAGAAGACGTCGAGGGGGCGCCCGGTACGCGTCAGGCGCGCACGCATCACCGCCCCCTCCCAGCCGATCCAGAAACACTCCGCCAGAGCCCGGCAGTCCGCCGTCGGCGCGATCTCCCCGGCCTCCCGCGCCGCGCCCAGGCAGCGCGCCACCCGCGCCTGCCAGTCCGCCAGCGTGGCGAGGAGCTGCTCGCGGAAACCCTCGGGCAGCGTTCCCACCTCCTGCCCGAGGTTGCCCACCAGGCACCCGCGGCGGAAACCGTGCCGGGCCATACCGGCCTTGGCGTCGTCCACGAAGGCGGCGAGCCGGTCCAGCGGCGGGGTCGACCCATCCAGCAGCCAGCGGTCGAGCTTGCCGGCGAAGTACGCCGCGTAGTCCGCCAGCACCGCGCGGCCGAAGGCCTCCTTGCTGTCGAAGTAGTGATAGAACGAGCCCTTGGGCACGCCGACGCGGCGGAGGATCCCGTCGATCCCCGTGGCGGTGAAGCCCTGCTCCGTGAGCACCGCCGTGCCGCTGCGGATAAGCGCCTCTCGCGTATCCGCATACGCCCTCGGCACCTTCGGCGGCCGCCCGCGGCGGCGTTTCGGCGTGGCTGTCGTGTTCATGCCGTTAATTATAGACCGATCGTCTATAAATACCCAAACGCCCCCATGAAAGGCACGATATGCGCCAGAGATAAGGCGCCGGGAACCCGGCCGGAGGTCGCGATGGGACGATGGCGGGCATTCGCAGCGGGCATCAGACTGGAGGTCGCCACCTACCGGGCGATCGCGCGGCACCCAAATACGCCTGTTGCCTCCCGCGCCCTGATCGCCGTCGCCGTGGGCTACATGCTCTCGCCCATCGACCTGATCCCGGATTTCATACCGGTGATCGGCCATCTCGACGATGTGCTCGTCGTCCCCGGCCTCATCGCACTGGCCCTCTGGCTCGTGCCGGGGGACGTTGTTCGGGATGCCCGGGCGGTGGCACGGCGGAAAACTGCGTCGCAGAAAGGGCATGAACACGGGCAGGCGCTGACGCGTGGACCGCGCAGGCGCGGCTGAGGCGGAGGGTCTCCGGACGGCGCCACGAGCCGCCCCCGTCACGCAAAAGGACGGCCGCCCGCGGGATCGTGGCGCGGTCGCACCGTAAGTCGGGCATACCGGGCACGCCGGGCGGACCGGCATGCCCGGGATTCAGGCCGCGTCAGCCACCGCGGACGCCCTTCTCGATGCGCTTGCCGATCGCCGGGTCGACGTTGCGCCAGTACTCGAACGCCCGCTCGAGCACCGGCTCCGAGACGCCGCCCTTGAGGTGGCCGACAACGTTGCTGACCAGCCGCTCGCGGGCGGCCTCGTCCATCACCTCGCGGACCAGGGTGCCGGCCTGGCCGAAGTCGTCGTCGTCCCTGCGCAGGGTATAGGCCTGGCGGACGAAATCACCGCTGGCCTCCCAGGTCGCCGCCTCCGGGTATCGCTCCGGATCCGCGGCGGGCCCGCCCTTGGAGTTGGGCGCGTAGACCGGGTCCGAGACCTTCTGCACCCGCATCGCCCCGTCCTTGGAGTAGCTGTGCACCGGGCACTGCGGCGCGTTCACCGGGATCTGCTTGTAGTTCACCCCGAGCCGGGCCCGGTGGGCGTCGGCGTAGGAGAACACCCGCGCGAGCAGCATCTTGTCCGGACTGACGCCGGTGCCGGGCACCATGTTGTTGGGCTCGAACGCCGCCTGCTCGATCTCGGTGTGGTAGTCGGTCGGATTGCGGTCCAGGGTCAGCCGGCCGACCTCGATCAGTGGGTAGTCCTCGTGCGGCCAGACCTTGGTGAGGTCGAAGGGGTTGAAGCGGTAGGTCTCCGCATCCTCGAACGGCATGATCTGCATGTACAGCGTCCAGCTCGGGTAGTTGCCGCGCCGGATCGCCTCGTAGAGGTCGCGGGTGTGGTAGTCGCCGTCCGAACCGGCGAGCTGGTCCGCCTCCTCCTGGGTGAGGCACTCGATGCCCTGGTCGGTCTTGAAGTGATACTTCACCCAGAACTTCTCGCCCTGGGCGTTCACCCACATGTACGTGTGGCTGGAGTAGCCGTTCATGTGGCGCCAGGTCTTCGGGATCCCCCGGTCGCCCATCAGCCAGGCCACCTGGTGGGCGGACTCCGGCGAGAGCGTCCAGAAGTCCCACTGCATGTCATGGTCGCGGAGGTTGGTGTCGGCACGGCGCTTCTGCGAGCGGATGAAGTGCTGGAACTTCATCGGATCGCGGAGGAAGAACACCGGTGTGTTGTTCCCCACCATGTCGAAGTTGCCCTCGGGGGTGTAGAACTTCACCGCGAAGCCCCGCGGATCGCGCCAGGTGTCCGGGCTGCCCCGCTCGCCGGCAACGGTGGAGAAGCGGATCAGCACGTCCGTCTTCGCCCCCGGCTGGAACAGCGCCGCCTTGGTATAGCGACTGACATCGCTGGTCACCTCGAAGCGCCCGAACGCCCCTCCCCCCTTGGCATGCGGCTGGCGCTCCGGGATCCGCTCCCGGTTGAAGTTCGCCATCTGCTCGATCAGGTAGTGATCGTGCAGCACGATCGGCCCGTTCGGTCCGACCGTAAGGGAGTGTTCATCGCTGGAGACAGGGATGCCAGCATCCGTTGTCGTGGGCTTTCCTTTATCAGCCATGGCGAATCCTCCTGATGCCGCTGTCCGCGGCTACACCATCCTGGGGATATCCTCTACACCACTTGCAGCATGGTTCAGACGCAGGACGTCGACAAGGCGAAAAGCCATTGACGAACCGGGAAAAAGCGGGACGATACGCGGCTCACGCGGCGGTAGCGATGAACGTCGATGCAGACAGATGACAGGTTCCGGAAAGCTGGCCCTCGAGGATGAACAGCCGCGGCGCTGCCGCGAAATCGAACAACCGGTAGAGGTGATATTGCCCCTGCGCCTCCGCAGAGACATCCACCTCGTTGCGGGAGAGGAAGAACGGCGTGTCCTGGCCGTACTTGGTAGTCTTCACCTCGATCAGCCGGGGGGCACCGGAGGACTCGAAGGACAGGACATCGTAACCCGCTCCGTCGCCACGGGTCCTGGCGACATGCTCTATGCGTGCCGCCAGCGGTTCCCTGCCCGCCTGAATGAGCCGGGCGCACTCGTAGTTGATGACGAACCGCTCGCCGGCCTCGCCCAGGGATCGATTCCGCGCCTCGCGCTCCAGGTAATTCACGCTGAACGGCGGCCGGCGCACCGGTGCCTCCGCGACCCGAGGCTGTCGTGTCCGGCCTTTCGGCCGTTCTGTCAGGACGGCGAGGATGTCGTCGACCTCCGGCACGGTGACCCGCCGATCCGCGCTATCCGCCGCGATCTCCAGCAGTCGCTCCCGCGTCGCAAGCTGCTCCGAGACCTCCTCGAGAAGCGCGCCCTGGTAGTTGCTGCGACGCTTGTAGCCCGCGATGAACGGGAAGCCGAGATCGATGAGCGCGGCACTGATATTCGCGTGCTTGTACTCCACCGCCTGTGCCGAACGGCCGTTCAGGCGGGGGAGAAGCCGCTGCCGATGCGCCGTCTTGTTGTAGCGCACCCCCGAGAGCTCGGCCTCGAGCATATCCAGGTAATCCGCTACCGTCGCGGCCACCTCCGCACGGGACCAGCTGTCCGTCATTGCCCCCAAACCCCTTGCCAGATCACGGTCACGAACAGGGCATACACCCGATCGCACAGTACGTAATGACCAGGTTAGAGGGTGCAGCACGCCGCCGTCACCTCCGCCGGCAACGGGCGCCAGTTACTCTGCCACTCCGGCGTGGTACGGGCGGCCTGCCGAGGGCTATGCAACGAGCTAGTCGGGAAGGATAAACCCGCCGAACGGCGGGCTTGAGGAATCTGGCGGAGAGGGAGGGATTCGAACCCCCGGACCCCGTAAAGGGTCACCGCATTTCGAGTGCGGCGCTTTCGACCACTCAGCCACCTCTCCGTGCCGTCACGTCTGCGCCCGACGAGTGGCGTAGTCTACAATAAAGCCTTCGCTGGCGAACACCCCTGGACCACATGTCGAGACTCGCGCCACATCTCGCGATCGCCACGACGCTGCTCGCCCTGCTCGCGCTCACCGGAGCGGGCGGGTTCGACGGCCCCGACCGCCTGGACCGGATACGCGACGGCGGCGTGCTCTCGGTCGCCATGCGCGTGGGCCCGGCCTCCTATGCCCCGGCCGCGGGAGACGAGCCCAGCGGCTTCGAGTACGAGCTGCTCAAGGACATCGCCAGCGGGCTCGACGTCAAGCTCGAGATCCAGCCCGTCACCACCCCCGCGGAGGCGACGGCGCTGCTGGAGAACGGTGGCGTGGACCTGGTCGCCGCGACGATGAGCCCGACGCAGGAGCGCCGACGGCGATTCATCTTCAGTGACAGCTACCTCCAGACCCAGCCCCGGGTGATCTATCGCCAGGGCGCGAAGGCGCCGGAGTCCATCGACGACCTGTCGGGCCGGCACATCGAGGCCATCGCCCACTCCGTGCATGCCGAGCGCCTCGCCGAGCTGGCGGCGGAGCACCCGGGCATCGAATGGACGCCCCTCGCCAACCACACGGCGGAGGACCTGCTCTACCGCGTCTGGCGCGAACGCTCGGACTATGCGGTGACGGACAAGCTGCGCCTGGCGCTGAACCGCCCGTTCTACCCGGAGCTGCGCGCGGGGATGAAGCTCGGCGCCCCGCGGGAGCTGGCGTTCATGATGCGCGCGAGTGACGGCGCCCTGCGCGACGCGATCAACGAACGCCTCGCCGCGGTCCGCGATGCCGGCATGCTCGCGGTGCTGCGCGACGAGTATTTCGGCCACCTGAGCGAGTTCGACTACGTCGGCACCCGCACCTTCCTCCGCCACATCACCCAGCGGCTGCCGGCGCTTCGCCAGGCCTTCCGGCAGGCGGCGGACAAGGAGAATCTGGACTGGCGGCTGCTCGCCGCCATCGGCTACCAGGAGTCCCACTGGAACCCGGACGCGGTATCCCCCACCGGGGTGCGCGGGGTGATGATGCTCACGCAGGACACCGCGCAGTTCGTCGGCATCGACAACCGCCGCGACCCGGCCCAGAGCATCAGCGGCGGCGCGGCCTACTTCAACTCCCTGCGCGGGCGCCTGCCTGACGACATCGAGGAGCCGAACCGCACCTGGTTCACGCTGGCGGCGTACAACGTCGGCCTCGGTCATCTGGAGGACGCCCGGCGGATCACGGAGATGCGCGGCGGCGACCCGGATAAATGGCTGGACGTGCGCGACAACCTGCCCCTGCTGGCCAAGGAGCGCTGGTACAGCCGTGTCCAGCACGGCTACGCCCGTGGCTGGGAGCCGGTGCGCTACGTCGCCAATATCCGCCGCTACTACGAACTGTTGCGCCGGGTGACAAAGCTCGGCCAGCCCTCGCCCCCGGAGGTCACACGGGAGTCGATGATGCCGGCGCCGCTGCGCATCCCGGCCCCCCTGGAGTCCATTCTCTGAAAACCCGGCGGACGCGACACGAGCGGAGACGGACATGACGGATACGCCTAGCCCCTTCCGCCCCGGCGATCGTCTCGCGCACATGCGCGAGGCGGCGCCGCTGGTGCACAACATCACCAACGATGTATCGATGAACTTCCTCGCCAACGTCCTGCTGGCCGTCGGCGCCTCGCCGGCGATGGTGCAGGCGTACGAGGAGGCCGGCGAATTCGCGGCGCTGGCGGATGCCCTCGCGATCAATATTG
>WBJT01000028.1_pt2 | contig 15697 bp, 16 predicted proteins | sample 5109881 | NCBI WGS metagenome assembly WBJT01 (sample SAMN11895465, study PRJNA545514) | wastewater metagenome | isolation source: saline BTEX enrichment culture, original innoculum from Kuwait petroleum... | place: USA:Stillwater, OK | collected 2018-09-01
CCGCCCTCGCCTGCTGGCGACCGCGCTCGTGGCCGTCCGTGGCACGCCGTGCGCGGTCCATGGCGGCGGCCCCGGCGTAGCAGAGCGCGCGCATGGCCTCGGTGCACGACTTCATGGTCAGCAGCATGCGGCGCACGTCCGGGTGACCGACGATGCTCGCCTCGCCGCTGACGGTACGCCCCTGGGTGCGCTCGGCAGCATACGCCGCGGCCTGCTGGTAGGCCCGTTCGGCAATGGACAGCCCCTGCATGCCGACCTTGTGGCGGGCCTCGTTCATCATCGTGAACATGTACTCCAGCCCGCGCCCCTCCTCGCCGACGAGGTAGCCCACGGCGCCGTCGGTCTCGCCGTAGATCATGGTGCAGGTGGGGCTGGCATGGATGCCGAGCTTGTGCTCGATGCCGCCGCAGTACATGTCGTTGCGCTCGCCAGGCTGCCCGGCGGCGTCCGGCAGGTACTTGGGCACGATGAACATGGAGATACCGCGCACGCCCGCGGGGGCGTCCGGGGTGCGGGCGAGCACGAGGTGGACGATGTTGTCCGTCATGCCGTGTTCGCCCCAGGTGATGTAGATCTTCTGGCCGAAGATCCGGTAGTGATCGTCACGACGCTCGGCGCGGGTGCGGATGGCCCCCAGGTCCGAGCCGGCCTGGGGCTCGGTCAGGTCCATGGTCCCCGTCCACTCGCCGCTCACCAGCCGCGGGAGATAGCGCGCCTGCTGGGCCTCGCTGCCGTGACGCTCCAGGGCCTCGATGGCACCGGCGGTGAGCATCGGGCACAGCGAGAACGACAGGTTCGCCGCCTGCCACATCTCCTGGGTGGCGGTAGCCACCAGCGCCGGCAGCCCCATGCCGCCATGCGCCGGATCGCAGGCAACGGCGTTCCAGCCCGCCTCCGCGTAGGCACGGTAAGCCGCGGCGAAGCCCTCCGGCACGACCACGTCACGCCCCTCCAGCCTGGCGCCGGCCCGGTCGCCCGGCGCATTGAGCGGCGCGAGCTCGCCGCCGGCGAAGCGCGCCGCCTCCTCCAGGATCGCGGCCACCGTCTCCGGCGTCGCCTCCTCGAAACCGGGCAGTGAGGCGATGTCCGCCAGATTGAAAACCTCCTCCATGAGGAAGCGCATGTGCCGCACGGGCGCATCGTAGCTCATTTCACTCTCCTCCTTTGTCGCGCAGCGCCGCCGCCTGCGCCCGGATGGCCGGCAGCTCCTCCGAGCGCCGCTGCAGGTTCTTCAGCTGCAGCCGCATGCGGTGGTTGCCCGTCAGGCGTTCACGGTGGCGGTCGAGAAAATCCCAGTAGAGGGTGGTCAGCGGACAGGCATCCGGCCCGCTGGCCTTTGCCGGGTCGAACCGGCAGCCCCGGCAGTAATTGCTCATGCGCCGCACGTAGGCGCCACTCGCGCAGTACGGCTTGGTGGCCATCACCCCGCCATCGCCGAACTGGCTCATGCCCAGCGTATTGGGCAGGCTCACCCAGTCGACGGCGTCGAGGTACATGGCCATGTGCCATTCGTGGAAACGGTAGGGGTGCACGCCGTAGAGCTGGGCGTAGAGCCCAAGCACCATCAGCCGCTGGATGTGGTGGGCGTAACCGTTGGTGAGGACGTTGTCCATGGCGTCCGCCATGCAGCGCATGGACGTCTCCCCGCTCCAGTAGGCCGCCGGCAGCGCCCCCTCGTGGCCGAGGTGATTGAGCCCGGCATAGCCCGGCATGCGGCTCCAGTAGATGCCGCGGACGTACTCGCGCCAGCCGAGGATCTGGCGTACGAACCCTTCGACGTGGTTGAGCGCCGCCCGCCCCTCCCGCCAGGCGGCCACGGCCGCCTCCACACAGGCCTGTGGTGTGATCAGGTGCATGTTCAGCGCCGCCGACAGGCGCGAGTGGTAGAGCTGGTGGCCACCGGTCCACATCGCGTCCTGCCAGGTGCCGAAGGCCGGGAGGCGCACGTCGATGAAGTGCACCAGCACCTGCTGGGCCTGTGCCGGCGTCACCGCAAGGTCGAAGCCCGCCATGTCGCCGGGATGGTCGCCGAAACGCGCCGTGACGGTCTCCATCACCGCACGGGTGGTGGCATCCGGGCGGAAGGACGGCGGCGGCTCGATCCACCCCGGCCCCTGGCGGCCAAAGGCACGGCGGTTGTCGTGATCGAGGTTCCAGACCCCGCCGGCGGGACTGCCGCCGTCCATGAGCACGCCGTGGCGCCGGCGCAGGCGGCGGTAGAAGTCCTCGAGCAACAGGGATCGGCGGCCCCGCGCCCAGTGTTCGAAGTCCGCGACGGTGGTGTAGAAGTGCCGGTCCGTGCGGATGTCCAGCGCCAGGCCCAGTGTCTCGGCGACGGCCTCGAGCGAGCGCCGCACGTGGTAGTCACCGGGCTCGAGGACCACCAGCCGTTCGGGTGCGAGGCGCGGCACGTCCTCCGCGAGGATGTCGGCGAGCCCGTGTCCCCGCTCCGCCCCCGGTGCCAGTGCCAGCGCGTGGTAGCACACATGCACGCCGCGGGCGCGAAGGCCGTCGCGGAAGTGGCGCATGGCGGAGAAGAACAGCACCAGCCGGCGCTGGTGGGCCGGGAAGGTGCCGGTACGGGTCTCGGCCTGCGCCTCGGCCATCCATACGCTGTCGCGTGTGGGGTCGAAATCGTCGAACGCCGCCGATGCCGGATCCAGCTGGTCGCCGAGGACGATCACCAGATCGCGCACGGGACGTACCTCAGCCGCCGGGCATGGGCGGAACCAGCAGGGTCGGGTCGACCCGGCGGTCGAACCAGTTCATGCGCCAGTCCAGGTGCGGACCGGTAGCCCGGCCGCTGGCGCCGACCTCGGCGATGGGATCGCCGCGGCGGACGCGCTCGCCCTCCTTCACGGTGATCCGGGAGAGATGGAGGAAGGCGGAGGAGACGCCCTGGCCGTGGTCGATGAGCAGGGTACCGCCGGAGTAGTACATGTCGTCGTGGACGAGGCTGACCACGCCGTCCGCCGGCGCGACCACGGTGGCCCCCCTCGGAGCGGCGATGTCCACGCCGTAGTGGGGCCGCCGCGGCTCGCCGTTGAGCACGCGCTGGCTGCCGTACACACCGGTGATGCGCCCGGTCACCGGCCACCGCCAGCCGCTGGTGTAGTCGGCGCGGGGATCGTTGCGCCGGCGCGCCTCGCGCACCATCGCCACCTCCCGGCGGATGCGCTTCAGGGCGTCCTCATCCGGGCTGACGGTACGGGGCGGCAGGCCGTCGATGTGCTGGATGCGGTAGTGCCGCCGCGCCACGCTCATCTCGCGTCGTACCCGGCTGCCGTCGGCCCACTCGGCCACGAGCGTCTCGCGACGTTCGGCGTCGCGGCCGAAGCCGATCACGAACGTACCGTCATCGGCCACGCGTACCTCCCGCCCCGCGAAGCGTACCGTGGCGGACGCCGGGGCGACGTGCCCGGTGAGCAACGCCCCCTGAACCGGCTCGCCGTCGAGCCGCAGCTGCCCCGCCACAGCGGGCAGGGCCGCCATCCATCCGATCAGCATCAGGGCCAGCGCCCACCAGCGTCCGCGCATCGTCTCCCTCCGGTTGCCCCACCGGCCGGTGGCAGCCGGCGGTGGACGGCCCCAGCCTACCACCCCGCCGGGCACCGCCGCGCCCCCGGCAGCGGCGTGTTCAGTGGCAGTGCTTGAGGTTGCGTCCGATGAGCCAGTAGTTGACCGGCAGCGCGGCGAGGAAGCCCACCGGCAGCGCCGCCACGAAGCCGGCCCAGAACATCGGGCTGGCGAGGCTACCGACCTGGACACCGCCGACCAGATAGTCGGTGACGTTCATCGCTACCTCCATGGCCGCGATGGAGACCGTCTCGCCGAGCCAGATCGTGCGGATGCCGTCCAGGTAGCTCATCCCCTGCTCGCGCATCAGCGGCTGCACCGCCAGGTTGAGCCCGGCGATGAAGGACAGGACGACCGCCAGAGTGAGGGTCAGGGTCGTGCCCAGCCCCAGCGCGACGCCGATGGAGAGCCCGGCGAACTCACCGATGGAGCAGCCGACGAGGCAGTGCACCGTCGCGTGCACCGAGGTGCGCAGCCGCCCGCCGTGGTCCCCGTGGGCGCCGTGGTGATGCGCGTGCCCGGCATGGCCTGCGTGCGTCGCCATGATTCGTCCTGCATTGCAAGTGACCTGTCCCGGAGGGTTGGGATGCCACCCCCTCCCCTCAAGGGGGGGATAGCGGAATCCCCGGTGTCAGGCCGCTCGCTCTGACCCCCTGTGGCGACGCTCGCGCCACAGACGCGCCGCCAGGGACAGGACGTAGACCCCGCACAGGGTGAGCACGATGGTCGCGCCGGCGGGCCAGTCGGGCTGCCACGCCAGGGCGAGACCGAGATAGCCGGTGCCTGCCGCGATCCCCGCCGCGAGCAGCATCATCGAGCCCAGCGAACGCACCCAGTCGCCCGCCGTGGCCGCCGGCAGGCTGAGCAGCGCGATCAGCAGGATCAGCCCGGAGACCTGTACCAGGATCACCACGGTCACCGCCACGAGGCACAGGAGCAGGATATGGAAGAAGGGCACGGGGACACCGCGCAGGCGAGCGAACTCGGCGTCGAAGCACACCGCGGTGAACTGGCGGTAGAAAAGCATCAGCACCGTGAGCATGAGCACGTCCAGCCCCGCCATGAGCCACAGCGTGGGCGCGTCCACGAGCAGGATATTGCCGAACAGGTAGCCGAAGAGGTCGGCGCGGTAGCCCTCGGTCTGGGAGATGAACACGATCCCCACCGCCATGCCGCCGGACCACAGGGCGCTGATGAGCATGTCCTCGTGGGCGCGGAAACGCAGGTTCACCCAGCCGACAATCAACGCCGCAAGCAACGCGGCCACCAGTGCGCCGGCCAGCGGGCTGGCGCCGAAATACCACGCCACGCCCATGCCGCCGAGCACGGAGTGGGCGATGCCGCCGGCGAGATAGCCGATGCGGCGCACCACCACGAACGGCCCGATCAGCCCGGAGGCGACCGACGCCAGGGCGATACCGATCGCCGCATGCTGAAGGAAGCCCTGGCGCAGCAGCGCCTCAATGAACGCCATGACCACCCCCATGGACGTGATCGACATGGGCATGGTCGACGAACCGCACCGGGTGCCCGTAGAGGCGCTCCAGCACCCCGGGCCCCAGGGGCTCGGCGGTATGGCAGACGAGCTCGCGGTTGATGCAGGCCACATGGGAGACGTACTCGCTGACGAAGGCGATGTCGTGGCTGACCACCACGATGGTCATGCGCTCGTTGAGCCGCCGCAGCAGCTCGAAGAACGCCCGCTCGGCCCGGGGGTCGACGCTCGCCGTGGGTTCGTCGAGGAGCAGCAGGGCCGGGCGCACCGCCAGCGCGCGGGCAATGAGCACCCGCTGGAGCTGGCCGCCGGAGAGCTGGTCCACCGTGCGCCCGGCAAGGGCGTCCACCTCCACCTCCGCCATGGCGGCATCGGCGGCGGCCCGCTGCTCCGCGCGGTAACGCGGCCACGGCTGCCAGGGCCGCAGGGTGGCGGAGCGGACCACGTCCGCCACGGTGATCGGGAAACTGCGGGTGAACGCGGCGTACTGCGGGACGTAGCCCACGTGCCGGCGCGCCCGCGCCGGCGACGTGCCGAGCACCCGAACCCTGCCGGCCGAGGGGCGGATCAGCCCCAGCACCACCTTGAGCAGCGTGCTCTTGCCGCTGCCGTTGGGTCCGACCAGGCCGAGAAACTCGCCGTCGGAGACGCTCAGGGTGACGTCCCGGATGGCGACGTAGCCGTCGTAGCCGGCGGTGACGCCTTCGAGCTCGACGGCTGGCGTCACTGCAGCGCCTCGGCGATACGCTGGCTGACGCGGTCGAGGTTGTCGATGTAGTCCGCGGCCAGCGGATCGATACTCACCACCTTGATCCCCAGCGCGTCGGCAATGGTCCGGGCACTGCGCTGGCTGAACTGGTCCTGGACGAACACCGCGGAGACGTCCAGCCCGCGGATCTCCTCGATGAGCTTGTCCAGCTCCGATCCCCCCGGGCTCTTGCCGTCCGCCTCTATGGCGAGCTGCACCAGCCCGTAGCGGTCCGCAAAATATCCCCACGCCGGATGGAAGACCACAAAGCGGCGCCCCTTCAGCGGCGCGAGGCGCTCGGCGATGCGCTTGTCCAGGGCATTGAGACGCTCGATATAGTCGGCGGCACGCTGCTCGTATTCCGCCCGGTGGGCGGGGTCCTCGCGGGTCAGCGCATCGCGTATCCGCTTGACCATCGGTACCGCGTTGGCCGGGCTGGTCCAGAGGTGGGGATCCGCCACCTCGCGCGGCACACGGCCCTCCCCCATGGCGTCCACGACCTTCGCCACGTCCGGCGACAGGCCGGCGAGATCGTCCGCAGCATTCGCCTCGTCACTATGCTCGTGGGCATGGGCGCCGATCGCCCGGAGCTTGACGTCATCGCGCAGGTCCGCGACCGACATGCGCGGGGCGGCGGCACGCAGACGCGCCATCCAGGAGCGCTCGAAGGGCACGCCGACGCGGAAATAGACCTCGGTGCCCTCCAGGGACGCCAGCGTCCGCGGACCGGGATCGAAGGTCGCCGGGCTCTGCCCCGGCTGCACCAGGGCGGTAACGGCCACGCGGTCCCCGCCGACGGCCTCGACCAGCGTCTTCACCGGGATCACGCTGGTGTACACCTGCATTGGCGCCTCCGCCGCGGGGGCCGCCGCCGGCCAGGCGAGCACGGCGGCCAGGACGAGGACGCAACGGGCGAGCTGTCGTCGCAACATGGTCGACTCCAAGGATTACGCTGGTTGGGACTGCCGGCAGGCGGCACACACGCCCGCCAGCTCGATGGTCTCGTGCTCCAGGGCGAAGCCCTGCTCGGCGGCACGCTCGCCCAGCAGCTCGTCCACATCCGGGGCATCCAGCTCCGCGACGCGCTCGCAGCGCGTGCAGATCAGGAAATGCCCCGCGTGGGGATGCTCCGGCGCGGCACAGCCGACAAACGCGTTGAGCGAGGCGAGCCGGTGCACCAGCCCCGCCTCCATGAGGAAATCCAGCGCCCGGTAGACCGTGGGCGGCGCCACCGGCCGCTCGCCCTCCGCGAGCGCCTGCATGAGCTCGTAGGCCTTGGCGGGGCGGTGACCGCGCCAGACCAGCTCCAGCACCCGCCGGCGCTGTGGCGTCAGCCGCGCCCCCTGCTCCCGGCACAGCCGCTCCGCCGCGGCGAGGGCCGTCGCCACGCAGTCGCGGTGATCGTGTCCTTCGGCGGGAAACGCCATCAGTACGGACTCACTCATTGCGGACTCCCCGCGTTCCGATACCGTTATATCATTACATATCGATTCCACGCCCACCATACCCGTCTCCATTCAGGCACCGTTCAGCTCACCCCGTTCAGACTCGCGGCCACGATCACCATTCAGGAGGCGTCCGTCATGCACTACCGCATCCCCGCCATCGCCCTCGCCCTCTCCGTGGCCAGCGCCCCGGCGCTCGCCCGGGGCGGGCACGACGATTACGCCCGGGTCACCCACGTCGAGCCGCTGACCCGGACGGTGGAAGTGAGCACACCCCGGGAGGAGTGCTGGTACGAGACCGTGCGCTACCGCGAGCCTCGTCGGGGCAACGACACCGCCGGGCTGGTCATCGGCGGTATCGTCGGTGGCGTCCTCGGCAACCAGGTCGGCGGCGGCGACGGCCGGCGCGTGGCCACCGTGGCCGGCACCATCCTCGGCGCCGGGATCGGCCGCGGGATCGCCGGCCGGGACGAGCACCGCTATGGCGGCAGCCGGCGCGAACGCCGCTGCGAGACCGTCGAGGAGACCCACTACGAGACCCGCACCATCGGCTACCGTGTGCATTACCGCTATCATGGCGAGGAGTATGTCACCCGCATGGACCACGATCCGGGCCGACGCGTTCGCGTGCGGCTGGATGTGACGCCCTTGGAGTAGCCATGGCATCCCGTCTCGCCCTGTTCGCCCTGCTCGCCGCGGCGGTCTGCACGACCGCCGCGCCGGTTCACGCCGCCCGCGCCGCTGACGGCCGCGACCAGGCGGTCCGCCAGGTGGAGCGGCGCACCGGCGGGCAGGTGATCTCCGTGGAGACACGCACCCGCGCCGACGGCCAGCAGGTCTATCGCATGCGCGTGCTTCTCGGCGAGGGGCGGGTCCGGGTGATCGAGGTTCCGGCCGGACGGAGGCGCTGAACGGTGCGCGCGCTGGTCATCGAGGACGAGATCCGGCTGCGCCGCGAGGTCGCGGACGCCCTGAGCGGGGCGGGCTTCGTCGTCGATGAGGCCGGCGACGGCGACGAGGGCGTGTACATGGCCCTGGACTACCCCGTGGACGTCGCCATCGTGGACCTGGGACTACCCGGCCCCGACGGCCTGGAGCTCATCCGCCGTGTCCGTGCCGCCGGCCGGCGCTACCCGGTGCTCATCCTCACCGCCCGGAGCCGCTGGCAGGAAAAGGTCACCGGCCTCGAGGCCGGCGCCGACGACTACCTCGTCAAGCCCTTCGAGATGCCCGAACTCCTCGCCCGGGTGCAGGCACTGCTGCGCCGTGCCGGGGGGTGGGCCAGTCCGGTGCTCAACCACGGCCCGATCACGCTGGACACGCGCACCTCGGAGGTTCACTTGGACGGCGAACCGATCACCCTCACGGCGTTCGAGTACCGCCTTCTCGCCTACCTCATGCACCACCCCGGCGAGGTGCTGTCGAAGACACAGCTCATGGAGCACCTCTACGCCGACGACGACCAGCGCGACTCCAACGTCCTCGAGGTCTTCGTCCGCCGCCTGCGCCGCAAGCTCGATCCGCACCGGCGCTGGCAGCCCATAGAGACCCTGCGCGGCCAGGGCTACCGGCTCGCGCCGTGGCGGTAACGGCCTCACTCCACAGACGGCTGCTGGTCACCGCCGGCATCGTTACCGTGGCATTCACCCTGCTCGCAGCGACCGGCCTGGAGCAGGCGTTCCGCCGCAGCGCGATCGCCGCCGAGCGCGACCGCCTGCGTGGCCAGGTCCATACCCTGCTCGCGGCCATGCGCGTGGGCGAGAAAGGCATACGCCCCGGAGCCAGCCTGCCGGAGCCCCGGTTCGCCCGCCCGGGCTCCGGGCTGTATGCGTGGGTGCTCACGCCGGAGGGAGGCCAGGTCTGGCACTCGCGCTCCGCGATCGGCCAGTCCCTGCCGGCCCCGGAGTGGGTCACCCCCGGCACGGTCCGGTTCCGGCACAGTGACGGGCGCTTCCGCATGGACTACGGCGTGTCCTGGGAGCCGCTATCCGGCCCCACCCGGCGCTTCAGCATCACCCTGATCGCCGGGGACGAGGCCTATCGCGCCAGCATCGCCGGTTTCCGCCGCACCCTCTGGGCCTGGATGAGTGTGGGCTGTGCCGGGCTGCTGCTCGCCCTGTGGCTGACCCTGCGCTGGGGCCTCGCGCCGCTGCGGCGGGTCACCGCCGAAGTCGACGCCATGCACCGCGGCTGGCGTGACCGCCTCGGCGGCCATCACCCGCGGGAGATCGCCGTGCTCACGGACAACATCAACCGCCTCGCCGACGGCGAGCGCGAGCGCACGCGGCGCTACCGCGAGACCCTGGACAATCTCGCCCACAGCCTGAAGACCCCGCTCGCGGTGATACGCGGCGCCCTGGCCAGCCGCACACCGGCGGACCTGGACGCCGCTGCCGAGCAGATCACCCGCATCGACCGACAGATCGAGTACCACGTGCGCCGCAGCGGCGCAGGGCGGCTGGAAGGTGGCGGCCGCACGGCGGTGGCGCCCGTGATCCACCGCCTCGCCCGGGCGCTGCACCATGCCCGGCTGGAGCGCGACGTCGAGCTGCAGGTGCACTGCCCCGACGGCCTCTGGTATGCCGGCACCGAAGACGACCTCATGGAGATGCTCGGCAACATCCTGGACAACGCCTGGCGCTACGGCGCCGGCCACGTTGCCGTCACCGCCGCGGACGACGGCGGCGGGCGGCGCATCCGTATCGACGTGGATGACAACGGCCCGGGCATCGCCGCTGACGTGCGCGAGGCCGCGCTCACCCGCGGCCGGCGTCTGGACACCGGCGGCGACGGCCAGGGCATTGGTCTTGCGGTGGTCCGCGAGCTCGCTGGACAGGCCGGCGGCACGCTGGCACTGGACGGGGCCCCGGAACTGGGAGGCACCCGCGTGACCCTCATCCTGCCCGGCGGTGAGGACGGCTGACCCCGGCCGCCAGGGGATGTGGCCGCCGTTCCGGGCGACGACGCGCCACTGTCGGCCGGCGTGAGCCCCCGGACCGCGGGTCCCGGGCCTGGAACGATGCCGGACAGCGCGGTATCCCTGGCCTCCGGATGCAGCGCCGGCACTGCCTCCTGTGCGTGGCGGGCGACGGTGGACGACAGAGGGCCGGGTTAACGCATAGAATACGTGCCCCTGTCGAACCCCGACCCGGACCGCAATGAACTGCAACCGCATACTCGTGCACTACGCCGAGGTGGCCCTGAAGGGGCGGAACCGCCGCGACTTCGAGAGCCGGCTCAAGCGCAACATCAAGATCCGCCTCCAGAGCGAGGGCCTGGACTGGGAGGTGCACCGCGGCCGCGACCGCATCACCGTCCATCCCCGCGACCCGAACGCCGCCGCGCTGGAACGCGCGCTGGAGGCGGTCGGCGAGACCGCCGGCGTCGCAACCTTCGCGCCGGCGGTGTTCTTCCCCCGCGACGCCCTCTATGCCGGCGGCGACGGCCCGGACGTGGACGCCATCGAATCCGCAGCCCTCGCCCAGGCGGCGGAGCCGGCGAAGGGCAGGAGCTTCGCCGTGCGCGTCAACCGCGCGGACAAGGGCTTCCCACTGACTTCCGAGGCGTTCGCCCGACGCCTCGGCGCACGCATCATCGAGACCACGAGCTGGCAGCACGTGGACCTGCGCCGGCCGGACCGCGCCATCCACGTGGATATCTACCCCGAGGGCGTCTACGTCTACCATGACCGCCGGCGTGGGCCGGGCGGCCTGCCGGTATTCTCCGGCGGACACGTGCTCTCGCTGCTCTCCGGCGGCATGGACTCCCCGGTGGCCGCCTGGATGATGGCCAAGCGCGGCTGCCGTGTGGACTTCCTGCACATGACGGCCACGCACCTGCGCCCGGAAGACGCCGGGAACAACCTCGTCGCCCGCATCGCCGCGCACCTGAGCCGCTTCACCCTGCGCTCGCGGCTGCTGCTCGTGCCCTATACCCACTTCGACCTGGCTCTCACCGGGCAGGACAGCCAGGGCTACGACATGATCCTCTTCCGGCGCTTCATGACCCGGCTCGCCGAGCACGTCGCCGCGAACCTGCACGCCAGCGCGCTGGTCAGCGGCGACAGCCTCGGCCAGGTCGCCTCGCAGACGCTCGCGAACATGGTCTCCACCTCCCAGGCGGGCACGGTCCCGATCCTCCGCCCGCTGGTGGGGCTGGACAAGCACGAGATCATCGAGCGTGCCCGCGACATCGGTACCTTCGACATGGGCACGGAGCAGTACAAGGACTGCTGCGCGCTGCTCAGCCGCAACCCGCAGACGAAATCCCGCCACACCCGGCTGGAGGCGCTCGAGACGCGATTGTTCCCCGACTACGACGGGCTTATCGAGTCCAGTCTGGCGGACGCACTGATGCTCACCTTCGAGACCGGGCGGCTCACCGGCGTCGAGCCCGCTCTGTCCTCGTTGAGCGATGCGGGGTAATCTCGGGGAGAGCACCACGGCAACCCCCGGGCAGGCATGAGCGCAAACCTAGCCGGGCGCATCCGGAACTACTTCCTCGCCGGCGTTCTCACGGTGATCCCCATCTGGATCACCTGGGTGACCTTCCGTTTCGTCGCCCAGCGGCTGTCCGATTTCGGTCAGCCGTGGGTGGTGACGCTGGCGAGCCTGGTGAGCCCGTACTCGCCGGACGTGGCGGCGATCATGGTCACGCCGGCATTCGAGAACGCCGTCGGTCTGCTGCTCACCCTGCTCGGGCTGCTGCTGCTCGGCTGGGCCACCAGTCGTGTCGTGGGCCGGCGGATCATCGAGGGATTCGACGGCCTGATCAATCACATCCCGCTGGTGAAGAAGCTCTACGGCGCCACCAAGGCGCTGCTCGGCGCGCTCCAGCAGCAGCCCGACGAGGTCCAGCGGGTGGTGCTCATCGCCTTCCCCCACCGGGACATGAAGACCGTCGGCTTCGTCACCCGGGTGCTCACCGACCGCCGCACCGGCGACCGGATCGCGGCGGTCTACGTCCCCACCACGCCCAACCCCACCTCCGGCTACCTGGAGCTGGTGCCGCTGGAGTTCATTACCTCCACGGACTGGACCATGGACCAGGCCATGAGCTTCGTGATCTCCGGCGGCACCGTCTCCCCGGAGTACATCGACTATCACGATCACGGTGAACTCCCGGAGGAGTTCGCCAGGTCGGCGGACCGGGCGGAAGACACGGACAGGGAGGACCGTCCCGCGCAGGAGCGCTGACCGCCGGCCGGCGCCGGTCCCGGCATCGGCACGATCCGCCGGCAAGGCGGGACAGCGGCCCCGGCGATGGCACGGGGACCGCCGCGCTTACGGCCCGACGGTCAGGTCCCCGTACGCAGGTCCATGACCAGCGTCTGGAGCTCGCCGACTTCGCGGCGGATCTCCTCCATTGCCTGCACGTTCTCCCGCGCCGCACGCGCGGTCTGGTCGGAGACCTCCGCTATGCGGGAGATGTTCTGGTCGATCTCCTCGGCGACGTGGCTCTGCTCCTCGGCGCCGGTGGCGATCTGGCTGTTCATGTCGGTGATCGTACCCACCGCGTGGACGATGCCATCCAGCGCGGTGCCGGCCTCGTTGGTCTGGGCGAGTCCGGTGCGTGCGTTCTCCCGGCTGCGGGCGATCACCTCGGAGGCCTCCTGCGCCTGGCTCTGGAGACGCTCGATGATCTGCCGGACCTCCTCGGTGGAATCCTGCGTGCGCCGTGCGAGCGTGCGCACCTCCTCCGCCACCACCGCGAAGCCGCGGCCCTGCTCGCCGGCACGGGCCGCCTCGATGGCGGCGTTGAGCGCAAGCAGGTTGGTCTGCTCGGAGATGCCGCGGATCACCTCCAGGACCTGTCCCACCTCCTGGCTGTCCGTGGCGAGCTTGTCCATGGCCGTTCCGGCCTGCTCGACCTGGCCCGCGAGTGCCTCGATACTCTCCACCGTGCGCCGGCCGATCTGCTGGCCATTGCGCGCCTCACCGTCCGCCTCACCGGCAGCCTCGGCGGCCTGATTGGTGCTCCGCGCGACCTCCTGAACCGTCGAGGCCATCTCGTTGACCGCCGTCGCCACCTGGTCGATATCGCTGTGCTGCCGGCCGACGTCGCCCTCGGTGCGCTGCAGCGCCGCGGCGATGGTCTCGGCGTTCTCGCTCACCCGGCGCACAGTGCCGTGGACCCCCTGCACGATCTCGCCGACCTGTTCGAGCATGCGGTTGTAGGCGGTGTACATGTGACCGAGCTCGTTGTCCTCGTACTCGACCTCCAGCGGCCGCGAGAAATCGCCGTCACCCACCGACCACAACCGGCCGCGCAGGCGCTCGATACGCTGCATCAGCGGATTGACCCCGCCGAACCAGCTCAGCAAAGCCACAAGCAGGATCGCCAGAGCCGTGCCCACGGCGATGAACTGCTGCTCGCGCACCGCCTGGTTGGATGCCTCCGCCATCATGCCCACTCCGGCATTCATCTCGCGGAGCACCACCGGCGCACGCTCGTGGATGGCCTGGAGCCCGTCGTTCGTGGGCTCGTCCAGATAGGCCTGGATGTCACCGCGGTAGCGCTGCCACAGCGACTGGACCTCGCGGAGCTGATCGCGGATCGCCGGATCCTGCACCGGCTCGATCCCCATCCCCGGATCCCCCTGCAGGAGCTTGCGGTGAGAGGACTCGAACAGCGCGATGGTCTTCTCGACATCCTCACGGCTGCCCACGCCCTGCACGGCCATCACGGCCTCCTTCGCGACCCGCTGGCTGAGCATGCGCTGTCGCCCGGCGATATCCACTGCGGTGGCGCTCGATCCGAGGCTGAAATAGAGCGAGGCGACGGTGGCCAGGGCGAATACCGCGATCAGGGCATACGAGGCCAGGAACTGGCGCCCCAGCGTTCGCAACCCGACACCCCGCAATACCCGCTGGATCGCATGCCCGAAGTGTCCCTGCATCATCGCCCCCATTTCCTTGATTCATGACCGAGCAGTCACCTTCCGCCCGGGTTATCGGCGTCGGGAAACCATGCTTTACCCCCGCCGGGACACGGCGTCGGCGATCAGCAGCGCCCAACCCACCAGCCAGACCATACCGCCGAACGGCGTCACCACCCCGAAGGCCCCGACCCCGGTGAGGCAGAGCAGGTAGAGGCTGCCGGGGAAGAGCACCAACCCGGTCACGAAGCATCCCACCGCCCCCCGGCGGCAGCGACCGACGGCCCCGGGCAGCGCCGCGACCGCCACCAGTGCGAGGGCGTGAACGAACTGATAGTGCACCGCGGTTTCCCACACGGCCATGCGCTCGGCACTGAGTACGTCGCGCAGCGCATGCGAGCCGAAGGCACCGAGCGCCACGCCGAGCAGCCCCGCCACGGCGCCGGCGGCCAGGGGCAGTCGACCGCTCATCGCGTTATCCGCCATAAAATGCATCCTCTATTTGCACATTAAAAAACACTACGCAAAAATAATTAGCACACACGTAGTGAATGGCCACCATTCCAGGAGTCCAGCCGTGTCCGACGCCGACGCGCACCGCCCCGGGGAGACCCGCTCCCCCCACGTCCATCTGAACCTCAATGTCCGCGGCCTCTCCCCCTCGGCGACCCTCGCGATCAACGAACGTTCCGCCGAACTGCAGCGCCAGGGCCGCGAGGTTTACCGCCTCGGCCTCGGACAGTCGCCGTTCCCGGTGCCGCAGTTCGTGGTGGACGCCCTGCGCGAGCACGCCCACGAGAAAGACTATCTGCCGGTCAAGGGTCTGGCGGCGCTGCGCCAGGCCATCGCCGGCTATCTCCGGCGCACGGAGGGACTGGATTACGCCCCGGAGAATATCCTCGTGGGGCCGGGTACCAAAGAGCTGATGTTCATCGTCCAGCTCGTCTACTACGGCGATCTGGTCATCCCCACGCCGAGCTGGGTGTCCTACGCGCCGCAGGCGCACATCCTCGGCCGCCAGATCCGCTGGCTGCCCACCGACCCCGGCGCCGGCATGGGCGTGAGCGCGGAGGCACTGGAATCGCTGTGTGCCGCCGACCCGGAGCGGCCCCGCCTGCTCATCCTCAACTACCCGGGCAACCCCACCGGTGTGGCCTATTCGCCGGAGCAGCTCCAGGGGATCGCCGAGGTCGCACGCCGTTATCGCGTGCTGGTGCTCGCCGACGAGATCTACAGCGGCACCCACTTCGACGGCGGGCACGTCTCCATCGCCCGCTACTACCCGGAAGGCACGGTGATCAGCAACGGCCTGTCCAAGTGGTGCGGCGCCGGCGGCTGGCGGCTCGGCACCTTCGCCTTTCCCTCGGAGCTGCGCTGGCTGCTCGACGGCATGGCGGCGGTGGCGAGCGAGACCTTCACCTCCACCAGCGCACCGATCCAGTACGCCGCCACCACCGCGTTCGACGGCGGCCCGGCGCTCGAGCGCTACCTGGCCGACAGTCGCCGGATACTGAGTGCGCTGGCCCGGCGCTTCCACGCCACGCTCACCGGGGCGG
>WBJT01000057.1_pt1 | contig 15498 bp, 16 predicted proteins | sample 5109881 | NCBI WGS metagenome assembly WBJT01 (sample SAMN11895465, study PRJNA545514) | wastewater metagenome | isolation source: saline BTEX enrichment culture, original innoculum from Kuwait petroleum... | place: USA:Stillwater, OK | collected 2018-09-01
GTGGCGACGCGCTTCAACGCATTCATCGTCGACCGCCTCGTCGAGGGCGCGAACGACTGCCTCACCCGGCACGGCGTGGACGACGCCGGCATCGACCTGGTGCGCGTGCCCGGTGCCTGGGAGCTGCCGCTGGCGGCCCAGCGCCTGGCCGGGGCCGGGCGCTACGACGCCATCGTGGCGCTCGGCTGCGTAATTCGCGGCGGCACGCCGCACTTCGATTACGTCGCCGGCGAGTGCACCAAGGGCCTCGCCCAGGTGCAGATGGGTGCGGATGTGCCGGTGGCGTTCGGCGTGCTCACCACCGACACCATCGAGCAGGCCATCGAGCGCGCCGGCACCAAGGCCGGCAACAAGGGCGCGGAGGCGGCCATGTCCGTGCTCGAGATGATCAGCCTGCTGCGGCGGCTCGACTGAGGACGCAGATGACCCCAACCCCGCGTTACGAGGACTATCGCCGGCGCAGCCGGGCCCGCCGGCGTGCGCTGCAGGCGCTCTACCAGTGGCAGGTCGCCGGCCAGGACATCGCCTCCATCGAGAAGCAGTTCCTCGAGGATTACCGCATGGGCCGCACGGACCTGGAGTACTTCTCCGTGCTCCTCCACGGCGTCCCGGCCTCGGCCTCGCGCCTGGATGCGGCGCTCGAGGGGCACCTGGACCGCCCCTTCCGCACCCTCGACCCGGTGGAGAAGGCGATCCTGCGCCTGGGGGCCTACGAGCTGCTGGAGCGCATGGAGGTACCCTACCGGGTGGTGCTCAACGAGGCGGTGGAGCTCGCCAAGGCGTTCGGCGCCGAGCAGAGCCACCGCTTCATCAACGGCGTGCTCGACCGCGTCGGCCACGACAGCGAGCTGCGCCGCGCCGAGCTCGGCGCCGGGGAAGGCTGATGGCCCTGCCCGAGCCCGCGCCGCGCCGTCGCCTGCACCGCCGCCGCATCGAGCTGGACGGCTTCCGCCGCGAGGACGGCCTCTGGGAGATCGAGGCCCGGCTCACGGACGTCAAGGACGGCGCCTTCCGGCTGCGCTTCCGCGGCGAGCTCGCGCCCGGCGAGCCGGTGCACGACATGACGCTGCGCGTCACCCTGGACGACGACCTCACCATCCGCGAGGTCGCCGCAAGCATGGACGCGACCCCGTTCCCGGACTGCCCCGGCGCGACCGCCGCCTTCCAGTCGCTGGTGGGCGTGCGCATCGGCCCCGGCTGGATGAAGGCGGTTCGCTCACGCATCGGGAGCGTCGAGGGCTGCACCCACCTCTTCGAGCTGCTGCGCCCGATCGCCACCACCGCCTACCAGACCATCCATCCGCCGCCGGACAGCGACGGTCGCCCGATGCTCATGAACAGCTGCCACGGCTGGCGTGCCGGCGGTGAGGCCATCGCCACCCTCTACCCCGAGTGGTTCCGGCCGGAGCAGGGATGAGCCTCTCGGAGTTCGCGCTGATCGAGCGGTTCTTCACCGGCCTGGGGGCCGAGCGCGGCGACGTGACCCTGGGCTGCGGCGACGATGCCGCCCTGGTCGAGGTCGGCGGCACGACCCTCGCGCTGGCCGTGGACACCATGATCGAGGACGTCCACTTCCCCGCCGACGCCCCGCCGGCGAGCATCGGCCACAAGCTGCTGGCCGTGAACCTCAGCGACCTGGCGGCAATGGGCGCGGAGCCTGCCTGGGCGCTGCTGGCGCTGACCCTGCCGGCGGTGGACGAGAACTGGCTCACCGCCATGCGCGGCGGGCTGGACGCGCTCGCGCGGTCCCACGGCCTGGCGCTCATCGGCGGCGACACCACGCGGGGCGAGCGGCTGACGGCATCGCTGTTCGTCGGCGGGCCGGTGGACAATCCCCTGCGCCGTGACGGTGCCCGCCCCGGCGACGTCCTGTGGGTCTCGGGGTGGCCCGGCGAGGCCGCCGCGGGGCTGGCCTGCTGGCAGGCCGGCGAGCGCGGAGACGACGTGGCCCCCCTGATCGAGCGGCTCCACCGGCCTACCCCCCGGATCGCCCTCGGGCGGGCACTGCGCGGGCTCGCCACCGCCGCGGTGGACGTCTCCGACGGGCTGCTTGCCGATGCCGCCCACCTGTGCGAGCGCAGTGGGGTAGCGGCGACGGTGCGTGCCGCCGACGTCCCGCTGTCACCCGCGCTGGCCGCGCGCGGCGGGGCCGCGCTGGACTACGCCCTCAGCGGCGGCGACGACTACGAGCTGCTGTTCACCGCGCCGGCGGACGCCGGCGAGGCCCTACGGCGTCGTGCGGCGGATGCCGGCGTGGCGGTGACGCCCGTTGGCGTGATTACCGCCGGTGCCGCGGCCGTGACCCTCGTCGGTGCGGACGGCGCGCCGCTTGCCGCGGGGCGCACCGGCTACCGGCACTTCGACGGGACCGGCGAATGAGCGCGGGGTTCCGTCTCGCCGATCCGCGCCAGTTCCTCGCCCTGGGATTCGGTTCCGGCCTGCTCCCGCGGGCCCCGGGCACCGCCGGTACGGTTGTTGCGGCGCCCCTGGTCTGGGGGCTGGGGCTGCTGCCGGCGTGGGCCTATGTCACGGTGCTCGCGGCGGCCTTCGCCATCGGCTGCTGGATCTGCGGTGTCACCGCCCGTGCGGTGGGCGTCGACGACCATCCCGCCATCGTCTGGGACGAGTTCGTGGGGCTGGCCGCCACCCTGGCGCTGGCACCGCAGAGCCCCGCCGTGGTGGCGGCGGGTGTGGTGGCCTTCCGTGTCTTCGACATCCTCAAGCCCTGGCCCATCCGGGTGTTCGACCGGCGCCTGCACGGGGGCTTCGGCATCATGCTGGACGACGTCCTCGCCGCGGTGCCGGCGGCGGTGTGCCTGCACCTCGCGCTGGCTCTGCTGGGCTGAAACGGTGCGGTGCGCCTTACAGCCGTTCCGGATGTATTGTTCAGGTCTCAGAGCCCCGCAGCGCTCCGCGGCTCCCTTCGGGCTCGCCTGTCTGCGCCCGTGCGCGGCGTTGCGCTTCGCTCATGTAGCGCCGCTACACATCGCTCGGCGCGCCTTGCCACGAGTGCAGACAGGCAAGCTGAGGCCTGACAATACCCCCAGAACGGGCTGTGCTCCGCCGTGGGTGATGTCGTATGCTGATGATGAACAACCAAGGACTGCCACTCACCCAGGGTGCGACATGAGCGACCAGCCCAACCCCGGCGAGTTCCGGGTGGCGCGGCTGCGCAGTGCCTGCAACGATTGCGGGCTCGTGCAGCTGTGCCTGCCGGTGAGCCTTGACAGTGCGGACGTCGACCGACTCGACCAGATCGTGCAGCCACGCCGGCCCATCAAGCGTCACGAGCACCTCTACCGCACCGGCGACGGTTTCGGCGCGATCTACGTCGTGCGCACCGGCGCGTTGAAGACGTACACGCTCTCCGAGGGCGGCGAAGAGCAGATCATGGGATTCCACCTGCCCGGTGAGGTGGTGGGGCTCGACGCCATCAACGAGGGCAGCCATCCCTGTGGCGCCCAGGCGCTGGAGACCACCACGGTCTGCGAGGTGCCGTTCGAGCGTCTGGAGGCATTGTCGACGCGTATCCCGGGCCTGCAGCGCCAGCTCCTGCGGCTGATGAGCAAGGAGATCTTCTCGGATCATGAGATGCTCCATGCGCTGGCCAACCGCAGCGCCGAGGAGCGGCTCGCCGTCGTGCTGCTGAGCCTGTCCAAGCGGTTCGCGCGCCGCGGCCTGTCACCGTGGCGGTTCCGGCTGCCGATGTCGCGTTCCGAGCTCAGCAACTATCTGGGTGTGGCGCCGGAGACCATGAGCCGGTTGTTCCGCCGCTTCCAGGAGCGGGGCTGGATCGCCAGTCACGGCAAAGAGCTGTCGCTGGAGGACGTGCGCACGCTCCGGCATCTTGCCGGGCAGTCCCGCAACGAGGCGCCTGATCGGGACGTGCGCTCCGGCAGGGGGTGAGTACAGATCCCGCGTGCCGGGCGGGCGCCGCGGCACCCGCCCTGCCTGCGTTCAGGTCTCGCCGCGCATGTAGTGGCGCTCGGCGTGCACGAGGGCCCGGTGCCAGTGCAGCACCGTCTCGTTATCCGGGAAGCGGGCCACGAGCTTCGCCGTTTCCCGGTTGAGCCGGGAGATCTTCGCTTCCTTGACCTCCTCGTTCGGTGTCGCCTGGGCGGCGACCCAGTTCTCCCGCAGCTGGGCGATGCGGGCGTCCAGACCTTCAAGCCCCGACATGCCGGCCACCCCGGCCAGCAGTGCCATGGTGACGAGGGCACTGATCACTGTGCGTTTCATTGCCTGCGCTCCTCCCCTTGCGTCGTCACCCGCCCCGCCTGCAAGGACAACCCCATCGGCGCCTGGGTTCCGTGTCGGCGATCACATCATCCCCGTTTGCAGACGAGCGGCCTCGGACATCATCTCGAACGACCAGGGCGGGTCGAACACGATCTCCACGGACACGTCCTCCACGGTGGGCACCTGCAGGACCTTTTCGCGCACGTCGTAGGCGAGGATGTCGCCCATGCCGCAGCCGGGGGCGGTGAGCGTCATCTCGATGGCCACCGAGCGGCTGCCGTCGTCGCGGCGCGACACCTGGCAGGTGTAGACGAGGCCGAGCTCGACGATATTGATCGGGATCTCGGGGTCGTAGCAGCGTCGCATCTGGTCCCAGACGAGCTGCTCGACGTCCGCGTCCGAGGCGTCGTCCGGCAGCTCGGGGGCCGCCTCCGGCTCCTTGCCGATGGCGTCCGCGTCCTTGCCGTCGATACGGAAGAGGTTGCCCTGGATATAGACGGTGTAGCTGCCGCCGAGGGCCTGGGTGATCATGCCCTCGGCACCCTTCGGGATCACGCCGGTGTCGCCGGAGGGGATCAGCGCGGCGTCGCAGTCGCGCTCGAAGACCACGGGTTCGTTGGGTTGCGCCTGCATGACGGCCTCCGCTACCTGAAACTGGACTGGTTTGGTCGGAATTCTATCACCCAGCGTGCGGCTATGCAGAATCCGCTCCGGCCATCAGTCCGTCGTAGTCCAGGGGGTCGCGTACCGCGGCGAGCCGTCGCAGCAGAGTCCCGCGCAGGCGCAGACGGTGATCCCGCGGGTGCAGCGCGATGCGCACCGGTCCCGGCCAGCGGCCGAACACGGCGTCCAGGGCGCCCAGCGCCGCCGCCCGCGCGGGCGTATCCGCCTCGAAACCGATGACCGGTAGCCGCCGCCGCCGACCGGTGCGCAGATCATGCACGGCGGTGAGGGTCTCCAGGTAGCGGAAGCCGAGGTCGGCGAGCCCCGTGGGACGGATCGGGCCCAGGGCCCAGGCCGGCGGGACGTACAGGGCCGGGCGGCCGAGGTCGTTGTCCGCGAACCACGTGCGGCAGCGGCGGACCAGCGCACGTATCCCCGCGGCGTCCAGGGCCAGGTGCTCGGCGGCCTGGCGCGAGAGCACCGCGGCGTGCAGGCGGTGATAGCAGCCCCGGACAGCCGTGGCGCGGTGGTGCCAGCCGTGGCCGGCGAGGACGTGTCCGCGTGCGCGCCATTCGCGAAGCCGGGCGAGCCCGTCGGGGGACCAGTCACGCCCCGGCACGACCAGCAGGGTCACCGGGGCGATGTCGTGGTGCGCCAGCAGGCTGAGCTGCTCGCGCACCGGCGCCAGGGTCTCCGGCATCACGTCGTGGATCGAGACTACGGCCCGCACGGGCCCGCTCCCGGGGCGATCACCGCCAGCCAGTCCGCCACCGTCTGCGCCTGCAGTCGCGAGACCGCCGCCCGGGCCTCCCGGGTGCGGTGGCGGAGCACGGCCGGCGCCATGCCGTCGAGTCGTCGCAGGGCGGCCGTCAGGTCCTCACGCTCAGCGATAGGGTGGAGACCGGGGGCGAGCTCGGCGCGGTCGCGAATGCCGCAGCCGGCGGAGACCACCGCCGGGCGCTCCCGGGCGAGGGCCTCCAGGGCAACGGTGCCGAAGGCCTCGAGCCGTGATGGCAGGGCGAGCGCGTCGTGGTCGTCCAGTGCAGCGGCCACCGCCTCGCGCGGGAGCCAGCCGAGGTAGTCGAGGTTGGGGAGGGCCGCGGCGTCGGCCTCCACCCGGGTGCGAAGCGGTCCCTCGCCGGCGATGGAAAACCGGATGCCCGGCAGTGCACGGGCCGCCGCCAGCACCTCGGGCAGCGATTTCTCCGCGGCCAGGCGGCCGACGAAGAGCACGGCCTCGAGCCGGCCACTCGCTGGCCGGACGGGCCTGTTCAGGAACGGCGGGCCGAGGGGGGTGCCCGTCACCCGCACGGCCGGCGCGCCGTCGGCCGCCGCCAGTGTCCGCATCCCCTCCGAGACCGCCATGACCGCATCGGCGCGGCGCAGCAGGTGGCGGTTGCAGGCACGCAGGCCCAGCCGCCCCGCCGTGCCGCGGAGCGCCCCCCAGTAGAGTCGTCCCAGGGCGGCATAATGGGTATGCATACCGAACACCACCCGGGCGCCGAGCCGGCGGGCGGCGCGGGCGCCGAGGAGACCGTAGGGGCCGGGCGTGGCGATCACCACGGTCTCCGGCGCGATCTCCGCGAGGCGCCGGGCGAGGGCCCTCGGATCGGGGACGCCGACCCGCTGGGAGCGGTCGCCGGGCAGTGGCACCGACAGCCACTCGCGCAGACCGTTACCGGTGTCCGGGCCGATGGTGGTGATGGTATCGAGGTGCGGGGCGAGGGCGTCGCTGAGGTCCTGGTAGTAGGTGCCGACGCCGTTGCGCCCGGCACCGGCGTCGGTGACCACGGCCACGCGCGCCCGCGCGGCGGTAACGGGCACCGCGCTCATGCCGTTCTCCGGCGATCGGTCAGCTCGTGCGCGGGGATCGGGACGGTCGCCGTGTAGTCGAACCGTCGTGCCGCGGGTGAGAGCGTGGCCGTGAACGCGTCGCCGTCACCGGCGTCGTGCCGGTGGCGGGAGCAGTGGGTGCGTGCCTGTCCGTCCAGCGCGTCGAGGCGGGCCTCGAACGCCGGTGCCAGCGGCAGGGACAGGATCGTGTAGATCCGGTGTACACTCGCCGCCAGCCGCGTGCGCTGGGCGGGCAGCGGCAGGAACACCGCCGTGCCGGGCGCGGTACGGCCCAGCGCCGCGAACAGGTGATCGTAGTAGCCGGCGAAACGGGCCGCCAGCCGGGCGTTGAACGCCCCGGAGTCGTAATCGCCGTGGCAGACGCGCAGCGACGGCTCCAGGCAGCTGAGCTGGGAGGACAGGGCCCGGGCCGGCTCGCGCACGCAGGCGATGATACGGGCGTCCGGGAACAGCGTGAGCAGCGTGTCGGTCAGGGGCGCGAAGGCGGCGTTCTTCGACAGCAGCCGCCGGCCGTCACCCCGGGCATGGAGGTGGCGGCGCAGACAGTCCCGGTAGAAGCCGCCGAGCGCCGCGCGTTCGTCCCGGTCCAGGGCCTCCCCGAAGGCCGCGAAGCGCCACAGCCAGCCGGCATCCGGGAACGGCACCACCAGCACGAAGCACCACAGCACCGGCAGCAGTACCAGGTAGTCCTCCTCCGGTGCGTCCGCGCGTACCGGATGGGTGTCGTCCAGTCCGGCGAACAGCCGGCGCTCGGCCAGCCGGCGCAGCCGTACCAGCGGTGCGCCGAGGCCGCGGTCCAGGCGGCCCACCGCCGCCCAGAAGCGGCACCACGTCACCGACACCCCGAACACGCATTCCCAGGCCCGGAAGGTGGTGAACTGGCCGTCCTCGGCGAGGGCCGCGTGCAGCGCAGTGGTGCCGCTGCGCGGCACGCCGAGGATGAACACCGGCGACGTCACCGGCGTGCGCCGGTAGCCGCGGAACAGGACCTCGTCGAGGGCCAGCCCGACGGTGTGATAGAGCCAGAATGGCGGAAACGCCAGCAGCAGGGCGCCGCGGGTGAGCAGGTGCCGCGGGCGGGGGCGCACGATCGCGCCGGGCCGCAGGCTCGTGGCCACGAGGGTGGCGTAGCGGCGCAGCGCGCGGCGCATCAGCCACAGGGTGGGGTTGGTGTCGGGCCGGATCATCGCCGGCAAGCATGCGCGCCGGTGCCGCCTCGCGCCATCACGTTGTATGACGCAGCGGTGACGATTCGATGACGATGCGGGGCGCGGACAAAGAATCGCCCCGCGGGATGCACGGGGCGAAGGAGGGGAGAGAGCCTGGTTGCGCCAATCGGCCACAGGGCCGATTGTCCGCCTCAGGCCGCGGCGGACTTGCCCTGACCCGTCGTGCTCTTGCCGCGACGCGTCCGGGTCCGACGGGCGGAGCCGCCGGCGGACTCGGCCAGCGCGCGGCCCATGCCGGCGAAGGCCTCGAGGTCGTCGGTCACGCGGCGGCCGAAGCGCGACGCGATATCCTGCTGACGACCGACGTAGTCCTGCAGGCTGGCGGCGTCGTGCACCGCGCTGGCCGCCCGGAGCTGCTCGACGCCGAGGCCGACATAGGTCCGCGCGGACTCGATCTGGCGGCTGGCGGCCTTCTCGGCGTGGTCGATCGCCGTCTTCGCGAAGCGCCGGGCCGGCTCGCCCGCCTCGTTCATCTGGTCGAACATCTGCTTGATCATCTGCTCGTACATGGGAGCCTCCCACTGTCCGTTGCTGTTGCAGTGCAACATAGCAGTGGTTTTTGTGCATCGCAACATCCGTTGGGCGCCGCTCGTCGGCCGGGGTCTGGTATCGTTACGCGGTCCATCTACTTTCATGCGAAGGAGGCCCGAGATGGCGCGATCGTCCTGGCGTGTGGCCGTGCTCCCCGGCGACGGCATCGGCCCCGAGGTGATGCGGGAGACCGTGACGGCGCTGGAGCGCCTTGCCGGTTCCGGCGGCGTCGATCTCCAGATGGAGCGGTTCGACTGGCCCTCCACCGCCTGGCACCGGGATCACGGCGAGCTCTGGCCGGCCGACTGGCGTGAGCGCCTGGCGCGTTTCGATGCGATCCTCCTCGGCGCCCTCGGCGATCCCGGTCCGCGTGACGATCCACAGCGCTACTGGCTGCCGGACGCCGTCTCGCTGTCGCCGCTGCTCGATATCCGCAAGGGCTTCGACCAGTGGGCGTGCGAGCGCCCGGCGACCCTGCTCGACGGCGCGCCACAGTTCCTCGCCGACGAGCGGGCCCGCGACATCGACATGCTCGTGATCCGCGAGAACAGCGAGGGCGAGTACGTTGGCCAGGGCGGACGTCTTGCGCCGGGCACCGCCCACGAGATCGCCACCCAGGTGGAGGTCTTCTCGCGCCGGGGGACCGAGCGGATCATCCGCCACGCCTTCGAGCGCGCGCGGCTGCGCGCCGCCGAACGGGCCGAGGGCAAGCGCGGCGAGCGTCATTTCACCGCCGCCGACGGCAGCGACGCGCGGGCCCAGGTGTGCCTGGTGACCAAGCGCAACGCGCTGCGCCACTGGGGTGAGCTCTATTCGGAGGTGTTCGAGACGGTCGCCGCCGACTATCCCGACATCGCCACCCACCACGAGCTCGTCGACGCTGCGTGCATGAAGTTCGTCACCAGCCCCTGGGCCTTCGACGTGGTGGTCGCGAGCAACCTCCAGGGCGATATCCTCACGGACCTCGCCGCGGTGCTCTCCGGCGGCATGGGGGTGGCGCCGTCGTGCAACATCAACCCGTCGGACCGGAGCCAGCCGCCGATGTTCGAGCCCACCCACGGCAGCGGACCGGACATCGCCGGGCGCAACCTCGCGGGCCCGCAGGCGATGATGCTCACCGCCGCGATGATGCTGGACTGGATGGGCGAGGAGGACCCGGCGGCGGAGGAGGCGGGCCGGCGGCTGCGCGCAGCGGTCGCGGCGGACCTCGCCGAGCACGGCACGCGGGTGCGTCCCACCGACGAGGTCGGTGCGGCGGTGCTTGCGCGCCTGGATTGAAAGCGCGTAACCGCCCGGCGTAGTGTCGGGAGATCGTGGTCAACGACCGGCCCCGGACGGGCGCCGGCAGGCAGTGAGGAGGCATCAATGAGCGAACACGAAGGCCATCTCTCGCCGCTGCTCAAGCAGTCCAGCGGTGTCCTCGCCGAGCGCGGCGAGGGGGTGTATCTCTACGACGAGAGTGGCGAGCGCTACCTCGACTTCACCTCCGGCATCGGCGTGCTCAGCACCGGCCACTGCCACCCCAAGGTGGTGGAGGCGGCCCAGCGCCAGATCGGCCGGGTGGTCCATGCGCAGTACGCCATCGTCCGCCACCGGCCGATCCTGGAGCTCTCCGAGAAGCTCGGCGAGCTGATGCCCGGGGCGATCGACAGCTTCTTCTACGCCAACGCCGGCACCGAGGCGGTCGAGGCCTCTATCCGTCTCGCGCGCCAGGCGACGGGGCGGCCGAACATCATCGCCTTCCGGGGCTGCTTCCACGGCCGCACCATGGGCTCGCTGTCGACGACGAGCTCGAGCTCGCCCGTGCGCCAGGGCGTGCAGCCGATGATGGGCGGGGTCGCGTTTGCACCGTTCCCCGACACCTACTGGTACGGCTGGGACGAGGAAACCGCGGCCCAGTTCTGCCTCAAGGAGCTGGACTACGTCCTGCAGACCATCAGCGTGCCGAAGGAAACGGCGGCGATGCTGATCGAGCCCGTGCAGGGCGAGGCCGGGTACGTCCCCGCGAATACCACCTTCATGAAGGGGCTCCAGGAGCGCTGCCGGGAGCACGGCATCCTGTTCATCCTCGACGAGGTCCAGGCGGGCAACGGCCGTACCGGCAAGTACTGGGCGTTCGAGCACTTCGGCATCGAGCCGGACGTCGTGGTGACCGCCAAGGGCATCGCCAGCGGCTTCCCGCTGTCGGTGATGGGCGCGTCGGACGCGCTGATGGCCAAGGGCTGGATGGGCTCCCAGGGCGGCACCTACGGCGGCAACGCCGTGGCCTGTGCGGCGGCGAGCGCCACCCTGGACGTCATCCGCGAGGAGGGCCTGGTGGAGAACGCCCGCGAGCGCGGCGCCCAGCTCCGGGCCCGGCTCGAGGAGCTCAAGACCCGCTATCCGGAGATCGGCAACGTCAGCGGCATGGGCCTGATGCTCGGCACCCACATGGTGGACGGACAGGGCCGGCCGGATGGTGACCGCTCGGCGCGGCTGCTCAAGGAGTGCGAGCGGCGCGGGCTGCTGCTGATCAAGTGCGGTGCCTGGGGCGGTCAGGTCGTGCGCTGGGTGCCGCCGCTGATCGTCGATGCCGAGCAGATCGACTGGGCGGCGGACCAGTTCGAGGCGGCACTGGAGGCGACGCGCTAGCGACGGGCAGCGTCCCTGCCACCGGAGGGGCGCCGGCCTGCGGGCCGACGCCCCTCTTCTCGTTGCGGCCCCCGCCGTCCCGGTGTGGGCCGAGTGGTCCGCGGCGCGGTCGCGGACCTCACCCACCCCATACGGAGCGAATGGCCCGGACGTGGACTACCTGCGCTTCATTCTCGAGAATCGCCGCTTTCTCGGCTTCGGTTTCCTCCTGGCCGTGCTCTCGGGCTACGGCCAGACCTACCTCATCTCGCTGTTCGGCGGCCAGATCCGCGAGACCCTGAATCTCAGCAACGGCGGTTTCGGCGGTGTCTACTCCACCGCCACGCTGATCAGCGGCTTCAGCCTGATCTGGCTCGGCCGGCTGCTCGACCGGGTGGACCTGCGCGTGTTCTCCGCCGCCGTGCTCGTGGGGGCGGCCCTGGGCTGCCTGCTGATGGCGGGGGTGAACCACGTGCTCGTCCTCGGCGTCGCGCTGCTACTGCTGCGCCTGTGCGGACAGGGTCTGATGATGCACACCGCGCAGACCACCATGGCGCGCTATTTCCACGAGCGCCGCGGTACGGCGATCAGCGTCGCCACGCTGGGGCTGCCCACCGGCGAGGCGGTGTTCCCGGCGGTGGTGGTCGCGGCGATCGCCGTGCTGGGCTGGCGGCAGACGTGGCTGGCGATGGCGCTGCTGCTGCTCGCCGTGGTGCTGCCCCTGGCGATGTGGCTGCTGCGGGGACACGGCCGCCGTCAGGAGGCCCAGGAGGCAGTGGAGCGCGAACGCGCGGCCGCCGGCAGCGACGGCGACTGGAGCCGCCGGCAGATGCTGCGCGACCCGCGCTTCTACGGCGTTCTGCCCGCGGTGCTGGCGCCCCCCTTCACCATGACCGCTCTGTTCATCCACCAGGTGCCCCTGGCCTCGGAGAAGGGCTGGCCGCTGGCCTGGCTGGCGAGCAGCTTCCTCGCCTTCGGCTCGTGCCACGTGCTCTCGCTGCTGGTCGCCGGTCCCCTGGTCGACCGCGCCGGTGGCCAGCGGCTGCTGCCGGTCTATCTCGCGCCGCTGGCGGTGGCACTGCTGGTGCTCATCGGCGTGGACGCGCTCTGGGGGGCGCCGCTGTACCTCGCCTGCGCCGGGCTCAGCATGGGTGTCGGCGGCACGCTGCTCGGCGCGCTGTGGGTCGAGCTCTACGGCACCCGCCACCTGGGTGCGATCCGGGCGCTGATCCAGTCGTTCATGGTGCTCTCGACGGCGCTGGCGCCGGGGGTCGTGGGCATGCTGCTGGATGCCGGGCTGGCGATGACGGATGTGGTCGCTGGCCTGCTCGCGTGGGTCGTGGCCGCCTCGCTCCTCGCTGCCGTCGCGGTGCACGCGGGCCGGCGGTGATCGTCGGCTGCCAGGAGCAACCGACCTTCAGGGCGTGCCGGACCGGCAGTCGTGGTGCACGCCGGCGGACGGTAGGGGGCCGGGTGGTGCGTGGTGGGCGGTGGTCTCGCCGCTCGGGTAGCTCGGTTGCTCCCGGCAACCGACAGCCGTGGTGGTGACACCGGAATGCCGGGGAGGTAGCCGTGCGGGATGTCCCCGCCGGCGGGTCGACTGTGCCGGGCGGCTGGCGCTGATGTCGGCTGCCAGGAGCAGCCGACCTACCGGTGGTCCCGGGGCGGTAGGTCGGGCACGGCCACGGGCCGTGTGCGACGTCTTCGCTGACTGGGGCTGCACGTCGCACGCCTGCGGCGCACGACCTACGCGCTGTCCGGCTGTCGTAACGACGCCCGGCGGTCGGTGCCGCCGGGCGTTGATGAGCCCGATTACCGCGGGCCGAGCTTCTGATCGGCGAGCCAGGGGATCATGCGCTCGAACGCCTCCTCGATCTGCTCCATCGAGTTGGAGTAGCTGATGCGGATGGCGTTGGAGGTGGTCTCGCCGAAGGCGTCCCCGGGGATCACGCACACCCCGATTTCCTCGAGCATGCGCAGCGCGAGCTGGCCGCCGTCGGTGTGCGGGGGCAGCGACGGGAAGATGTAGAACCCGCCCTGGGGCACGTAACCGCTGAGATACGGGGTCTGGTTGACGAGCTCCACCACGCGGTCGCGCCGGCGGCGGTACTCGGCCACCATCTCGTTCACGCAGCTCTGGTCGCCGGTCAGTGCCGTCACGCCCGCCCACTGCGCCGGGGTGTTGGCCACGGTGGTGGTGAACATGTGGTAGCGCCGCAGCTTCTTGATCGCGCCCTGGCTGGAGATGATCCAGCCGATGCGCAGCCCTGCCATGCTGTAGGTCTTGGAGAAGCTGGAGATGGACATGACGTGATCGAGGTCCGAGGTGCACGAGATCACGCTCGGGAAGTCCATCTCGTCGAGCAGCAGGTGGTCATAGACCTCGTCGGCGAACACGTATACGCCGCGGTAGGCCGCTTCCTGCACGATCGCCTCGACGGTCTCCTTGGGGTAGACCGTCCCGGTGGGGTTGTTGGGGGAGTTGAGCACGATCGCGAAGGTGCGCGAGCCGATCGCGTCGATGACCTCCTGGGGATCGATCTGGTGGCCGTTCTCGGCACGCGTGGGGATGATCTTCACCTCGCCGCCGTTCATCCGGATCAGCGGCGCATAGAGCACGAAGGTCGGGTCGGCGACGATGAACTGCCGTCCCGGCGCCGCGGTGGCGGTGAGCGCGAGGTACATGGCCTCGGTGGCGCCGGTGGTAACCAGGAAGTTTTCCTCCACCAGCTCGCGGTCGTAGCGCTCGCTGTAGTAGTCCTTGAGCGCGGTGAGCAGCTCCGGCAGGCCGGCGTCGAGGGTGTAGCCGGTCTGGCCTGCGCGCAGGGCGTCCACGTACGAGTCGACGATGTGCTTGGGCGTCGGGAAATCCGGCTGGCCGATGGACAGATGGATGACGTCATCCATCTGCGCGGCCATATTGATCATCCGGCGGATACCCGGCATGGGAATCGCCTGCAGCGCCGGGCTGAACATCGGTGCCGCGGTGTGCTCGTACTGGTCCATCTCCACCGGATTGACCATCGGCCTCGTCTCCCCTGTTGTGTTGGTTTAACGCTTCGACGTTAGACCCCCCTCACACGGGGGGTCAATAGGTCTTTTCCGATGCGCACAACGCGCATGTTGACGCGCCTGACGGGCGGTGAGTACTGTCGCTGTCAGTGCCCAGATACACCCGTGTGCACGGCCGGTGCGCGCGGGCATCCACCCAGGGAGCAAAACCATGATCGAATCGCCGTTACTGCCCCGTATCGCGGGCTACATCAACGGTCAGTGGACCGACGGCAAGTCGCGCCCGATCACCGTGACCAACCCCGCCAACGCAGAGACCCTGGCGGAGTTCCCGGGCATGGGCGAGAACGACACCCTCGATGCGGTGCGTGCCGCCGAGGGGGCGCTGGCACAGCGGGCGAGCTTCGAGAAGCGCCGGGAATGGCTGCTGAAGATCGACGAGGTGCTGCGCGCGAACCGCGAGGAGATCGGCCGCATCCTGACCATGGAGCACGGCAAGCCGCTGGCCGAGGCCCAGGGTGAGGTGGACTACGCCGCGGGCTTCTTCCGCTACTGCGGCGAGCACATCGACGAGCTGCGCCCGCGCACCATCGACGAGCACCCCAAGAACTGCACCTGGACGGTCCATCAGCGTCCGGCGGGGGTCGTGGCGCTGAGTACGCCCTGGAACTTCCCCATCGGCATGATCGCCAAGAAGCTCTCCTCGGCGCTGGCGGCGGACTGCGCGAGCGTGATCAAGCCGTCGTCGAAGACGCCGCTGACCATGATCGCGCTGTTCACCCTGCTCGACCGGGAGCTGGACCTGCCCGCGGGCAAGGTGAACCTGGTAATGGGTTCGGCGGGCACAATCTCCGACACCCTGCTCAAGCACCCGTCAGTGCGGGTGTTCTCGTTCACCGGCTCCACCGAGGTGGGCCGCGAGCTCATCGAGAAGGCCGCGCCGGGGATCAAGCGCCTGACCCTGGAGCTCGGCGGCAACGCGCCGTTCCTGGTGTTCGACGATGCCGACCTGGACGCCGCCGCCGATAACCTCATGGGCAACAAGTTCCGCGGCGGCGGCCAGACCTGCGTCTGTGCCAACCGCGTGTTCGTCCACGAGCGCGTCGCCGAGGCATTCGCGGAAAAGGTTGCCGAGCGTGTGAAGGGCCTGCGCGTGGGCGACGGGCTCGCCGAGGGCACGACCATCGGCCCGCTCATCGACGAGAACGCCGTCGACAAGGTCAGCCGCCACGTTCAGGACGCGCTCAACAAGGGCGCGAAAAAGGTCGCCGAGCTGGATGTCTCCGGCCTGCCGGGCACTTTCTACGCGCCCACCGTGCTGCTGGACGTGCCCGCCGGCGCGCTGTGCACCGTCGAGGAG
>WBJT01000070.1_pt1 | contig 15358 bp, 16 predicted proteins | sample 5109881 | NCBI WGS metagenome assembly WBJT01 (sample SAMN11895465, study PRJNA545514) | wastewater metagenome | isolation source: saline BTEX enrichment culture, original innoculum from Kuwait petroleum... | place: USA:Stillwater, OK | collected 2018-09-01
CCGCGGCGAGCACGGCGAGGTACATGCGCACGCCCTCGTAGACCAGCGCCCCGGCGAACGCGCCCAGCACGTGGCCGGCCCCGCCGAGGATGGCGATGAACACGAACTCCCCGGAGCGCACCCAGTACGCGTACTCCGGCGTCACCAGGCCCTGCATGACCGCCGCCAGGGTGCCGCCCACGCCGGCGAGCATCGCCGAGATCACGTAGGCCACCAGCAGCGTGCCCCGCGCCGAGATGCCCAGGTACTCCAGGCGCGTCTCGTTGGTCTTGATCGCCGCCAGCGCGCGGCCGGGCGCGGAGTTGAGGTAGCGGTGCACCAGCCAGCCGAGCACCGCCGCCGTCGCCAGGGCGACGTAGAACAGCGTGTACTCGAAGGGCAACCGCTCCAGGCCGATGCCGAGCACGCTGGGACGCGAGAGGATCAGCCCGTCGCTGCCGCCGGTGTAGTGGTAGAACTTCTCCAGCACGGCATAGAAGACCATGGAGAACGCCAGGTTGAGCATGCCGAAGAAGATGTAGCGGTAGCGCACTACGAACAGCCCCACCAGCAGCCCCAGCACCCCGCTGCCAAGCGCGCCGATCACCAGCAGGGTGAGCAGCTCGCCGCCCCCCATCAGCCGCGCGGCGAAGGCCGCGACGTAGGCGCTGGCCGCGAAGAACAGGGCGTGCCCGAAGGAGACCTGGCCGGCGCGCAGCAGCACCACGATGCCGAGCACCGCGAGCCCCTTGGCAATCGCCAGCACCAGGAAGGTCTTGCTCCAGGGCGCGAACAGGGGCAGGAGCGCGATCAGCGCCACCACCCCGAGCAACAGAATCCGGCCGCCGCGCATGTCAGATCTTCCTCGTCTGGACCGTGCCGAACAGCCCGTTGGGACGGACCAGCAGCACGAGCATCATGATGAAGTAGGGCATCAGCACATCGAGCTCGGGCATCAGATAGATCGCGAACGAGCGCCCCAGGCCGATCAGCACGGCGGTGACCGCCGCCCCCTCGACCTGCCCCAGCCCCGCGGTGACCACCACCGCGAAGGAGAGCACGATCATGTCCGCGCCCATGCCGAGCTGCACCGCCGTGGTCGGCGCCGCGAACGCGCCGCCGAGGGCGGCCAGCACGGTGCCGATGGTGAAGGTCAGCAGGAACACCCGGTTGGCGTTCACCCCCATGGCCGTCGCCGCCTCGCGGTCCTCGGCGGTGGCGGTGATGAGGTGGCCGAGCAGGGTGTGGTGCAGGAACCACCGCAGCCCCACCAGCGTGAGCACGGCCACACCGGGCAGCAGCAGCACCTGGTAGGCGTTGTAGGGGATACCGAGCACGTCGATGGTGCCCATCGCGTCGACCAGGCTGCTCGCCGCGTAGGGCTGCACGCCGAAGACCAGGCGCTGGACGTCCTCGAGGATCATGAAGATGGCGAAGGTGACCAGCAGCTGCAGCACCTCCTCCTTGACGTAGATGTAGCGCAGCACGAAGCGCTCGATGACCAGCCCGAGCACGCCGCCGGCCATCGCCGCGCCGATGACCAGCGCCGGCAGGTGCAGCCAGGGGCTGAGCCCGGCGGAGGCGATCGCCAGGCCAATGCCCGCCGACAGGTACGCGCCGATGGCATAGAAGCCGCCGTGGGCGATGTTGAGGATGCGCATCACGCCGAAGATCAGCGTCATCCCGACCGCCACCATGAAGACCTGCGAGGCGTACGCCAGGCCGTCGAGCACGGCGAGCGTGAAGATGATGAGGTCCACGGTTCCCCTCCCGCTTCAGGCCGCGGGGCGCCGGAGCGCCCCGCGATCAGGCCGTCGTCGATCCGCCGGGCTCAGTGGCAGCCCGGATAGGTGGTGACGTCGGTGTCCAGGAGGTCCGTCGACAGGCCCTTGAGCCACTCGGTCGAATCCTCGCCGGCCGGGGTCGTGATCGCCTCGGCGGGGAAGACCGTGATGTCGCAGAGCTCGGCGATGTCCTTGCCCTCGACCTGCTTGGCGGTGCCGAGCATCTGGTCCTCCAGGCCCTGGTGATCCGTCGGCCGGATGGTGACCTCGCTGGTCGCGCCGCGGAAGCTCAGGCCCTCGAAGGCATCGGCCAGGGCCTCGGTGTCCGGCCACTCACCGCCGTTGGCCTCGATGGCACGGTCGTAGGCGGCCTGCAGGGCGTCGAACGCCTGGACCATGTGGAAGGCGGAGTAGATCGGCACGTTGCCGGTCTTCTCGCGGAAGCTGCTCACGAACTCGTTGAACTTCTCGTCGTCGGCGTAGCCGGGATGGGCGTAGTAGTGGTCGCCACGCGCGCCGACGATTGCCCCGCTGGGCATATCCTCACCCAGGCGCTCCAGCGAGCTCTCGGCGAGGGGCAGCACCAGCGTCGAACGCTCGTCGAGCCCGCGCTGCTTGGCCTGGCGCACGAAGTTGTCGAGATCGCCGCCCCAGGAGGTGGAGAGCACCACGTCCGGGCGCATCGCCAGCAGCCGCGTGATCTCGGTGGAGAAGTCAGGCGTGCCGAACTTGGGGAAGAACTCGGCGACCACCTCGACGTCCGGCTTCAGGGTCTGCAGCGCGGTACGGAAGATCTTCCAGGAGTCCCGGCCCCAGGCGTAGTCCTGGTTGACCACGGCGATGGTCTTGAAGTCGGGATGGGTCTTCAGCAGATACAGCACCGAGGCCAGCATCTCGGGGGTGGCGTTCGCCTGCGTGCGGAAGACGTAATTGTAGTCGCCCTCCTCGAACACCCGCTGGGTGCCGCAGTCCCACATCAGGTTGACGACCTCGAGGTCCTCGGCGAGCGGCGCGACCTTCAGGCAGTTGCCGCTGGAGATCGAGGCGAACATGACGTCGTAGCCCTCGCTCTGCACCAGCCGGCGGTACTCGGAGAGCAGGTGCTCACTGCCCGCTCCCTCGTCGATGAAGCTCAGGTTGAGCGGTACGCCGTGGATCCCGCCGTTGTCGTTGATCCGTTCGGCCATGATCTCGGCGGCGGCACGCGCGGGCTCGCCGAACACGGAGGCCGGCCCCGAGAGGAACGCGGAAATGCCGATGTCGATCTGCTCGGGCTTGTCGGCGGCGCCGGCCGTGCCGATGCCGAGCGCGCAGACGCCGGCGAGGAATGCGCGCCCCAGCGGGCGCAGCGGATTGCTCGTACCCATCTCTCTCTCCTCCAGCGATGTTGTTCGTTCTGGTCGCTCCCCGTGGGGTGGCGACTCCGGACAAGCATGGCCGAGGAGAGGAATATCTCAATTATATATTTTCGATCCCGGCTATCGTTTTGCCGCATACCCCTGGCTGTCGCAGAGCTCACCGCGCCAGCGCCCGTCCTCGACGAGTCCGCGGGCACAGTGGGTGAGCAGCTCCGCCACCGCGCGGGCGGCATGGGAGATCGGGCGGTCCGAGGGCTCGGCGACGTAGACCGTGCGATCGATAGCGGGATTGACGATGCGCCGCGCCACCAGCTCGCCGCGGGAGAGCTCCTCGTAGACCGCGGAGTGCGAGAGCACCGCCTGTCCGAGCCCGCGGCGCACCAGCGCCTTGATCTGGGTGAGGGCGTCGATCTCGGTGCGGATCCACAGCCGCACGCCGTTATCCCGGGCGGCCTTCTCCACCAGCTCGCGCAGACCGTGGGGCCGGGCGGGCAGGATCAGCTCGAAGCGCTCGAGCTCCTGCATGTCCACCGTCCCGTCGTCACGGCCGGCCCCGGGGAGGCTGACCAGGTAAAGGTCCTCGGTGAGCAGCTGCCGGGCGGAGATGCCCGGGGAGCGCTGCACGCCGTAGAGCATGGCGAGGTCGAGCTGGCCGGCGCGCAGCCAGTCGAGGATATAGCCACTCATGCTCTCGACCACCCGCAGGGAGACGTTGGGCAGCTCGTGATGGGCCATCTCCACCAGCGGCACGCCGAGCACCAGGCTCACCGAGTTCGGCAGGCCCAGGCGCACGCTCCCGTGGGGATCGACGCTGCCCGCACGCAGCGCCTCCCGCGCCTGCTCAAGCTGCGAGAGGATGCTGCGGGCATAACCGAGCAGCTCCAGCCCCGCCTCCGTCGGCGATACGCCGCGGGCGGAGCGGGTCAGCAGGGTCACGCCCAGCTCCTCCTCCAGGTTGCGCACATGCTGGCTGAGTGACGGCTGGGCGACGTACAGCGACATCGCGGCCCGCTTGATGGAGCCGCTCTCCACGATCGCCACGAAATAACGCAGCTGCCTCAGGTCCATCGGTTCCTCTCCTCCCGGTGCGCCGGCCCCGGCCCCTCGCCCGGGCGACGCCGATAACCTATCCCGCCTATAGGAATTTTGTATCAATATCAGCGAGCACAATAGAAATCCTGAATTATGCTCCAGCACAGGTGCCGCGGATACCCCGACGGATCCGGCACCCCGCCCGCCGCAACGGCGGGCGGAATAACAACGATCGACTCTACAGGAGAGGAACCACGTCCGGTTACGGCATCATCACCGCGGGCCGGCTGAACGCGCCGAACTGGATCTTACGGCGGTAAACAGCTCGATTCACTAAGCAAGCCCATGGCGATCTGGTTCATCCATGCGGACAAACGACATGACGCATGCACGGCGCGTGCTACTCGATGCAAACCGGGGCAGGCACAGCCAGTTGATCCCCATCGCCGCACCCACGGCAGATGACTATCATCACATGGAGAAAATGGCGCGCTTGTATCGGGGGAAGTCGTATGAGCGTCGAAACGGAGTTGGCGCGTATTGGCAACGACCGGATCACCCGGCACGCCCTCGTGCATATCTACACGGAATCTCTCCGGTATCTGCTTGATCGAGCTTCACGGGCCGTGATCGTCCGCTTTCACGGGAGACACCTGCGCCTCATGTTCGCCCGGCTGGTTGTGCTTACCCTCGAGGGGGCGGAGTGCTGGATCACCACCGACCCGGCCTGTCGTTCACGGCTGGAGACCCTGCGCTCTTGGCAGTGGGACCGGCAGTCCTACCCCCGATATAGGCGGCCTCCGTCCTTGAACGGCTACTACGATCCGAATTGGGACAATGGGACCGAGTGGGCGGTCATCGGGCACGCACATCAGCGATATCTGGATGAAGTCATGGCTGGCCACGCAAATCCCGACCCACGCTCGCTGCGACATCACAGACAGGATGTGGCTGACCATCTACTTGCGCATGCGATGCGCGCGCCGGCAGGCGAAAGGCCGCTTCCCGACATGAAGCCGGAGCCGGATTCGCCAGAGCCTGCATTCGCCTTTAATGAGGTAGACACCCGTATACCCGTGCCGGCGACTATCGTACGCCGCACAGGCCAGCCCCGATTTCGGGAAACCCTGATCAGGGTCTACACCGGACGATGTGCGTTTTCCGGCTGCGCCGTCCCACAGGCACTGGAAGCTGCCCATATCGTGCCTTATCGCGGCCGTGAAACCGACCACGTACAGAACGGCCTGCTGCTAAGGCGCGACTTGCATGCCCTGTTCGACCACGGACTCATCGGCGTGGACGAACGCACGATGAAAATCCTTGTCGACGCGTCACTCGCGCATACCGAATACGCCGTCTTTGCAGGACAGCCGGTCCTCCTCCCAAAGCGCTCGGCTGACGAACCATCCAAGGAGGCACTGAAGGCGCACCGCCAGCGTTCGAGTTTGAATGAATAGGGTCTGCAGACGGTTACGCCCGAAGGAAGACGTGGCCGCCAACCCGGGATCACATGACATGTGGCGATACAGACGCGTTGCCCCCTTGGGTTCCTGCTCACATGAGCCTATATTCGGGATCAGATGAACGGAGGTGCGCCATGTCCGCCCACACCGAGGTCCAGCAACTCGGCGAACTGCTCGGCCTGCCCGATCCCGCCGGCCTGTCCCACCTGAGCCTGTCCGAGGAGCTCGTTCACGGGCTGTCGATATCGGCGCTGGACCGCCTCGCGCAGGAGGTCGCCCCCGGGGACAAGGCGTTTCCGGAGATGATCGTCTCCCGCGCCACCCTCAAGCGGCGCCGGCGGGACAAGCGTCCGCTGAGCGCCTACGAGAGCGAAAAGCTCGCACGCACGGCGGGCGTCTGGCGCATGGCGCTGGACGTCTACCACGACGAGGACCACGCCCGGCGCTTCCTCCACCAGCCCCACCCGCTGCTGGAGGGCCGCACGCCGCTGGCACTGGCGGTGGAGAGCAGCGTCGGCGCGGAGGCGGTGGAGCACATCCTCGGGCGGCTCAAGTACGGCTCCGCGGCGTGAGCGTCCAGCGCCTGGACCGGACGTTGACCGCCTACCGCATCGGCGATCCGGACGGCGACTACCCGATCTACGACGCCACCGGCTCGCGGCGCTACCCGGGACGCTGGAACACCGCCACCGCCCCGGTGATCTACGCCTGCGAGCACTACTCCACCGCCATGCTGGAGAAGCTCGTGCACGCCGGCGGACTGATGCCCCCGAACCAGCACTTCATCGAGATCACCCTGCCCCACGGGCTGAGCTACGAGATGGTCACCAAGGACGCACTGCCGGGCTGGGACACCCCCGAGCCCTCCGTGTCCGCCCATTACGGCGCACGCTGGGCCGCCGAGCGCCGCTCCGCGGTCCTGCTGGTGCCGTCGTTCGTCGCCCGGGTGGAGCACAACGTGGTCATCAATCCGGCCCACGAGGAGTTCGAGCGCATCGGCCACGGCCTGCCGACCCCGGTATGGTGGGACGACCGGCTATTCACCGACTGATATCCCCCACGCAGGCGGCCGACGAGGAGACAGACCATGGACGCGTTCATGCAGGCGGCACTGGAGGAGGCCCGGCAGGGCTACCACGAGGGCGGCATCCCCATCGGCTCGGTGCTCGTGCACGACGGCCGCATCATCGGCCGCGGCCACAACCGCCGGGTCCAGGAGGGCAGCGCGATCCGCCATGCCGAGATGGACGCGCTGGAGAACGCCGGCCGCCTGCCCGCCTCGACGTACCGCGCCTGCACCCTCTACACCACGCTCTCGCCGTGCCCGATGTGCACCGGCGCCATCCTGCTCTACGGCATCCCCAGGGTGGTCATCGGCGAGAACCGGACCTTCACCGGCGAGGAGGCACTGCTGCGCTCACGGGACGTCACCGTGGAGGTCCTGCAGGAGACGGCATGCATCGAGCTCATGAGCGCGTTCATCCGCGAACGCCCCGAGCTCTGGAACGAGGACATCGGCGTGTGAGCGATTGTCTCATGCCGGGGCTGGGCACAGGTGATACCATGCGAGCCGCTCCCGGGGGGAACCATTCCTGCCGGGCGCAACGACAGTCCAATTATCAGGCCTTCCCGGCCTGCGATTCACAAGGAGAGAACTCATGGACACGAGTTTAGTGAAGCGTACGACCACGGCTCTCGCGGTGGCTTCCGCACTTTCCCTCGCCAGTGCCGCGCACGCGGCCGGTCAGTTTGACGGCGCGTATATCGGCGGCCAGCTCGGTTACGCGTCGTACGACCTCGACGTTTCCGGCGGCGGTGACTCCATTGAGGGTCTATCTGCAACCGGTGCCCGCGGCGGTCTTTTTGTCGGCACCGGCATGATGCGCAACGGGTGGTATATGGGCTTTCAGGCCGATGCCGCAAGTAGCAGCTCTGACACCTCCATAAGCACCGGCAGCGATAACCTGAAAATCGACGCCCAGGAAGAGTACGGCATCGACGCCCGGCTCGGTCGTCAACTTGCCAATGGCGTCCTGCTCTATGGCATCGCCGGCTGGCAGCAGACCAACTTCGAGCTGACGGTCAACGGCAACTCGGACGACGACGACTTCAATGGCTTCCGATTCGGGGTCGGCATCGACATCGTTGCGGGGGAACGGCTGTTCACGCGGCTGGAGTACACCCAGGCGGTTTACGACAAGGAGAGCTACGGCGACACGGAGGTCGATCCGCAAGCCCAGGGGTTCAATATCGGTGTGGGCTATCGATTCTAGGTGACCGGGTCGCCTCCGCCGCCAAGCGGCGGAGGCGACTTTCCCCGCTCCCCGCCCAGACAAACGACCATCGACAGGCCTGCCTTGCCTTTCCTTGATCTAGGGACCAGCTGCATCCATCTCCGCCAGCGACACACCCACTTACGACGGCTTCGTTCCTAACACTCATCCCGCTTGGAAGGCAGCATGGAATACCGCCAGCTCGGCCGCACCGGCCTCAAGGTCTCGCCGCTCAGCCTCGGGACGATGACCTTCGGCTCCAACTTCATCAACATCGCCGAGGTCGGCCAGGACGGCGCCGACCGCATGGTCGCCCGGGCCTGGGAGGCGGGCATCAACCTGTTCGACACCGCCGACGTCTACTCCTTCGGCGAGTCCGAGGAGATCCTCGGGCAGTCGCTGCGCAACGTCGGCATCGACCGGGACCAGGCCGTGATCGCCACCAAGGTCCGCGGCCCGATGAGCCCCGCCGCCGCCGAGGGCCGGGGCGACCCGAACAACGTCGGGCTCTCGCGCAAGCACATCATGGCGGCCTGCGAGTCGAGCCTGCGCCGGCTGGGCACCGACCATATCGACCTCTACCAGGTCCACGGCTGGGACGTGCGCACCGACGTCGAGGAGGTCCTGCGCGCCCTCGACGACCTGGTCCGCCAGGGCAAGGTACTCTACACCGGCTGCTCCAACTGGCCGGCCCGCCACCTGGCCCGGGCGCTGACCCTGGCCGAGGCCCACGGCCTGGAGCGCTTCGTCTCCCTGCAGGCGTACTACGCCCTGGTCGGGCGCGAGCTGGAGCACGAGCTGCTACCGCTGTGCCGGGAGCAGGGCCTCGGGGTGCTGCCGTGGTCGCCCCTGGCCGGGGGCATCCTCAGTGGCAAGTTCCGCCGGGACAACACCGCCCCGGAGGGCGCGCGGCGCAGCGGCTTCGACTTCCCGCCGATCGACCGCGAACGCGTCTGGGACGCCATCGACACCCTGGAGGCCATCGCCGGCGAGACCGGCAGCACCATCCCCCGCGTCGCCCTCGCCTGGCTGCTGGCACAGCCCGGGGTGAGCAGCGTGATCGTCGGCGCCAAGCGCATGGAGCAGCTCGAGGACAACCTCGAGGCCGCCGAGCTCACCCTCAGCGACGAGCAGATCCGGCGGCTGGACGAGGTCACCCGGCCCGACCCCATCTACCCGGCGTGGATGGTCGAGCGCCAGAACGCGAGCCGCTAGCGCCCCCGAAACCGGTCACCAGGGTCCGGACGGCGTCTCAGGCACGCCGCCGGGTCGCCAGTGACACGCCTGCGCTGGCGACGGCGATGCCCAGCCATCCGGCGGGCGTCACGGCCTCGCCCAGCACAATCCAGGCGATCACGGCAGCCATCGGCGGCACGAAGAAGAACAGTGACGCCACCCGGGCGACCTGTCCCGCCCGGGTCATGGCGAGCAGCAGGGTGACCGCGACGAGGGAGTTCCCGATCACGAGATACCCGAGCGCGGCGGCGAACGGCACCGTCCATTCCAGGTGGCCTTCACCGAGGAAGACCAGGGGGAGACACAGCGCCGCACCGAGGACGTACTGGATCAGGTTCACGCTGACCGGGTGATGCCCCACGCCGAAGCGTCTCTCGTAGAGCATGGCGGCGACGATCCCCGCCAGCGCCCCCGCGGCCAGTGCGCCGCCGGCAAGGGTCAGGCTGGTGCGGCCACCGCCGGCGAGGATCACGGTCATCGCGCCGGCGAGGCCCAGTACCAGCCCGCACCACTGTCCGACACGCACATGCTCACCGACGACCGCCGGGGCGAACACTGCCACCAGTATCGGCTGAAGCGAGACGATCAGCGCGACCACGGTGGCGGAGGCCCCGCTGTACAGCGACAGGTAGGTCAGACCGAAGTACACCACCTGCACCAGGACACCGACGACCGCCACGTCGCGCCACTGCCGCGCCCCCCGGGGAAGCGCCGGGCGCAGGATGGCGAACAGCACCGCCATCGCCCCCGCGGCGCAGAGGTAACGCAGCTCCAGCAGCACGAACGGCGACGACGCGTGCAGCGCGACCTTGGCCACGGGGAAACCCGCGGACCAGAGCAGGACGAACAGGTAGGGTGCCGGCAGCATCAGCCGCCGGGGATTGGCCGGAACGGCCCCGTTTGTCTCGGTCATGGATAACCGCCTCCCGATCACCTGCCATAAGGGTCACGGGATTGAACCACGGGGCTTGTCGGGCAAAAATTCACTAAATTCGCATATCATTGTGCGGTTATGCACAAGTTCGACTGGCAGAATCTCCAGCACTTCCTCGCCCTTGCACATGGGGGCTCGCTCTCGGGCGCGGCCAGGGCGCTGGGCGTCGACCACGCGACGGTCAGCCGCCGCATAGCGGCGCTGGAGGCGGCACTGGACGTCAAGCTCGTCCACCGCCTCCCGCGCAGCGTGCATCTGACGCGGGAGGGCGAGGCACTTCTCGACCGGGCCGCACTCGCCGAACGCGGCATGGTCCAGCTCGGACACTATCTCGAAGCCCGCGCCGGCACGGCGACCACGGAGGTCCGCGTCAGCGCCTCACCGGCGGTCGCGACCCGGCTGGTGGCGCCATCCCTGCCGGCGTTTCACCGCGACCATCCGGAGATCACGCTGACCCTGGCCGTCACCCCGGAGATCGCGCAGCTGGACCGGGGCGAGGCCGAATTGGCGATCCGGCTCGTCGAGCCGACGGAGGGCGAACTGCTCGCCCGGCGGGCCGGCAGCATGGCATTCGGACTCTACGGCCCCCCGGACTACGCCGAATGCCCCGGCGCAGAGTGGTCCTTCATCGGCTACGACGACACCTACGAGCACGTCACCCAGCAGCGGTGGCTGCGTTCGGTCGTCGGCAACCGGCCGGTCGTCTTCCGTTCCAGCGATCTGCTCGCGCAGCAGGAAGCCGCGGCGGCCGGCCTCGGCGCGGTCTCGTTACCCTGCTTCATCGGCGACGCGGACGAGCGACTGGTACAGCTGGCGCAGGAGCCGCCGCACCCGTCGGCCCCCATCTGGCTCGTCACCTACCCGGACCTGTTCCGCGCACCGCCCGTGGCCGCCGCCATGGCGTTCCTCGCCGGTATCGTCGCCGAGCACTGTCCCCGGGAATACTGAGGGCCGGGACAGGCGATGACGGCTCAGGCGCTCCGCCGTTCCGTTACCAGCCGCACCGCCAGCGCCCCCAGCACGAACCCCATGACGTAGCGCTGCACGGACAGCCAAAGCGGCCGGCGCCGCAACCGGCCGGCAAGCGTCGCCGCGGACAGCACGATCGCCAGGTTCACCGGCAGGCTGACGGCGATCTGCACCAGCCCGAGGAGCACACCCTGGGTGAACAGCGGCCCGTACGCCGGCGAGACGAACTGGGGGAACACGGAGAGGTAGAACACCGCGATCTTGGGGTTGAGGGCGTTGGTGAGAAAGCCTGTCAGGAACAGCCGCCGGGGGCCTTCCTCCGGCAGCGTCCGGGCCTCGAACGGTGATCCGGCGCCCGGGCGCACCATCCGCCAGGCGAGATAGAGCAGGTACGCCGCACCCAGCCACCGGACGACCTCGTAGGCGAAGGGGATTGCCAGGAACAGCGCGGTCAGCCCGCCCGCGGCGGCGAGCACGTGGAGGAAGAAGCCGGCGATCACGCCCAGCAACGAGAACATGCCCGCGGCCCGCCCCTGACAGATCGAGCGGGAGACCAGGTAGACCATGTTCGGACCAGGACTGAGGACCATCACCAGCGCGGCGGCGGCGAAGACCAGGAGCTCGCCCGGTGGGATCATGACTCGCCCTCGCGGATAACGACGAGCATCAAGCCTAACCCGCCCGCCGTCCCCGCGGCGAGCGGGCCTGAAGGCGGGGCGTTACTCGCCCGCGGCGAGCCAGCTGTCCACCAGATCCCGGTGCGCCGCGATCCACTCACGGGCACCCGCGGCGGGGTCGTCCTTCTCGCGGATCGTGGCCATGAGCCCACCGACCTGCTGATCGTTCATCTCCCAGGCATCGAGCCAGGCACCGACCTCCGGGTGCGCCTCCAGCAGCTCGGGGCGACTCATCCAGTGGATGTCCTCGCCCTTGCCGTAGACGCCCCTGGGGTCGTCCAGATACTTCAGATCGTACTCCGCGAAGGCCCAGTGCGGGTTCCACAGCGTGACGACCACCGGCTCGTGGCGCCGGTAGGCCCGCTCCAGCGCGGCGGTCATGCCGGGTCCGGAACTCGCGATGAGCTCCATGTCCAGGCCGTAGGCATCGACGGCCTTCTCGGTGAGGCCCATGAGCGCGGAGCCGGGATCGATGCCCACGATGGCGGGGCGGCCGTCCTGCTCGAACCTCCCGGGGTTCTCGGCCAGCTCCGGGATCGTGTCGACGTCGACATACGCGGGCACCACCAGGCCCAGGCCGGTGTTGCGGTACCACGCGTCATTGAGGGCGATGTCCTCCTTGAACCGCTCGTAGAAGCGCCTGTCGCTCTTCGGCATCCATACCTCCAGGGCCATGTCGATGGAGTCCGTGGCGATGCCCGAGTAGATCACCGACTTCCCCGCGTTGGTGAGCTCGACCTCGTAGCCCTGCTCCTCGAGGAGCTGTTTCCACATGTGGGAGACCGCGATGTTCTCGGCCCAGTTGTTGAGACCGATGCGGATGGTCCCCTTGTCCGCGGCGGTGACACTGCCGGCCAGTAGCAGGCCGGCGACGAGGATGGTCAGACGTTGCATGGTTGTTGTCATGGCTGGGTAGCTCCCTCCTGCTGCGAAAGGCACGCCGCCGGCCGGCGGCGTGCGCTCAGACCGCCCCCGACAGCCGCGGATCGAGCGGGTAGGGGGTCAGGTTCTCGACCCCGGTGTCGGTGACGAGGTACTCGTTCTCCAGTTTCACGCCCTCGCCGCCACCGGGCTCGCCGATATAGCTCTCCACGCACAGGACCATCCCGGCCTCGACCTCGCCGTCGTAACCACCCTCGAAGTCGGCGGCGTGGAGGACGTAGGGATACTCCCCGGTCATCCCGCAACCGTGGACGGCGACGAAGTAGCGGGAATCGAAATAGCGTGCCGGGATCGGCCAGGCGTTCTCGGCGATCTCGCGCAAGCGCACCCCGGGGCGGATCAGACCGGCGTTGTGCTCGATCTCCTCCATTGCCAGACGGTAGAGCTCGCGCTGGTGCGCGGTGGGCCGGCCGTCGCCGGCGAGGAAGGTCCGCGAGAAATCGCTGTAGTAGCCATAGGCGCCGACTACGTCGGTATCCAGCGCCACCAGCTCGCCGGCACGGATCACCCGCGGCGAGCTCTCCTGGAACCACGGGTTGGTACGCGGACCGGAGTTGAACAGCCGGGTCTCCACGTAGTCGCCGTCACGGGCGATGGTCTCGGCGTGGAGCTCGGCCCAGACGGCGTTCTCGCTGCGGCCCGGCTCGATCGCCGCCTCCAGGCGCCGCACCGCCGCCATGGTCGCCTCCGCGGAGGCGCGCACGCAGCGCAGCTCTTCCGGCGTCTTGCGGGCCCGCGCCCGCTCCACGGGCTGCTGGGCGTCGACCACCGTCAGGTCGTGACCGGCCAGGGCCCGTACCGCGGCCTGCTGCTGGCGCTCGATACCCACCCGGGCGCCAGCGCCGCAGTGCCGCCGCACCAGTGCGGCGATCTCGTCCGCCCACTCGCGGGCGCGCTCGTCGACGCGGATATCGGCAGCGACCGCCGAGACCGTCACCGCCGGGCGGACCTCGTCGACCGTCTCCAGTCCCTCGGCGAGATGGGCGGCACCGGTGAACTCGAACAGCACCACCGGCCCCTCGGCGGGCACGAAGAGATAGCGCGCCGGGTTGCGGTGCATGAATGGCGTCATGTTCCGCGCGCCTGTCGCATAGCGGATGTTGATCGGATCGAACAGCACGCAGGCGTCCACCCGCCACTCGAGCATGTGCTCGCGCAGCCGCGCGAGACGGCCGAGACGCAGTCGCGGGGTATCCAGCGGCCGGGCCGGGTCATCGGGGACGTCCGAACAGGCCTCGCTTATGGGGGCGGGTTGCGCCGGCATCGCTTTCTCTCCTGCTCGGTTTGCTCTGGGTCAATGCATCGTCGTCCAGCCCGTGATCGGTGTGAACCACAGCCAGGGTTGGCCCGTGATAACCTCATGTTATGGATGAACGTAAACGCGGACTGCCGGCATTCACCGCCCTGGTCGCCTTCGAGGCCGCCGGCCGGCACCTCAACTTCACCCGTGCCGCCCAAGAGCTCGGCATCAGCCAGGCCGCGGTGAGCCGCCAGATCCACCGGCTGGAGGCCGAGGCCGGTACGGCGCTGTTCCGGCGCCTGCACCGCGCCGTCGCCCTCACCGACGCCGGCGCCGAGCTCCACCGCAGTGTCAGCGGCGGCTTCGACGACATCGCCACGGCGGTGACCCGGATCCGCCGCGAGCGCCGCCCCGTGGGGGTCGCGGCCAACAACGCCGTGGCGTTCTACTGGCTGCGGCCCCGGATCACCGCCTTCCGTCACGCCCACCCGGACATCGAGCTGGCGGTGTTCGCCTCGGATACCGACCTGCCGCTGGACGGCGAGGAGGTCGACCTGGCCGTGCGCTACGGCAGCGGCCACTGGCCGGACACGGAGGCGGTGGCGCTGTTCGGCGAGACGCTCTTCCCGGTGTGCTCGCCGGACTACCTCGCCGACGCACCGCCCCTGGACACGCCACGGGACCTGCTCGGCCACGCCCTGCTGTACATGCGCCCCCACGGGCGCGACTGGGTCACCTGGACGGAATGGCTCGCGGCGCAGGGCGTGGATGCCGCCGAGCGACTGCCCTCCGGGCTGACCTTCGACAGCTACCCGGTGCTGCTGCAGGCGGCGCTGGACGGCCACGGCGTGGCCATCGGCACCGCCCACCTGCTCGACCCGCTGCTGGACAGCGGCGCACTGGTGCGCCCGCTGGCCGGGACGTACCGCACCGGCCGCGGCTACTACCTGGTCCAGCCCGCCGGCGGGCCGCGGAACGCGGACACCCGGCGGGTGGCGCACTGGCTGCGCGGCACCGCCACCGGCGCACCGGACGCCGGCTGACCCCCTTGCAGAGCCGCCGGCGCGCCTACAGGTAATCGAATGGGATGACGGGGCACGGATAAACGATTATCAACCGTTACCGGAGGTGCCCTGTGGACCTGATACGCATCCTCTTCGCGATCCTGCTGCCGCCCCTCGGCGTGTTCCTCCAGGTCGGCCTCGGCGGACAGTTCTGGATCAACATCCTGCTCACGATCTGCGGCTACGTCCCGGGCATCGTGCACGCGGTCTGGATCATCGCCCGGCGGTGAGCACACACGCCGGGCCAGCGGACGAGGCCGCCGCCCTCCGCCGTCTCGAACGCTTCGCCGTGTTCATGGATACGGCGCTGCCCGTCCCGGGCACGCCATGGCGGATCGGCGCGGACGCCCTGGTGGGGCTGCTGCCGGGGATCGGCGACGGTGCGATGGCCGTGCTGGCGCTCTACC